>Ga0315288_10012787_pt1 | contig 10532 bp, 6 predicted proteins | sample YL17G11_20_MG_FD_203454 | JGI IMG/M metagenome (GOLD analysis project Ga0315288, IMG submission 203454) | Sediment microbial communities from Yellowstone Lake, YNP, Wyoming, USA - YL17G11_20 | ecosystem: Environmental > Aquatic > Freshwater > Lake > Sediment | place: USA: Wyoming | collected...
GACGGCGACTCGGCCGCGGCGATGCGGTACACCGAGGTCCGGATGGCGAAGGTGGCGGGGGAGCTGCTGTCGGATCTCGACAAGGAAACCGTCGAGACGCTCCCCAACTACGACGGTTCGCTCCAGGAGCCGCGCGTCCTTCCGTCCCGCGTTCCCAACCTGCTGGTGAACGGGAGCTCGGGGATCGCCGTCGGGATGGCGACCTCCATCCCGCCGCACAACCTCGGCGAGGTGATCGGCGCCCTGCTGGCGCTGGTCGGGAACCCCGACATCACGGTCGACGAGCTGATGGAGCACGTCCCGGCGCCCGACTTCCCCACCGGCGGGATCCTCTACGGGCTCGACGGGGTGCGCGACGCGTACCGCACGGGGCGCGGCAGCGTCCAGATCCGCGCGCGGGCCTTCATCGAGAAGGCGAAGAAGGGGGACCGGGAGTCGATCGTCGTCACCGAGATCCCGTACCAGGTGAACAAGTCCCGCCTCATCGAGCGGATGGCGGAGCTGGTGCGGAACAAGGAGATCGAGGAGATCTCGGACCTGCGCGACGAGTCCGACCGCGACGGGATGCGCGTGGTCGTGGAGCTGAAGAAGGACGCGGTCGCCGAGGTCGTCCTCAACAACCTGTACAAGCAGACGCAGATGCAGACCTCCTTCGGCGTGCAGCTGCTGGCGATCGTCCAGAACCGGCCGCGGACGATGAACCTCAAGGAGCTCCTCGAGGAGTTCCTCGCGTTCCGGAAGGAGGTCGTCACCCGGCGGACCCTGTTCCTGCTGCGGAAGGCCGAGGCCCGGGAGCACATCCTGCTGGGTCTTTCGATCGCCCTCGACCACCTCGACGCGGTCATCCGGCTGATCCGGGCCTCGAAGGACCCGAAGGAGGCGAAGGAAGGCCTCGTGGCGAAGTTCCGCCTGTCGGAGATCCAGGCCCAGGCGATCCTCGACATGCGGCTGCAGCGGCTGACCGGGCTGGAGCGCGAGAAGATCCTGCAGGAACTGAAGGAGGTGCGCGCGGAGATCGCGCGGCTGAAAAAGATCCTCGGCGAGGAGTCGGAGCTTCTGCGCGTGATCGGGCAGGAGTTCCGCGAGATCCGGGACGCCTACGGCGACGCCCGCCGCTCCGAGATCCAGCGCGAGACGAAGGACCTGCGGCTCGAGGACCTCATCGTGGACGAGGAGATGGTGGTCACCGTTTCCCACACGGGGTACATCAAGCGGAACCCGATCAGCCTCTACCGGACGCAGCGGCGCGGGGGGCGCGGGAAGGTCGGCATGGGGACGAAGGAGGAGGATTTCGTCTCGATGCTCTTCATCGCCTCGATGCACACCTACGTCCTCTTCTTCTCGGACCAGGGGAAGGTGTTCTGGCTGAAGGTCCACGAATTGCCGGAGGCGGGGCGCGCCTCGAAGGGGCGGGCCATCGTGAACCTCCTGTCCCTCTCCCCCGGCGAGGAGATCGCGTCGATCCTCCCCGTCCGGGAATTCACGGAGGGGAAGTTCGTGATGACGGCGACGAAGTTGGGGGTCATCAAGAAGACGGACCTCATGGAGTACTCCCGGCCGCGCGCGGGCGGCATCATCTCCATGGGGCTGAACGAGGGCGATCGGCTGATCGCGACCGCCCTCACCACGGGGCAGGACGAGGTGTCCCTCTCCACCCGTCGGGGGATGTCGATCCGGTTCCACGAGGAGGACGTCCGGCCGATGGGCCGCGCGGCGGTGGGCGTGCGCGGCATCGACCTCGAGAAGGGGGACGTCACCGTGGGGATGGAGATCCTCAAGCTCCAGGGGACGCTCCTCTCCGTGACGGAGCACGGGTACGGGAAGCGCACGGCGGTCGAGGAGTACCGCAGCCAGTCGCGGGGCGGCAAGGGCGTGATCGCCCTGAAGGTGACGGAGAAGACCGGCCGCGTGGTCGGCGTCAGCCAGGTCGCCGAAACGGACGAGGTGATGCTCGTCACCGACGGCGGGAAGATCATCCGGCTCGGGATGGGCGATCTGCGGGTGATCGGGAGGAACACCCAGGGCGTCCGCCTGATCGGCCTCGCCGAGAAAGAGCGGGTCGTCTCCATCGCGCGGCTGGCGGAGAAGGAAGAGTGAGCGATGGCGGCGGGGGCATGGAGGATCGGGCTCGTGTGCGGGGCGCTGCTGCTTGCGGCGGCGTGCGCCGACCCGGCCCGGGAGCGGTTCGAGCGGGCGGAGAAGGAGCTCCTTTCGCAGAAGATGGATGCGGCCCTCGCCGACTACCGGTACATCGCCCGGGACCATCCGCAGTCGCGGTACGCCCCGGCCGCCCTGCTGCGCCAGGGGGATCTCTACGGCGGGTACTACCGGAACTTCCCCGCGGCGCTCGAGGCGTACGAATCCCTCGTGTACAACTATCCGAGGGCGTCCGAGGTGCCCCGCGCGCTGCTGCGGACTGCGGAGATCCACCTGCTGCAGTACCTCGACCCCTCCTCGGCGGCCGCGGACCTGGAGCGGATCCGGAAGGAGTTCCCGCGGTTCGAGGGGGAGGACGAGGCGCTCTTCCTCCTCGCGCGGGCATACGGTGCGGCGGGGGAAGACCAGCGGCAGGCGGCGGCGCTCGCCGAACTGACGGAGCGGTTTCCCAAGTCGAACCGCGCGGCGGAGGGGCGGTGGATGCTGGCGTACGCGCTCCTCGGGCAGCGACGGTACGCCGACGCGGACCGGGAATTCCGCAAGCTCCTGTATCTTTCGACGGAGCGCGAATCCACGGTCCAGGCGCGCTGGGGGATGGCGCAGTCGCTGGAGGGGATGGGGGACCTCCAGGGCGCGATCGCCCAGTACGAGGCGCTGCGGGGAGACGAGGGCGACCCGGCGCACGTGACGGAGAAGATCGAGCGGCTGAAGCGCCGTCTCCGGAAGCCGTGACCGCATCGGTTCGTACATGACGTAGGGAGCGGCGGAGTGGAAGGCGCACGCAACGGGAGGGTCCGGCGGAGTCGCAGCGACTTCCGGGATCGCAAATTGGATACGTTGCCGTATTGATGAAATGGAGCGCTTAGGAGGACGGGGAAGCGTTGAGTGGAGAGAGGAAGGAGTCGGTCGCCGTCGTCGGGGCGGGGTCGTGGGGGACGGCGTTCGCCGCGATGCTCGCCGGGCGGCACGAATCGGTCGCCCTCTGGGCGCGCGAGCCGGAGGTGTGCGCCGACCTCCGGGACCGGCGGGAAAACCGCGCCTTCCTCCCGGGGATCGCGCTTCCCCCGGCGATCCGGCCGACGAACGACCTCGCGGAGGCGGTTTCCGGGAAGACGGCGGTGATCTTCGCCGTTCCGTCCCATCTCCTGCGGGAGGTGGCGGCCCGGGCGGCGGCGCACCTGTCCCCCGACGCGTGCCTCGTCTCCCTGGTCAAGGGGGTGGAGAACGGCACGCTGAAGCGGATGACGGAGGTGCTCGCCGAGGTGGCACCGAAGCTCGCTCCCCGTGTCGCGGCTCTTTCCGGCCCGACCTTCGCCCGCGAAGTGGCGGAAGGGAAGCCGACGGGGGCCACGGTGGCGGCGCGCGACCTCTCCGTCGCGCGGCGGATGCAGCACGCGCTGTCCGGTTCCCGCTTCCGCCTCTACGCCGACGACGACGTGACGGGGATCGAGATCGGCGGGGCGCTGAAAAACGTGATGGCGATCGCCGCGGGGATAGCCGACGGGCTGGGGTTCGGCCACAACGCGCGGGCGCTCCTCATCTCCCGGGGGCTCGCCGAGATCTCCCGGCTGGGCGTCCGCCTCGGGGCGCACCCGCAGACCTTTGCGGGTCTGTCGGGGATGGGGGACCTGGTGCTCACCTGCACCGGCGACCTGTCGCGCAACCGGACCGTGGGGGTGCGCCTGGGGCGGGGGGAGAAGATCGGCGGGATCCTCGCCGGGATGACGATGGTGGCCGAGGGGGTCCGGACGGCGGTCTCCGCCGTGGAGCTGTCGTGCCTCACGGGGGTGCCGATGCCGATCTCGGCGCAGGTGCACGCCATTCTCCATGAGGGGAAAGACGCCCGGGAAGCGGTGAACGAGCTCTTCTCCCGGGCGCTGACGCGGGAGAAGGAGTAGGAAGGCGATGCGGAAGGAACTGACGGCCCTCAAGGCGGAGATCGGGAAACTGGTTTCAGCGCGCAACGCGATCCTGCTGGCGCACAACTACCAGCGGGACGAGGTTCAGGAGATCGCCGATATCACGGGCGACTCGCTGGGGCTCTCCCAGGAGGCGGCGAAGACGACGGCGGCCGTGATCGTCTTCTGCGGCGTCCACTTCATGGCCGAGAGCGCCGCGATCCTGTCGCCGGGGAAGACCGTCCTGCTGCCGCGCGAGGACGCGGGCTGCCCGATGGCGGACATGATCACCGGGCCCGACCTCGCGGCGTACCGGGAAGAGCATCCCGGCGCCGTCGTCGTGACGTACGTCAACTCCTCCGCGGAGGTGAAGGCCCTTTCCGACGTCTGCTGCACCTCGGGCAACGCGGTGAACGTGGTGAAGTCGATCCCGGCGGGGAAGGAGATCTTCATGGTCCCCGACCGGAACCTCGCGCAGTGGGTGGCGAAGGTGTCGGGCCGCCCGCTCACGTGGTGGGACGGCTACTGCCCGACCCACGAGCGGCTGACCGTCGACGCCACGGTGAAGGCGAAAGAGGCCCACCCCGACGCCGTGCTCGTGGTCCATCCCGAGTGCCCGCCCGAAGTGGTGGCGATGGCGGACGCGGTCCTCTCCACGGCGGGGATGTACGCCTGGTGTCGGCGTTCCCCGGCGAAGGAGTTCATCGTCGGCACGGAGATGGGGATCCTCTACCGGCTCCGGAAGGAGAACCCGGGGAAGCGGTTCCACATCGCCTCGCGTGCCCTCCTCTGCCCGTACATGAAGCTCACGACGCTCGAAGATGTGCGGGACGCCCTCGTCTCGATGTCCCCGGTCGTCACGGTGCCGGAAGCGGTGCGGGTCCGTGCGAAGGCGGCCCTCGACGCGATGCTCGCCGTTCCCCGCGACGCCGCGTAAGTCCGCGCAGGCACCACCGGACCTCCCTTCGCGGAATGCCCCACACCCTCCCAAGGCTCTCCTTCGAGCACGTCGCCCTCGCCCTCGCGAAGCGGGGGACCTCCCCCTGCGTCCAGTGGATGCGGATCCCGCCCGGGGCGCGGTCGTTCCTCGCGGCCCGTCTCTTCGAGCGCCTCGGACGCACGCTCCTTTACCTGTGCGCCGGCGAGAAGGAGGCGGAGGAGGCGTCCCGGGAACTGACCGCCTATCTTGGCCCGGACGCGGTCCTCCCGTTCCCTTCCATCGAGGCGACGCCGTACGAGCCGGTCCCCCCGCACCTCCCCTCGGTCCACGACCGGATGCGGGCGCTGCACCGGCTCCTTTCCGGACCCCCCGCCGTGGTCGTCGCCACGATCGCCGCGGCGGCGGAGAAGACGCTCCCCCCCGAGGCCTTCGTCGACGCGGTCGCCGCGGTATCCCCGGGGGACACGCTCGACGTCGACGCGTTCGCGGCGCGCCTCGTCACCTTCGGCTACGATCGCCTTCCCGCGGTGGCCGACCCCGGGGATTTCGCGGTGCGCGGGGGGATCGTCGACGTGTACAGCCCGGCCCATCCGCTCCCGGCGCGGCTCCTGCTGGACGGCGACGTCGTCGAGTCGGTGCGGTGGTTCCACCCGGCGACGCAGCGCACGGTGGCGGCGGGAGCGCGGGTGGACGGGGAGCCCGGGGACGGGGAACGGCTCGTGATCCTTCCGTGCTCGCAGGTGATCACACGTAACGACTGCCTGTCGGCGGCGTGCGACGGGTCAGCCTCAGGGCCATATGCCTGGAAGGAGGCCCTTCGGCAGGGGATCCGGTTCCACGGCGCGGACGCGCTCCTGCCGCGCCTCTACGGTCACGCCGCCCCGGTCTTTTCGTACCTTCCCGCGGACGCCCTCGTCGTGGCGGTCGACTCCGTGGAGTGCATCGCCGCCGCCCGGAACACCTTCGAGGAGGCGGAGGAGAAGTACGCCCTCACGGGGGAGGAGGGAGGGTACCCCGCGCCGTCGGAGCTGGTCATGCCGGAAGCCGAGCTGGTCGCCGCGCTCTCCGGCGTCCCGATGCTCGCCTTCGACGGGATCGAGGTCCCCCCCTTCGGGCGGAAGCAGCCGCTGCGGGGGGATGCGGGGGTGGACGGGAACGAGGAGATCCGCCGCAGCACCGCCACCGCCTCCTCGGAAGGCCTCCTCTACCCGCTGGCCGAGGAGGCGAAGGCGTGGTGGAAGCGGGGGGACCGGTTCATCGTCAGCTCCCTCTCCCCGTCGCAGGTGGACCGGATGGAGGATTTCCTCTCCCGGTACGCCGTGCCGCTCTCCCGGGTCGACACGCTGCGCGAGGCGCTGTCCCGGGACCGCGGGGTCTTCCTGTGCGGGTCGGAGGTCACCCGGGGATTCCGCGCGCCGGAGCTTCGCGCGGCGATCGTCACCGAGAGCGAGATCTTCGGGGAGAAGGCCCGGGCGCGCCGCCCGCGGAAGGAGGGGATCGCCGTCCCCGAGGAGTTCTCGCTCGCGGACCTGCGGGTGAACGACCCCGCGGTCCACGTGGATCACGGCATCGGGATCTACCGCGGGCTCCTGCGCCGGACGGCCGCCGGGACGGAGGGGGACTACCTCGTCCTCGAGTACGCGGGGGGCGACCGGCTGTTCGTCCCCGTGGAGAAGATGTCCAGGGTGCAGCGGTACGTGGCGTCGGAGGAGGGGCGCGCGCAGCTGTCGCGCCTGGGGGGGACGGCGTGGCAGCGCGCCAAGCGGAAGGTGCGGGACGACCTGCTCGCGATGGCCCAGGAATTGGTGGACCTGCAGGCGAAGCGCCAGCTGGCCGAGAAGGCTCCCGTTTCGCCGCCCGACGCGGTCTTCCGGGAATTCGAGGCGGCGTTCCCCCACGAGGAGACGCCGGACCAGGAGCAGGTGATCCGCGAGGTGCTGTCCGACCTCTCCTCCCCCCGTCCGATGGACCGGCTCATCTGCGGCGACGTGGGGTACGGCAAGACCGAGGTGGCGATCCGCGCGGCGTTCCAGGTGGTGGCGGCGGGGAAGCAGGCGGCGGTGCTGGTTCCGACGACCATACTGGTCGAGCAGCATTACCAGACGTTCACCCGCCGCCTCGCGGGGTACCCCGTGCGGGTGGCGAACCTGTCGCGGTTCCGCACCCGGAAGGACCAGGCGGAGGTGGTGAAGGGGGTGGCGAACGGCACGGTGGACGTCGTCATCGGCACGCACCGGCTGCTGCAGAGGGACGTGACGTTCAGGGATCTCGGGCTCGTGGTGATCGACGAGGAGCAGCGATTCGGAGTGGCGCACAAGGAACGGCTGAAGAGGATGCGCGCCACCGTCGACGTGCTGACGCTGTCGGCCACGCCGATCCCGCGCACGCTGCACATGGCGTTCTCCGGGATCCGGGACGTGAGCCTGATCGCCACCCCCCCCGAGGACCGGCTCTCGATCCGCACCTTCGTCGTCCCCTTCTCGGGCGAGATGATCCGCGAAGCGGTCGATCGGGAGATCCGCCGGGGCGGGCAGGTCTTCTTCGTCCACAACCGGGTGCAGACCCTCCCCGCGATGGAGCGGTACCTGCGCGAGCTGCTCCCCGACGCGCGGATCGCCGTGGGGCACGGGCAGATGGACGAGGAGATCCTATCCGTCGCCATGGACGACTTCGCGTCGCGTCGCGCCGACATCCTCCTGTGCACCGCGATCATCGAGGCCGGGCTGGATCTTCCCAACGCGAACACGATCCTCGTGAACCACGCGCACCGGTTCGGGCTGGCCCAGCTGTACCAGATCCGGGGCCGCGTGGGCCGCGACCGCCACCGGGCGTACGCGTACTTCATCGTCCCGAAAGACGGGGCTCTCACGAGGGACGCCACCCGGCGGCTCGCCGTGCTCGAGGAGCTCACGGAGCTCGGCTCGGGGTTCCGGATCGCCTCCCACGACCTCGAGATCCGGGGCGCGGGAAACCTTCTCGGGAAGGACCAGTCGGGACAGATCCACCAGGTGGGATACGAGCTGTACACGCAGCTGCTCTCCGAGGCGGTGGCGGAGATCTCGGGGATCGCCTCCTCGCAGGAGGAGGAGCCGGAACTGGAGCTGCGCGTCCCGGCGTTCCTTCCGGACGACTACATCGACGAGGCCGGGGAGCGCCTGGAGTTCTACCGGAAGCTGTCGTCGGCGAAGACCGTGGACGCCGCGGACGAGATCGAGATGGCGCTGCTGGACCGGTTCGGCCGGCTTCCCGTCCCGGCCCGCGCGCTGTGCGACCTGGCGCGGATGCGCGCCGCGATGCGCTCCTCGGGAGTGGCGGAGCTCAAGCGCGGGGACGGCTCCCTGTTCCTCACCCTCTCCGCCCACTCCCCGTTCGACCGGGCGAAACTGGTCTCCTGGGTGACGCGGGAGCGGAAGACCTTCTCCTTCGTTCGCGGGGAGATCCTCGCGATGCGTCTTCCCGGCCCGGATCCCGCGGAGATCCTGGCGGCAGCGAAAAACCTGTTGAACCGGTTCGGTACGGGCAGTAGCATATGACGGCGGATCGTATCCCTCAGACACTTTTTCGCCAAGGAGAGGCGCTCCATGCGTAAGATGCCGGTTCTGTGTGTGATTTTGGCGGTCATCGCGTCCGCCTGCGGGAACGCCCCCGGGAGCGGACCGCAGGGGAAGGCCCTCGCGGTGGTGAACGGGGAGCCCCTCACGGAGGCGACGCTTCGGAAAGAGGTGGAGAATCTTCCCCCCTACGTGCGGCCGATCCTCGAAACCGCGGCGGGCAGGGCGCAGTTTCTCGAGAGCGTCATCACCCGCGACCTGCTGATGCGCGAGGCGCTGCGGCGCGGGATCGACCGCCGCCCCGAGGTGGCCGACCGGATCGCCATGGCGCGCAAGTCGATCGTCCTCGAGGCGCTGCTGCGCGACGTGGCCGAGAAGGCGTCCGGGCTTTCCGACGCGGCGCTGCGCGAGATCTACGACGCGAACCCCGCGTCGCACCGGGTGGGGGAGCGGGTGACGGTGAGCCACATGCTCTTCCGTGAGAAGGCCCGCGCGCTGGAGATGCTCGGACGCGCGAAGGCGGGGGAGCCGTTCGAAGCGCTGATGAAGGAGGTCGGGTCCGGGAACGGCGAGGTCGCCGCGGATCTCGGGGAGATCGAGCGCGGGAACTTCGTGAAGGAGTTCGAGGCGGCCGCCTTCGCCGCCACGCCCGGCGTGGCGACGGGTCCCGTCAAGACGACGTATGGGTACCACGTGATCAAGGTGTACGCGAAATTGCCCGCGGGCGCCCGTTCGTTCGAGGAGGTGAAGCCGAAGCTCCTCGCCGAGCAGCGCGAGCAGGCGCAGCGGGATGCCTTCGAGGGGCTGATCGCGGACCTGAGGAAACAGGCGACGGTGCATGTCCTCTACAAGCCGGACGGCCCTCCGGTCTCCCCGGGGGCGCAGGCGCCGGGGACGGCGCCTGCCGCGCCGAAGGCCGCCCTGCCGGGGAGATGACCCCCGGCAGGATTGCGCTGGTTGCGGCGAGCGCCGCGTTGCTGTGGGCCTGCTCTCCCGCCCCGTCGAACCGGTCCGACGCCGAGGTCGTCGTTGCCGAAGTGGACGGGGCCCCCGTCGTCATGAAGGACGTCAAGAACGAGATCCTCTCGATGCGCGGCTACACGCCGTCCCTCGAGGCCCGGGGGCCCTCCCGCGGGGAGGTTTCCGAGGCGGTCCGGCGGGCGATCGAGCGAACCGTCGTCCTGCGCGAGGGGCGGCGACGGGGGGTCACGCTCCCCGTGGGGGCCCTCGAGGAAGAGGTGATGCGGTTCCGGGCGGACTTCCCGCCGGGGGGGCTCGAGAAGGCGCTCCTCCAGGCGGGGATGGAGCCCGACGCGTGGCGGGAGCAGCTCCGGCGCTCCCTCCTGTACCGGCGGTCGGCCGACGCCATCGCGGCGGCCGGGGCCACGGTGACCCCGCAGGAGGTGGAGGCGGCGTTCCGGAAGGAACGGAATCCCGCGACGGTGCCGGAGCGGATCCGCGTGCGGCAATATCTCTTCGATTCGGCGGAGCGCGCGGCCGTCGCGCGCGCGAAGCTGCAGGCCGGGCGGCCCGTCGGCGGGGACGCCGGAGGCCGTTCCGTCGAGGGGGTCGACCTCGGTGTCTTCCGCCGCGACGAGCTCCCGCCGGAACTTCCCGCCGGGGTGTTCGATCTTCCGGAGGGCGGCGTCAGCGAGCCGGTTCCCGGGGAGGGCGTGACGAGCCTGTTCCAGGTCACGCGGCGGGAAGCGGCCCGGACGCAGACGCTGCGCAGCGAAGAGGCACGGATCCGGGAGTCGATCCTCGCGCCCCGTCGGGAGGCGGCGTTCCGCCGGTGGCTGGCGCAGGCGACCGCGGGGGCCAGGGTGAAGGTGAACGCGGAGCTGCTGCAAAAACTGGTCGAGGAGAAACGGTGAGGCGGACGAGTGCGATCATCGCGGTGGCGGGCGCGGCGCTGCTTCTTTCCGCGGGGGCGGCGTTCCCCCGCGTGATCGACGGCGTCGTCGCGCTGGTGAACGAGGAGCCGGT
>Ga0315288_10012789_pt1 | contig 10532 bp, 9 predicted proteins | sample YL17G11_20_MG_FD_203454 | JGI IMG/M metagenome (GOLD analysis project Ga0315288, IMG submission 203454) | Sediment microbial communities from Yellowstone Lake, YNP, Wyoming, USA - YL17G11_20 | ecosystem: Environmental > Aquatic > Freshwater > Lake > Sediment | place: USA: Wyoming | collected...
CCATCAGTAATTATGTCAAAGAACAAGGTCTAGCACAGGAATATAAGGTATTGCACAAATCAACCCAAATGGATCTCTTTTAGAGATCCATAGATACCCCGCTGCTTGCGGCGGGGTAGTTCATTTATACTTTTCTGACTGACTTTAATGATGAACGTCATTCAATCAATGGTGAATTTGGCGACTGCCTCTCTTAAATCCTCTTTTTTTGCCTTTGGGTCATTAAGATCATAAACTATAATGTGCAGGACGTATTCTCCTTTTCCTTTGGGAAGATTTAATCTTCCTTTTAGAAAAGGCTGACCACCAATGGAAGGCCAGGTGGCATATTCGTATTTGGGCTCCGCATAGAGGGCAAAACTATCATTTTCCGCTCGATAAAGAAGGTTATAAGTCACCAGAGCATTAAGGCTGTCATTCTTGCCTTTTTTTAGCTCATACAACTCACAATAATAATCCACCAGCTTCTCTTTAGGATAAATGTTTCCCGGATGGGGCAAAATCACCAATGAGTTTCGAATGAACTTACCTCCGTTTTCTGTCACATAGCCGGAATCAGCTGACCAGACCGAATCAGCCATTATCAGCTGGCTGATTTTTGCCTGACCGGTGACGTGAACATGCCGCACCAGAATGACGGTGGTGTTATAAATCCCAATCTTTTGGGAAACACTATCTCTTACTGATACGGTAATAACGTAATCATCCGGCGGCAGGGAATCAAAGCACGCTTGATCTACCCAAAACAGATCTTTCCGGTTCAGATTCTTGGGCAATTTTTTTCTAATGGTGGTGCTATCCTGAGAGACCGTCTTCATAGACTGTTCATCCGATACCGCCACTTTTTCCGTGAAGATTAACCAAGACGTGTCCGGATCGATAGAATCGGGGAGCACTCCCAATCTGTCAAGCGGGATACCCAGATTGACTTTCAAATCATAAGTGTCCCCCTCATTCCAAAATCTCCACCAATCCCAGGGAAACTCCAAGGGCTTTCCGCCAAAATCAATCTTAACGTCTGCTTTAGCCAACTCCATCTTTACCACTTTCGTTTGAAAAAACTGTGCGATCACTCTGCTATTATCATCTCCGATCAGTCTTTTATGCGGCGCTAACTCCCAATAACCGGTCGCATGTTTATCCTGGAATTGGAATTCCCCGTATTTATCGTAAACCCAGACTTGGGATCTACTCAGCATATCTTCAGCCTTCTGATCCATGGTTCTTGTTCCCGCTAAATCTTGAATGGGCATTAATCTTCCTTGGCTTTCAGCGTAATACTCAGCGTCTCCTACGTCATCCGGTTCCCCGTATAGAATATAGACGTCTCCTCTATCGTCCCATGGTTTATACCCGAGTCTGAAATCAAAGTAAGTTAGGGCACATAGAACTCTCTGGTCAAAAACCTCTTTGTATTCATTTACTTCCGTAGTCAAATCCGGATCTCTTTTCTTCCACCATACCCGTAACCATTCTTCTTTTAGGGAATCCGGGGTCATCAAAAATTCTTTCATCTCCTCTTTAGAGAACAGAAGTTTAAGCGAAAAATAGAGGATTTTATCTTCTTTGGTTTTCATTAACTTGTTTATTTCTTTGTTTTGGAGCGCTTTAATAAAACCCCTTCTGTCTCGTTCATTGGTGAAGGACAAATACTTACTTCTCGATAGAGAATCAGTGAGACTATAATAAACTGCTTTCTCTTGATCTGTTAGGGCGTGATACTTTTTGTCCCAGAATTCTGTCCAAATCGAATCTTTTTCAGATTCTGAGGTCGGGGTTAGATGATATAGAATATATGCCTTAAGATTCCCTTTAGTAGCTCCAGCTTGCTTTAGAAGTTTGTATTCCTCTTTTTCCTTTGGGTTCAGATTTTTAGGAGAAAAAGTCCCTCTGCCTGCACAACCTAAGAACAGCAACATCAGAGATATTTCTAGGAATAAACCTAAATAATAGTTCTTTTTCATTTTCATCTCACCTCCTCTATTCCCCAGCTCTCCGTTGGTGTTCGCACCAACGGAAAAGATATGTTGTTGGTCATAAAGACCAACAACAAGCAGATAGGCAATGGTTAGTTCTTAGCCACTTTAGTGGCGTAAGTTATCGTTGTAGGTCAGGTTGCGATCCATATGGAGAGCTACCCGACACGCTCGATTACTGTTCGGGTGGGGGGTTAATCCTTCGGTACAAACCCTCAGGACAAGCCCCCACCCGAACTCAGTTTTATTATCCCCATCTCTCTTTTGGTGCTCTCACCAACGGAGATGATCTGTTGTGGGCAGACATCACGATCCGACTAAAGGTGGAGGAAAAGTAACAATCAGTAAGGGGAATATGACAGCTCCCCTGAGCTAAATGTCACCCTACGGCTCACCGATAGGCACACTTTGCTGATCTGCAGGCTCCTTGGGTATTGATGGACCATGACAGGGACACGGTTCATAGAAGTTTACTTGAATATCTCCATCCCCCAGTCGGTTTACTTCTTTCTCACAACATCCCGTTTTGATGAGGTAAATTCCAGGAGTCCATCCCCCCAACGGTCTGGAAAACCAATACTCTCCTTGACCACTCGTTTGGCAGGTTGCCAAAGACTCCCATGCTGGCGGCACGGTTGGCAACTGGTAAAAGAGCTCTACAGTTGCCCCCTGAACTGGAACGTTATTACCATTCTGCTTTAAATAAACATATCCCCAGAAGCAATTACCTGGGTGAGCTGGGACTTGGTCCTTACCATTTGTGTTGATCGCAGTAAGCATTACGATTGTCAATAGTGCAATGATGGAAGCATATTTTTTCATTTTTTTCACCTCCTAATCATGGTTAATGGTTCGCGATTAAAAATCCCGCTTTCCTATTTCTCATTGGTGTAATCTCCAAGGGTGAAGACGTGTTATTGGTCATAAAGACCAACAACAAGCAAAAATCAATGTTCCGTTCATAGCCACTTTAGTGGCTTAAGTTATCTTTGTAGCTACCCGACACATATCCTTTTGGGTGGAGGTTTAATCCTTCGGTACAAACCCTCAGGACAAGCCCCCACAGATCTCAGTTTGATTATCCTGAACGCATCCTCATTGTCGGGCGGTCCCGCCATTCGACAAACTCAGGGCAGTGAGCGAAGTCAAACTGCCAAAGGCGGGACAACCCGACTTACCAAATTGTTGGGGTGCGGAAGGCTGGCTTCTTCCATGAAACCAGCCTTTCTTGATATGATGAATAGCCCATCACCAGCAATTTGCGTATGGACACGGACCACCATTGCCTATGCAAAGGTCCCGATGAACAGGTAAGGTAGATAAATTGAATTGATATACCCCGTCCTCACAATTTGGTCCCCGGTTGCAAAATCCTTGATGGCAAGCCTGAACAGAATACACTCCATCTACCAGCATTGCAAACCAAAACTCATATCGTCCACCATCTTTAGTCACGCATGTCCATTCATGGCTTACTCGACGCAAAGTTACCGTAACACCATCTTGCGCATGACCATTAACATAGACATTTCCGTAAGCCACAAGCACACTATGGGGAGTGTCAATGACCGCTGGAAAAAACTTCATAATATTAGATTCATCCGCAAGAAGTTGCCGATCATCTTGGGACTGAACCAAATTTTTGCAGCTGAAAACATAGACCACAAACGACAGGGTGACTAGCAATAGTGTGGGGATAACATACTTTTTCATCTTGCTCACCTCCTCTGTGAGATTAGAGGTTGATAGCTCATCGCCCCCGGTTAAATCCTATAGATTCTTAGACTCTAAAACCTACTATTACCCTTCCTCCATAGTTAGAGTTTGAAGATCAGTCCAAACCTTACAAAATTTCTGATTAATTGCACCCTACGGGCTCCTTTTTAAATAACCGACGAACAACCAAAAGCTCTATTGTAATGTATCCGTGTTTTCGAGCAGACTTACGCCCGCCCGACCTGCCAAATTGCTGGGGTGTGGAAGGCTGACTCTGCTCTCCGTTGGTGTTCGTCACCAACGGAGAAAATATGTTGTTGGTCAAAAAGACCAACAACAAGCAAAAAAGCTTGATAGGACGAACTCGTCCCTGCAATAGATTTAGTGTCAGGTCCCTCCGCCACAACCTCCTCTACCCCAAGAACCATCATCCCAGGAGCCACCCCCACCGAGCGGAGGCGTGGTACTGGTGATGATAGACACGATAACACCGGCGATAACGGAACCCCCTATGACCCAGGAAATCGTTTTGTCTTTATCAAACTTGGTGATATAAAGGCTTTCCACTTGTGAAATCTGGATTCTTTTGAGGGTTCCATCATTCAATAGCCCTTCGATCCTATCATCTATAATGGAAGCTTTCCCTTTCTTATTCTTGAACTCGACCACCGCTCCATCCTTCGTGAACACTTTGACGATGGTAAACTTGTGATATTGTCCCAATTGGTCACTTCTAATTTGACTGCGAGTATAACATCCACCGAGACACACAGAAAAGCAGAGCAAAGTGACTATCGAGGCGATTTTTTTGATCACCATTTTGATCACCTCCTCCGCTTGGGTAATGATTCTAAAGCCAAAAAACCTCGAACTACCAACGTCTTTCTTTTCTTCTCACATAATAACAGTCGTATGAACCGCAGATAGATTCCCTAAAACTTCTCTTTATTTGTTCAACTGTTGTGCTTAAGTGATAGACTTCAATGCCGTAATCCTGCAGCCATTCTTTTGTATTAGCAAAAATCATGCGGGTTTTACTTTAAACGGAAAGAAATTTAGTCTTCGGGTTATAACTGATTATATAACAAGTAGAAATTCCATAACATACTCACCCATTGTCTTTACAGGAAGTTAGAGAAACACATAATTGATTATGGAATTCGCCAATTATGGCGAGGTAAGAGTAATAGATAGGAGCAATATTGCTGGTTATTTCTTTAGTTTCAGCGGGTTGGAGGATTCGTTAAAAAGTGCGACATTCCCAGTTCTTAGCCACTTTAGTGGCCTGAGTTCTATAACTTGACTAAAGCACGAATTCTGTGTTTTGAGATCAGTTTGAATATCGGGGAAGGTGTGTCCCCTGCTTCCCGTTGGTGTTCTTTCCTTCGACCCTTCGATAGCTCAGGGTAGTGAGCCTGTCGAACCACAAGCTCGGGACGGTGGCAGTTCGATTTCGCTCACTGTCCCTGAGTGGTTCGACTTCGCTCACCACCCTGAGCTTGTCGAAGGGCGAGATCGAAGGGAACAAAGTCGAACCGCACCAACGAGGAAAAATAAACACGGCAGGTGAAGATGCTTATGCATTCATACGAATCACCTGCCGTGAGCAGTTAAGGAGAAAGAAAATCAACCACCAGAAAATCATCTCACTTCAATTTAAAACAAACCTTATACACCACCCAAACCGCCACCGGTTGATTGTTGCTGATGGCGGGCTTGTATTTGATCTTAAACGCACCTTCTTTTGCCACCTCATCAAATCCCAGAGAAGAGCCGGAAGGCTTGAAAACAAAGGCATCCCTTACAGTTCCATTTTTATCCACCAGGGCTTTGATACAAACAGTTCCTTCTATACCCGCTTGCCTGGCTAAAGGAGGATACTCGTATTCCCCATCGGATAAAGGAACAGGAAGCTCATCATAAGGAACAAACTCCTCTGGCTGGGGAAGTATTTCTTCCGGTTTATCCAATTGAAAAATAACACCTTGACCGGTGTCGTCAACTATTCCTTTTAAATCGAGACCTCCAATTGCACCTAACTGGTCTTGAGTGGCAAACATTTCATTAGGTGCTTTTTCATCCGGAACTGGCTCTGGTTGGCCAATAAGCGGTTTAAGGACCTCGTGACCAATCACCCCATATTGTATTACATGTGTTTGAGTGATGGTAGGGGGTGGAATAATTTTGGCAGGGTCCGTAATTATGATGGGTGGTTTTGGGTTTACTAGGGGTTGAGTATCTGTATTACTACAAATCAAAATTCCAAGGACGACCGTAAGGTGAATCATACCTGCAGCTATCAATCCCAACCCCAAGTTTTTTTGATAAGCTTGTTTAAGCTCCAAAGCACCATATCTCGCTAAACTTAGTCTGGTCATCATTGCCCACCTCCTTGATCAAAAGGTTCAGTTTCGCTTTTTGTAGGTGTTTTTTCCTTCATGTGAAGGATTCAGCGTATGTTCCCTCCCTTGGAGCTTCCCCCCGCAGAACCAGAAGAACCGAACGGAGACGCAGTGCCATTAACTATAGTAACCACAACGACAGCGATAACTGAGGAGCTTATAACCCAGGAAAGGGTTCTGTTTTTGTCAAACTTAGAGACATACACGATTTCAATTTGCGAGAGTGGAATAGTTCTTTTGGTTCCATCTTTCAGTTTTCCCTCTATGTTGTCGCCTATAATGGCAGCCTTTGGTTTCTTATTTGCGAACTTGACCACCTCTCCATCCTTCGTGACCACTTTGGCGATGGTGAACTTGGGATATTGCCCTAACTGTTCACGTTTGGTTTGACAGCGGGTATAGCATCCACCAATACACACACAAAGGCAGAGCAAAGTGACTATTGAAACGATTCCTTTGATCACAATTTTAGTATTTCTTACACAAAACCAACTCAATAAAGCTCCTCACACAAATGTTTGACTTCTTTACTTCATGCAAAACGGCATAAGCGTCTATACACTCACTCCCTTCTCCAACTGACATAAAGCAAAAACCGTGCAATTTTTATTTGAGACTAAAGTAGAATTGCACTTAGGTTTGTAAGCTATTAAATGACAAGGAGTAATATCCGCTCATTCTCTTCGATAATTCTTAAAGGAAGACAGAAAAATACGTATTAGAATCTCAAATTCGTTAATTATTGCGATGCAGAAATGTAAAGAGGAAACTAATTGCCGGTTACTTCTTTTGTTTCAGCGGATTAGGGAATTCGTCATAAAGTGCGAGAAATTTGTAGATCGGGTTGCTACCGCGCCACAGGTATGAACCGAATGGTTCATACCATAGGCGGGGGAGCTACCCGACATGTCCTGGAATGTAAATGTATTAATTGTCGAGCAGACTTCGTCAGCCCGACCTACATCCTCTCCGAAGGCGTTCTCCTGCTTCCCGTGGTGTTCTTTCCTTCGACAAGCTCAGGACGGTGAGCAAAGTCGAACCGCACCAACGGGAAAAAAACACGGCAAGTGAAGAACACCTGCCGTGAGTGAGACATTTCTTTTTGCTTTGGGGCTTAACAGGTCAATTGAGATTCTTAGAGGTAAGGGTATATGGAAATATCTTATATCTTTTCATCTTGTTTCTAAGGGTGGCTTCGGGGATGCCCAAAAGTCGTGAGGCTCTCAGTTTAATCCAATTGCATTGTTTCAAAGCTTCGATGATTTGCTCTTTCTCGAACTCCTCCACTCTATCGAATAAAGTTGATTTGTCCGAAAAAGCTTGATTGACGCTGGAGTTGACCAGCTTTCCCGATAGGAAGCCGGATGGATTCAAATCACCGGATTGAGAGAGAACCACCATCCTCTTTATCTCATTTTCCAGTTCCCTCACGTTTCCGGGCCAGTTGTATTCCAAGAATCTTTTGATGGTCCCGTTTCTCTCAAATTCCTTAATTCTTTTCTCGTCCACTCCATATTCTTTCAAAAAATGTCTAAAGAGAAGTTGAATATCCTCTTTCCGCTCTCTTAAAGGGGGAATGGTTATGTCGAAAGTATTCAAGCGAAAATACAAATCCTGACGGAATTTTCCATTCTTTACCGCATCTTTCAAATCCTCGATGCTGGAGGAGACGATTCTCACGTCGATTTTTCTCGGCTTGGTTTCGCCCAATCGGTTGATCTCTTTTTCCTCGATCGCTCTCAAAAGCTTCACCTGAGTGGACATGGGAATCTCTTCCACCTGGTCTAAGTAAAGAGTTCCTCCCTCTGCCTCTTCAAACAGTCCGGGCTGGTCTTTGTCCGCACCGGTGTATGCGCCTCTTTTATGCCCGAAAAGCTCGTTTTCTAAAAGGCTCTCCGGAAGTGCGGCACAGTTGATAGCCACAAACCGCTTGTCTTTTCTTCTACAGGAATAGTGAATGGCTTTGGCTAACAGGTCTTTCCCAGCTCCGGTTTCTCCTTCCAACAGGATGCTTATGTCGTAATCCTTTATCTGTTTTAGCTTCTCTATGATCTCTCTTATCTCTGCATTTTGGGTCACGACGTTGTCAAAAGTCACCTTCCCGTTAGACTTGGCAATCATGCACGATTTGAAGAGAGCTTCCTCAATGGAGCGTCTTAAATCGCCAACCTGCTCCAGCTCTTTGTGATCGTGGGACTCTTTAAAAAGCCTCTCCGCCTCGGCTAAGAATACCTCCGCTTTGCCATAATCATTTTGCTCCACCAAAAGATCGGTAATAGCCAGGTTGACCAAACCCAGATGATATTTTGAATCCAGGTTTCTGAACGAGCTCTCCGCATTGCTTAAAAATCCCAGTCTTTTGTAATAGTCAAAGGAGTTTGATCGACCCGCCTCCAGATAGGTTCGGGCTAATTCGTATTTGGCTCCCACCTGCTGGAGCAGTGAAACACTCTGGTTGAAATATTCAGAGGCTTTTTCTTTTTCCCCTTTGGTGGAATAAATCTGTCCCAAAAGTCTGTATACCGCTCCCTCTTCGATTTTCTCACCCAAAGACTTGGAGACTTCCAGAGATTTTTGGCAAGAGATCAAGGCTTGATCAAAATCCTTTTGCGCTATCTGCAATTCAGCTAAAAGACGATAGGTTTGGTTGTTTATGTCCCCCTCTGGGGCTGCCATTTGACCTATTTCGATTGCCTTGAGAAAATATGTATTTGCAGTTTTCTCGTCACCTTCGGCAGTTGCTAACTGGCCAGCATATTCATAATAAATGGCTAATTCTCTCTGAAAGGCATTCTTTTGAGCAAGCTCAAAAGCAGAGGAAAGATGTTCTTTAGCCGTATTGAATTCTCTTCTTAAGGAAAAGACGTAACCTAAAGACAGCTGATCTCTACATAGACCAATGGCATCACGTTTAGTGCTATGGGCTTGAAGGCTGATTTGAAGCTCCTCTTCTGCCTTTTCCCATTCACCTAACAGAGTATAAACCCTGCCAAGATTACCGGAAATCAGCGCATTGGTTTTGAAATCACCGATCTTTTCGGACAGATCTTTGGCTTCTTTAAGATACTCAACAGATTTTGCCAGATCGCATTTGACAAAAAAGATGCGGGCGAGGAGATTGTAAGAATTAACTATTTCGTCCTGATCTCCGATTCTCCGGTAAGTGGTAATGGCATCTCTTTCATAAAGCTCTGCATTTTTCAAATCTCCCAGGCTCAAATTGATTCTCCCCAGAATACTCTGAGCTTGTGCCACCATTTTATTCTCGGACGTGTCCTTGAGTATCTCGAAGGCAAGAGAAGATTCATTCAGCGCCTCGTTATAGCATCCCAGATGGTATAGACAAACAGAGGATAAATAGCATACATTTGCCCTCTCAATAGATGATAGTATTACTCCCATATCTTTTTCAGCTTCTTGGATCAGATGGAGTGCTTGAGAAAATTCGCCTTGCTGAACCAAAGATTCTATAAGCTCGATCCTGACCCTTGAAGGAGAGCTGAGGTCTTTTGTCTGAGTTTCCATCTCTTTTACCTTATCCAATTATTTATTCACCTGATGGATGCTGCCGAATGGAGCTTTGTCCTTCCATCGTTTTCTTGACCACGTAGTTGAAGTAGAATTTAACGGCAAAGCTTGTAAATGTCGGAATAGTTGTTAGATCCGGGAAGTTATCCCCTGAGCTAGAGCGACTCAAGTTAGGCGGATTAGCAGTGTGAGGGTTTTCGCCCCAGGGATGAGCACTAGGAGGGACAATTGGACCAAAATTGTAAGTCCTTGGCCCCCCACCTGAATAGGATAATCCCGTGGTGATAAGCAATATCACCAAGATTAACACCATGGTCACAGTTTTCTTTTTCATCTCTTTCCACCTCCTAAAGAATAATAACCAATTTGAAAACTTTAAATCATCTCACAGAAATTTACAATGCAAAAACTGCGCCAAAATTGGCGAGTTTGCCAGTTTTTTTCGGTTTACTAAATTGCTGTTCTATAATAAGTTAGAAGATCGGCTGAAATCGCTCGTAATCCTTTGCTAAAATATAATACGTGTATTCGCAAGAAATTACGCATGGGATAGTTATCTATGGTTTCTATTCTTTTGTAAGTCGTTATTACCCAAAGTAAACCAAATTCGTCAATTTTTGCGAATAGATTTGTATATTTTTCGATACTTATGGCAGGACTGCTTCTGGGAACAGCCTGAGATATTGCTTGCTGGGATGTTATCATCCCCAGCCCTTCTTTTTCAAGAGGAAATCCTTGAGGATGATAGCATCCGGGTCTGTAGAAAAACCCTTTAAATGTCATTGCGGGCTTAAAGGATAAAAAGTGTTGTTTTTTTTAATGGCGATGAAGTTATAGTGCAAGGTTGGAAGAGAGTTGTCATTGGCTTCTACAAAGGCTTTTCGCGCCTTTATGGCATGAGTGATTGAAG
>Ga0315288_10012791_pt1 | contig 10532 bp, 9 predicted proteins | sample YL17G11_20_MG_FD_203454 | JGI IMG/M metagenome (GOLD analysis project Ga0315288, IMG submission 203454) | Sediment microbial communities from Yellowstone Lake, YNP, Wyoming, USA - YL17G11_20 | ecosystem: Environmental > Aquatic > Freshwater > Lake > Sediment | place: USA: Wyoming | collected...
GGTCAAGGTTGTGGCCGAGGCGCTGAAACACCACCCCCGGGCAAACGCCACCTTCAAAGAAGGCCAGATTGCGGTCTACCAACATATTAACATTGGGATCGCCTTGGGAAATGCGGCAGAGCTGGTTGTGCCGGTCATTCGAGATGCAGACCAAAAATCACTGGCGCAGGTAGCCCGCCAGATCGAGGCTTTCCAGGAAAAAGGGAAGCACATGCGCTTCACGGTTGAAGACCTGTCTGGCGGTACCTTCACCCTCTCGAACCTGGGCATGTATGGCATCGAACGCTTCAACGCTATCCTCATTCCCGGACAAAGCGCCATCCTGGCAGCAGGCAGGATTGTCAAAACCCCAGTCTGCGGCGATGAGTACATCGATCTGGAAGATGGCACCATCGCTTTGCGACCCCTGATCCACCTGACCTTGACCGTCGATCACCGCGTGCTGGACGGTGTGCAAGGTGCGCTATTCTTAAGCGAAATCAAACATCTGCTCGAAAATCCCTGCTTTATGATCTAAACAATGGAAACAAGTAAATTTCGAACGATTGGCAACAAAGGCCGCCTGGTCGACCAGGTAGTAGAGGAGATCCAAGGCCTGATCGTAAGCGGACACCTCGAACCCGGCATGAAGCTGCCCCCCGAGCGCGAGCTGGCAGAACAGATCGGCGTGAGCCGGACGGTCATCCGCGAGGCGGTCCAGATCCTGGTGACCAAGGGATTGATGGAGACCAAACATGGGGTAGGGACAGTCGTGTGCCGGGCTTCCAATGACCACTTTGCCGAAAGCCTCAATTTACTGCTGCTCACCCACGGGGTAACGCTCGATGACCTTCATCATGTCCGGTCAATCCTGGAGGTAGAAAACGCCCACCTGGCTGCCCTGCAAGCCACCGAAGAGGATATTTCTGGATTACGCCAGATCCTGGCCGAAATGGAACAAGTCAAAACCGATGCGCAGGCTTTTGCAGACAAGGATGCAGAATTTCACACCGCCTTAGCCCAGACCTCTCACAACCCCCTCATGATTGTGCTGCTGGATTCGATCCGAGAACCGATGCATGATATTCGCGTCTCGGTTTCCCGCTACCCCGAACTGTTTGCCACCGTCATGCCGGATCACGCAAAAATCGTCGAACGGGTGGCAGCCCGCGACCCCGATGGTGCACGGCAGGCCATGCAAGCTCATCTGGATCACGCCCGCAGCATCCAGGATAAATTCTTAGCACAACAAAAAGAAGTCTGAGATGAAGATCATCATCGACTCCGACCTTTGCCGTGACTGCCAGGCCTGCACCCTGGCCTGCTCCCTCTTCCACCACGGCGAGTGCAGCCTGGAGCTCGCCCGCCTCCGCGTCGTCAAAGACCTGGCAAAGGATTCATTAGTCATCAACTTGTGCCGGCAGTGCGATTACCCGGATTGTATCGCCGCCTGCCCTAACGAGGCCATCCGCCTGGATGAGCTGGGTCAAGTGATCCTCTTCGAAGGTGAATGCCTTCAGTGCGGTGCCTGTGCGGAAGCCTGCCGTTACCATGCCATTTTCTATAACGAAAAACTGGGTAAGTATCTGAAATGCGATCTCTGCCGCGGGCGGGCAGAAGGCCCCGCCTGCGTGGAGCTTTGCCCGGTAGGGGCACTGACCCTGGCAGCGGAGGAGGTGTAGATTGGCGCATGGTTGGGTTGGTAAGATCCTGTTCGTCGATCTCTCCAGCGGAGAGAGTAAGCTGCGCGATACGCTGCCCTACGCCCACAGCTACCTGGGCGGGCGTGGTCTGGCTGCCCGCCTTGCCTGGGAGGAGATCCCTCCCCGCATCGAAGCATTTGATCCAGAGAACCGCATCATCATCGCCACCGGCCCCCTGACCGGAACGCTCTCCCCGACCGGTGGTCGTACCATCATGACTGCCATTTCGCCGCGCACCTATCCCTACGCCTGGTATACCCACTCGACGCTGGGCGGCTGGTTTGGACCCGAATTAAAGTATGCCGGATTTGACGCCCTCGTCATCTCCGGCAGGGCTGGCACGCCTGTTTACCTTGAAATCCAGGATGGAAAAGTCAGGCTGGTGAATGCCGCTGGGTACATCGCCGATGTACCCAGCGCCTCTGACTTATGGGGGCTGGACACCTACCAGACCCAGCTCCGCCTCAAAGAACGCCTCGACCCAAAAGCCCAGGTGCTGGCGATTGGCCCCGCCGGGGAAAACCGGGTGCGTTTTGCCACCGTCCAGCACGCCGAGGAGAACGCCGCCGGGCACTCCGGCTTTGGAGCAGTCTGGGGCAGCAAGAACCTAAAAGCCATCGCCGTGCGCGGCACGGGCAGCGTGAGCGTAGCCCAACCTGAAGCCTTGCTGGATGAAGTCTCCCGCTATGGCGTTTTCAAGACCGTCCCGGTCGGCGGCGCCCTGGAGGGCAGCGGGGCACACAAGCGCCGCCCAATCTGCAGCCAGGCTTGTACCTTTAACTGCCTGGTCAGCTCGTACGAACAGACCGCCGATGGGCGGTTAGTGCCAGGGCAGTGTGTGGGCAGCTACTTAATGGCTATCCGCCAAAACCAGAACCAAATGGAGGCCACCCATTACAAAGGCGGCGGCGTGGAGGTGCCCGCCGGGCGCAGCTTTGGCCTGTGCGAGGAAGTGACCCTCAAGGAAAGCTGCGACCGGCTTGGCCTGGACCTGTGGCACCGGCTGGTGATGCAGCCCTGGCTGGTAGCCTGCACGCAGCGCGGCATCACGGAGCTTCGCGGCCACCCCATCGCACCCTCCGATGTATTCTGGTATGCCGGGTTCCAGGAGCAGCTTGCTCACCGCCAGGGGCTGGGCGCACTGCTGGCCGATGACCTGCGCCGGGCCATGGACGAGTTGGAAGGAGAGCTGCCCACTGACCTGATCGACCTGGGCCGGCGGATGGAGTTCGGCTTCGGCTTCCCTGCCCATCGCGAGGGACGCTTTTGGGACGAGGAGCCGCTTCCGTTCTGGGTCATCTCAGCCATGATGTATGCCAGCGAGAGCCGTGATCCCGCCATCGGCACACACCAAAGTGTGCTGATCCTGGCTGACCTGGTTCTGGAAGACCGGGAGCTGGCCCGCAAACAGTTCCGCACCGTCTCAAAGAAGACCTGGGGCTATGCAGAGGCCCTGGAACCGACCTTCGAGGACAAAGCCCCGGTCGCCATTTGGAGCCAGAATATGCACATGCTGATCGACTCGCTGCCCCTGTGCGATTTTGCCTTCCCCCAGGTGGTGCGCCCGTTCAAGGATCGTCAGGATTGGCAGAACAGCGAAGATATTACCGGGGATCTGGAGATCGACCGGCGCCTATTGAAAGCCGTGACCGGTATCGATTACAGCCGGGAGGAGCTGACGCACATCTCCGAACGGGCTTTCTTCCTCGAGCGCGCCTTGCTGGCCCGTGCCGGGCGCTCGCGCGAGCTGGAGGAAACCCTGGCCCCCCATTTCCAGCTCCCCTGCCGGGCAGATGGGACTCTGATCGACGAAGACGGCTTTTCCCGGCTGCTGGATGAATACTACACTGCCCGCGGCTGGGACCTGGAACGCGGCTGGCCGCAGTCCGGGCAGCTCAAGGAGCTGGGGCTGGAGGATGTGGCCCTGGAATTAGAAAAATTGCATAATTTGAACAAAGAGGAATTGGCATGAAAGCACTCATAAAAGAAAAACCCGGACCGGGGTTGACGCTGGTGGAAATGGAACCGCCGCGTCTCCAAAACCCCGACGATGTTTTGTTTAAGGTCGAGTACTGCGCCATCTGCGTGGGTGAGACGAAGGTCTATGATTGGAATGAGTGGGCTGCCAACGATAAAACCCTGAAGCTGCCCACCGTGTTGGGTCACGAAGCCTCGGGAGTGGTCGTGGAAGTTGGGTCTGGCGTAAGGAACTTCAAACCCGGCGACCGGATCGTCAACGATCCCTTGATCTATTGTGGCGTCTGCTACCAGTGCCGCAGCGGGTTCACCAATATGTGCGTAAATCGGGAGATATACGGTAAGCGGCGAGGGGCTTTCGCCGAATACGCCGTGCTACCCGAACGGGTGATCTGTTCGCTGAACGAAAGGCTGAGCCTGGAGGAAGGCGCCGTGCTCGAGAATCTGGGAATTGCCGTCCACGGCGTTGAAATGGAGTACCACGACCCCGGTGATTGGGCGGTCGTGCTCGGCGCCGGGCCGATCGGAGTGCTGGCTGCCCAAACCCTGGTCGCCTGGGGGGTCAACACCGTGATCACCGATCTCTCCGATCCACGCCTGGATTTTGCCCGACAGCATAGCGGCGCAATCGTCGTGGATATCAAGAAAGAAGATCCGGTTCAGAAGGTGCTGGAATTAACCAAAGGTAAGGGAGCCGATTATGTGCTCGAGCTGGCTGCCACCCAGGCCGCGTTGGATCAGGCTTTCGACATAGTGCGCATCCGCGGCACAATCGTCACCGGCGGTACCTTCAACGATCCGGTTACCTTCAACCCCTTCTTCGAAATGAGCCGCAGAGAAGTCAGGCTGCAAAGCTTTATGGGCCGCACTTGGGAAACCTGGCGGCGGATGAACCAGCTAGTGGAAGCTGGCAAAGTGAACCTGAAGCCCTTCATCAGCCGCATCTTGCCATTGGAAGAATATGCACTGGGGTTCCAGCTTGTCAAAGAGCAAGAAGTGATGAAGGTGTTGCTGAAACCCTAAGATAAGGAAAAAGAGATGCAAGATCATATAACGGATTTTAAGCCAGCCTATAATTTACTCAAGCAGTTCAAGGGAGATTCCTACCTGAATGGCATCGATGTGCTGCCGCAGGTGGGAATTGTGGCTGCCAGCCTGGGCCGCAAAGCAGCCCTGGTCCGGGATTCTTTTCCAGGCTCGGAACCATTCTTACAAATGATCCGAGAATCACTGGCAGGAGCAGGCGTCCAGATTCTCGGCGAGGTGGACGGTGCGGCGCCCAACGCGCCGCGTCACGATCTCTCTCGCATCACACAAGCGTTAAAGATGTTGAACCCGGAGGTGATCATCAGCTTTGGTGGAGGCAGCACCATCGATGCCACCAAAGCTGCCGAGGTGCTGCGCACCCTGGGTGGGGGGATCGATGAGTACTTCGGCACCGGGCTGGTCTCGCAGGCCCTGGCTGCCAGCGGTAAGGCGCTCACCCCGCATGTCGCCATCCAGACCGCCGCCAGCTCTGCCGCCCACCTGACCAAGTACTCCAACATCACCGATCTCACCACCGGTCAAAAGAAGCTGGTCGTGGATGGTGCCATCGTTCCTCCCCGGCCTGTGTTCGACTACCGGGTCACCCTCGAGGCGCCGGCCTCCCTGACCGCCGATGGGGCCCTGGATGGGATCTCACACGCCCTGGAAGTACTCTACTCAGCCTCCGGGAAATCCGACTACGCCAGCATCGAAGCCGTAGCAGCCGAGTGCATCCGCCTGGTGGTGAAATTCTTGCCTGCCGTGTTGGCCAACCCCCGGGATCCACAGGGGCGCGAAGCGCTGGGCCTGGCAACCGACCTGGGCGGTTACGCCATCATGCTCGGTGGCACCAATGGCGCCCACCTGACCAGCTTCTCGCTGGTGGATATCCTCAGCCATGGTCGGGCTTGTGGCATGCTGAACCCCTATTACACCGTGTTCTTCGCCCCCGCCATCCAGGCTCCACTCAAGGTAGTTGGCAAGATCTATCGAGAAGCAGGCTACATGCAAGCCAGGATCGGGGAGCTGTCGGGGCGTGAGTTGGGCCTGGCGGTGGCTGAAGCCATGATCGCATTCGAGAAAAAGGTCGGTTTCCCCTCTACGCTGGCCGAGGTGCCCGGCTTTACCGGTGAGCACCTCACCCGCGCCCTGGCCGCCGCCAAGAACCCCCAGCTCAAGATGAAGCTGGAGAACATGCCCGTCCGCCTGACCGCTGAAATGGTCGATGAATACATGGGGCCTGTACTGCAGGCAGCCAGGACGGGAAAGTTGGAATTGATCAAGAATGTATGACCCAGGGAGCCGGTATGTATTACCATTCTGACCAGCTTGTTCGAGAGATCACAGTCAAAGCCCAGGCATTCCGCATTCAGGTGTTGAAGATGATCTACCATGCCCAAAGCGGGCACCTGGGCGGGGCGTTCTCAGCCGCCGAGATTTTGGCCGCCCTATATTTCCACCACCTGCAGGTCGACCCGGCCAACCCAGATTGGCCCGACCGGGACCGGTTGTTATTCTCCAAGGGTCATGCCTGTGCCATGCTCTATACAGCGCTGGCCTACCGGGGTTTCTTCCCGGTTGAAGAGCTGTTGACGTTCCGGCAGTTCAACAGCCGCCTGCAAGGCCACCCCGACCGGATCAAGACCCCCGGGGTCGAGATGTGTGCCGGGCCGCTGGGACATGGCATTGCGGTCGGTGTAGGTATGGCGCTGGCCCAAAAAATGAAAGGGATCAAGCCTTCTTCAGGCAGCGCACCCTCTGCCAGGGCTTCAGCCGGGCGCGTCTATATCGTTCTGGGCGATGGCGAGATCAATGCCGGGGTGATCTGGGAGGGCGCCCTGGCAGCCGCCAAGTACCGGCTGGGCAACCTGACCGCCATCCTGGATTACAACGGCATCCAGCAAACTGGAGCGACCGCCGACGTTCTGCCCACCGAACCGATTGCTGATAAATGGGAAGCCTTTGGCTGGCATGTCCAGGAGATCCACGGCCACAACGTAGGCGAAATCTTGAATGCCCTCGATCGAGCCGATGAAGTGCATGCCCGTCCGAGCATGATCATCGCCCGCACGACCAAAGGCAAGGGGGTCAGCTTCATGGAATATGACCACCGCTGGCATGGCATGATCCCCAACCAGGAGCAGTACGAAAAAGCTCTGGCTGAGTTGGAGGAGGGATTAAAGAAATGGCAGAACTAGTCTTGATGCGTAAAGCCTATGGCGAGGCGCTGGTCAAGCTGGGACAGGCGAACCCCGATGTGGTCGTGCTCAGCGCAGATGTCTCGAATTCCGACTTCAGCTTCATGTTCCAGGAGGCTTTCCCCGATCGCTTCTTCAATGTTGGCATCGCCGAGCAGTCGCTGGTCGATGTGGCAGCCGGGCTGGCTTACAGCGGCAAGATCCCCTTTGCCAACACCTTTGCTTTCCTTTTTGCCACGCGTGCCCTGGAAATGATCCGCACCCACCTGTGCTACGGTGAGGCGAATGTCAAGCTGATGGCAACTTATGCGGGCATATCCGATTCCTTCGATGGGCCAACACACCACGCCATCACCGATATTGCCATCCTGCGTTCTTTACCGAATATGACCGTTGTCGTTCCGGGCGATACGGTGGCAGTAGCGAAGCTTCTTCCACAGGTGGCGGAGTGGAAAGGACCGGTTTATTTCCGGATCAACCGCAACGAGGTGCCGGTTTTGTTCGACGATACTTACCAGCCCGTGATCGGTAAGGCTGTCCGGCTGCGAAGCGGAAAAGATGTCACCATTTTATGCTGCGGACTGATGGTCAGTCGTTCGCTGGAGGCGGCTCAAAAGCTGGCTGAGCAGGGCATCCAGGCCGGCGTGACCGAAATTCACACCATCAAACCGCTGGATGAACAGGCAATTCTCCAGGCTGCCCAGGAGACAGGTGCCTTGGTGACTGCCGAAGAGCACAGTATCCTGGGTGGGTTAGGCGGTGCTGTGGCGGAGGTGGTCTGCGATCGCTGCCCTGTTCCTCTCAAACGCGTTGGATTGGCTGACCGCTTCGCAGAGACCGGGCCTTATGCCACCCTCCTGGATCATTATGGGATGGCGGTGGAGGATATTGTGAAAGCCGCCCAGAAAGCGGTGGAGCAGAAGGAAAGGCTTGCGCAGAAGGAAAGGCTTGCGCAGAAGGAAAGGCTTGCGCAGAAGGAAAAGCTTGCGCAGAAGAATGAACTCTAAGAACGTTCTTTACTACGGAAAAGAAGAGCCGCTGCCCGAGCGCATCCCACTCCGCGCCGGGCCATTGACCCTCAGTTATGAACAAGGTGACCTACGTTACATCAAATTGGGTGACCGGGAGATCCTGCGGCGCATCTACGTCGCCATCCGCGATCGCAACTGGAGCACGATCCTGTCTAGCTTTTCCAATATCCACATGGATATCCAGGCAGACTCCTTCCACATCACCTATGAGGTCGAAAACAAGCGCGCCGAGATCGACTTCACCTGGAAAGGAGAGATCAGCGGCGACGCCCAGGGCAAAATCACTTTCAGCATGCAGGGGCTGGCGCGTTCCAGCTTTATGCGCAACCGGATTGGCTTCTGCGTCTTGCACCCGGCAGCCTGTGCGGGAGCCGCGGCGCGGGTGGAACATGTGGACGGGCAGATCGAAAGCGGCTCTTTTCCCGAAATTATCAGCGCCGACCAGCCTGTTCAACCCTTCGCCGAGCTGCGTTCGTTCGCTCATCAAGTGTCACCAGGGGTGTGGGCAGAGGTGAGCTTCATGGGCGATATTTTCGAAATGGAAGACCAACGCAATTGGACAGATGCTTCCTATAAAACCTTCTGCACCCCCTTGCGGCTGACTTATCCCGTGCAGATCGAGACCGGGACGCAAATCATCCAATCGGTAACCCTGGTCATTCGTGACAAACGTACAACTACAGCTAAAGGCGCAGCGCTAGAAATCCTAGATAGAACCCAGCCGGTGACTTTCAGCCTGCAATCCGCTAAAACCTATCCGCTGCCACACATCGGCCTGGGAGTTGCCAGCCACGGACAGCCTTTGAATGCAATAGAAATCGCTCGTTTAAAAGCGCTCCACCTGCATCACCTGCGGGTAGACTTGCTGCTCTCCAGCGCTGATTTCCCAGGTTTACTCGACCTCGCCGCAGCCCAGGCAAAAGCGCTTGGGGTGTCACTGGAAGTTGCTCTGGTGCTGGACGACCATCCCAAAGAAGGCTTGGCCCGTCTCAGGCAAGCCGTAGAACGGATCATGCCGCCGGTCACGACCTGGCTGGTTTACCCGGTAAAAGAGATCTTTAAAGGCGGTTCCCCCACCCACCAGGTTGTCGAAGCTGCCCGCAAGCACCTGTCCGGGTTGATACCGGGAGCGCGTTTCGGCGCGGGTACAAACACCGACTTAATTTTCATGCAGCGTACGCCGCCGCCGTTAGATCTCCTGGATTTCGTGACCTTTGCCATCAACCCGCAGGTACATGCCTTCGACGACGCTTCGATCGTCGAGGCTTTGGAAGCGCAAGCGGCAGCAGTCCGCACCGCTCGTCACATCTCTTCAGGCAAACCGCGATGTACCCCGATGTACCCATCGCCGATGTACTCATCGCCGATGTACTCATCGCCGATGTACTCATCGCCATCGCCTGTCATTGTCAGCCCGGTGACGCTCAAGCCACCTCACAACCCCTATGCAACAGGCCCGGCGCCAGCCCTGTTGCCCGGAGAGCTGCCGCCTCAAGTCGATCCCAGGCAGATGAGCCTGCTGGGCGCCGGCTGGACCGCCGGCAGCCTGAAATACCTGGCCGAAAGCGGTGTCCAGAGTATCACTTACTATGAAACGACCGGCTGGCGAGGGGTGATGGAAACCGAGTACGGCTGCCCTATGCCAGAGGTTTTCCATTCCACGCCCGGCAGTGTCTTTCCGCTCTATCATGTCCTGGCCGATTTTGGCGAGTTCTCAGGTGGAGAAGTGATCCACAGCTGTTCCAGCAACGCCCTGGTGGTCGATGGCCTTAGCCTGCGCAAGGGTGAAAAGACAAGGGTCATCTTAGCCAATTTCACGGAAGAATCGCAGCCCGTTTCCATCCAGGGCTTGGGGGCGCATGCCTGGGTGCGATTGCTCGACGAGACCAATGCAGAAGAAGCCCTCCTTGCCCCTGAAAAGTTCCGCTTATCGGCAGGTGTTCAGTATCCAATCGCAGGCGGCTCCTTACAGCTTACCCTCCTGCCCTATGCCGTAGCCCGCATCGATGGGTGAAGCCATGAACGGCCGGCTGGTGCTGATCCATACGGTTCCACCTCTGATCGAGATATTTAACCGGCTGGGTGCCAGGCTTCAGGCGCATGTCGATGCCGCCCAACGCATCCACGCCAGCGCCGTTTTGGTCACCTGCTCGACGCTCTCCCCGGCATTGGACCTGGTCCAGGCGACAATACCGCTCTTCAAGAGCGACCAGGCCATGATCGAGCAGGCTGTTCAGTGCGGCACGCACGATGTAACCGATGTACCCATCGGCACCATCGCCATTGGCCTCCTCGCCACCAACCAGACCACGCTCGAGCCGACCCGCTCGGCCTTGCAGGCAGAGGCCAAACGAGCCGGCAAGATCGTAGAGATTACCCAAGTGTTTGTAGAAGGAGCGCTGCCAGCGCTGTTAAACGGAGATGGGGTAAAACATGATGAGCTGGTGCAAAAGGCCGTGGTCGCGGGCCCCGCGAGCAGCTTGCCGAGAATGTAGAGATCATTGTGCTGGCACAGGCCTCCACGGCGCGGGTGGTCGAGGTCATACCGGAAGGCACCTTCAAGGTTCCCATCCTCACCAGCCCCCACACCGCCTTGGAACAAGTTGGTAAGATTCTAT
>Ga0315288_10012792_pt1 | contig 10531 bp, 11 predicted proteins | sample YL17G11_20_MG_FD_203454 | JGI IMG/M metagenome (GOLD analysis project Ga0315288, IMG submission 203454) | Sediment microbial communities from Yellowstone Lake, YNP, Wyoming, USA - YL17G11_20 | ecosystem: Environmental > Aquatic > Freshwater > Lake > Sediment | place: USA: Wyoming | collected...
AAAAAAGGAAGCAGCGTAAGAGACTAGAGGAACGGTGTTCATTTTGGGTCCAGAGTCGTTTGTTGCCCACGAGTTTGTGGAATCCGCGATTGTAAATATGAAAAAGAGTATTGGTGACGAAAAAGTGTTGGTAGCCGTTTCCGGCGGCGTTGATAGCGTTACTTGCGCTGTTCTGACACACGAGGCTATAGGTGAACGGCTTGTTTGTGTCATCTTGGATGATGCCTTCATGCGGCAAGGTGAACCTGAACATGTTGCCAGCACATTATCCAAACCGCCTTTCAATGTTCCCATGAAAATCGTGAACGTTCGCGAGCGTTTCCTCAAAGCCATGAACGGTTTGGGAGACGCGGAAGAAAAACGGAAGATGTTCCGCGAGACCTTCTATCAAGTCCTAGGTGAGACAGCAAGGAATGAAGCATGCAGTGTTCTTGTTCAAGGAACAATCCGAGCCGACATTATGGAAACAGTCGGAGGCATCAAGACTCAACATAACGTCTTGGAACAGATTGGCATCAACCCGATGGAACGGTTCGGCTTCAAAGTGGTCGAGCCTTTGTTGCCACTCTTTAAAGAACAAGTAAGGAGCATTGCCAGACATTTCGGACTACCCGCCGAGTTCTCAGAGCGTCAGCCCTTCCCGGGTCCTGGTTTGTCTGTGCGCAACGTTGGACAGATTCGGCCTGACAAGCTTGATGCCCTAAAAAGGGCCAACACTATCGTCGAGCATGAATTTTCAAAGCACAAACCAGGACAATATTTCGCGGTGATAGTAGACAACGAAGAGACAGTACAACAAACAAAAGCTCTGCACATCCAAGAAACTGTAGCACGCCATCTGAACATTCCCTCAAGAAATGTGCGCGCAAAAATCTTCACAGACAAAGCAACTGGAGTTGAAGGCGGAAAAAGACGATATGGTGACGTTGTCGGCGTCTTGGTCCAAACACTCGGCGGCAAGTTGCATCAGACCTCCATTCAAAGCATCATTTCTTTGCAAGCAGCAATAATCACAGAGAACCCTGGAGTTGCCAGAGTATTCTACGCGGTCAGAGACATTGCCAAGAAGAAACCCTACATTGTAGGTATGCGTGCTGTCCAAACCAAAGACTTCCTCACAGCCACAGTCTCAGAGATACCGTGGACAACATTGGACAAAGCAGCTGAAGAGATCATAGAGCAATGTTCCAACGTTTCGACAGTCTATTATGATGTTACTCCGAAACCGCCGGCAACCATCGAGATGGAATAACCAAACAGTCCTACCTGAATATGCTTGGGCTCCAAGCTTTTCAGACGTATACTGCACGGCTGAACCGCAAATCATCAAAACATATAATACCTCAATGAACTTCTACAATAAGGGAAACGTCATGTTCCGAGTAAGAGTGCACAAGATAGAATCCATCAGGGACTTAGATGGCAATCTTGGAAAACGTGTGGAACTGATAGAAGACAGGCAGATCCCTAGCTTTGTGCTCAGGCCCCAGACTGAAGAAGCAAAGGTCGTGCAGGACGTGATGCAAGCCCTACAACAACAATTTTCCATGTTTCCTGCACGGGGAGAAGTTGCAGTTCCAAAAATGATACTGTTCCTAACCGAGCAGGAATACGAAACCCTAGGAATCGGGTTTGACGTCAACCAGATTTATGATATAAACCTTGAGAATCAAGGACTGCGGTTCACGAGAACTGCATAATCTCTTTTCTGGCGGTTCTCAGCACTGAGTATTTCGGATGGAAAGACAGAACAAACAGCATGTTTTTCAGAACTTTGCAGACTTCTTGAGTATCAGACTCTCCTTCGTGTGCGCAATACAGAGGAACAGGTTCTTCGTCGCCATTCTTGTAATAAACGTAGATCGGGGCAAACTTTTTTCTGAAGGTAACGATCTTAAAATTCAAGTTCAGCATCCTAGCCATTTTTTCCGTAGCAGAGCTAATTGACTTCAAGCGTCTCTTGTAGTCCGTAAAGGTTGAAGCATAAACAAGCAATTTCCCATCAGGATTACTGAGCATTTTGGTTCACAAAGAAAATGAGGATGCCGACCGCTTTTAAGACAAGTGAGGAAACAACAAACCCGCGTTGCGGAGAGATGGGTTAAAATGAATGCGGCAAACACTGAAAACATCATGAAAGTCAGGGCACGCGTAACCATTGCAGGACGGCACGCGCGGTACAAAGCGTATTCTTCAGGTCTAAAACCAGACGCGTAGCAAACGCTTATGGAGTGACAGGTTGGGTCCGAAGTCTGGAGGATGGACGGGTTGAGGCTGTGTTTGAACGTGATAAAGAAAGCGTGAACGGACTTGAGGAATTCTGCAGAAAAGGGCCACCTGCTGAAAGAGTAGAATGTAGACGTCTCTTGGGAAAGATATTCAGGCAGTTTTGGCGGTTTTCTAGTAAGATGCGGCTAGGAGTCTGCTCTTTGGAAACACTAAACTCTTTTCTTTAGAACCCTGAAATGAGAAGCTTTTCCAGCGCTGACGTATTCTCCTCCGACTCCGCGGATTATGGAGGCGATCTTGGAGAAGTTGTCCGAGCCCAGAAATTGGCGCGGTTTTATTATCACATATTCATCTTTCTCCTCGAAGCCGAGCATATTCTCGAGATCTTCTGGAAAGAGCATTCTTATATCCTCTGTCTCCTTCGATCTGTCGAGAGCTCTCGGCGCCCCCGCTACTGACTGAGTGGCTTGTGGCAAGGGCATGGGAGGCGAAGCTGTCAAAGGCCGAGTTATCTGTTCCACTGCCAAAGATTTGAGGGAGGAAGAAACTTGTCTCAGGTCTTCCATGATACCGTTCAATATGACTACGAGTTCATCTACTCTTCTTGTGAGCGCTTCAACTTTGTCTTTGTCTGCACTCATAGGTCCTTCTTCCTGTCAAATGTTTAATACTTGACGCATTTATTATTGTTTCTCACTCTTTCAGAACTGACAAGGCGGAGGAGACGACACATTTTGATTGATATTGATGGAAGCGAGAAGGGTGGAAGCGGCACGATTCTTCGGCTTTCAGTTGCATTGTCAGCGATTGTGCAAGAGCCAGTGCACATCTTCAACATCCGAGAGAACCGCCCTCAGCCGGGCCTGAAGCCTCAACATCTTGAAGCTGTGTTGACAGCAGCAAAACTCTGCAACGCGGACGTAAAAGGAGCAAGAATTGACTCTCGCGAGATCTGGTTCAAACCCAACGGCATAGTAGGCGGCAGATTCGAGGCTGAAATCGGCACCGCAGGAAGCATACCCATGCTTTTGATGGCTGTCTTACCGATCTGTACTCAAGCCCAAGAAAAGATAGAACTGCACGTTTCCAAAGGCGGTACAGACGTTTCGCACTCACCCACGATAAATTACATGCGCTTCGTGCTTCTGCCAACACTTCAACGCATGGGACTTGGAGCAACCATAGACGTGAAGAAGTACGGATACTACCCAAAGGGAATGGGAGAAGTAACGGCTACCGTTGAATCCTCCAAGAATCTGAAGCCAATACTTCTTGAACATTTCGGCAATCTTCAGAAAATTCGAGGAGTCTCTGTCTGCACATTTCTCGCAGACAGAAAAGTGGCGGCACGACAAGCTGACGCGACTAAAGAGTACCTTAAGCGAAAAGGCTTTGCGGCAGACATCCAAGTAGTCAATGACACGTCAAATCAATTGCAGAAAGGTAGCTCACTCACACTATGGGTTGAAACAGACACGAACGTAATTCTCGGCAGTGACGCGATTGGTGAGTTGAAAAAAACCAGTGAGAACGTGGGCAAAGAGGCTGCTGAAAAGCTCCTGGCAGAAACCTCTGCACGGCCAACCGTGGACATTCATCTCGCAGACTTTCTCATTCCATACATGGCTCTGGCTCAAGGCAACTCCAGCTTCCTGACACGAATGTTCACTGAACATCTGCAAACAAACATTTGGGTCTCAGAGAAAATACTAGACGTACATTTCAGCGTCATCAATGCGAAAGGACTGTACAGAATCGAAAAACACAGCTAGCCTACCAAGCAGAAAAGAAAAAAAGTCTGGAGAATCCTAGCTTTCAACTGTTTTCCATAAGACCTATTCCGACCCCAATGAGGTCGACGACCATCTTGAACACAGCGTGTCACGCCGGATCCACGACACCATACATCACAGTTGTTGCGCCCAACATACTGGCTCTCACAAGAGTTACCAGGTCGATGACGATCAACACTATTCTCGCAAATTTCATTTCAGTTACCTCCCCCAGAACCCTTTCAGAAGCTATTGAATGTAGGAGTCCAAATGCTTTCCCAAAGGAAACCTTCGAAAACCAGAGCCGCCAAACCAAAACTCGGCGACCATACATCCACAATTTGGACTATTTACAGAATGAAGAGAATACGTTGAAAAAGGGCGCAGACATATGATAGAGTTGAAGCAAGATGAACAACGTTGCTCGTAAAAGACTCATCCGAGAATACTATTCAAGAAGAGCCAAGGACTATGACAGACAAAAGAGCCGAACGTGGAACAACAGTCAAGGTTTTGCAGCTGAAATAACGAACGAGTTGACGAGCGCGCTGGTAGAATTCAAAGACCAACTGGTTCTGGAAGTTGGTGTCGGAAGCGGCAGGAACGCCCTGCCCCTAACAGTGAAAATTGAACCCCAGTTTGTCGGACTCGATCTTTCACGGGAAATGCTGCAGCAAACAAAGACAAAAACCAAACTAGTTAAGAAAAACCTCGCGCTTGTCCAAGCTGATGCTGAACACTTGCCCTTCAAGCGAAACATTTTCGGCGCGATAGTCTGTATGAGCACACTGCACTATTTTTCATCCCCCGAAAAGGTCCTGCACACTTTTGGAGCCACAATGCAGAGTAATGGCTTAATCGTGTATGGGGACTTGACGCTTCACGAGCTGGATCACAGAGGATTCCTAGAAAAACTTGAGAAGACAGTTTCCAAAACACATTCAAGATACTTCAAACCGTCCGAAATCAAGAAACTTCTAGAAACCAGCGGATTTTGGGTTGCTCGAATGAAGACGGTCGCCTACAGGAAATCCCACCGTTCCTTGATGGAAGACAAGGGAGAATACTTTAACGTTTCGCCAGAACAGCTCACCGATTGCTTACAAACGGCAGATGACGATGCGAAGAGCCAATATGGTCTTACCGACACCGAATTAACCCTGTACTATACAATGATCGTTGCAGCCAAAAACTAGTTGCACGGCGGTCCTATGCCGAAGTCCAAATGCCTCAAAATTCCGAAAAAACAAGGTCAAAAAGCCATAGCATTAGCAAGAAAGTTAGGGCTTGTGGATACGAAAGGGGAAATTCAAAGAGACAAAACTCGCATATACATTCCGCTGCTCAACAGCCCCCCAGAAGACGGTCTGAAAAGCTTCAGAGAGCAGATGCCTGGCTTCGAAGTTGTCACTCATCTCTTTTCAGAAAGAAAGCGACAACAACCTTCACTCGCAGAACTGCTCAAAGACAATCTGCCTGAAAATCTGCTACCAAGACTGCCCCATGCAGCGGACCTTGTGGGAGACATGGGCATAGTGGAGATTCCTTCAGAGCTTGAACCTTACAAGAGTATTATCGGCGAAGCAATACTAGGAGCAAACAAGAGCCTTCAAACCGTGCTAGCCAAAGCAGGCGCAGTCAGCGGTTCCTACAGGCTCAGAGAATTCATGGTGATAGCCGGCGTTCCAAAGACTGAAACAGTCCACAGCGAGTACGGGTGCCGCTTCTACGTGGACGTTGCCAAGTCGTATTTTTCTCCGAGGCTTTCGTACGAGCACAACAGAGTCGCATCCCTTGTCCAAGAAGGCGAAACCGTCGCGGACCTGTTTGCCGGAGTCGGACCGTTTGCTATCATGACAGCCAGAAGACGCAAAAACGTGAGAATCTTCGCGGTGGACATCAACCCTGACGCGGTCACGTTTTTGAAGAAGAACATCAGGCTGAACAGAGTTGACGGGAAAGTGTACCCGATTCTTGGGGATGCAATGCAAGTCGTCAGCAAGAGACTCGCTGGAGTAGCTGACCGCGTCATCATGAACCTACCCGAAACGGCGATCGAGTTTGTTGATTCGGCATGCCGCGCGGTCAAACCCCAAGGCGGTATCGTACATTATTACAGTTTCACCACTGCCTCTGTCTCGTTGGAAGACACTCAGCAAATGTTTACGGAAGCGGTGGAGAAGAACGGAAGAAGAGTTTCCGAGTTTCTCTTCTGCAGGTCTGTCCGTGAAACGGCTCCTCATGAACATCAAGTAGTTCTCGACGCTCGAATTCGGTAACCTGTCACAATGAGTGTAAAGCGGACTCTTTGTTGCGGGTCCTTCAACTTCTTCATAAGCGTTCTTGACAGGTCGGCCGCGGCTTTGTCTGCATGGATCGCTAAGGTTCTACTACAGATATGGTTGCCTTTTCTGATGACGAAGTCAGTAGGATGCGACAGGATCAAGCGTGGACTGCCTCGAGCGTTCACAGTCTCAACCGTTCCTCCGGCTTCGATTAGAATGGAGATTCTGCTGTCCTCCTGCTTAAGACTCTCTTTCCATACTGGGTCGAGGTCGCTCATTGTTTTGTCAGCCGAGACGGCGATGATGCAGTCACCCTTCTTTGATAAGTAGACATCTTTGGTGAACTCCAATGTTGTAGGATGTGTCGCCAACACGTTCGCGTGCCCATGGGCAATTATGACAATTTCACGTTCGGCAGGCGGCAAGTTACTCAAGAACCTCTATCGAATCGACTTTTCCGTCACCGTCTAGGTCAAAGCCTTGAATGACTTTTGTGAACGGCTCTTGACCCCTGTAGTTCTTGAGGGTTTTTTCCCAGAAATTCGTTAAAGCCAGAACACAGGCTTTGGTGCTCACGGCCTTGTTCCCCGCCACAACAATGATTCGCTTGCTGCTGTCCCACGGGTTCGTTATTTTGGCTACTACGCCGACGTTGTCTGCCGTGTAGACGCGACCCGTTATCTTCGACACCAGTCCGCCGAACAAGTAACCTTCCTGAGAAGCTTGCATGTTGAACTTGATTGGCAAATGCTCATTGACCTCTTGTGCAAGCAGGTTTGTTCCCGGTCCGCCTACGAGTATGAGATTGTTCTTTTCTTCTTTCTCAGCTTTCACGTCCACGTCGAGTTTTATGGCGAAGTCCTCTGGCATCTTCACGAACTGGCCTAGAAAGAAAGTCAAGTGTGCCGCGTAGTGGCCATCTCTTGCACTCGTTTTGAACGGCCCGTGCGGAGTTGGAGAGCCGACGATTATCTTTCCCTCGAACGTCCCGTCTTTTCGCGTGAATTCTCTGAAGAACCTCTGAATCTTTTCCTCCATGCTCAGCAACGAAACTTTCTTCACAGTTCGGTATTCTTGAGAAAGCTCGATGCCGAACGCGGGCGAAGCTGCCCGGTAGTATTTCGCCGTTGCTCCCTTCTTCTCCTCTTCTTTCGTGACAGTTATGGCTCCAGCTTTGAGGAGTTTTCTTATGTGATAGTACACTTTCTGTTCATGAATATTCAGTTCCCGAGCGACTTCCAACGGGTACATTTCTCTTTCAGAAAGCAACAAGAGGATCTTCCAACTGAGGCTATCCAACATGAGCTTGAGTTTCTCGGGGTCGTCTGCCATGGCTATCTCTTTGACTTTCTGAGTTTTGTTCTCTTCGTGGAGCAGGAGACGTTTTTCCATGAGCCTTCCAGTTGATAGAGACGTATCTATTATTAAAAATTTCGTTATGGTCAGCCCCAAAAAAACCATCAAAAGATTTTTCCTAACACTCGATTCGAAACGGCAGCAGTTCCAAGCCGCAACCGCTTGGAAACATGAAAAACGGTTGAGAATCTTTTGATAGGACTAACAATTTTTTCCTAAAAACGCTTATTAGCAAACCCGGCTATGAATTGCGCGTACAAGGAATTATTGACGAGGTTTAGAGATGTGCGGAATATTCGGTTGTATCCTCAAAGAAGGAAACGCAGCGCCACTGATACACGCGGCTTTAAAAAGGCTTGAATACAGAGGCTACGACTCGGTAGGCGAAGTCACTCTATACGAGGGCAAGCTGTACATGAAGAAGGACCAGGGAAAAATCGACGACGTGCACAAAGTGCTAAACATGGACAGCCTACCCGGAAGCCTAGGCATAGGCCACACAAGATGGGCGACGCACGGCGCACCGTTGCAGGTGAATGCTCACCCCCACACTGACTGCAGCGGACAAATCGCCGTTGTGCACAACGGCATCATCGAAAACTTCGCAGAGCTGAAACAGGAACTCGAGAACAAAGGACACGCCTTCAAATCTAGAACCGACACCGAGGTTATTCCACATCTTATTGAGGAAACTTTGAAGAACACCCCTTCTCTGAGCCTCACGGATGCCGTGCTAGATGCCGCGAAAAAGCTTGACGGGTCGTACGCGATCGCCGTCGTTTCAGCGAAAGAGCCTGACAAGATAGTCTGCGCGAAGAAAGAAAGCCCGCTCGTGATAGGCGTCAACGACGGAGCTGTCTACTTTGCCTCGGACATTCCAGCGTTTTTGCCGTTGACCAACAAAGCGATAGTCGTGGACGACGGCGAATTGGTCGTGCTCTCGTCTCAAGGCGTAGAGATCAGAAAGATTGCTGACGGCAAACCCGTAACCCGGGTTCCTCAAGTGATATCGTGGACGCCAGAGATGGCCGTGAAGCAGGGATACCCGCACTTCATGATCAAGGAGATCCATGAACAGGCGGAATGCCTCAGGAACACGCTCAGAGTGCAGGAACACTATGCTGACTTGATGGCAACGTTCCTCGACCGAGCCCGCGAAGTCTACCTCGTCGCCTGCGGAAGTTCATACCACGCGTGTTGGGCTGCCTCGTACATGTTCTCCAAGCTCGCCTTTCTGCCTACGTACCCGGTGATTGCTTCGGAATTCATCGAGCAGCACGGAAAATCAGTCAACATTGAAAGCACAATACTCGCCGTAAGCCAGTCAGGAGAAACAGCTGACACGCTGGCAGCAGTGAACGCCTCCAGGCAAAGGGCAGCCACAATACTCGGCCTGACCAACACCATTGGCTCTACTCTCACAAGGGTTTCACGAGTCTACATCGGTCAACAATCAGGACCAGAGATCGGCGTAGCAGCAACGAAGACGTTCACATCGCAACTTTCAGTCATGGCGCAACTAGCTCTGCGCTTGGCGAAGAAGAGGGGCAAGGTATCACAGGACGAGATGGACTATCTAGCAGAACGATTGTGCAAACTCCCGGACACCGTTCAGACCATTATTGACACGCAGGAAGAAAAAACAAAGCAGATCGCCAGGAAGTACAAGGACAAGAAAACGTTCTTCTTCCTCGGCCGCGGCATCAGCACAGCAACTGCGTACGAGGGCAGACTGAAGCTCATGGAAATAGCCTACGCGCCCGCAATAGCCTTCCCCGCGGGAGAAAGCAAGCACGGCCCCATAAGCCTAGTGGAACCCGGCTTCCCAGTCGTGTTCGTCTGCCCAAAGGACGAAACGCACAAGACGCTGATGGGAAACATCATGGAAATGAAGGCCAGAGGAGCCGCGATAATCGCCGTCGTAGAAGAAGACGATGAGGAAATCAAGAGTCTGGCAGATGACTATGTTGAAGTGCCCAAAGGCATACCCGAAGTGCTGTCGCCAATAGCTTTCATCGTACCGCTGCAGCTGCTCGCTTATTACATGGCCGTGGACAGAGGATACAACCCCGACATGCCCAGAAACCTGGCAAAATCTGTTACCGTGAGATAGAACAGACCAGACAATATCATGAACTGCTGAGAACAGCCCTTCCTTCGATGGAAGGCTTGGAGAAATGGCCGCGCGCGCTCTTTGGAAGGTGTACATGCTCAAGGGAAGAGACAAGGACTTGAACCTGTGGATATGCTTGGCAATCTTCCGCGTACTCAGAAGGTTCTGCACAAACACGGATTCCGAAAGACAAGCCTAGCTCTGTCGCTGTCTGAAGCTGCCGGTTACTCCTTGTTTCAGCATGCCCATGATGTTGTTCTTTAGGTCTTCAAAGCAGGCGCTGAGTCGTTTTGCATCGGCTTTGGACATGCCCTCCCTGATGAGCTGCCTTTCAAAGGCTTTTCTTGTCTTGCGCACGCGACTGCCCAGAGTGATGTACATCCAGAAAAGATCCAATGATATACGAGCCAAGTACGGAGAAGACTTGAGAACCGTCGACATGACTGAACCCGCGCTCATACAGGTCATCCTACAATGAAACGTGGGAGAGGAGGCTTATTCCTCTTCCTCCTCATCTTCATCCTCTTCCTCATCATGCATCTTCCCCTGAACTTTCAAACGGATCTTCTTTTCGAGGTCTTTACCCATCTCGTCACCCTCTCCATGTTTGCCGACGCCTTTGAGCATGTCGCCTATACTTGTGAAAGTCTTCATGTAGTCTTCAGTCATCTTGACAGCCACTTGCTCGGGCAACCCGCCGTTCTTGAGTTCCTTATAGTACGCAGCGGCAGCCTTTCCCATGTTCCTTCCTGCTTCCTCTGAGAACACCGAGGCCA
>Ga0315288_10012793_pt1 | contig 10531 bp, 7 predicted proteins | sample YL17G11_20_MG_FD_203454 | JGI IMG/M metagenome (GOLD analysis project Ga0315288, IMG submission 203454) | Sediment microbial communities from Yellowstone Lake, YNP, Wyoming, USA - YL17G11_20 | ecosystem: Environmental > Aquatic > Freshwater > Lake > Sediment | place: USA: Wyoming | collected...
TTGAAGGCGTGGCGCTCGAAGAGTTCAAGTCGATGCTCGCACGGCCGCACGGCATCATAATTGTCACCGGGCCGACCGGAAGCGGCAAGAGCACCACGCTGTACTCAGCCTTGAATTACCTCAGGGACCCCACGAAGAACATAACCACCGTCGAGGACCCCGTTGAGTATCGCCTTGCCGGCATCAACCAGATCCAGGTCAAGCCCGAAATCGAGCTCGACTTCGGCAAGTGTCTGCGGGCGATCCTCCGGCAGGACCCCGACATCATCCTGATAGGCGAAATCCGCGACAAGGAGACCGTCGAGATCGCGATAAAGGCGTCGCTCACCGGGCACTTGGTCCTGAGCACCTTCCACACGAACGACGCCCCCAGCGCCATAAGCAGGCTCGCATATATGGGAATCGAGAGGTACTTGCTCGCCTCCAGCCTGAATATGATTATTGCCCAGCGATTGGTCAGGAAGATATGTGATCGCTGCAAAGAGCCGATGGGCCTGAACGAAAAAGTCCTCAGACGCCTGAAGATAGGCCCCGAACAGGCCGGGGACGCGGTATTCTATCGCGGCAAAGGCTGCAAGAGCTGCGGAGGCACGGGGTACTTCGGCAGGCTGCCGGTATTTGAATTCTTGGTCGTGGATAATGATATGGCCGATAAGATAGTTGCAGGGCAGAGCGAGGCCGAGATCAGGGCCGCATCACGAAAAAAAGGCTATGGAGGCCTCCTTGAAAGCGGCGTAACCAAGATGTTACAGGGCTTGACGACCGCCGAGGAGGTCTTGAGCGTAACATTTGCTGAAAAAGGTTAGCAGGCTGCCAAGGTTAAAACGATACATGTCATTGCGAGGAGTGAAACGACGAAGCAATCTCCGGCCTTCGGACGGTTTGAGATTGCCGCGTCGGCCTTCGGCCTCCTCGCAATGACATAAAAAGGCCTATTTGCCCCCGTGAACGGTTACGATTTTACTAAACTGACGGGTTCTTAACGCCGATGTCGTTTCCGGCGCCTCGCGCACGGTGTTTATGTGCCGGGGGAACATTGCGCAGCAGAGAATTTTGCAGAAGCCTTCAGGTCTTATAAATATGAAAAACTACAAATATATCGCTCGGGATGCCGCGGGGGATCGCAGGGAGGGCCTCACGCAGGCCGGCTCCTCAAATGACGTCCTTGGCTGGCTTCGTGAGCATGGTTTTACGCCCGTCAGCGTGGACGAGATTGCCATAACCACCACGCGGGGCAGATTAAAATCGCGCATAAAGCGAATCAGGTCTGCAGACCTTGCGGCGCTGTCCTGGCAGCTGACCACGATGCTGGAAGGAGGCATACCCGTCATCGCCGCCATAGATACCGCCGCTGAGGACAGCGAAAATGTCGTGCTTAAGCACGTCCTGGTTGACATCTCCGAGAAGATGAAAAAGGGCACGCCCTTCTCGGAATCCGTGGCGGAGTTCCCACGCGTCTTCAATGCGTTGTCCTGCGCGCTGATTTTAGCCGGCGAGACGTGCGGAAACCTTGCCGAGGCCCTGCGAAAGCTGGCCGAATACTTCGACAGGCGGGATAAACTGACTAAGAAGGTCAAGGCGGCGGTGACTTATCCCATTTTTGTAGTCGGATTCATCATCCTGATTGTCATATTCATAATGGCCTTTATCATCCCGCGGTTTCGCGACATATTCAAGCAGATAGGCGGAAAGCTTCCCGCCTTCACCCAGGGCTTTATGGCCTTCTACGACTTCGTGCGATTCAATCTGCATTACATCTTAGGCGGCTTCGTGTTGGGAATTATCGTAATGGTGCTCTTCAACAAGACTAAGAACGGCCATTATATGTTCAGCAGGATCGTCCTGAAACTGCCCCTCTTCGGCAAGGTGTTCCAGCAGTTGTTTCTCGTAACCTTCTGCAGGACAGTGGCTACACTGCTCTCAGCGGGCGTCTCGATCCTTGAGGTGCTCGAAATACTCTCGGGAATGAGCGGCAACGATGTCATAAAGACCGCCGTCAAAAAAACCAGGGAGCAGATTGTCGAGGGGGCCGGCATCTCGCTGAGCCTGGCCGCCGCCGAGTTCTTCCCCAATATGGTCATCAAAATGGTCCAGGTGGGCGAGGAAAGCGGGTCCCTGCCCCTTGTCCTGGAGAGGACAAGCGACCACTACGAGCGCAAGGTCGAATCGACCATAGCCGCAATGACGTCCCTGCTCGAGCCGATTATGATTATAACGGTTGGATCGATTGTATTGGTTGTCGTCCTTGCGCTGTACCTGCCTATATTCACGATGTCGGATATAACGAAATAAGTCAAACTGACCGGTTTCATTGTTCAGACACGGGCAAACCACAGATTTCACAGATTTCATTTTTCAGACACGGATTTACACAGATTAACACTGTTTGTCATGCTGAACGAAGTGAAGCATCTGGGAAACGGATGCCGATTCACGCTCGCAACCCAGATCCTTCGCTGGCGCTCAGGATGACAAGAAAAGGGTAGTTTGAGCGGTTTTTTGCATTATTCTAATCTTGGCGCATACTTTACTTACGGATTACCACAGATTTCACAGATTTCAGTTATTAGACACGGGTAAACCACAGATTTCACAGATTTGATTTATTAGACACGGATTTACACTGATTAACACTGATTTCAAAGGTTTAATTGTTTAGACACGGATTAACACGGATTCACACTGTTTTCAGGCATTAGACACGGATTAAGACAGATATCTCTGTGTGCTCGGAGCCTGCCCTGAGCGCAGCCGAAGGGTCCTCTGTGGCCTTGAGATAATCAGGCCAAGACCATCGGTGGAGTGAAAAAATGAAAAAATAGGGGATTTAGTCCTTGACAAGTTTTGCCGATAGTGGTAGTATGGGAAAAATCGGCAAGGATGGTAACTTAAACAAGCAGGGAAAGTCAAACCAAACTTTTTGATTTAGGAGAACATCAGATGAAGAGCAGAAAAGGTTTCACGTTGATTGAGCTTATGGTGGTGGTGCTGATAGTCGGCATCTTGGCCGCCGTGGCAATCCCGATACTTCGCGGCAGGATTGACGCCGCAAAGTGGTCGGAAGGAAAGGCGATGATGGGCAGCATCGGAACAGCGATACGGGCATGGGCTGCTGAGCAAGGAGGAACGACAGCCCTGACTATAGACCAGGATACTGACATTTTCGACCCCGCTGGATTGGGTTTCGCTACTGGAGACCTCGATGGGACGTACTTCAGGGACGGTGATTTCCATATGACTGCCACCTATGACCCGGCGTTACCTGTGGAGTTTCTAATCACAGTTACTGCCGGTACCGGAACAAATCCTCCGAGCACTCCTGCTGGCGGATACACACTTGATCAGACCGGTGCCTGGGGTCCGTAACAGGATCCGGATGGGTTTCTGTTCTATTGTGTAGAGCTCTGTACAATAGCGGGGGCCTTTTCAAAAAGGCCCCCGCTTTTCTCGAATCTGTTCGAGTTCTTGCAGCGAGGCGGGTATGTCTTTGAAGCGTCCCAGAGTCCGCACCGCCGTTACCCTGATAGAGGTAATGGCGGCGATTGTTATCGTGGCCATAGCGGTCATTGGGGCCTCCGGGTACAGGTACTATTCCACCTTAGATGCAAGAAGGGCCGACTTCCAGAACGCCGCTGCCCGGATCGCACTATTGCTCTGCGAGAACTGGCGAGGCCGGGGCTACGACGGCACGACCACTTATGACCCCGCAGCTCACCTGACCTCGGCGGACCTGACCGTCGCCACTTCCGGCGTGGGGCCTGATTACGCATTGGGGTTCACGGGTTTAGGCCGATACGAGATTACTATGGACGGGGTTCACTATTGGGCTGCGCTTTCGTACGATGCCGGCGCGGATGGCCTGCGGACGCTAAATGTCGTCGTGGCCTGGGCGCAGCGCCAGACCGGCTCGGACGAGGCAGAGGCCGTCGCCGCGGCAGGCGGGAATAAGACATTCAGGCTGACGACTTATGTATCAGAGTAGGACGCCATAACATTTGTATTTGTGGCTTGTCATTCCCGCGAAACTTGTCCTCGACTCCGATCGGGGAGCGGGAATCCAGATTCTAAAGAAGTGGATTCCGCATCAAGTGCGGAATGACAACATATAGATTCGATTGTTACAGATCGTCATTGCGAGCCCCCAGGGGGCGCGGCAATCTTAGGAGCATTGAGATTGCTTCCCCCTCGATGAGCTCGGGGTCGCAATGAAACAAGAGATGCACCTGTGGATTTACGCAACGATATGGCACCAAAGAGATTTACATATTGGCAAATGCTCTGGACAAGGAGGAGTGTAGGGCACGACGTATGGCATCGAGTGGGTTTCACTCTCATTGAGCTGATGGTGGTTGTCCTGATAGTGGGGATTCTTGCGGCTGTCGCCATTCCAATCCTTCGAGGTCGAGCGGATTCAGCCAAGTGGTCGGAAGGCAAGGTGATGTTGGGGACGATTGCAACGGCGATACGTGCCTACGCCGGCGAGAAGGGTCCGGGTAGTACTGATCTCCCTACCGCTCTGGATGCGGGCACTACAGGCCTCGGATTCGACATAACGAATGGTGATTTGGACGGGACGTATTTCACCAACGACTGTTTTTCCTTCAGGTGTACTTCGATCGTCCCGGTAGTTTTCACCATCACTTGCGACGCGACACTAAGCACGAGGCCGGAGCCGCCGACCACTCCATCGGCATACACGCTTGACCAGAGCGGGCATTTTGCGGTGCCGTGATTTGACGGCGGTTGGATGAAATGTGGCATGCTGAGCCGAAGGCCTTGTCATGCTGAACCCGTTCGACTTCGCTCAGGGCAGGCTCCGTGAAGCATCTGGCCTGGGAGTGGAATTTTGGCCTTCGATGGCCAGATTCTTCGCGGAGTTTATCCTCGAGCGAAGCGAAGGACTCAGAATGACAGGGGTATTCTGAATGACATTGTGCCTTTTGAGATAGTTTATTTGTGGTGGGGGCTTGAGAGCTTATGACAAGGAATAGTCGGACATATCGATTCGGGGCATGGCGCCCGGGCTTTACCCTTGTCGAGCTTGCGGTAACCGCCACCATAATGATTATTGTGATTCTTGCCTTAGGCACGGTGATAGTCGATAGCATACGCGGTTGGCATAAGATGTACGCCCGCGTCTATGCCGACGTTGTTACCGATAGCTACGTTGCTCGGAACGCCTTTGACAGGGTGGTCCGCAGCGCCGGCCGGCAGACGTATCTGCTTGCCGCTGACGGCGCCTGGCTCGAGGTTTATTGCTACTCCGGCCCGTCCGCCACTACGCTCGACCGCTATGCCCGTTTTAATGTCGCTAATGGGGAATTGCAGATACTGCACGGCAACCGGGCGCTCGACGGGACGCTGTCCGCTCCTGATATGACCGAGAGCATTTGCGCCAACGTCTCTTCCTGCATTTTCATGGGGGATGGGCGTTCGGCACAGATGGAGCTTACGCTCGACGACGGGACGCTGAGCGCTACGGTCGTCTCGTCGGCAGTGATGCACAATGGGTCATAAGCGACTTTAGACACGGACTAACCACAGATTTCACAGATTTCGCTTTTTAGAAATGGACCAACCACAGATTTCACAGATTGACACAGATTGACACAGATTTCATTTTTTAGACACGGATTGACACGGATTAACACTGTTTTTCGAGATTGTGGTTTCCGGGCCCGGCTTGTCATTCCCGCGCAGGCGGGAATCCACTCACCCGGCAGACTACTGGATACCTGCTTTCGCAGGTATGACAAGGTGAACCGGTCAGTTTGAGTTATTAGACGCGGATTGACACGGATTAACACTGGCAGTACCAACGCACATCAATAAATGGGTGGGAAAAAACTTCTCAAGTCCGCTGAGCGGACAGCCGAGGCGGGTTTTGCAGCCTCCGGCATCGCGCTAATTGTGGGGGCATTTATTGTCCGATAAAGGCAAAGCGCGAAAAGAAATCTGAAATCTGGTCGCTCATTGTTGGTTGTCCTGCTTGTCATTCCCGCGCAGGCGGGAATCCACTCACCCAGACTACTGGATACCTGCTTTCGCAGGTATGACAAGGCTTTCGCAGGTATGACAAGGCGAACCCCGTTAGAAATCTTACCATTTCTAACGGGGCGAATCGGTCAGTTTGAGTAATGACCAAAACGAAAAGACACAGCCTTTTTTGAGCATTTGGCCTTTCGTCATTGAGATTTGTTTCGAGTTTCGATATTCGGATTTCGGATTTAACGCTTAGGACTTATGTGTCGATAAGAGAACTGCTCTGAAGCGGTGGGCTGAAGCCCACCCTACGTCTAAGCTGGATACCTGCCTTCGCAGGTATGACAAGGGCTTCGCAGGTATGACAACGGCTTCAATAGACCAACAAAATGGGAGGTGAAAGATGTGCAAGAAAAGCTTTGTGAGGACGAGGCGGGGCTCGGTCCTGCCCTTAGCGCTTATTGTCATCACGCTGCTGCTTGTTATGGGCATGGGGATGCTGCGGCTCGGTTTGCAAGCCAGGGTCTATGCCGCGCGGACGTCCGACGGGATTGCTGCGCGTACGGCCGCCGACGCAGGGCTTACAAAAGCTATTTATGATATGAACCAGAAACTTAAAACCCCCCCGTGGAATGACAGCACACTGCCCTCCGCCTCAAATGTTTCATTGCCCGGCTGTAGCGCCACATACAGCTATACCGTCACCAAAAGCGGAAGCAATTACGCCGTTACCGCCACCGGAAGCTGCGGCCAGATACAGAAGCAGGTAAGCTGCACATTGGTGGTGGATACCCCATTTGATTTCGCCGCGTTCGGCAACAGCTACCTTTGGTTCGCCAACGGTTGCACGGTTGACCAGTACAATACCACCCCTGGCACACCAACTCTCCAGATCGGCACTAACAACACCGAAAGGGGTTGGGTGTTTATTTCCAATAATGGCGTAATAAACGGCGACGTGGTTGTTGGTCCTGAAGGAGACCCCGCCTCTGTCATTACAAACCACGGAACGATTACCGGAAATCAATATGCAATGCCGACACCCAACACGCTTGATTCCGTCACAGTTCCTTCCTCGCTTGCCTCAATGGGCTCTCTGGGAAAGCTCACGGGCGGCAAAGTAACCGCGTCGGGCAAGTATAGCAAAATCGATCTGGGCAATAAGACAACCCTTACAATTGAAGGCCCCGTAACCCTCTACGTTACCGGCGATGTATCGCTCGGTAATGAGGCCCAGATTATAGTGGACGGCACAACGCCAAATTCATCCTTAACGCTTTATCTGGGCGGAAATCTTTCAAGCAATAAGGACAGCAACATCAATAATCTGACCCAAAATCCCCGTAATATGGAGATATTCGCACTTGATTCCTGCACGAAGATAATCCTTAAGAACAGTTCTGCTTTTTATGGCGCAATCTATGCCCCGAAAGCCGAGGTGCTAAGTTACAATTCCGGCGCCACGTACGGTTCCGTCATAGCGGATGCCTTCGGGCTGTACAACACAGGCGCCTTCCACTATGATGTTTCGCTCAGAAACGCCACGGTCAACGACCCGCTTGTTAAATTCACAGTTACACAATGGAGCGAAAACTAACTTTTGAGCTTGTTTAGCGGTAATTGTGCCGGCCTGCGGGAAACATCAACCTCGGCAACGGCGCCTTCTACTACGATGAAGCGCTAAGGAACGTCAGCCCCGATGACGAAGGGGCGCACTTCGTGGTCGAGAGGTGGTGGGAGTAACCCAGGCCCACCCCCGCCCATTTCCGCACAACAGCCTTTTTTTTGGCCTGGTTCAATTCTGGGTGGCAGCCTCAAGCGCAGCTTGGGGATGGCAAAACTCGCAAAGCGGTGCAACCATCCCCAAATCCTTCGGATTTGAGGCTGCCACACTACTGGATACCTGCTTTCGCAGGTATGACAAGGCCTGCGCGATGCAGGCCCCCAACAGCCCACCTACAATCCGCAGAATCCATATAAGCCTCGTATTCGCTATATCCCTACCAGCCAGGCACATAAAGCCCGGAGGGTCTGGGGATCCCCTGCGTGCGTGAAGCGAAAATCCGGCGATTTTGCCAATAATTTCCTTGACATTTCACCGCGAATCCGCTATAGTAGTGTTTTCAAGGATGGTGGTGAGAAGGCGTCTATAGTACGTTCACGCCTTGTATTCTCACGCGAAAAAGCCAGCCGTTTTGAACGGATGTCGCCGGCAACAGGTGGAAAGTCGGTTGCGCAGGCTGCGGGCCTGTGGCGGCTGATTTTGTATTGACAGTGTGTCGCAGACGGCTGTGCTCGCCGCTGTGCTCGAATGGATAGTTGAAAGACAGGACCTTTCAGGGGAGGAGTGACGATGGTGAGAAACAAGCTCTTAAGATCGAAGAAGCCGGGTTCGGTGATGGCGCTGGTGCTCTTTGCCGTCATACTTTTGCTTCTGAGCGGTATGGGAGTGCTGAGTCTCGGTCAGAATACTCGCATCTTTTCCATAAGGACGGCGGCTGAGATTGTCGCCCGGTCCGCGGCGGACGACGGCATAACAAAGGCCCTCTGGCAATTGAACTGGAACCTCGAGGACGGCTGGGCAAAATACCCCCTCCCGTACGAGAATCTCACGGAACTACCCAATTGCAATGGCGCGACGTACAGTTACGTTGTCATTAAATCCAGCGACTACTACGGCGGCATGATGCCCTCCGGAGACGCGGGCCTGATTGATTTTGTCGGCTCGGCCTACCCGACGAAGGCGCCGGGAGGCGGTGATTACGTGGTCAGGTCCATCGGCAGATACAACGGGGCCGAAAAGGTGATTTACGCCACTCTGCGTATGCGGGGCGCCGGCGATGAATGTGTCATAGTCCGCGACGCCCTGACGTTGAAGGAGGGCACATGGGTTGACGGGCGCGACTCGAGAGACCCGACCAACCTCAATCCCGACGTGCTGACGGAAATAGGCACGACCAGCGCCGACGCGAGCAAAGTAACCTTGAACAACGGCGTGACGGTCGATGGAAATATCTTAGTCGGTGTGGACGGCGACCCTGCCACGGTTATAAAGGGCCTCCAGAACGCCACCGTTACGGGCGACATGTACGCGATGATAGAAGAACCCGAATTCCCGTACATCGATCCGCCGGCACTGCCGGACAAACGGCCGAAAAAGATTGAGATAGGAAACAAAGACGACCCCAACTTCTATATCGACGAAACCTGGAACGGCATCTACAACATGATTGACCTCGACACGGGGGCAGTGGGAAAGGAAAGACCGGAGAATCTGATTATAAAGACCGGCAACGATGTCGTGTTGTACCTCACGAACACAGGTACGGGGGTGTCCAAGGCCTCCATTTCGCTCGGGCGTGACTGTGGGATCATCATAGAAAATGGGGCGACGCTTAATCTGTATGTGGCCGGCAATATTCTCTCAAATACCGGCTCAGGATTCAACAACCTGGGCACGCCGCCCCAGTTGAAACTCTGGGGCAATTGGACAGAGAGCACGCCGACCACCGGACCTTGTCAGAATTGGCAGTTGAACGCCAAGAGCGCGTATTTTGGCCAGATTTACGCCCCCGCCGCCAGTGTGCAGGTCAATAACGGCAACAATCTATACGGAGCGTTTACAGCCTACGACTTCACTACGATGAACGGCGGCAACCTTTACTACGACGGCGCGCTTCGCGAGGTTGACCCCACTAAAGATCCTGCGGTCCGCTTCGTCCTGATGCGGTGGTACGAGCAATAAGCAAAAGGATATTCTCAGGCAACCTGATACTCTGTAACAATCGAATCTATAAGTTGTCATTCCGCACCCGTTCGGCTGCGCTCAGGGCGGAGCTTGATGCGGAATCCATTTCTTTAGAATCTGGATTCCCGCTCCCCGATCAGGTCGAGGACAAGTTTCGCGGGAATGACAAGGCACAATTCGCTACGCGTTGTGAACACTGGCCGATAATCTTTGACGGGGGTATCAGCGCCGTCAACAGCGTCGTCGTTTCGGCGCCTGTCACGCTGGACAAACTGCCTCCTACATTCCTTATTGAACACACCGCGCGCCGTTTATGGGACCCGTCGTCTCAAAACCGCCCCCTGTGCCGGCGCCGTGCGACAGGACCCCACAATTTTGATTTCCAGGTTAAAGACCGTTCTGATTGAGCCGATAGTCGATTGTTGGCAGCAAGCGTTGTTTACACAATTTGGCTAATTCTTGTTAAGGCGAATGGCTTATGGATTTGGGCTGGGAACGTTCATTTAAACTTGAGCGGGATGCAAGAGCGGCCCTGGGGCTGGACATCGGCTTATCCTCGGTCAAGATAGTCCGTTTGCGCAAGGACAACGAAACGTACGCCGTCACCGCGTGCGGAATAACGGACATTCCGACCAATGGAGATGATGGGAGCAATAAGCGCAAGAAACAGGCTAACATTGCCAGGACGATTCGCGAATGCCTCGAGCTGAGCGGCGCCAAGGCGAAGTATGCCGTCTGCGGCGTGAGCGGTCCGGAAGTGGCCGTTCGCGATTTTGAATTCCCCTCCATACCCCCGGAGGA
>Ga0315288_10012794_pt1 | contig 10531 bp, 7 predicted proteins | sample YL17G11_20_MG_FD_203454 | JGI IMG/M metagenome (GOLD analysis project Ga0315288, IMG submission 203454) | Sediment microbial communities from Yellowstone Lake, YNP, Wyoming, USA - YL17G11_20 | ecosystem: Environmental > Aquatic > Freshwater > Lake > Sediment | place: USA: Wyoming | collected...
TATCGTCCCACGAGCGGACGTTCGTCTCCGGCTTGTCCAAGAACTATGAGGGTAAGCTGGATTTCTCAGATCTAGCAAACCGGGAAGTCGGAGACTTCGGGACATACAAAAATGGCGGAAAATGGGTCCGGCGCAATTATCCCGTCCAGTTCGGCCTGGAACTCAGGTATTATCTCTTCAACAACTTTGCCCTGAACGCCGGCTGGATGGTTCAGATCGGCCGGAAGCCCATGTCCATCTACTACTCCGAAACCGACATCCAGAAGACCAACGACGTCAAAATATTGGCCCACGGCTTGAACGTCGGCCTTTCGCTGATCTTCTGAGGAACGGGAATCCGGCCTCGAGAGCCAAGCTCATTCCAGAGTCTGTTTCAAAAACTCGGGCAAGGCAAATGCGGCCGTATGGATTTCTTTGTTGTAGTATTTGAGGCCGTCCGGCGGTCGTTTTTTCGGGGCCTTCATGGGGTTGACGCGGTCCGAACAAAAATTATAGACCCACGTTCCTCCCGGATAGGTCGGAACCGGGCCGAGATAGAATCGGACGTATTTGAAAAGCTCTTTCTGAAAGTCATGCTTAATCTTAAATGTTTCCTGATGATGGAGGAGCGACCCGGCCTGGGCCGCGAGAATCCCCCCGGGTTTCAAGCAGCCCTTGACTTTCTCATAAAAATCACGCTGATGCAGCACGGCGGACGGACCGACGGGGTCCGAAGAATCGACCAGGATGACGTCGAACATCGGGCCGGCCCAGCGGATGAATTCATCGCCGTCGCCGATGACCAGCTCGGTGCGGCGGTCGCCCAACGGCCCCGAGAGCCCTAAATATTTTTCGGCGGCCGAGGTTACGCGGTCGTCGATCTCCACCAGCCAGACTTTCCGGACGGGATGGCGAAGCACCTCGCGCAGCGCGCCGCCGTCCCCGCCCCCGATGATCAGCACCTCGCCGGGAGCCGGGTGCGCGGTCAGGGCCGGGTGGACCAGCATCTCGTGGTAGAAGAACTCGTCCCTCTCGGTCGTTTGGATGAGTCCGTCCAGGACCAGGACCCGGCCGAAAAATTCGTTCTCGAAGATCTCCATCCTCTGGTAAGGGGATGTCTCCGACGCCAACCACTTCCCGACCTTGAAGAAAATCCCGTTCGCCGGCGAGTGGTACTCCCGGACCTCGTCCTTGCCGCGACGATGGGATGATGTTTTTCTCATGTCGATTTTTCCCTTAAGGCCCGATACGTTGACTCCAGCGCAATTATAGGCATGGTTTCTCACCCTGTCAATTAACCTGCTTGGCTCTCTTCCATTTTAAGTGAGTCGGTATTCATCCGGGTCCGGCAGGAAAGGGACGAAGCGACCATTTCGGGACTTCGGGAGCGAGTCCGCGAAGCTTCCACGGGTTGACATCAAGCCCCTCCTGATATATAAAAATTCCTTATGAAAGCGCTCGAGCGTCCTAAGGGCTGAAGGACGGTTCCTTTGATATTCGGCGTCGGTATCGATATCATCGAAGTCTCGCGGATCGAAAAGCAGCTCTCGCGGGGCGACGACCGCTTCCAGCGCAGGCTGTTCACCGACCGGGAAATCGCTTACTGCGAGCGGAAAAAATTCAAGGGCCTTCACTATGCCGCCCGTTTTGCCGCCAAGGAAGCTTTTCTCAAAGCCCTGGGCACCGGGCTCGGCGGAGGCCTGAGCTGGAAGGACGTGGAAATCGTGAACAACGAGGCGGGAAAGCCGACGCTACGGCTCGACGGCAAAGCCCGGCTCCTGGCCGAGGGGCTCGGCCTCACCGGCCTCCACGTTTCGTTGACGCATGTGAAAGACACGGCCGCGGCTGTTGTGATCATAGAAAAATGAGGAGGTCTCATGTCCAACATCGGCTCTTATGAAGAAAGAGTCAAGAATTTCGACTGGTCGCTCGCAGAGCAGGAGCTCGGCTACAAAAAGGGCGCCGTCATCAATATCGGCTGGTACTGCTCGGACCGGATCTGCCTCCAGGGCAAAGGCGACAAGCTCGCCCTTGTCTGGGAAGGGTCGGCCGGCGTTGAAAAAAGGTTCACCTATCATGATGTCCGCCGGGCCGGCAACACCATGGCGGTTTTCCTGCGGGGACTGGGCATCCGGGCCGGAGACCGGGTCTGCCTGTTCCTGGACAGAATCCCCGAGCTGTATATCGGCCTCCTGGGCATCCTGAAGACGGGCGCCATCGCCCAACCCCTCTTTTCGGCGTTCGGCGACGAATCGCTTTTCGTCAGGCTGGACAACGCCCAGACCTCGGCCGTCATCACCCAGAAAAAACACGCCCCCAAGGTCCGCAAAATTTTGGACAAGCTGCCCCATCTGAAACACATCATTGTCGTCGACCACGACGGCAAGACACCCTTCAAGGAGCGTGAAGCCGCCTTCTCGCTCGAAAAGACCGCTCCGGTGGAGACGTTCGATGTCTATCCGACCCTGGCCGAATCCCCTTCGCTTCTCCATTATACTTCCGGAACGACGGGCCAGCCGAAAGGAGTCAAACACGTCCATTATTCGCTCGTTTCCCAATACCTGACGGCCAAATGGGTCCTCGACATCCGGGACGACGATCGCTACTGGTGCACGGCCGACCCCGGCTGGGTCACCGGCACATCCTACGGAATTATCGGCCCCTGGAGTCTGGGCGTCACGCAGTACGTCCTTGACGCCGGCTTTTCGGCCGAAGCCTGGTACAGGTTTATCGAGAAATACCGTATCACCAATTGGTACTCCGCTCCGACGGCCATCCGCTCCCTGATGAGGGCGGGTGACGAGATCGTCAAGAAATTCAACCTCTCCTCCCTCCGCCACCTGGCCAGCGTGGGCGAGCCGCTCAATCCCGAGGCCGTCATCTGGTCGGAGCGGGTGTTCGGCAAGGCCTTCCTCGACACCTATTTTCAGACCGAGACCGGCTCGATCATGATCACCAATTACACCGGCATGAAAATCAAGCCGGGCTCCATGGGAAAGCCGTTCCCGGGGATCACGGCCGTCGTGCTCGACCCCAAAATATATGAGCCTTATGCTTCACCCGGCAAGATCGGCCTCATCGCCATCAAGCCGGGCTGGCCGGCGATGATGCGGACCTATTGGAACAACGAGGAAACCTATATAAACAAATTCAAGAACGGCTGGTACATGACCGGCGACCGGGCGAGCATCGACAACGAAGGCTATTTCTGGTTCGTGGGCCGCGACGACGATATCATCAACACCGGCGGCCATCTGGTCAGTCCCTTCGAGGTAGAATCCGCCCTTCTCGAGCACCCCGCCATCGGCGAATCGGCCGTCGTCAGCAAGCCCGACCCGATCAACATGGAGGTCGTCAAGGCGTTTGTCACGCTCAAGTCCGGTTTCACGCCGGGACCGGACCTGGAGCTCGAAATCATGAACTTCATCCGGAAAAAACTCTCGCCGCTGGCCATGCCCCAGGAGATCGAGTACGTGGATTCCCTGCCCAAAACGCGCAGCGGAAAGATCATGCGCCGTATCCTCCACGCCAAGGAATGGGGCGAGGAGATCGGCGACACCTCGACGCTGGAAAACGATTGATTCTTAGGCAGGATGCGAACCAATATAATTTAAAATAAAAGGAGACAGGCGATGGACGAAATGCAAAAAATCGTGCTTGATTATGTCAAGCGGGAATATCTCGAGGACGAGGACCAGGTCATGACACCCGATACGCCGCTCATCTCGGGCGGCATCGTCGATTCCTTTTCCATGGTCTCGCTTAAGCGTTTTCTTGAGAACAAGTACAAGATTTCTATCCCCGATGACAAAGCAACGCCCGAAGCGTTCGACTCGGTCAACAAGATCTGCGCCGTAGTCAGGGAATTCGTGAAATAAGGAAAGCCCGGAAGCGCCGCCCGGCCGCCGGGCGGATTCCGGAAGAGGAGGAAATCCATGGCATACACCGATAAGGTCAAGGGAATCTACCAGAAGGAGCTCGCGGATATCCGCGAAGCGGGGCTGCTCAAGCAGGAGCGCTACATTCACGCTCCCCAAGCCGCGGATATAGAGGTCGAGTTCCCGGAGGGCGCTTCCCTGAAGAAAGTCATCAATATGTGCGCCAACAACTACCTGGGGCTGTCCAGCCACCCCGAGGTCCTCAAGGCCGCCCACGAGGGCCTGGACACTCGGGGCTACGGAATGTCCTCGGTCCGCTTCATCTGCGGAACCCAGGACATCCATCGCGAGCTCGAGCAGAGGGTCACGGAGTTCCTGGGCACCGAGAGCACCATTCTCTTCCCTTCCTGCATGGACGCCAACGCCGGCGTTTTCGAAGCGGTCCTGAACGACCAGGATGTCATGATCGCCGACCGGCTGGTCCACGCTTCGATCGTGGACGGCATGAGGTTATGCAAGGCGCAACAGGACACCTTCAAGCACTCGAACATGGAGCACCTGGAGGAAAAGCTCCAACTCCATCAGGACAAGCGCTTCCGCTTGATCATAACCGACGGCGTCTTCTCCATGGACGGCGACACGGTCCGGCTCGACGAGATGGTCCGTCTGGGAGAAAAATATGACGCCATGGTCTTCGTCGACGATTCCCACGGCACGGGCTACATCGGCAAGACGGGCCGCGGCGTGCACGAGAAGTGCGGCGTCATGGGGAAGGTCGACATCATCACCACGACGTTCGGTAAGGCGCTCGGCGGCGCCTCCGGCGGCTGCGTATCGGGTCGCAAGGAGATCGTGGACCTCTGCCGCCAGAAGGCCCGGCCCTACCTCTTCTCCAACACCATGGCCCCGGTCATCGTGGCCGGCGTGCTCAAGGTTCTGGACATCCTCACCAGGAGCACCGAGCGCCGCGACAAGCTGGAGCGTAACTCCGCTTACTGGCGTAAAGGTTTGTCCGAAGCCGGGTTCATCCTTAAAGAAGGCGACACAGCCATCGTTCCGGTCATGCTCTTCAACGCCAAGCTTTCCCAAGACATTTCGCGCGACCTTTACCAGGAAGGGATTTACGCCGTCGGCTTCTTCTTCCCGGTCGTGCCCAAGGGGCAAGCTCGCATCCGGACTCAGATTTCGGCCGGCCACGAAATCCACCACCTGGACAAGGCCCTGGATGCATTCACCAAGGTCGGGAAGAAATACAATATCCTGCACAAGACCAAGGAAGAGGTCATCGAGATGTACGGGATGTAGGGGATTCGACAGAGAATCCCCCGACGATCAGCAGGACAGCCCTGTCTTCCGGGCGACGATCCCGGCGGTATTTTCATCATCCTTCATAATATTATGACGTGTCCCTGAACTTTATCCGGCCCTCTTTCGTATTAGTCATCGAGGTTTCCAGCCCGTATTATTCATGAATTCGAGGTGGAGAGACAGAATTATCGAGTCCCTTAAGGGGGAAGGCCGGGATGGACGAAGCGACCATAGTGTATTTTCTGATGATCATTGACGGGACGACATTCCGGCGTCACTACTCGACCTGGATTTCCGGAGGAGGGTTTCCATGTTCAACAATTCCCTAAAAATCGCCTTGAGAAATTTTTTCAAACACAAAGGTTTTTCCTTCATCAACATTTTCGGCCTGGCTGTGGGGATCGCCTGCTGCTTGCTGATCATGCTCTACGTGCTGGACGAGCTCAGCTACGACAGGTATCACGAAAAAGCGGGCCGGATCTACCGGGTCGGCCTCCACGCGTTCCTCAACAACAACCCTATCAACGCGGTTGTCGCCTCATCCCCCCTGGCCCAAACCCTTGTCAACGAATATCCCGAAGTTGAGGCCGCGACCCGGGCGCGCAATTTCGGTTTCCCCGTCTTCCGGTATCAGGACAAGGTGTTCAGCGAGGAACGCGTATACTGGGTCGATCCCTCCTTTTCCGATGTGTTCACCGTTCGTTTCATCAAGGGAGATCCCAAAACGGTCCTTGTCAAGCCCGAGACCATCGTCCTCACCCGTTCCATGGCCTTGAAGTACTTCGGGAACGAAGACCCCATGGGGAAAGCGCTCCGAGCGGACAATCGAAGGGATTATCTCGTCACCGGCATCGTGGAAGATGTCCCCCGGAATACCCATCTCCACTATGACTTTCTGGCCTCCCTCGCCACGTATCCCGACAGCCGGAGCCCTGTCTGGGTCAGCAACAACTACTATACCTACGTCCTCTTCCGTCCGGCGAGCTCGCCGAAAGCCTTCGAAGCCAAATTGGTCGGGCTGGTCAAAAAATATGTCGGGCCTCAGATTCAGGCGGCGATCGGAATTTCGCTGGAGAAGTTTTTTGCATCCGGGGGACAATACAGTTATTTCATCCAGCCCCTGACCGATATTCACCTGCGGTCCCATTTCGACGCGGAGGTGGAGCCGAACGGGGATATCACTTATGTTTACATTTTCTCCATCATCGCCCTGGGGATTCTTCTGGTAGCCTGCTTCAATTTCGTGAACCTGTCGACCGCCAGGTCCGCCAACCGGGCCCGGGAGGTCGGCGTGCGCAAGACGCTCGGTTCCAGCCGGGCGCAGCTCGTCCGGCGGTTCCTGGCGGAAGCCTTCCTGATGAGTTTTCTGGCCATCGTCCTGGCGCTCGTGTCCGTCCAGCTCCTTCTCCCCGCCTTCAACAACCTCACCGGCAAGGACGTCGCCATCCCCTATTTCAAGAATATCGCCACGATACCCCTGCTGCTGGGCCTGGTCTTCCTGACCGGCTTCCTGGCCGGCATATATCCGGCTCTCTTTCTCGCCTCCTTCGACCCGGTGACCGTTCTCAAGACAGAGATCCCGGGAAGCCGAAGGAAATCTCATCTGCGGAACGGTCTGGTGGTATTCCAATTCGCCGTGTCCATTTTCCTGATCATCGGGACCCTGGTCGTCAAACGGCAGATGGACTATATCCAGAACAGGAACCTGGGGTTCCAGAAAGAGCAGCTCGTTATCGTCAAGAAGACCGACGACCTGGCGACCGGCTTGCCGGCGTTCAAACAGGAATTGCTCAATAACGCAAGCATCGTCAGCGCTACAAACACCGGCAATCTCATCGGGGGCGGTTTCGGGAATTCGGTATACAAAATCGCCGGAGCCGCGGGAGAAGAGAACCATCTGATCTGGAACAGTTTTGCGGACGCCGATTTCGTGAAAACCTACCGGATCGAAATGGCGGCCGGCCGCTTCTTCGAGGAAGGCCGCCAGCCGGACCTCCAGGCAGTGGTACTCAACGAAGCGGCCGTGAGAGAGCTCGGGCTGACCGACCCCATCGGCAAGCCGCTCGTCGCGCCCGGCCCGACGCCGGCCCAGACGCAAACTTTCACGATCATCGGCATCATGAAGAATTTCAACTTCGAGAGCCTGCACCGGTCGATCCGTCCCCTGGTGGTCGGTCTGTTCAGGCCCAACGCCGCGGGGAGGTTCGTCACCGTCCGTATCGGTTCCGAAAACATCAGGGAAACCATGGCTTTCCTGGAGAGAACCTGGAAGAAATTCTCCTCGAACCAGGCCTTCGAATACGAATTTTTCGACAGCTATTTCGCCCGGATCTATCAGGCTGAACAGAGAACGGCCAGTATCTTCCTTTATTTCTCGGTTCTCGCCATCATCATCGCCAGCCTGGGGCTGTTCGGCCTGGCCTCATTCGTGACCGAACAGCGAACGCGGGAGATCGGCATCCGCAAGGTTTTCGGTGCCAGCGTATCGAACGTCGTCACCTTGCTATCGAAACAGTTCACCCTGTGGGTTCTCCTTGGAAACCTCTTCGCCTGGCCGGTCGCCTATTATTTCATGAAGAAATGGTTGCAACGGTTCGCCTACCAGGCGGGGATATCGCTCTGGTCATTTCTGGCGGCTTCCCTGCTCGTTTTCGTAATCGCCCTGCTGACCGTGAGCTATCAAACGGTTAAGGCGGCGACGGCCAATCCGGCCAATTCGTTGAAATACGAGTAGAAACCAAGGCGTCATTCCGCGAACGGCGACCCAGCAACGACAATTTAATCAAATATATCGACGGGCTGAATGATTGAGAGTCGCACTCGCGGAATGATCGGTCACTTCAAGGCGATTTTCTCGATCCTGATACCGTGATAGTATTTTCTGAGGATGTCTTTGTAGCCGGCGCCCTGCTGGGCCATGCCGAAGGCGCCGACCTGGCATAAACCAACGCCATGCCCCCAGCCCTTTCCCGAGAAATCAAAATGGCTGACGCCGCCCTGGGCGTCGTATTCCCGCTCGATGATGAAGAGCGTATCCCGGAGCCCAAGAACGTTTCGGATTTTTAGCCCGCGGACGACGACCTGGCCTTCCTCTCCCGTGATCCGGAGTTCGATCGCCCGCTTCGACTCTCCCCTTTTCAGGACATCAAGGTCCACGAGCCGGCCGATGGGATAGTACTGGTTCACTTTTTTCTCCGCCTCTTCTCGCGAAATCCTCTGGTTCCAGCGGTAGAAGCGGGAGCTTCGGTCAAGGACGTTGGTGTTCGGCGGAAAGGTGATTTCGAGCCAACGGACCTCCCCGTCCTGTTCCATCCAGGCCGCCTCCTCTCCTCCCTGCAGGGTGAAGCGCTCGGCCGGTTGCCGGTCTTCGGACTCGTTCTTCAAAAGGAACACGGCCGGAGACAGTCTCAAAGTCTTCTCTTCGCCGTCTTCCAGGAATACGGCTCCGTCCTTGGTAAGTTTCTTAAAAATCCCGCGGCGCAGCCAATCCCGACTGCTCCAAACGACCCGGGAGAGCGCCAAGGCCACGTCACTGCGAGTCGCCGGCCTGTCCTTGTCGGCGATCCGCTTGTCCTGGGGAAAAATCTCCTCCAGAACAAGGTAGGCCATGAGGTTCCAGTCACTCTGGTTCAATTTGGGGAATTCCTGCAGGATAAAATCCGCTTCGCTCTTCAGGATGAGGTTCGCCACCCTGTCCTTCCAGCCGAAAGCCTGAACGAGGAGCCGGCCGAGGCTCAAGAAATTGAGGGGTGAGGGCTCGGCGGCTACCGGTTCATTCTTTTTTCCGGTCAATTCCCGGGCCCTGGAGATCCATTCCAGCGCTTCTTCACAAGAGGCCGGTTCCTTAAAATATTCCGGACCCGGCCGGCCGGGGATGACGTCCAGACTGATGAGAAAGGCAATTTCCCGGGTAATATTCCGTTCGCCGTTGAAGACCGGCGGAAAAACGGAGTTTCTCTCCAAGACATATTCGGGCCGGTCCTCATAGATACATTCGGTGCCGACGAGGTAGGGCAGCGGCGTTCCCTCAAAAATGTTTTCGCTCTTTTCCGTCTTTCCGCCGCAGGTGGAGGTGTAAAGAGCGTTGATCAGATTCCCTCTGTAGAGGGCCACCTCACCCGCTGTTTCCTCCACCGCCCGGCTGCTCAGCGGGTGTTCGGCGCTCAACCCACCGTAAACCTGGGTTTTCTGGGTGTCGTCGAGATCGTAGCCCAGGTCACGATAGAGCCCCAGGTTTTTGGCGGCATAAGTCCTGGCCGCCACGGCCTGGGCCTTAAGGGCTTCGATCTCACCGAAGATGTCCGGAGCCAACTCTTGGGGTACGACGCCCTTAAGGTAATCCTCCAGGTTCAGAACATTGATGAGTACCATCCCCTTCCGGGTGGATTTGAGGATCAGGATACCCCGATACCGGCGGCCGTTGAAAGAGAGGAAGCTCTGGGCACTCGTGGGGATGAAATAAAGGATTGAGGTTTCCTTCAGAGGTTTGAGCTCGTTGTCGACCGTGATCCAGAGCATCTTTGTTCCCTGCTCGGTGATGTCTTCTCGCAGGATCCAGGTGTCCTGGATTCCCGCCTGGTTAAGTATTTTTATGAAAGACAGGGCATCTTGCCGGGTCAGGAAATCCCCGGCCTTGACGGCATAGACCCGGCTTTTCAGGTCGGTTTCAAGGTCCGCCTCGACATAGACCTGGTTCTGGATTTTATTCCTCACCTTTTCGGCGTAGGATTCGGCCTCTTTTCTCTCCCCAAACTGCGCAATCTGGATGTCGAATTTTTCGGTCAACTTTTCCCTCAAACCTTTCACCCGGACCTCATCGGCCGAATCGGCCACCAGCTTGTAACTGTCGGTGACCTCGAAGATTTTCATGCCGGAAGAGGCCCGGATGGTCACGTCCGAGAAGTTGAGGCCCAGCCCGATGCGGACGAGCGGCTTGGGGATGTAGAACCCGTGGAAATAGGCGGCTTCCTGGCCGAACTCCACGGGCTGGCCGCCCAGAAAAAAGAGGACGAGGAAGGCGATGAAAAAATATCTGGGCAACTTAATGGGAAATTTATGCATCGCTGACTCTGATACTCGGAAAAAATTATACCGGGGATTCAGCCTGATGTCAAGCCAAACAAACAACCCGTGCTACTTCTTTATATCCTTCATACAAAATGTAGTGGGCCCTTTCTTTCTTTCTTTAAGAATACAGGCTATAGGACGGATTATTTTCTGTCAAATCGGCTTTGAGGGTTTGAGGGTGATTTCTTATAACTTGCATTATCTACAAACCGGGTTCCATCTGGGGGGAAAGCCGTGACGGACTCGCTCCCGAAGTCCCGCTATGGTTGCTTCATCCATCACGGCTTTCCCCCTGAAAG
>Ga0315288_10012795_pt1 | contig 10530 bp, 7 predicted proteins | sample YL17G11_20_MG_FD_203454 | JGI IMG/M metagenome (GOLD analysis project Ga0315288, IMG submission 203454) | Sediment microbial communities from Yellowstone Lake, YNP, Wyoming, USA - YL17G11_20 | ecosystem: Environmental > Aquatic > Freshwater > Lake > Sediment | place: USA: Wyoming | collected...
ATAAGCGTTCTAAAAATCAATGCAGGCAAAAAAGCCATTTGCCCAAAATGCAACAATACGTTTATCATTCCAAAAACTCAGTTCCCGGACTCTGCTGCAAAGCAGAATTATTCCGGAGACCTGATAGCCCGCTCGACGGATTCGGCCCTTGATTTAACTCTTCTGGATGTTCCGGATGAATATAAGCTAAAAGATGAGCCCACCGGCGGATCCAAAGTCTCCGAAAAAGCTGTTGACCGTCGGCAGGAACCTGAAGAAGATTTGGAAGCGGAAGAAACCGAATCCGCTACTCAACGCGATCTTCCGTGGCTGATCGATATATTTTTGTATCCGACCAGCATGCCGGGGCTGATACATCTTGCGTTCTTTGTCGGAGCACAACTGGTATTATATTTCTTAATGCTACTACCCTTTTTTGGATTGCTGATTTTCATACTGAGTATTCTCATCGGTTTGTATATGTTTTGGTATATCACCGAATGTATTCACGATAGCGCCGCCGGCCGAATACGTGCTCCGGAAGCTTTCGCCATAAGCAGCGTTGGCGATATGTACTCACAATGCCTTCACATCATTGGCTGCTATCTCATCTTTGCCGGACCGGTTGGCTTCTATCGTCTCTGGATTCAAAGAATGGATGCTATGTTCTGGGTACTTCTGGCCTATGGAATATTCTTTTTCCCGATGGGGTTGTTAGCCTGCGTCATGTTCGATTCTATACGTGGTCTCAATCCTGTTTTACTTCTCGGCTCCATATTTAGTACAATCTTTCAATACTGTGGACTTGTGCTTCTCGTGGCGGCGATTGCTCTGGCCGTCGGATTTTTCACGCACATACAGGGAACGGAAAACGTGGAACAAAACTGGGTAAGTAAAATGTTTTTAGAGACGCTATTCTACGGTATCATGCTCTACGCAACTTTCGTCGCTGCACATTTGCTCGGCCGGTTCTACTGGCGAAATCAGGAAAAACTCAACTGGGAAGTGTGAAAGTTATCACCATGAAAATACTCGAAGAGGAACCTCCGTTGGCGGATGAATGCAGGCTGCCCTGGCTTATCGACGCCTTTATCTATCCGATTAGCGCTTCCGGCATGATAAATCTCGCGGTCTTCGTAATTCTTCCGAAATTCATTTCTCTCCTGGTTTTCGTGCTGGCATCGTTACTGGCACCCTTTCTTCAATTCGGCACTCCCTATATCATGAGACTTCTTACGGCACCTTTTTATATAGTATTTGGTTGTTATGTGGTTTATTACGTTGCCCATTGCGTGATCGACAGCACCAAAGGCCACAGGCGCGCAACCGATCTGTCAATTGCGAATATATTCAGCATAAGAGATCTCGTTGAGCAGACCATTCTTCTGCTTGGCTGCTTTGCCATTTGCTTTTGTCCCGTTGCATTTTATTACCTTTTCACAAGCCGAATTGACTACTGGTTTTGGGTGTTGTTAGCTGCCGGAGGTTTCTTTTTCCCAATGTGTTTTCTCAGGGGAGTGATGTTCGATTCCTTTGACGCACTGAATCCCATAGAAATTTCCAGGTCCATTCTCAGCACGTTTTTGCCATACTGCGGCCTGGTCCTTTTTTTTATGGCTCTCGGAGGATTCGCCGTGGCCGTTCTGCCCCGTCTGCCGCTCTGGGGTTTTCTGCAGACATGTATAATATTGTACCTTGTCTTCGTGCTGGCGCACCGGCTGGGCTGGTTTTACTGGTGGTATAAGGACAAGCTCGACTGGGGCTTGTGACCTGTGTCGCGGGCATTTTGCCCGCGATTCGAGGGCGAGACGCCCTCGACACTAACTCAATCCTGCTGCCGGATTCTTACGCTGTTGGCATGGGCGCTGAGCCCTTCGATCTCAGCCAGGCGGACAATGTCATCCGCGCTGGAGGCCAGCATTTCCTGATCGTATTCGATAATACTGATCGACTTTAGGAAGTCGTTGCTGGTCAGCGCACTGGCAAACTTTGCCCTCATTCCGGTCGGCAGCGTATGGCTTGGCCCGGCCCAGTAATCCCCTACCGCCACGGGTGTGTAAGAGCCGATGAATATCGCGCCGGCGTTGTGTATCTTCTCGGCGATTTCCCTGCTGTCCTGTCCGCATTGAATCTCCAGGTGTTCGGAGGCAAAATCATCCGCCATTTCAATTGCCCCGGCCATATCGTCGAGAACGATAATAGCACCGAGCTTCTTCAGCGATTCTTTTGCCGCTTTGGCCCTCGGCAATTCCGCCACCTGTTTCTGCAGCTCGGCGAGAATTAATTTCGCAAACGGTTCCGAGTCTGTCAGGACGATCGCGCTGCTGTCGGCGGCGTGCTCGGCCTGGCTGAGCATATCGGCTGCAATCCACGCCGGGTTGGCCTGCTCGTTCGCGATGATCAAAACTTCGCTTGGCCCGGCAATAGAATCGATACCGACATAGTCGCCGGCGACGTTTTTCTTCGCCGCCTGGACCCACTTGTTGCCCGGCCCGACGATCTTGTCAACCTTGCCGATAGTCCCGGTCCCGGCCGCCAGAGCAGCCACCGCCTGGGCTCCTCCAATTCTGTACACTTCGTCAATTCCCAATTCGCAGCAGACGGCCAAGATCACCGGATGGATGCTTCCCTCATGTCTTGGCGGCGAAACCACAACGATTTCCTTCACGCCCGCTACCTGCGCAGGGACTGCTGTCATTATAACAGTAGAAGGCAAAGGGGCCGAAGCGCCCGGAACACAGATGCCGACTCTCCTGATGGGCGTGTATCTGATTCCCCGCGGCAGGTTCTCCTGATCGACCAGGATGTCCCTCTGATATGAGCGCACGTTTTCAATCGCCTGGCGCAGGGAAGCCAGAATGTCCTGGTTAATTTCCCGGTTAGCTTTCTCCAATTCATCTCTGCTAATCCGGAATTGCCCGGGTGTAAGCTGTACTCCATCGAACTTCTCCGTATATTCCGCAACGGCTTTGTCACCATGATCGGCAACGTTGCGAAGAATATCAATCACCTGTTGATTTTCCTGGCTCCCGTAGCCGGCAAAACTCGCCGCCTGCATCATTTTCGAGCGAAATTTTTTCAGGCTTTTCTCAAAATCGGCTCCGTATGAGGAAATGAGAATCTGGTCAAGTTCGTGGGGCATGCGTTTGTCCTTTATCTTCCGAAGTTGCCGTGGCTGTAAGTTCTTGTCGCCTTCTCCAGCAACATGTAGTTATCGCCTTTATATTTAGTCATAATCCCTGCTATTTTAAACCGCACCGTTTCCGGCTCGGCAGCTTTTTTCAGCTCGGTCAGCTCCAGCGCCGCGCACGGCAGCAGATGTAAAGACAGCTTCTGAACATTCCGGCCAAGGGCGTCCGGCACGAATATTAAACGGCCATCATCCTGTTTGAACAAAAACGCGGTTCTGTCCAGGAAAATCGAATCGGAACTTCGCGTATAACGCTGGGGATCCGGTAATTTTTCTTTTTCAGTCGCCGGCTGCGATTCATCAACTGAAATTTGATTACTGTCCGTTATCGGCTTTTTGCTAACGGCTGTTGTTTCCCGCATGGCCCTGAGCTTTTCTATGACCTCTTGCGGCATAGCCAATACATCGTTCGGCTCATCGAGGGCGAGCTGCTGTTCACGTTCCTGCACGGACTGTATCCGGGCCGGTTCTTGCTGCTTGAGCTGAGATTCTTGCGATGTTTCCGGTTCCGATTTGCCGGCCTTGCTAAGAGGCATAAAAAAACCCGGAAATATAAAGTTTTTGCCTTTGTATTTTGTCACCCTGCTGTTCCAGAGCCGGTAAGCTGCCGTAGTACGCATTTTCTTGTCGGCAGTCATCTTTTCAAGCGCCGACGATGGCAGCAGCTCCAACCTTGTCCCGGCTTTGATAACCGCTCTGTAATCGTTCACATCCGAAGCTAATTCGAAGAACCATACATCGTTACCGTCCGGGCCGATCAAATTACCATCGACACGATTCATGACAAAGCCGTCTCGCAGCAGAGGCGTTTCGGGTATTATCCCCTCGTCCAATCCCGACGCTGCCGAAACAACGCTAATAAAAAATACTAAAATTAAAAATACCGGCATCTTGCTCATATCAATGGTTCAGGTTTCCAAGCTTTTAATAATCATTTCAACGGCCTGCTTCGGCTCATCTGCCAGTTTCACGTACCTGCTGCTGTCGGCATCGTCGGTCGCGATAAGCTCGATAAGCGGCTTCCAGAATCCGCCCAAGAGTATAATCGGTTTATCCGTCTTGAGAAAGCCCTTGTTTTTTAATTCCCAGACTTTTGCCAACTCCAGCAGCGTTCCCGTTCCGCCCGGCAGGACGATATACGCCCGCCCCAGTTTCACGAGCGTATCGAGCCGTTCGTCGAGCGAGCCGGTAACAATTTCACGATTCACATACTTGTTTGCTTTGCCGGACTTGAACGCCGAGCATGTAACGCCGATGATTTCACCGCCTGCCTCGGCGGCTCCTTTCGCCGCCGCCAGCATGGTCCCGCCGTAACCGCCGTTGGCGATGGTAAAACCGGCCTGAGCCAAAAGCCTGCCCATCTCCATAGCCAGCGTAAAGATCGCATCGCCGGCCCCGGCCCTGCTCGTGCCGAAAATGGTGACGATTTTGTCATCCATCAGTTTTCTTTCGCGTATAATTCAGAAGCCCCGCGGACAGCAAAATTTCCCTGTCTCGGTCGGACAGTTCCAGCCTTCCAACAAAATCAAATGAGCCGTCCGCTTTGACAATCTTAACTGTGTCGCTGCTCTTTATTGCTTCAAGCAAACCGTCTATTCGCAGCTTGTCGTCTTGCTCGATTTTGTCGTAGTCCGCCGGGTCGGCAAATTCAATCGGCACGATGCAGAAGTTAATCAAATTCGCCTTGTGAATTCGCTCGATGCTCTTGGCGATCACGGCCCGAACGCCCAGATACATCGGGCACAGTGCCGCATGCTCTCTCGATGAGCCCTGGCCGTAGCTTTCGCCCGCCACTATTATGCCGGCTGTCGCCTTTCTCTTCAGTTCGAGCGCCCGTTCGGCGAACGTCGGCTCGCCTTCTTCATTGAAGCAATTGAAAACGACCTTGGCATATTCGGGCACATTCGAGCGAAGTTTCAGGAAGGTTCCCGCCGGCATAATATGGTCGGTGGTGATTTTATCGCCGCACTTTAGCAATACTTCGCTGGCCAGTTTCTTCGGCAGCGGCCTGGGCATTTCCGGCACGATAATCGTCGGACCGCGCAGGACCTCGGCTTTCGCCGCCGCCTCTTGGCTCAGGGGCACCTCTATCATATTATCGTTAATGGCAAATTCAGCCGGCAGCTCTATCTTCGGGTATTTCAGGCCGAACAACTCCGGCAGATCCCGCGGGTCGGTAATCCTGCCTGTAAGAGCCGAGGCGACCGCCGTCTCCGGGCTGACCAAATACGCCCGGTCGCCCCTGGTTCCGGTACGCCCGGCGAAGTTCCGATTGAATGTCCGCAGGCTCACGACACCATTGGCCGGCGAGAAACCCTGCCCGATACATGGCCCGCAGCCCGATTCCAAAATCCTCGCGCCCGCTGAAATCATGTCGGACAATGCCCCGTTATCGGCCAGCATATTCAGAACCTCCCTGCTGCCCGGAGCGATGGCAAATTCGACCATCTCGTTGATGCGGCGTCCTTTCAGGACTGTCGCCACCATCATCAAATCGGCAAAGCTTGAATTCGTGCAACTGCCGACAACTACCTGTCCCGTTTCGAGACCGGCGATCTCACGGATGGATTTAACATTGTCCGGCGAAGATGGACAAGCCGCCATCGGCTCAAGCCCGGCAAGATTTATCTCGATAATGCGGTCATATTCGGCATCCGGATCGGCGGCTAATGGCTGATAGTCTTTCTCCCGCTTCTGGGCGGCCAAAAATTTCCTTGTCTGCTCATCGCTGGCGAAAACGCTCGTCGTTACGCCTAATTCGGCTCCCATATTCGTGATCGTGGCCCGCTGGGGTACGGAGAGTCCTTTTGCACCTTCGCCAAAATATTCGACCACCCAGCCAACGTTACCTTTGGTCGTCAGAATGCTCAGCAGCTTGAGAATCGCGTCCTTGGCAGCCACCCAGTCGCTTAATTCGCCGGTGAGCTTTACGCCAAGTACCCTGGGGCATTTCAGGTAGAACGGCCCGCCGGCCATGGCGACCGCCACATCCAGCCCGCCGGCTCCGATCGCAAGCATTCCGATTCCGCCGCCGGTCGGTGTGTGCGAATCGCTGCCCAGCAGCGTCGCGCCGGGCTTTCCGAACCGCTCCAAATGGACCTGATGACAGATTCCGTTGCCGGCACGCGAATGATACACGCCGGACCTGGCGGCGACGGTTTGCAGGTACAAATGGTCATTGTGATTCTCCGGCCCGAATCCTGCCATATTGTGATCGACGTAGCTTACCGACAAATCGGTTTTCACCGGTCTGAGCCCCATCGATTCATACAGCAAAAACGCCGTCGTTCCCGTAGCATCCTGTGTCAGAGTCTGGTCGATACGAATCCCGACCTGCCCGCCCGCTTCAAGCTTGCCGTCAACCAGGTGCCTGCTCAATATCTTATAAACAAGTGTCTGTCCCAATTTCATGCTCCTTTAAAATCCAAACGCAGTAGTCTAACATAAACCCGGCTCCAAGACAAATCCTGACGATTGACCAATTTCGACGTTCTTTACAGATACGAATCGTCAGTCAAAAATCAAAGGGTAATACGCAAACCATAACACTGGTTCTTATGAGAAGCGGCCATGGGTGTGCGGACGATGTGAAAGGAAAGAGAGCCTCGTTATGCATTACCCGGCGTTACCTCACGTCGCAGCGCCAGATCGCCCAGAAAGCCATCGCGGCTGAAATCAGGTTCCACAGTGAAAGCCCGGCCAGATCCAGGAACGTCTCCTGCATATTGCGAGCGAGATCGGGCGCGCTTTCGGCAAACCGGGGAAAGTCGGATTTGTCGCCCTGATACTCTTGCGGAGATGGTGAGGTGATGAAAATGTTCTTTCCATCAAGTCTGATATCTGTTGAAAAAGACCAATAAGAGGTTCCGACGAGCCGTCCGACTTTCTGGAGGACGTAGCTGTCGTAGGTAGCGGAATACGTTTTGGCATCCTCCAAAAATCGCCCTTCACATCCTGGGCCCGTATCGGCCAGGCTCTCCGAGGCGTATTGAAACAGGGCCGTCGGAGACAGCCGCGAGAGGTTTCTTGCAACATCGGCGCGCCGCTTCATGGCATTCTCGTAGACAGCGTAGTGATTGCGTACAACTTCCTGGCCTTCCTCAAAGGCCTGGTCGGTTTCTTTTTTGATTGCCTCCTCGGTGGTCAGCTCTCCACGTTTGACTCGTTCTTTGACTTTGTCGATTCTGCCCCAGACCTGTTCCTGAAGTATGGGACTGACCCGGGCGGCGGTCTGGTACTCGCTCGGAACATGGGCCAGCTTGTTCGATAGGATTCCCGAGACGTTGGGAACGACTACCACTAAGAGAATCCACGCCGCAAGCAGGATTAGAAGGACCACGGACGAGCGCGACACCGTGGATGAGACAAACAGACCCAGGAATGCAAAAATGGAAAGATAGAAGAAGGCAAGCAGGATCATCAGGCCGATACGAGGCACGATGCTCAAGCTAAATGCCTCGGGTATGAAGATGCTGACAATACAAAGACTGACCAGGGCTCCGAGGACCAGGGGAATTGCGACTGTCAGCAGTATCGAAATATATTTTGACATCAATAACTTACTTCGCTGCAGCGCATAGGACAAGACCAGGCGCAGCGTTCCGGCCTCCTTTTCCCCGGAGATACCTCGAAACGCCAGAAGCAGGACATAAAGGCTGAAAACAACTTTGATGATGAACGCCCAGTCCAATTCGGGGCCGGCGGGCATTTTAAAGTTCTCCGGTCCGGCCGGCATGGTGTTCAATTTGCCTTTCGGCCCAAGCGTGTAGCCGGGAGGCTGGTATTCCGACCCGCCGTCAGCCAGAAGAACCAGCGGATTGGGGTGCATGAATAAGGAAGTCTGTACTGTGCTGGGCTCACGTGCAACCTGCGTGACTGCATCGCTGTACCGGGTCATTCGCTCGTGGTGTTTCTTGACAGTGACCCATCCATTCGTGCTGAAAAGCAGGATGCTCAGAACGATCAGGATGACGAACTGAAGGCTCTGCAGGTGTTCCAGGATTTCCCGTTTTATGATGGTAATCATGGATTTACCTTATACTTTTTTTCATGAATACCGCATGGGCTCCGGCAAAGAAGACGGCACTGAGTAGAAACAGAACGATCCACTGGGGCAGCGTGCTTACAATACTCTCCGTTACCGACTGTGTTGTATAAGTAAATTCCGGCATCTTATATTCCTGATAGGCCTTATAATCCGTGTACATCAGTTTTGCTCGCTCGGTATCCTTGTACCAATGCCGTTCGACTCCCTCCATGAACTTGTCGAATTCTCGAATGTCCGTGCCGGTCAGACGCTGGATAACGCTGTCATACAGGACCGAAGGGGACAACAGGCCGATGTTCCGAGCGAAGAGCATCTGGCGCGTTAGCTGCCGGCTGTATTCGCCGTCTATCCGGTGGTACAGTTCCGTGCGTTGAGCGTTGACCTCAAGGTTCTTTCTGCTAGGTTCCAAATCGATTTCATTCGATTCTACCATCTTCTGGAATGCCTCTACGGTCTCTTTATATTGCCGCTCATAGGGCTCGAATAAGGCCCGTTTGCGGTCTTCAAGCTCCTCCCGGCTGGGCAGTACCATCAAATGCCGGGACAAAATGACGCTGACGTTGGGATAGATCACAATTACGACTATCCAGACCTGTAAAAGGACCAGCAGCCCGATTGAAGGACGGTTGAATATCGTTGAGACCAGGAGGCTCAGCGTGAAGAAGACACCAAGATATAGGGCGGAAATCACCCACATCCCCAGAATACGCAGTGATGTTTCACGGTCCAGCAGGATGGCCGGGTGAAGGACCATTACGAGCACGGCGACGAGGATCGCAATCGTCAGGCAGCCGAGAATGATGAAAAGCCCCCCGATGAATTTCCCAAATAGCAGTTGACCTCTTGGCAGAGCATTGGCCAGGACAAGCCGGAGCGTGCCTTGCGCCATCTCTTCGGAAATGCTGTTATAGGCCAGAAAGATAACCATCAGGCTCAACACGACACGGACCACAAAAGCGAAATCTACTGATGTGAAACCGGAGACATAACGGTGATGTTGACTGGCAAATTCTCCCATGTATCCCGAGGTTTGCATGGGCAGACGCAAATAGCTGATATCGACCTGGCTGCCCAACTCCCGGTCCCTGCCCTGAACGAGAGTGCTGAGGATCTGCGGCTTGCGAAAAATCTTAACACCAAAATCCTCTGTCAGGTTCTGTGTGGCATCCAGGTAATCCTGCCGCCTCTGCTGGTAATCGCCGATGTTGACAAACGTGCTCATGCCGACCAGAACCACAGTCAGACAAAGCCCGATCAGGAACTTGGAGCTCTTGAGATACTCCAGTATTTCGCGTTGGACGATCGCTTTCAGCATCAGTTATCTAACAATCTTGCCCAAAGGTCAACCGACCTCCACCTTCTATACTGCTTTGAAAGAATCCTGCACGCTATAAATCTCATCTGAATTCTACAAAATAAGTACGTCCCTGCTTTTGATATTTTGCTATACATACTATGTAATATCAACTAAAAAATGAAAAAACATAAAATTTTTTTAAATTTCACCATGCCGGCTTACTTCAACCATTGTCCTTCATAACGAAATGGAAAGTCCGGGAAAATAAACGGGGGGCCTCATGCTCCGCAGCACAAGGCCGCCCGTCAACAACCAATGCAGGGACTATATCTACGCGATCGGGTAATCCAACGACGGGGTCCCGTCAATGCGGCGGATTACCAGTCGCGTACAACGATTCCATCCTTACCCACTAAATACCGCTCCGAATTTCTGACCATTAGATTGTATACCTTACCGATGCAAGGCAATGCTCTTTTTACAACACACTTGACAGTAACCGGGCCCTCTAAAGAAACCAGTTTCGAGCCGCTCGTCAGATCCTGCACGGCAGCCCACTGGCCGGAATCCAATAAGAAGTAATGTATGTCGGCGACGCTGATGAGATTTCCGGTTTCCAGCACGATATCGTGGCACTGCCAAGGCCCCTCAGATTCATTGTGCTCGGTAACACTGTAAATTTCATGTGAGCAGGCAGCACTACTTTGGGAGGCTAATGTCCGGAAACTGACCGGTTTGTCAACCATTTGCCCGGGAACGACCCTGGATATCTGAATTAATGCACCATCGACCCAAACGAGGGTATCGGCGGGGAAACACTGCCGAGCAGTCGGTTTTATAGGTTCCGTACTGCCGCCGGTGCCGCCTATACCATCATTCACCAGCAACGAATCCAATCTTTCCTTCGGCGTACTTCCAATTGTCGGCGGGGTGCCTTTTCTTATGTCTCCGCCGTCCCAGAAGGTGTAGATGTTATCATCGTTGATACCGCAGAACGGGCGTTTTTCCTGGCCGACG
>Ga0315288_10012796_pt1 | contig 10530 bp, 9 predicted proteins | sample YL17G11_20_MG_FD_203454 | JGI IMG/M metagenome (GOLD analysis project Ga0315288, IMG submission 203454) | Sediment microbial communities from Yellowstone Lake, YNP, Wyoming, USA - YL17G11_20 | ecosystem: Environmental > Aquatic > Freshwater > Lake > Sediment | place: USA: Wyoming | collected...
TCCTTGGGATCGCGACCGCCTTTGCATTCATCAGTGCGAAAATCTTCGCAATCTTCGCATTTGGCATTTCCGATCGAGGTCTTTCCAAAATGAATGAACCAAAACGTGGGGCATATGTCACTGGCCATCAGTGATCTTGCCAGATCTTCATGACTGAGATATTTATCCTTGAGGCGTCTCTTCAGGTCCCCTTTTTGTTGGGTCTTGTTCTTCTTGGCCATCCCCTTCCCTCCGGATGAGAGCCTATCGATCGTTCTGTGTGGTTGATTACAGTACCTTCCAGTTCTAAAAACCTTTCCTTCTTAAGCCGAGGCGATGGCATGTTGGCCATCTTTATATCCGGTGTCAAATATTACCGTAATGGTTGGAACCCATATGCAGCTCACCGAGCCCGAGGTCAAGGATTTCTTCAGGCTCATCAACGGCCTGATGCTCTATGCCAACGGGCAGCGGGGCATCCATCCGAAAATACAGGATGTTAAGAAGCTGGTGGCCGCCGGGGCCGGTCCCCAGGCGGACATATGCAAGGCGTTCTATGACGATACATCCATCATCGAGAGGTACGCAGATGCCAACCCGGATGGGTTGTCCGCGGCAGACCTGGCAACCGTCAGGTCCTGGAGGTTCTTCGTTAGGGGCAAGTTCCTTGTGTATCGATACACAGAGGAGTACACGATCTTCATCTACATGGAAGGCGGGGACCCGCCGAAGGCCTACGGCGTCATGTCCCTTAACACTCCCTTGGGCAAGATGCTCGGACCGGACCTCCCCATGATGGTCGAGGCCACCCTTCTGCCATTCCGGTCACGCATAATTCACGACGGCATCATCTCGAATTACTCCGTCTGTTTCGGGAAAGGGTTCGCCACCCTCGCGGACAAATGGTTCGAACAGGCCGGTGCGCCCATCACGGACCTTTTCGGGGAGAGGCCTTCCGGATCCCGTAAGGAGGGAATGACGGCCCCTGCCGCTGTCGGTGAAACACCCATATCGGTTGAGAAATGTGATACCGATGACAACCTCGACCTAGAAATCCTAAACGAATCGACAGGGCTGGCGAGGGATGCGCACAACAGAGGACCCCTCGACGATTTCGAAGGGTTGAGCCCCGAGGAGATGCATGGGCTCCTGTATTCCCCGTTCATCACGGGAAGGTCCCCAATGATCCTGGCCAATGATATACCGGCGGGACTCGTCGAGGGGGCCAACTTTCCCATGGACATGACAAGGTACCTCGAGCTGGTGAACAAGGCGGCCCCCATGAAGCTGACCGCGACAGGGGCCCTTCCAAGGGCCTTCTGCAGGCGGCTCTGCGAGGAGGGGCTGGTCGAGCACGACGTGGAATGGTTCATGAGCCATCCGATAATGAGGGAGGACGAATCCTATTACATCAACCTCCTTGACATGTTCTCCCGGGAGTTCGGCCTGACCAAGCGACAGGGGCCACGTCTCTCATTGACCCGCGCGGGGCAAGGCCTCCTCAAGGCCTCGCCGTCGGAGCGCTTCGCGGCCCTGTTCAAGACATACATCGAGAAATACGATTGGGGCTACGGGGACGGGTATCCTCCGTCCCGCATCATCCAGGCGGGGTTCGGCTTCTCCCTTTACCTCCTGTCGATATATGGTAATAGCCCCCGCGAGGGCAGCTTCTATTCCAGTGCCTTCCTCAGGGCCTTTCCTATGGCCCGGGAGGATTTCCATGCGGAGACCTACAGTACGGTGGAGGAGCAGTATCACAGGGCGTACTCCATCAGGACGATCGAGAGGTTCATGGTGCGCTTTGGCCTGGCCAAGGACAGCGGGGAGAAGCGGGTCCTGAGGCCCACCGTGGTCATAGGCAAGACTCCGCTGCTCGACGCCCTCGTGAAGTGGAAGGGCGGTCCCACGGTGGACTGAGGAGGCTCGCCATGGCGGATGAAAGGACCGGACCTATCGGCGACCTTGCCAGGTTCCGGAAATATCTAGAAATAGGTCGGTCATCATGCCTCCTTGGACATATCATAGCTGACCTCAAGCAGCATCTTGGAATATCTGTTGTCGCCAGGGACGCATTTTGAATATTCTTTGAATGTCTCTTTTTCAAATAGGTCCAGGTCCGGCCTGAATGCCGAGATCCTTTCGTTCAATAGGGTTTCCCGTTCGGACACCCAATCATCGGGAAGGTTCTCATTGAATAGGATGCTCGCCTTCGTTGCGATTATCTCCCTGAACCTGATGATCAATGGTATGAGATCGTTCAATCTCTCGTGGAGATGCTCGAGGGTGATCCTCACGAGGTCGTCCATGCGCAGATATTCATCGAACATCTCTAGGAATTCCTCTTTTTTGTAATTTTGATGAATATCGTCCAGATAGGCCATGATGGTTTCAATTCCTTTCGGCGACAAGCCATTCCTTGGTCTCAATTCCTTCTTAAGATAGTCCTCGAGGTCCTTGAATGTCTTGAGCATTTTATACGGTGCTTTCTTGTATACCTCATCGATCAATTTATCCGTGGACCAGTGCTCTTTGTTCAATTTTTTAATTTCATTGAGGATCGCCTGCCGTTCCTTTTCAAGGATGCTCTTGGTCCGAGGCTCCTTTCCATAGTACAATCGATACCGCTCATCTGCATCAGGACCCATCGCAGAGATACGAAATACGTCCTTCGAGATGTATCGTTCCTGGATCTCGGGACCGAACTTGTACCAACACCATGGAAGGCATATGTTGATCTTCCTTTTCTTCAGCCTGGAATGGAGTAGATATATCGCCTTGTAGAACCTGGCGCGGGGCATGATGCCTTCGTTCTTTGGGTCGAACTCCTTGAGCAGATTGTAAACGGTAAAATCCAATAATTCGGACATTGTCGACCCGCAGGTCAAAATAATCTGTCGCCAGTAATATAGTTTTTGGCAAGTCGATCATTCATTGACCTGATCTCCTTTGCTTGTCGCTCCTCGGTATCTCGATTGGCCGAACCTGTCCCTGAGATGCTCATAGACCTGCTTGGGGTCCCCGGCGCTGTCGAAGATGCCGAAGTTCTTCTCCTTGCGCCAGAAGGTCCATTCCTGGAAGAGGCCCCAGTGTGTGTATCCCGGGTCCTTCCACTCGTAGTAGATGATCCCGAGGAAGTTCCTTCGCCCGGGCCTTTGGTTGCTAAGGTAGAGCTCATGGAACATTTCCATGGATTTTAAGTAGAAGTCCTGCTGGGCCCTCCTATCGGGGATGTGCAGGGCGTTGTACTCGGAGAGCCCCGTCTCGGCTATCACGACCTTCCGTTTGTTGAAACTCGAGCAAAGCTCCTCCACTATTGAGACGACGTCGTCTAATGATATGTTGGAGTAGCCCCGTCCGCCACCGAAGGGGCCCCTGCTGCCGGGGTCTGGATAGACATCAAGACCTATGATGTCCACCGGGGCGCCAGCCTCCATGAGACGCTCGATGTCCTCGATCATGAATTCTGTTACCTGCTTGGTCCTTCTGCGGCCAGAGAGGATGTCGAGCTCGCCCCGAAGGAACAACGGATAGTCGAAGTCCCAGTTGTACAATATAGGTCGGGGTTTGAGCTTCTTGCGATGCCTTCGGAGAGCGGTCTGCTCGGCATCCCTCACAGCGCGGCCCCCGCCGGCAAGCAATCGGATGCCTATGTTCCTGAAGCGGCCGAAGTCGTCCCACAACGGATGGTGGATGCCGTGGTTGAACTCGTTCTCGATCTCATAGGAGATTATACTCTCGTAGGCCTTGGCATCCCCTTTTTCGCTTGTGAGAAGCTCCTCCGCTAGGGCGTGGACGAGGGCCGCGCAACGGCCCCAATAGCCCTGCATGAAATGGTCGAGGCCCGAGGGGGCCAGAAGATGAGGGTCGAAGCGCGAGATGCCCGGGTCTCCACCGCTCATGAGGACGGGCAAGGAGGAGATGCGGTTGCTGCTGCAGTATCTTATCAGGGTGGCGATCTTTTGGAGGGGCTCGATCTCTACACAATATTGTGTCCCATCAGCCTCATATGTGTATGGATATGAGAAGCCCGCACGGCAATGATTACCGTGCTTTGTCCTCACGAGGTCAAAGACGTTCAGGCTGAAGCGGTTGATGTTCAGCTGGATGGCCCTGGCCTTCGATATCCTGTCCTTAAGTTCCTTGCCGACGGCCCAGCGTTTGGCCTTTTCATCCCAATCGAATTGATCCCACTGGCGGTTCCAGATGTGGTTCATGCCGAACCAGGGGAACGGAAGCGAGAAGGAGATATCGTTCTTTTTCACGGCCAATAAATAGAATTAGATATTACAATTACTTTTCCTATGGGAATTTACACAAATCATTCTCCTATCCTATAGTCATTGAAATGAACTCAAAAGAACGCAATAATATTAAATTTGTAAAGACTATACCAAACAGGTAAAGTTTATATGCTGACAGTGCATTGGGATTCCTCATGACGCGGAATATTTGCCAAATCATGACATATGGCGGCGAAGACCACTGGATCAGGCTCGGCTTGAGAGAATATCCAGACACTAAGCGTTTGATACTCATTACTGGTCCAGAAAATAAGGACACCAATACCAAAAGTATTTCCAAGGACACGCAGAGGCCTGACTATTATGGCCTAGCAAAGAAATTGATAGCAGCGCTCGAAGAGGAAGAAAAAGACTTACCCGCGGAGAAAAAGAGGAAATATCACTTGCTTTCAGCTCCAGAGGGCAGAGATCATTTCGTATTGACAAGATTCTTCCGCGAACTAGGAAATCATATTATAAAGAATAAAGAAAAGATTGTAATCAACACCACGTCGGGGCTTCAGGTCTGGAAGTTGGCCTTATATCAGATTGCCTTGGAGTTCAGGGAAAATATCGACGATTTCTACACCATACAAAAGAGCAATGGAGATATTCGGAGCATAAGGATATATCGCCCATTAAAAGAATATGAAAAGAGAATAATTGAAATAATTTCTGATAAGCCCGATATTACCATTAGCGAGGTACAAAAAAAGTACAAAAAGAAAATCAAAAAAGGGAATTTGACATTCATATCCAGAAATATCAAAATCTTGATTCAAGATAAATTGATCAAAGAAAAAAAAAGTGGTAGGGAAACAAAATTACAGCTGACCAATGAAGGGATGAGCTACATTCCCAGCAGTGAGTACGATCTCATAATAAAACCGCTCTTCGAGGAAACACCCTAGGTCGTGAAGAGAAAATGATATTGATAATCAATTCAATTGACTACACTGGTTCGATCGTCGATGGCCCGGGAATAAGGACAGTGCTATACGTGCAAGGATGTAACCAGAGATGTGAAGGTTGCCACAATCCCAGGACATGGGACATCAAGGCCGGCAAATCAGTACCGACTGCTGACATTGCGGACGAGATACGAAGGAAGTCAATGACCAAGAATCTGACGATATCGGGGGGAGAACCGCTCCTGCAGATACCTGCGGTTCTCGAATTGGTCAAGAACCTGGAGGATTTCGATATCGCGCTTTACACCGGCCTGACCCTTGAAGATGTGCCTAAAGAGCTCCAATCCCGTCTTCATTATGTCAAAGTCGGGCACTATGATAAGTCCAAACATTGCTCGACGGTCGATTACGTCGGGTCTACGAATCAGTGTTTCATAGATTTGAGGAGGGTGAGTTCATGAAGAAGTCGAGGGCCATTCAATACGATAATGCGTCACAGAGGCTGAAGGCTAGCGCCTACGTCTATAACATTGGTGCAAAGGAAGCCAAGCGCAGGATCCTGAAGACGATAGACAAGAAATTCTCGAACCTGCATAGAAAAGGGAAGATACACATCCACGACCTCGAGACCTATAAGTACACATACAATTGCCTTCAGCTCGATGTTCTTAAGGGGTTCCCATATGATAAATTCTCAAAATATTCCAACAGCAGGAAGATAATCGAGATCATCAGGCACTTCGAGAACCTGATAAACAAGCTCGGGCATGAGCAGTCGGGCGGGATCGGTTTTCCGAATATCGACGACGAGATTTCCATCCTGTTTGAAAAATTGAAGATCCCGGACAGCACCGAGAATCTCCAGGTCCTGCGGGACAATCTTGAGTCCTTGGTCGACTGGTTGAACGAGGCGCATGAGCGTAACTGTCAATACTCGTTCTACGTTACCTTCAACTTGGGGCTCTCGACCAAAAAGGTAGGCCGTTTTGTCACTAGGACCGTCATTGAGTATTTCAAAAATACCGCCCTTGATGTGATCAAACCAAACATCATTTTCAAATTAAAGAACGGGGTGAATTACCTACCTGAGGACCCTAACTATGACCTATTCTGTCTATCACTTGAGTCCACCTGCAAGAAGATGATCCCGACATACCTGCTTTTCGACTCTGCGGTGAATGTGAAGCTCGACCCCTACAAGGTCGCCATCATGGGCTGCAGGACAAAGGTTGTGGCCAACCTTTTTGGGGAACCCCGGTCGATTGGTCGAGCCAATATTGACTATGTTACCATAAATCTCCCCCGGATCGCCCTTGAGATCGACAGGGACCATCCGAAGGCGAGTGTTGACGAGAAGTTCAAACTATTCGAGAAGATGTGGAAGGAGACGGCCGTCCTGGTGAAAAGGATACTCATTGATAGATACCGAAGGTTATTGAAATTGTCTCCCAAGGATTTTTTATGCAATTACGAGTTCAATCTGTGGACGGTGGATTTCAAATCCGCGAAATCTATGGAGGATATATTCAAGAATGGGACCTTATCGATAGGTTTCATTGGCCTTTCTGAGGCGGTCGAGGTACTGTCAGGCAAGAAGTTCTATTCCTCGGATAAGGACCATGCGCGTGCGATCGCCCTCGTCAAATTCATGCGGGAGGTGGTAGATGGCTTCAGGAGCGAGCACAATCTGAACTTCACGCTACTGGCCACCTCTGGTGAAATGATCTCTGGAAGATTTCCTGAGGCGGATAAGAAGTTGTTCGATCATCCAGTCTTGAAGAAGGAGTTCTATACCAACTCATTCCATGTTGATGTGGATTCTGACTTACATCCGGTCCAGAAGATACAGTATGAGGGGCCATTTCATTCATACTGCAATGGCGGCTGTATATCCTATGTCGAATTCTCTTCTGCCCCGCTCCGTAATGTAGAGGCGGTAAAAGAGGTGATCAAGGCGGGAATCGAGTACGGTGTGAATTATCTAGGCATCAATTATCCCTTGGATGAATGCCAGAGCTGCGGTGAAATGGGTACTTTCGAGGACTGCCCGAAATGTAGAGGGAAGGATATCCTTCGGATCAGGAGGGTCTCGGGATACCTTGAGAATCTCGATTACTTCACACCCGGTAAGAAGGCCGAAGAGCGGCGGAGGAGACCGAATGCGTTTATCCACGAGCCCAGGAGGGAAGGATGATGCATATTGCGATCGAGGGAATGGACGGGGTCGGCAAGACGACCGCTGCAAGGAACCTGGCTAGGAAGTTCGGATTCAAGATCGTCGAAAAGCCTCTTCATTACATGCTAGATAAAAAAGGAGATATGAGAAATTTCACAAGAATTAGGGATTATATCAATAAGCAGGTCTCAAATGATGTCCTTCGCGCATGGTTCTATGGTCTCGGCAACATATATCTGTACCACAAGTTCAGAAATGAGAATATTATCACGGACCGTCATTTCGTTTCGAATTACTACTGGTGCGGAACAAAGGAGACCGAGGAGATCTTTCAATGCATGGTCGATGTGATCGGGAAACCAGATTTTACGTTCCTGCTTTATGCGTCTGCCGAAGAAGGTGCGAGAAGGATCAAACGGAGGAACCGGCGAGACCCCGACATCCGGAAAGCAAAGCTCTATCCGGATGCCAGGAAGAAGATGGAATTCTTTCTACGGCGATACAAGATGGAGTACATAGCGATCGATACGACGAATTTGAATAAGAAAGAGGTCGTCGAGAAGATGATCGAGTGCCTTCCTCCAAGGATCAAGAAACGACTTGGAATGGGGGATAAGAGATGAGCCTCATTCTCAATGAGATCAATTATTTCTGGAAACTTGGATTCAATGAGGAGGTCCCGGACAAGTTCGTGAAGGAATATTCCAATGATCAAAGCATTACCCTCGACCTGTCATCGAAGAGTATAGATTATGGCAGACTTATTCAAGTGAGCAGGAAAGAGATTGAAAACTTCTCTCAGAAGAACTTCATCATCCTTGAGGCTGTAGACAGATTCCTTGAAAAGAAATACCAGCCATCGGACATTCATATTGGTCGAGGCCCGATGTATGATTTCGCCATTGAGAAAGGCAGCATGAAAGTGTTCATTGCGGTCAAGTGCCTGGAATATGAGGTGGATTACGATGAGGAGATAGCGAGAATAAAAAAGGACCCATCTATTATTTGTTCTTTCTTTCAAGAGAACCGGGACACCGATTATTTATGTATCTATACATCACGGCTCAAGGCTGGTTCCATCGAGTTCAGATATGCAGTATTCCCGTACACGTATTCCACCAATTATCATGATATCTACCTAGGTGGCATCTTGGAAGATGAGATACTGGCATATTTACCCGATTTCGATAAATACATTGAAAGGAACATTCTCTCGAGGCAGAGCATTACGAAGGTCGGTGATTTTGAGATATCTAATGGTATCTTGACGAAATATACCGGAAATCAAAAGCACGTTATCATCCCTGATGGGGTGGAACAACTTAGCAGCAGTGTATTCTGGAATTGCGGTGATCTTGAGAAGGTCACGATCCCAGGTAGTGTTTATAATTTCGGTGGAGACACTTTCTTCCATTGTTACAACCTTGTTGACTTGAAGATCCCGTCCAGCGTCAGAAAGTTAGGCGATAATCCATTCGCAATATGTCCTAAATTGGATCTAGTCAATGAAAGTCGGCATTTTATATTCGAAGATGGTGCATTGTTCGACAAGGAAAGGACTCGATTGATATATTGTTCCATCAAAAGAAAAGACCCTGAGTTCAGGATCCCGGAAGGTGTGATCTCTATTGGAAAGCATTCTCTTGTTAAATGCCGCAATCTGAGAAAAATAATCATCCCATCTAGTGTGAGAATCATGGAGAACAATCCATTTTCAAATCTTCCTATGGTGAAGTTGGAAAATCACAGTGTTCATTTCAAAATGTTAGATGGAGTTCTTTATAATAAGATAATGTCGACCTTGATCTTTTATGAGCATGGGACCGGTCCGAAAGTATTGAAAATTCCAGAAGGGGTAAGGATCATTGGCAGACATTCCTTTTATAACTGTCAGACTATAGAGAAGGTCATTATTCCGAAAAGCGTCGAGATCATCGGATATAATCCGTTCTCCAGATGCCCTTTATTGTCATTAGAAAATCACAGTCCGAATTACATTTACGAGAATGGTGTCCTGTACGACAAGACGAAATCGGAATTGATCTATTATTCATTGACCAACCGAGAGGAGGAGTTTGTCGTCCCAGATACTGTGAAGACCATTGGAAGAAGCGCATTTTACTATTGCAAGACTATCAAGGAGATAATTTTACCCGATAGTGTTACGACAATCAAAAAGACTGCTTTTGCCCGGTGCGCAAATCTGAATAAAATACGGATCTCGAAGAATTTGAGTAGAATAGAAGGGTTGGCTTTCGGTGATTGCACGAATCTAGCAGAGATAGTCTTACCAAAGGATGTGAAAATAGAGGTGAATACCTTCTTTAATTGCCCTGCAAAGAAGATATTCATTTGAGCAGAGAGGAAATCTCATGGCTTTGAAAATCGGTATTTCAATATACAGCATTCCTGACCAATCTATCGAGACCCTTATCAGATTTGCCGAGAAAAATCATTTTGTTGCAATCGAGCTATGGAACGATTATCTAATTAAAAAGAATGAATGGGTTTTAAAATACCTGAAGGATGCGAATATAGAATTATCTGTCCATGCGCCTCTTTTAAATCTCGGAGAGAAAAAATTTATCAAACAGAATAATTCTGCGCTCAATGATTGTCTTGAACGAGCGAAGAGATGGAAAGCAAAGACGGTCGTTCTACATACAGGGATAATTGAAAAAGGAAATGTGGCCGATGGTGTGAAAACAGCAATGGGGATAATCAACGCCAAAATGGATATATTGAGGGAATTTGGGCTCATGCTTTGCATAGAGAATGTCGGATATCTGAAAAATGAAATGATTTATGATTTCAATCAATTAGCCGAGTTTGTTAATAAATTTCCCAAAGACCATGTTGGTGTGACCTATGATATCGCTCATGCGAATATTACACAAGGGGTCGAATCCGGTTTCAAGATCCTAAAAGAGAGGATCAAGCATGTTCACCTATCGGATAACAATGGGCATCCTGAAAAACATCATTTGCCTATTGGTAAGGGAAAAATTGATATAGAATTAATTAAAAAAATCGTAGAAATAAAAGATATCACTGCAATATTAGAAATAACTCCAAACACACATTGGGAAAAGAATTTATTAGAGAGCAGATCGATTCTAGATAAAAGAATTAATCAATGATAATATGGTTTAAGGATAAAGCGAGTTATGAGCAATATGACGAA
>Ga0315288_10012798_pt1 | contig 10528 bp, 14 predicted proteins | sample YL17G11_20_MG_FD_203454 | JGI IMG/M metagenome (GOLD analysis project Ga0315288, IMG submission 203454) | Sediment microbial communities from Yellowstone Lake, YNP, Wyoming, USA - YL17G11_20 | ecosystem: Environmental > Aquatic > Freshwater > Lake > Sediment | place: USA: Wyoming | collected...
GGAAAACGCGTTGCGATAGTTGCCCATAAAGCGCCGCAATTGGCCATGGAAGTTATTTTAAAAAACAAAACCTGGGAGCAAGCTTTTCAGGAGGATTGGAGAAAAAAGAAAGTTTGGCAACCCGGCTGGGAGTATCTTCTGGAATAAGACACGTCTCTATTTAGCTATCTCCAAAAGTTTCTCGAGGATAATTGGCGCTTTTGTTATTCCGTCGTCGCCACTGAAATGCTTCATCCCGTGCACCTTTGTGATGTTTGTCTTCAGGCTTTTTGCCAGCTCTTCGCCGAATTTTAAAGGAACCCACTGGTCGTCGTCTGAATGAATAATCACAAATTTATCACAAACTTCTTTTATTCTTTTCCAATCAACAGGTGTCCCAAAAAAGCTTGAAAGTTCTTCAAATCCTTCTCCTAAATCACCGGCAAAGCCGGCAACAAATATAGCGCCACCAATTTTCTGACTTTCTTTTAATGTCTCCAAGTATCTAAGAATAACTATGCAGCCTAAACTATGACCGACAAAGAAGGAGTTTTCGTCGGGAGAGCCAACAATCTTTGCAAGATAGTCAACCCACGCTTTCATTTTAGGATGCATGGTGTCGGGCATTGCCGGAACGAGAACCCTAAAGCCTCTTTTTTCAAGTTCGCTCTTAAACCAAGGCCGCCATCCTTCTTCCGGATAACCCTCCCACCCGTGAATTACAAACGTTCTCTTTTTCATTAAGAAAATTATACATTATCTACCTGTGTCGCCATTCTCAAATTCTTCCTTCGATATACTCCCACCATGGGCAGGCAGGCAGGACAAGTGAGAACATACTGTTAATTTTCTAAAGGAAGTATAATTAATTATGACGGTTGACCAAATACCGGAATCTACTAATTTTCTAGATCCTTTTTGGCTTGAACATGGGGAGCGAATCCGGACAGTCAGAAAAGTTATAGAAGCTCCCAAAACGAAGGTCGGCGTAGAAATTCAAAAAAACGCCTTTAGTAATCCAGTTTTTGTGGTTTACAACAGTCTTCACCCGATTTTTTCTTCATTGGTAACCCTGGCCGAGTATGATGAAATCGGTAAGGCTGAAGGAAAAAGTTATTTTTCCGAACCCACAAACCAAGGAATAGTTTTAAGAGCCATAAAACTCTTAGTTGAAGATAGTATTAAATTTCCTTATCCTGGAGAAGAAAAAAAGAAATACGAAGATTATCATAAATTTTTTGAGGGAGCCCTTTCTAGGTTGGGGCAACTTGATAAACAAATCCAGGCGGGTCAAAAACCCCCAAATTTTGTCAATTCGCTAGTAATGATTATCTCTCAAGAAACCAGCAAACTGAAAGGGATAGAGGATTTTAGCATAAAAATAGAAAAGATCAGAGAGAGAATTGCTGATTATTTGCCGCAATTGGCACAAGTTGATAATGGAAAACTCCTTTCCGGAATTCAAGCCCAATTAGAAATGCCTCTAGTCAGTGCTAACTCCACTTAGGCCCTTTGAAAGGCTACCCCAACAGCCCCTTCACCGGCGTGGACTGCAAGCACAGGTCCGGCTTCGTGAATCGGAATCGTTCCTTTGTAAACTTTGCTTAAGGCTTCTTTAATATTTTTGGCTGTTTCCGGCGCGTTTGTGTGAAGAACCGCCAGCTTAACAAGTTTTCCGGCATCGGCAACCATTTCAACCATTTTTTCTCTGGCTTTTTGTGCGGTCCTGGCCCTGCCGCACTGGGTAAGTTTCCCCTCAACAAAGGTAAGTACAGGATAAATTGAGAGAAGTGAAGCCAGATACCCTTTTACAAGTTCTTTAGCGCGCCCTCCGTGCTTGAGATTCTCGAAGCTTTCGAGAACAGTATAAAGGCTTATTTTCGGCATTTTTTCCTTAAGCTCATCCATTATTTGCTCAAGCGTCGCACCTTTTTCCGAAAGATGGGCGGCATCTTCTACCGGAAACCAGGTAGCAAGGGATACCTGGTTTGAATCCACAACCTCAATTGGAGTGTCCTTTTTGGCGTCTGCTTCAAATAATTTTTTCCCTAAAACAGCCGATTCCCAGACAACCGAATGTTTGGAGGTAATGTGAATGGAAATAATGGATTGGGCTTTTTCGGAAAGTTGTTTAAAAGTTTCAAGAATTCTTCCGGAGATAGCGCCCGAGGTTTGAGGAAGTTTTTTCCCCTCGCGCATTCTTTGATAAAACTCTTCGCTGCTCACCTCCAGGTCGGAGTAGCTGACATACTGACCGTTTTCGAAGAATTCTAAATCCAAAGGAATAACGGTTACATTATTTTCTTTGGCTTGTCTATCTTCCGGCCTTATGGACGCGCCACTGTCCGTAACTACCGCAACCTTTCTTTCCGGATTCATGGCAGGAGTAGTTTAAACAACCTTAGGCGGCGTGTCAAAATTTGACCCCATATCCTCAAAAATGGCATTTAGAAAACAGGAAACTGAAAATTTGACCCCCAAAAAAATTTTAGCCTCTTGACATCCTACATCTAATATCGTAAAACCGAATTAAACCCGAAGGGGGTGAGAGAGATGAAAGATGAAACAAAAGAAAATCAACCCATGCCTCTAAAGATTGGTATAGATCCAATGCGAACCCCGATTCTTTATGCAGACGCAATAAGAATTACATCAAATGAGAATGGTTTTGTTCTAGACGTCGCTCAGGGAATAGCCGGCACAGGTCAGGCCATGGTTGTTGCTAGAATAGGTCTTAGCAAAGAACACGCACGTAAACTTGCTGAAATGGTCGCAGAGCAAGTGGCTAAACAGGGAGTGATAGTCACAGGCAAAACTAAAATTATAAACTAAATAGGGGAACATCCGGAATTTTTTCAAATTTGACCCCTATTTAACTGGTCTTGAATATATCACGAAATCCTGGCGGAAGTGATGGTCGGGGAGAACCCCTTCAACCTTGAAGCCAAGCTTGTTGTAAAATTCGTTTTCTGACCAGTCTTTCCCTGTAATAAGCCAAATTTTGTGAGCACCTAAATTCTTACCAAATTCTTCTGCCTTTCGAATAAGAATTGTTCCGATTCCTTTGCCTCTCGCGCCCTCTTTTGTGATGATTTGGGCGATATAGATAACCCCCGATTCATGCTTCCCAGAGATCAAACCTACAAGTTTTCCGTCTTGGGTTGCTTTAAACCTAAATTTCTGCTCTTTCCATTCAACGCGTCTTCCGTAGTGAGCCTTATCGACCTTATGCCATTCTTTTTCGCTAAAATCTGTTGTTGATTTTTTGGTTGCCTTAGAAATTTTTATCAATTGGAGCCTTATATTTAAAAAGAGTACTTATTTATCTGCTGTCAATTTACAAATTTGTCTTATGAGATTTGCAGTAACCGCCTCTGGAAAATAAATCTGAATAACATGTGCGGAAGTCTCCTCGACCTTTACAATCTTTAGCCCGCGTCTAACGATATTTTCCATATTTTTTACATTGAAATTTCTCTTTCTTAAAAATCCACCTGAATTTAGCTTTGTTAAAAATACCTTTCTGGTCTCTAGGCTGTTTTTCACTCCAGTGATACCTTCTTCGATTACATCCAAAAACAGATTAAAAATCTCTGCGTAATCTTTTTTCTCTTTCTCTGGTACGTTGTGCCAAGAGCCGAAACAGGGATAAATGTCCCCGCAGTCTGTCTTTCCGTAAGAACCCGTTATTAGGGAGGGATAAACTGTGGCAACTATTCCCTCTAACGCCGCTCCTCTATCCTCAGAGAAGATACGAGGAATTTTGAAAGACCCAAATTCGTCAACAAATCTTCTGTATTCGTTTTTCAGGCTACTCCCATTGTTATCTACAACCAAAACCGGAACGACTTCCTTGCCAATTTCCATGCCTAATCTAGCAAATTCGCCTAATATAGTAGAAGACGCCCTGCCAGAAACAACGGTATCTAACATTAACATTTTCTCTACTTTTGGAAACTCTCTTAAAAATTTTGCTAGCTGTTTTCTACCCTCGACAATCTCTAGTAATCGAAGATACAAAGAAAATTCTTTAGATTCTCTTTGGGATGGGTCTCTAAAAAACTCTATTGTGACTCTTGACATAAACTGTCGCATATTGTCCACAACCTTTGTCTCTTCTTCCGGCCGAACCAAACCCTTCATCTTTACATCTGCAGTGAATGGTAATACTAGGGTTTTGACAGGAAAATCGTCAGTTTCCGCGTCTTTGTCATCTGGCCTTAACCGATCAAAGCAAGAAAGTTCCGGTATTTCTATCAATTTGCCGATGTCATAATTTTTCAGTTCGGAGTCTTCCATAAGGGCAATTTCTGCGCCAATAAAAATCGGTATTGCTCCCCGGCTTGGTAAAACTATAGCGATCTTGCTTTGGTCATTGTCTAGGACAAATTCAGCAATCCTTTCTCCTACTCGTTTACAAGCTGATACGTACCCTTCAAAGTTCTCTTTAGAAAAATCTCTTTCAATATTTACGGGAATATCGGTAGGCGGATTTCTCAAGAAGTCTGAATGCTCCATAATATCTAATGATTATAATATCAGAAAAGATCACTTCAGTCGCTAAGGATTATAATCCATTCGACTGGTTCGATTTTGGTTCGACCATCCTGAGCCGCCTAACAAATAACTCTTTTGTTACATTAACTGTTTCCTTTACGAGTTCGGGGAGACCAATTTCATTTCCTCTTCTTTCGTTATTCATACCGATAATTAGCAGGCATAATGCGGGTCGGGGAGGTCTTTGCCAAAAGTTAAATCCCGAAGATAGTCCTCATCCTTGGGTTTGTAACCATGAGTGATGATATAAACTTCCATATCAGGATTTATTAGTCTAACTACTCCTCCCCACATAGGCTCGCCCCGACTGTCGATAATTTTTCCCTCTTTAAAATCAAAAACTTGGTTTCTGTAGGCAACCGACGTCCTATCAAGAACGATTACTCTATTAGAAGCAATATTTCGGGCCTCAAGGATAGTCTGGGTCGCCTTCAAAATATCAACGATGTCGAAGATGCCGGATTGGGTATCAAGATTCCTTTTGAGAATATCCGAAGACTCTGTAATATATATGCCGCTTTCCGTAACCAATTTTTCAAGGGATGAACGTGGGGGAGCAGCGCAAAGGGTTATCATAAACCAATTATCGGCAACGGTAAGGACAATATTGGGCATCTCGGGAGTTTCTCTTACCAGTTCTCTCCAAATAGATAAGGCAAATGCTCCATAAAGGACTTTTAAATCTTTATATTTGTCCTCCATCTCTTCTTCAGCTAACCAAACTTTAGGAACTATCTTTCTTCTTTCTTTGTCCATGTGGGGAATATTATAGAACTTCTGAGAAAGTATAGTGATAAAAGCTGAAAATAAAGATTAAAAATTTCCACCCGCCAGGTGGAATACCTTGTCCACGAGCCAAGATTGTTATTGACTCCAGATACTTCACGAAGTTTAATTAAGAATATGACTTTAACACAAAGAGATTTTGACGAAATTGAAAAAATGATGGACGAAAAATTCGAAGAACAACTTCGAAACATTCCCACGAAAGATGAATTCTATATAAAAATGGATGAGGTGATGGGGGAGCTAAAAGGGATTAGAGAAGAAGTAACCGTATTTACCCACCAGGTATCCGGCCACTAAGACAGAATCGCCACAATCGAACAAAAAGTGGGCATCCAAACTCCATAAACTTTCTGACCGTTTTTCCCCACAGCCTATCCGAAGTGTTCTTTTAAGCTTTAAAAGCTTAATAGCGTCTTGAACCCCCTCCGCCTCTAAAGCCTCCGCCGCCTCTGTTGTCGTATCCGCCCGAAGATCTCTCTTCACGCGGTCTGGCTTCGTTGACAACTATTTTTCTTCCGTTATACTCCGTACCGTCTAACTCTTTGATTGCTTTATCGGCATTTGCATCGTCTGCAAACTCGACAAAAGCAAAACCCTTTCCCTGACCCGTAAACTTGTCGGTAATAACATCAGCCGCAGTAACTTCTCCTATTTTCGAGAAAAGTTCTTTAAGCTCGTCGCTTGTTGTTTCGTAGGAAAGTCCCCCTACAAATAATCTTTTTGCCATATTTTTTTCACCTCCTTTCTTTTAATGGAAACTGGCCCACCTGGAAGCCTGGGAAACCTATACCTGAAGTATCGATTTAGAGTGCCTATCAGAATGGATTCGTAACCTTAAGATATATTATACCTTAATTGGCCCCATAATTCCTCTTTGGTCATGATACTGGGAAGAATCGGTAAAATCTAGCTCTACCTGAAGAATTTAAAAACTAAAATAATTGCGGCGATTGCTCCAAGCGCGCTGAAGATTAGCGAAGAGAAAGAAAGAAACCCGGCTCCCCAGATTGCCGGAATGTATGCACCGATTATCGAGCCTATAAATGCGGCCAGGTAGACAATACCTTTTGATGGCATACTCCATTCTAGCACGGGTTTTCCCCATAGGGAGGAATGGGAAGGGTGGTATAATTTTGTTTATGTATAAGCTTTCCCCTTCGGACTTTAAATATTTATACGAGGACTGCAAACACTGCTACTATCTCAAAGTTAAAAATGGGATTACCCTTCCTTCCATCGGAATGCCCGGAGTTTTTTCCAAAATGAACTCTCTTCTCCAGAATGCGATTATCGGGATGGAGCTTAAGGAGATTAATTCCTTGCTTCCGGCCGGAAAAGTGGAGGTTAAGGAAGGATTTTTAAAATCTAAACCGATTCCTCCCGATAACTCCTGTTTTATTTCGGGAAGGTTCGACATTGCCTCCGAACTTGATGACGAAACTTATGCCGTAATCGATTTTAAGATTACCGACCCTACCGAGAATAAAATACAGAAATTCTTCCCCCAACTCCATGCCTATAAGTTTGCTCTCGAAAATCCTACATATGGTGCGCCCAAAAAGGTCAGTAAGATGGGTGTGGTTACAGTCAGCCCCGAAGAGATAAGCTTTCCCGGAGAAAATGTCATTTTTAAGGCAAAGCCCCAGTTTTTCGAAATAGAAGAGGATATGGAGCGCTTTTACGCTTTTATCTCCGAAGTTTCCAATCTTTTAGCCGGCCCGGTTCCCAAGGAGAATCCGAATTGCGATTGGTGCAAATATCGCCTCTGTTTTGCCAAACCCCAAGAAAACCAAGAAGAAATTCCGTTCTAATTTTTCGGCTATGGCCAATCGGAATAACAAATTCTCACGCTTGACAGAATATCCTTCGCGGAATTTAATAGGGATATGGCCATTACCCAGAAAGACCTGGACGGAATAGAAAACCGCCTCAAAGATGTTTTTGTAACCAAAGAGGAATTTAATGTTCACAAAAGCGAATTGATAAATAAGCTAGATGAAATTCTTAAAGAAATTTTGGCTTCGAGACAAGAACAAACTGTTTTTGCACATCAGGTATCCGGCCACGAAGACAGAACTACGACTTTAGAGGAAAAAGTAGGTATTGCGACTCCATAAGAATTATTCCTTTGCAGGCATACCCGTCTTGCGCTACAATCAAAAGGTCTACCGCTTGTGTTATAATCTTTTTATGGGCTTAGGAAATAGCAATATTTGGATAGAGAATCTTCAGAAATATCGCGGCAAGTGGGTTGCTCTTGACGAAGACGAAAAAACAGTCGTTGCTTCAGATGAAAAAGCCAAAAACGCCTACAATTCTGCCGTCAAAGAAGGTGTAAAGTTGCCCATTCTTTTTAAGGTGCCATCCGTTTTAGCTCCGTATATAGGTTCTTTCTCCTAAGTATGAAACTTCGGTATAAACCTCTAGAAGTAGAGCCTTCAAAATCTACAAGCCGAAAAATTACTATTTGGAGACCAATAATCCCTGTTATTCTAATTTATAAAAAGGGGATGGTGGGGTATGAAGCCTTAATTGATAGCGGAGCTGACTTTAACGTTTTTCATTCCGAAATCGCACAAATTTTGGATATTGATTACAAAAGAGGCAAAAAGCGTCAAATTTTTGGACTGGGGAATCAGGAAATAAATGGCTATGAATGTGATGTTGAGATAAAATTACAGGGTTTTCCTAAATTTGAATCTAGTGTCGTCTTTTCGAATCAAATCCCACCTCATTCTTTTGGAGTCTTGGGTAATAAAGGATTTTTCGGTCATTTCGAAATAAAGTTCGATTATGCATTAAGATCAATCGAAATTAATTAAAGAAGTTTTACTAAATTCTTTTCTTTTGCAGCCTAAGTTCCAATACGCTACAATCAAATGAATGACTAATCTAGACAATTTAAGACACTCAACTTCCCATCTTTTGGCCGCGGCGGTAACTAGTCTTTGGCCGAAAGCAAAGCCAACTCTCGGCCCTCCGATTTCGGATGGCTTTTACTATGATTTCGCCGATTTAAAAATCTCCGAGGAAGATTTGCCCAAGATTGAGGCCGAAATGCGGAAGCTTGTAAAGAATTGGGATTCTTTTGAAAAAATAGAAGTAACACCTAGCGAAGCCAAAAAGACATTTGCCAATAATCCTTACAAAATAGAACTAATTAACGAACTTGAGAAATCCGGAGATAAAATCACTTTGTATGAATCCGGAAAATTTTTGGATTTGTGTCGTGGAGGTCATGTAGAAAATCCCAAATCGGAGGTTAAATACTTCAAGCTTTTGTCTGTTGCCGGCGCTTATTGGAGAGGAAGCGAGAAAAACGCAATGCTTACAAGGATTTACGGAACCGTCTTTCCGACACAAAAAGAATTAAATGAATATCTTGTAAGGATTGGGGAGGCCAAAAAGCGCGACCACAAAAAACTGGGAAAAGAACTGGGACTTTTTATTATTCCGGAGGAAGTCGGTCCGGGACTTTTGATTTGGACACCCAAAGGTGCAACCATAAGGCGGGAAATTGAAAAATTTATTGTTGAAGAGCAAATAAAACGCGGCTATCAACATGTTTACTCGCCCCACATAGGCAGAAAATCTCTCTGGGTAACCTCGGGCCACTGGGATTTGTATAAGGACAAAATGTATTCCCCGATGAAAATCGATAAGGAAGACTATCTGGTTAAGCCCATGAATTGTCCTATGCATATGATGGTATATAAAAGTGCCCTTCGAAGTTATAGAGATTTACCCGTCCGAATTGCCGAAAATGCAACCGTATATCGCTACGAACAAACGGGGGAGCTTTCCGGAATGATAAGGGTCCGCTATATTACCCAAGACGATTCTCATATTTTTTGTAGAGAGGACCAGGTTATTGATGAATTTATAGGAGTTTTAGACTACATCATCTATCTTCTAAAAGTTTTTGGAATCAAGAACTATTACTTTAGGCTTTCGCTTCGGGACCCCAAAAATAAAGATAAATACCTAGGGACAGATGCCGTCTGGAATCAAGCTGAAGAAAAAATCGAAGCTGCTGTCAATAAACTTAAGCTTTCTTACAAAAAGGTTGAAGGGGAGGCGGCTTTCTATGGACCCAAGCTTGATGTTATGGTCAAAGACGCACTTAATCGGGAGTGGCAGTGCGGAACCATCCAGGCTGACTTCATGCTTCCTGAAAGATTCGAGCTTGAGTACATCGATAAAGACGGCAAACCGACTCGACCGGTATTAATTCACCGAGCGCCTCTTGGTTCTTTGGAGCGATGGGTAGGGCTTTTAATTGAACACTACGCGGGAGCTTTCCCCGTCTGGCTCTCTCCGGTCCAAGTTAAAGTCCTTCCCATTACCGAAAGAAATCTTACTTATGCAAAAAAGGTTTCCCAAAAACTTGAAAAAGAGGGTATTAGGGTTGAGGTTGACGTACGAAACGAGACACTTCAAGCCAAGATTCGGGATGCTCAACTTGCCAAGGTTCCTTATATGCTTATTGTGGGGGATAAAGAAGAAAAAGATGGAAACGTTTCCGAAAGAGGAAGAAGCGGAAAAGATTACGGACCCCAGAAACTTGAAAAATTCATTATTGAGCTTAAAAAAGAAATCGATGAAAAAGTTCTTACCTAAGACATCCTTGATGAGGCGCCTTGATTTTAGTACAATTAGCCTGACGAGTTGAAAAGCAGTAGCTTATATTGGCGAATAGACAGCGCTATCCGTGCCCCGGAGGTTAGAGTAATTGGGAAAGACGGCAAGCAAGTGGGAGTGATGAAAACCTCCGAGGCTTTAAAGAAAGCCCAAAAAGAGAATCTTTCTCTTGTTGAAATTGCCCCACAGGCTACGCCCCCTGTAGTCAAGATTGTTGATTACGGAAAATTTAGATATCAGGAGGAAAAGAAAGCCAGGAAGGTTCAAAAGGGGGTAAAAGGCGGAGAGGTCAAGGAAATAAGATTTTCTCCTTTCATAGCGGAAAATGACTATCGGATCCGACTGGGAAGAGTAAAAGAATTTTTGGGAGAGAAAAATAAAGTAAGGCTTGTGGTTGTTTTTCGGGGACCACAGATGCGAAGTAAACAGTTCGGGTATAACCTTTTAGGTAGAATAGTAAAGGAGTTAGGTGAGCAAGTCGCGGTAGACATGCAGCCGAAGTTCTTGGGAAAACACCTGATGATGATAATCTCGCCGACAACAAAGAAAACCACCAAGGTGG
>Ga0315288_10012799_pt1 | contig 10528 bp, 10 predicted proteins | sample YL17G11_20_MG_FD_203454 | JGI IMG/M metagenome (GOLD analysis project Ga0315288, IMG submission 203454) | Sediment microbial communities from Yellowstone Lake, YNP, Wyoming, USA - YL17G11_20 | ecosystem: Environmental > Aquatic > Freshwater > Lake > Sediment | place: USA: Wyoming | collected...
CGGGCTCGCCCTGGTTCTGGATCGGCCAGAACCCGCGCGGGAAGTGTCCGATGAAGTAGGCGAACGCCATCTGGCCGGACGCGATGAACGCCACCGGCCGCGTGAAGAGCCCGAGCAGGATCGCGGCACCGCCCACGAGCTCGATCACGCCGGCGACCAGTAACAGCGGCGGCAGCCCGCCTCCGCCCGGATTGCCCGGCATCCCGCCGAACCAGCCTAGCAGCTTCATGGCGCCGGGGCAGATGAACAGCACGCCCGCGACGATCCTCAGCAGCGAATGTGTTACGTCCGCGAACCGGTTCATGATGGGTGTCCTCCAGGAATCGCTGGACCCGTGTGCATCCACAGTGGTGCTCATGAGAGATCTCCCTTCCAGTCCGATGTCAGGCCTACGCTCGGCCGAGGGGCAGCTTCTGACCGGTGCTGAGGAAGTGGTTGAGCTCGTGCTCCCACTCCCTCATGAACGACGCATAGTAGGAATCCGTGAACCGCGCCACGAACTCGTCACCCGAAGGACCAAGACTGGTGTGGCGGTAGCAGACATGGGCCGCGGAGCCGTTCTCGGTGGCCTCGAGCTGAATGGTGAGGCGGCAGACGGTCACGCCCGGGGTGACTTTCACCATCTCGACGGAGAAGCGGTCGGGATCGAGCCGGGTGACGACCCAGATCGCCGCCGGCTCGCCGGGCGTCGTAAAGACGCAGTCCTTCTCCACGAAACCGCTGGCGGACCACACTCGGATCGGATCCCAGTCGTTGGCCCACTCGGCCTCGCGGACCGGACACAGGGGCGGGAATGCGATGTGAGGAGGAGCGACGAGCTGCTGGGTGTAGCTGCGGACCGCCCGGACGGGTTTCGAGATCAGCATGCCGACAGCATAGCCCCGGGAAGTCACCGGGGCATCTTGAGCTCGACTAGTCGCTGCATGGCGCTGAGGTCGCCCCGGGTCGCGACACGTACGTGGGTCAGAGCACCGCCCGTCGCCAGCTCGGGGAGCGGGGGAGCAAGGTGAGATGGCGATACGCGGTACCTAAATACGAAGGGATTCGGGTACGCAATTGATGGAATGGGATACCTGGTACCCATCTGGTACCCATCTGACCTCCGGAATGGTGAGATGGCGATACCTGGTACCTATGCGGACGGGTTTCGAGATCAGCATGCCGACAGCATAGCGCCGGGAAGTCAGCGGGGCGCCTCGGGCTCGAAAAGTCGCTCCATGGCGCGGACGTCGCCCCGGGTCGCGACGGGCATAGTGGTAGCGGCACCTATGGCGCTCTACGCGATAGGCACCAGAGCCGGCGAAATGGCCGAATCGCCACTCGCCCTGATTGGTCGAGTCCTCAGCTTTTCTTCGAGTCAGTCTGCGAGGTCCGCGAAACCGTCCTCCGACGCGCCCCGCTGAGCGAGCCGGCCTTGTGCGTGCCGCAGGCGCTGCCCTAGCCGCAGCGACGGGGAGGGACGGGATTTGGTAGACGGTGTCCCGTTCAACCGCGTGGCCCTGTAATTACTTGCAAGACAAGCGATTTGCCAAACTGGTAAACAGGGTGTATACTAATGTATGGAATGAACCCTAGGCCCCTTACTGCGAAAGATCTCGAAGCGCTCCGCCACATCCGGAATCGTGTCGTTCACGGCGGGGAGCCTCCCTCAGTTCGCGGACTCCAGGTTCTCCTCGGGTACCAGTCTCCCCGCTCCGCCGCCCAAATCCTCCTGCGGCTGGCGGAGCACGGCTTTATCCGGCGTCGCCCTGACGGGAGACTTCAGCTCCTCCGGGACCTGCCTGGGGCACCCGGGCATGCCCGCACAGTTGAAGTGCCGCTGGTTGGCAATGTGCCGTGCGGGGCTCCGCTCCTGGCTGAACAGAACGTCGAGGCGCTGATCCCGGTTTCCACGCGTCTGGCGCGTCCGCCGCACCGCTACTTCCTTCTCCGCGCCCAGGGCAATTCCATGGATCGGGCTGGCATCCATGACGGTGACCTGCTCCTGGTCCGGCAGCAGCCGACTGCGGAGCCCGGTGATAGCGTCGTAGCGCTCATCGATGACGAAGCAACCGTCAAGCGGTTCCATCGAACTGCTGGAGCGATTGTGCTTGAGCCACGATCGAGTGACCCAACGCACCAGCCGTTCATCCTCGATTCCGAGTTCCAGATTCAGGGCGTGGTGCTGACCACGATCCCGAGATCGGAGACGGTCCCGTGAGCCCCAAAAGGTTCCCGCGACGGCCGGTCTCACCGGATTCCCCGATCGTGGAAGTGACTCGCACTGTTAAGCCGTTCAATCGACTTCTCCTGGCTGTGCGGGCCGGTGGCATCTGCGAGTTCGATAGCTGCCGGGACTATCTCTTCGAGCACCACGTCACGCTCGACACGAAGAGTTTCGCCGAGGTGGCCCACATCGTGGCCTTCAGTCAGGCCGGCCCAAGAGGTGAGGCGCCGCGGCCCGTCGACATTAACGACGTCGACAACTTGATGCTGCTGTGCCCCAAGTGCCACAAGCTGGTCGACGATAAGCCAGAGCGGTTCACCGTTGAGACGCTCAAAGGATACAAGGAAGTGCACGAGGCGCGGATCCGCCAGCTCACCAACCTGGCGCCGGACATGAAGACCAGCGTTGTGCAGCTCAAGACGCTCGTTCGCGGGCAGGCTGTGGACATTACCTTCACCCAAGTGACAGAGGCGGTTGCTCCGCGGTACCCCACCGACCGGCGCGGCACGGTGATCGACCTGACCGGCATCACCGGTGAGGGGCCCTCGTACTGGGACACGGCCATGCAGTGCATCCGCCAAAGGGTGCAGGAGCTCTACGAACCGGGCATGGACGGCCACAGGACCCAGCACATCTCGCTCTTTGCCTTGGCCCCAATTCCGCTTCTTGTCTATCTCGGGAGCCGCCTGAGCAATAAGATCCCGGTGAAACTCTATCAGCGGCACCGAGACACGGAGACCTGGGCATGGGAGTCTGACGGCGAACCCGTTCAGTACCGCTTTCATCTCCGGCAGGACGGCAGCGACCGGAGCAGGGTGGGACTGCTCCTCGCGCTGAGTGGCGCAATCGACCTCGCCACCATTCCAGAGGAGATTCGCTCGGGCGCCTACCTTTACGAGATCACGCTCGCAGGGGGCGTGCCGCGGCCCCAGTTCTTGCGACTCTACCAGGATCTCTTGAACTTCAAGGACGTTTACGAGACCAGCAGGCGAACCATCCTGCGGGATCACAGGGCCGTTCCTGAGCTCCACCTGTTCCCAGCCGTGCCCGCACCGATTGCGGTCACGTGTGGGCGGGAACTCTTACCTGGTGTCGATCCGGCAATCATCGTCTACGACAACGACAAGACAAAGGGCGGCTTCACGTACATTCTAAGGATAAACGAAACATGACCGACAACGAATACCTAGCCAAGAAACTCGAAGAACAAACCCTCCAAAAGGGCGGCGTCGAACTCACCGACCTCGAAAAGCGAGGTGACGAGGTCAAGACGCTCTTGGAGAACCACTTCTCCGACAGCAGCCCGAAGATCAAGTACGGGGGCTCCAAGGCCAAGGGGACGATGATCAAGGAGGCTTACGACCTCGACATCATCTGCTACTTTCCTCGCGACGACGAGGATGCCGGCGGCACGCTGAAGGAGATCTACGAGAACACCGAGGCAGCGCTCCAGGGTTCTTATCGCGTTGAGCGAAAGGCATCCGCGCTCCGCCTGAGGGACAAGGCCGGCGACGAACCCGGGCAGGACTTCCAAATCGACGTCGTTCCTGGGCGCTACATCGACGGCAAGACCGGCGACGTCTTCATCTACCAGCATGCGGCCGAGAAGGAACGGCTCAAGACGAATCTCGAGAAGCACATCAGCCATGTTAGAGATAGCGGCGTCGCCGATCCAATCAGGCTTATGAAGCTCTGGCGTTGCAGGAATGGCCTCACCATCAAGAACTTTGTGCTTGAACTGCTCATCATCGACCTACTCTCGGGCAAGAAGGCGAACACGCTCACGAGCCAGTTGTCCCACGTCTGGAAGAAGTTTCGCGACGACTCAGAGAATCTCTCGGTCACGGACCCGGCCAATGAGAACAACGATCTCTCCGAGCTCCTGAAATCAGGTGTGCGATCACAGCTCTCATCGGTTGCTGGGTCGACTCTGAATCTCATCGAGACATCCGGTTGGGAGGCAGTGTTCGGGAAGCTTGAGGATTCAGGAACTGGCGACGAGAAGAAGGAGAAGCTGCGGGCGGCTGTGGCGGCGGTCAGTAGGCCGACGAAGCCTTGGGCTGGATGAAGGGGCCCTGGTATCGGCAACGGCCTGCACTCCTACAGCAAGTCCAGGAGGACGTCGAGACATTCTGTTCAACCCTCCACGTATCCCTGGAGCGTGAAGTCGTAAGAATACGGGGGACTTTTCCTGTCCGGCACGTTGGCGAGGAACTCGATCGTTACGCGATCGTGCTGGAGTTTCCGGGCGACTATCCTGATGGTCTTCCGATTGTTCGGGAGGTTGGCGGCCGGATCCCCTGGACCGCTGACCATCACGTCTACACCAACGGTGTTGCCTGTGTGCTGCTTCCGGAACAGCTGTGGTGGTCGTTCCCGCCGGGCACACGGTTTTTGGAGTACCTGAAAGGTCCGCTGCACAATTACTTTCTCGGGCAGAGTGCCGTGGCGGCCGGGGGCACGTGGCCATTCGGCGAGCATCGCCATGGGCCCAATGGCGTCATCGACTTCTATGCCGAGCAGTTCGGCGCCAAGGAACTGCAGGTTATTGTGCGGCTGTTGGAGCTGGTCGCGGAGGGCCGACTCAAAGGGCACTGGTCGTGTCCCTGCGGATCAGGCAACAAAATACGCAACTGCCATCCGGGGGCAATTGCCGTAGCGCGGAAGATGCCAGCGTGGGCCGCCCGTAGGTCACTCGATTGGATCCTCGCCGCCGTGAAGAGCATTCGCCCACCAGCCTGAGGAAGCGCGCACAAATCTGCTTGGGCAATATCCCCCCAACCCTCCGTTTTCTTCGACACCTGACTGGCGCAAGATACCCTCGAGAGGAGTCCAGGGGATAGGGGCCAGACAGACACCAGGCCTGGCCGAGTGGCCGGGTCTCCACTCACCCAATTTCGTCGAGGCCTCAGCCTCTGTTCGGGCCTGTGTGTGAGGTCCGCGGAACCTCGAGCCCATGCGGCTCTTTTGGCGAGCTCTACGCTGCGCCGCAAACCGGGTGGCCGACCCACTCATGCAATTAGATACCTAGCCCATTTGCTCTCGATCTTCGTTGCTTCTTGCACGGAACCGGGCGCTAAACTTAGAATTGTCCGTCACCAAAAGGAGATTTGGGAACATGCAGAGACTTCTTGTTAGCGTGCGCGGACCGACCGAAGCCCTTGAGGCCGTCGAAGGGGGCGCTCACATTGTCGACGTTGAATATCCGGCCTCGGCACTTGGAACACCTTACCCGCTCAACATCTGGACAATCCGGAAGAGGGTACCGAAACGTGTTTTCGTTTCCACGAATATCGGTGAGGAACAGGCACGACGAAGCACTGCGGCGCAGGCCGTTTTGGGAGTCGCCACCGCAGGGGCCGACATGATCAAAGCAGGGCTCGCCGGGATGGACAACAAGGAAGGTTCATACCTTGCGAGAAGCATCGTGAGGACCGTGAAACATTGGTACCCACGCAAGAAGGTGATTCCCACCTTCTTTGCAGATACCAAGCTCGCAAAGATTCTTGACCCAATTGAAGAAGCGCCCGCTCTCGCCGCAAGGGTAAAGGCGGATGGTGTGCTGATCGACACCTTCGACAAGACCAAGGGGAAACGACTGGTTGACTACTATGACTTCGAGGATCTCAAGGTCTTCGTCCGGGCCTGTCACAAAAGGCATATCGAAGCGTGGATTGCTGGGTCCATCCGGAAGGAAGAGTTACCGTCCTTTTGGGCGACTGGAGTGGATGTCATCTGCGTGCGTGGGGCTGCCTGTGGAAGAGCTGACGATAGGATGGGGAGGGTCAAAGCAGAGACTGTGGAGAGGCTGGTGGAAACCATGCCGACATCGTCGTAGGTGCCGCCGCGACGAGCAAACGACTAGCGGTCGAACAAACGCGGTATGCACAAAGCCCGTCAACACCGGCGAATCTCCACTCGCCCTCACTGATAGAATTCTGAGCTTCTCTGCGAGCCTGCCTGCGGGGTTCACGGAGCCTCGAGGCCGTGCGTTTTCTTGGCGAGCTCTAAGCCACGCCGCAAACCGGGAGGCCGACCTAGTCGTGCAATGAGGTGCCGGTGTGGTTCCTATTGGAAGCTCGCGAGTGGAGCCGGGTACGCAATTGATGGAATGGGATATCTGGTACCCATCGGTACCTAAGGGCAGCTAGAACCGCTCTTCATACAGGCGGCTAATACGGGTTAGCGCACTTGCGTAGTCGAGGTTGGTCGATTCCTGACTAACCCAGCTGAACGGGAAGGGAGCCTCGTTTGTTGCCTTGAACCTTAGAAAAACAATCTCGTCAAAAGCACGCCCGACGCGAGTTTGGATCCTTTGGATGGCCTCAGGGGCCTCCCGCAAAGGAGGGATTTCAGATGGGAAAGTGCGACGGCCCTCGTATCCGACGCATCTATCCGCGTGATTGACTCCAACCATCGCTACCGTGACCGCTCTCGGCCCTTGCTTCTTGAAGTGCTCGACCTGCGAGGCAAGATCGTTGATGACGCGATCGATCTGCTTGATCATTGCCTTCGCCAGGACCTTGGCCTCGACACCGATTTGGACGTTGGCAATCGGACCGCGGGCAACTCGGAAATCGGCTACCACGCGGGCCAAAGCCCCTGGCACCAGCTCCCCCAGCGTCCCGTCTCCACGACGTGCCGCTATCCCTCGTACCCTGTTCCCGGTGTTCACGACAATCTCATGGCTGTCTACGCGCGCGACGAAGTCGCTGGCCTTGCCTAAGGCCCTGAGGTCCTCGAAGAGGAACTGAGCAACCCAGTCACCTTGGGTGCTGCGCCGATGCAGGTATCGTTTTCCCTCAAACAAGCTTCGGAATGCCTGCAGGAGCTGGAACTCCACGGTTTCTTCCCTCGCCGCTTATCCAAAGTAGGCTCCACGTCGAGCCGATGTCAAGTCGAGAGGAACAAGCAGATCAAGCCGCGGATTTTTGTAGCAGCACCGACGCCGGGCCGCGTGTCGGGAAGAGCTCAATCTGCGCAAGCTCGGCAGTGATACGTTTCTCCGCGATTTCCAGGTAGGCAGAATCGATTTCATTCCCAATCGAGGACCTGGAAGCGCGAACCGCGGCGACCGAGGTTGTGCCGATGCCAACGAATGGATCGAGCACTGTATCGTCCACGAAGGAAAACATTCGTATCAGACGATACGCAAGCTCCACCGGGAAGGGCGCAGGGTGTTCCCGCGTCGAAGCGCCAGGCACGTCGGCCCAAAAGGTGCGAAACCATCGCGTGTGTTCCTTCTTGTCGATACGCGAAAGATCCCGCTGGCGTTGTGTCGGCTTGCGATAGCCGCCGGGCTTGCGCAGCATCAGGATGTACTCGGCGTCGTTCTTGACGATGGCATTCGGCTCATACGGCTTGCCCAAGAACGACGACCCATTCTCGACCTCGTAGGTCGCGTTCGCAATCTTGTGCCAGATAATCGGCGTGAGGTAGTCAAAGCCAATACGCCTGCAGCGGATGGCAATATCGGCGTGCAACGGCATGACCATGTGCCGGCCCTTGTTCTTTCTCCGCGCGAGGCATACGTCGCCCACGACGCACACGAGCCGGCCTCCCGGCACAAGTGCTCGGAAGGAGTGGCGCCACACTTTTTCCAGCTGATCGTGGAAATCCTCGTACTCGTGGATATGACCCATTTGGTCCGGATGGTCGGGGTAACGCTTGAGCGTCCAGTAGGGTGGCGAGGTCACAACGAGGTGGACTGAGTTGTCACTCACCCAGTCAAGGTTTCGAGCATCCCCAAGGTTTAGGACATGCGTCGTCGCCGACACTTCAGGTTCCGGTGTTCTGGGTTGCCCTCCTGGCCGCCGCCCCTTCGGCCCTAAGGTCATGTCGATAGCCGTCACTTCGGGCGTCATGATAGGCCCCTGCAAGTCCTATTCACAGTGCTCGGGGAAACGCCGCATGGCCTTCCACTTCGACCCAGGTCCAGCGAGGCGCTTTGGGTCAAGGCTATCGAACGAGCGCTGTAGGTCCTCGTATTCATTCTCTAACTCGCAATATAGGGCGGACCATAATAGTTGTCAATAGCAACACAAGCCCAGCCCTATAGAGGTGCCGGCGCATCCTCTGACAAGATTGAAATCAGGCGAGACCGTCCGAGCGCGGGCAATGCACTCCATTTAGTAATAAACCGCTGCCCTTGGCGGCTAGGTAGGACAGCTGCTGCCTGGTTCACAAGCGTGCGCACTGATATGGGAATGTTAAGGCCACTACCATGGCCAGCTCAGGAGGTCGAGCGCCTTGCCCGGCCTGGTCGCGTAATCGGTCGCACCTTGCGCATAGCGGTGCGGAGCTTGTTGCAGAATGGACCAAGAGCTGCCTGAAAGTTCTTGTCCTGACGCTTTGCATCGTAATGACCAGGTCTAATACCAAGAAGATCCGTCGGAATCCTTAAACCATCACTGTCCTTCGGGACCACATAAAAGGTTCTTCTCCTGCCCAGTTTTCCAATAAAGAGGCCCATTTCGAACACCACGTTGTCGCGGACTGCCGTGTACTTCTTCCGCCTAAGGCGCAAAACGTCGCTAGGTTTGAACACGAACACACCAAAGTCAGCTTTCGAAAGAACGCGAACAAGGCTCTCAAGCGCGGAAGCCGTGAGGTCGAAAACGTTCTGTTGCCACACGGTCACCTCAGCGTCGTCCTCGAGATTGTCCTGGATGGCATAGGCAATCCCGAGGCTTTCCGTGGAAGAGCCGACAAAGAGCCGTGGTTTCCTTTGCTTCTTGCCCACCATCTCATCCCTCCATTCTTCGATGCAAGGGCTGTCGTGTTCCCAAGTGTAGCCCCGGGGAAGACGTTGTTCAAAGGTCTTCCTACCTGCTCCCCGTCAGGACCTGACCCACCGTGTCGGTATCTCGCTGGTGGACCGCGGTTCCTTTGGGGGTGTCAAGACCCATGGATACCTGGCAACACGATCTCACCATCTGCCCCGTCCAACCGCAGGCCGACTGAGATCCGAACCTTGGGGCGGCCGGCCACGTTGACAAGGTGTCTGCCCACAGGAGGTGTACATGAAAAGAGGGTGCGGTTTCCTGCCAGTGCTTCTCCTCGCGGCACCGCTGGCGGCGCAGATGGGTACCAGGATGGGTACCAGGTATCCCATTCCATCAGTTGCGTAGCAAGCTCCCCTCACCATGTCGCGCGTCGGATGTGATCCCTCGGGTGCGACCTCCTGAGCCGTGCAGGAGGGCCCTCCCCAGGGAGCGGGCGGTGCAAGCAACCGTGCAGGCGTGAGCGCTTCAGGTGAGCCGGTCGCACCGGTCCTTCGTGATCTCGGCCCGCACGCTGCCGGTGTGGGCGATGCCGTCGGGCTCGAAGAGGATCAGCTTGACACGCCCCAAGGGCACGACACGATGCTCGCGGCCGCGGGGCACGATGCAGAACTCCCCGGGATGGAGGGTTACGCTCCCGTCCCTTTCGAGGACCTCGAGCGCGCCTTCGACGACCCAGAACAGCTCGTCCTCGTGGTCGTGGGTGTGCCACGGGACCTTGTCCCCCTCGGCATGCACGAGCTTGACGTGCTGCCCGTTCAGCTCGCCGACGATCTTGGGCGAGAAGGTGTCGGTGAACTTCGCGAAATACCGTTCGATGTTGACGACGCGCGCCATCGTCCACTCCTCTCCGGAGCCTTGCGGGCGAAGACAAGCCCGTGGGTGAAAGCCCTGAGTGCCTCTACGACGGATCGGTGTGCGTGGTTGCACCGCCCGGATCGCCTGCCTGTGCTTCTCCTCGCGGCACCACTGGCGGCGCAGGCTCCAGCCCCCGCCTCAACGCTCAGAGGCGCGAGGTCAGGATAGCGAGCTTGCGGGAGAGCATCTGCAGGCACTCTTCGAGGCCGAAGAACTCGATGAGCCCCATCGCTTCGAGCTTCCCCCGGGTGGCGGCCGGGACCGTCGCGCCGGTCAGGCCCTCCAGGAGCATCGCCGTCTCCTCCTCGGAGAACTCCCAGCCATCCTCCACCCGCCGCCGGAACGGGCGGTTTTCCGGGCAGACAATCTGGCAGCGCCGGCAACCGATCAGACACTCGATCCAGCTCGGGTCGAGCCACTCCGGGTGCTCCTGCGGACCGCTGTAGCCGCTGTAAAACGTGATGCAGCGATCCTGACGCACGACGAAGCGGTCCTCGGCGATGGCCTCGGTGGGACAGGCGCGGCGGCACGCGGTGCAGCTCTCGCAGCGCTCGAGAAGCTGCGGCTCCACCCAGTCCTCCCGCTCGCACGGCAGGCTCGAGTAGTAGCTCACCAACATATGAAAGGAGCCGAGGCCGGGCACGTAGGTGATGTTGTTGCGGCCGTAGCGGGCGAGGCCGCT
>Ga0315288_10012801_pt1 | contig 10527 bp, 5 predicted proteins | sample YL17G11_20_MG_FD_203454 | JGI IMG/M metagenome (GOLD analysis project Ga0315288, IMG submission 203454) | Sediment microbial communities from Yellowstone Lake, YNP, Wyoming, USA - YL17G11_20 | ecosystem: Environmental > Aquatic > Freshwater > Lake > Sediment | place: USA: Wyoming | collected...
GCCTGGCGCAAAGGCGGCAAGAGAATGAATATCTTCTATAACCGCCTGATTAAGAGATTCTGCAAGAGAATAGGCATCAGCAAGGCGGTTCCATTCGAGCAGATACCGAGTGAATACAGGAGGATTCTGCTGTACGGGACGACGCCGGCCGACGAGGGAAAATACGGTTTGGGGTTCGAGGGGGTCATACCGAATTTGACAAGGCGGTGGGAGAATACGGCCAGCGAATACGTCAAGGCCAGGCTGCACGGTTATCTGTCCGAACAGCCCTGCCAGAAGTGCCAGGGCGCCCGGCTGCGGCCCGAAGCTACTTGCGTAACCATCGGAGGCAAGAGCATAAATCAGCTGGCCTCGCTGAGCATTGAAAACGCGCTGCAGTTTTTCAACAAGCTGAAATTGGATAAAGAGAAGTCCGTGATTGCCGCCCAGGCGCTCAAGGAGATAAAAGCCAGGCTCAAGTTCATGGTTGACGTCGGGCTGGGCTATCTGACGCTGGACAGAATGAGCAGCACGCTTGCGGGCGGCGAGGCGCAGCGAATTCGCCTGGCGACGCAGGTGGGCAGCGGTTTGGTGGGCGTCTGTTACGTGCTCGATGAGCCGACGATAGGTCTGCACAGGCGAGACAACGACCGGCTGCTTGGGATATTACAGCGGCTCACGAGGCTTGGCAACACGGTCATAGTGGTCGAGCACGATGAAGATATAATACGCAGCGCGGACCATATTATCGACATAGGGCCGGCGGCCGGGACGCACGGAGGCGAAGTCGTTGTGCAGGGAAGCATAGACGACGTTGCGCGCTGTGAGAGGTCGCTGACGGGCGACTATTTGAGCGGGAGAAAGAGTATTGCGCTGCCGATCAAGAGAAGGAAATACAGCCTGGGCAGGAGCATTGAGGTGAAGGGCGCGGCCCAGAACAATCTCAAGGACATCGATGTCAAGTTTCCGCTTGGAGTATTTACCTGCGTGACGGGCGTATCGGGCTCAGGCAAGAGCACTCTGGTCAGCCAGATTCTGCTGCGTGCCTTGAAGCGCAGGCTGTATCAATCCCGCGAGCGGCCCGGCAGACACAAGAACATCCTGGGCACATCCCAGGTCGATAAGGTCATAGAGATAGACCAGTCGCCTATCGGAAAGACGCCGCGAAGCAATCCGGCGACGTACACGGGCGTATTTGACCTTATGCGGAAATTGTTTTCGATGACGCGGGAGGCGAAGATTCGCGGTTATAAGCCCGGCCGATTCAGCTTCAACGTCAGGGGCGGACGCTGTGAGTCCTGCAAAGGGCAGGGAACCAAGAAGATTGAGATGCACTTCCTGCCGGACGTCTATGTGACGTGTCAGAGCTGCAAAGGCACAAGGTTCAATCCGGAGACTCTGCAGGTTACATATAAAGGCAAAAACATTGCGGAGGTTCTGGATATGCGTATTGCCGATACGCTTGATTTCTTTGCGAATTTTCCGAAGATTGTGCGGGTGCTGCAGACGCTTATGGACGTCGGTCTTGGTTATATGCAACTGGGGCAGTCTTCGACGACGCTTTCCGGCGGCGAGGCCCAGCGGGTCAAGCTCTCGGCGGAATTGGGCAAGGCGGCGACGGGGCACACGCTCTACATACTCGATGAGCCGACCACGGGTCTGCACTTCGCCGATATTCACAACCTCTTGAACGTATTGTGTCGGCTGTGCGATATGGGCAATACTGTGGTTGTAATCGAGCATAATCTTGATGTTATTAAGATAGCAGACTATATAATAGACCTTGGGCCCGAAGGGGGCGATGCCGGCGGGCAGGTAGTGGTCGCAGGCGCGCCCGAGGAGATTGTTGAGAACAAAAAGAGTTATACAGCCAAGTATCTGAAGCCAAAGCTTGTGAGTGACCGGTAGCATATCGTCAGGCGCAAGGCGGGCCACAAAGCAAAGGAAGGCAGCAATGTGGGAGTTTCAACTGAGCAGCGTTGAAGACTTGAAGGGGTTGAGCCGCCGATTAGGTGTCGATGTTGATGCCGTCGAAGACATTTCGATTTTAGCTGAGCCGGTGCATGCCGGAAGCCTTGTCATCCCTAATTCATTGGCTGTGCATCCTATGGAGGGCTGCGACGGTGACTCGGAGGGTCGCCCGGGCAGGCTTACCGTAAGACGATACGAAAGATTCGCCGGCGGCGGAGCGGGCCTGATATGGGCCGAGGCGACGGCGGTTATGCCGGAGGCCAGGGCCAACCCGAGGCAGTTGTGGCTCCACGAAAAAAGCAAAGACGGCTTCGCGGCGATGGCCCGCAGGATGCGGGAGGTTGCTGCCGAGAGTATGGGGCGCAAGCACAGGCCCGTAATCGTGATGCAGCTTACCCATTCCGGCCGGTACAGCAAGCCCGCCATTGTTTGGGCGGGCAAGCCCAAGGGCATCGCCCATCCGATGATTGCTCAGCGCGACCCGTACCGGGATCCTCTGGCTCCGCAGCAAAAGCCCGATCCGAACAGGAAGAGCAGGATACCCGACGATTGGCCTGTCGTGACGGATGAGTATCTCGATGGGCTTGTGGATGCTTATGTCGAGGCGGCGAGGATTGCCTTTGAGGCAGGGTTCGACGCGGTGGACGTTAAATCCTGCCACGGCTATTTGATTAACGAGTTGCTTGCCTGCCATAACAGGCCGGGTAAATACGGCGGCCCGTTCGAGAACCGGACGAGATTCTTATTGGATGTCGTTGACGGTATTCATCGGGAGCTTGGTGAAGATAAGGCAGTGGTCACGAGGCTCGGCGTTTATGACGCCATACCCTATCCCTACGGCTGGGGTGTTGACAAAAATGATTACAGTAAGCCCGACTTGACCGAGCCTAAGAAGCTGATTGGGCTTCTGCGGCGGCGCGGGGTCAGGCTGATTAACGTTACCGTGGCGAATCCGTATTACAATCCGCACGTCGGCAGGCCGTTCAATGAGCCGATAGTCGGCGGGTACGAAGAGCCGGAGCATCCGTTGGCTGGCGTCGCCAGATTGGTGAGTCTGACAGGCCAAATCCAGAAGGAATTTGCTGACATAGCCATCGTAGGGACGGGCTATAGCTGGCTGCGGACGCTGTTTGCCAACGTGGCGGCGGCGAACAAGGCGAAGGGCCTTGTGAGCCTGGCAGGCGCCGGGCGGATGGCCTTTGCATATCCGGATTTCGCCAGGGACATTCTCAAGAAAGGCAGGATGTATCCGGAGAAGGTCTGCGTTGGCTGCAGCGCGTGCACGCAGATAATGCGCGACGGGGGGATGACGGGCTGCGTCGTGCGTGACAACGATGTGTATGGGCCGATATTCGAGCGCGGCAGGATGAGCGACAGAGACAACCTGGCCCGGCTCGCCTCGGCGTGCCGGAAGTGCCAGGAGCCGACGTGCCAGTTGGGCTGTCCTGCCGGCGTCGATATTCCGAAGTTCATCAGCCTGTTCCTGGACGGCGAGGAGCAGGCGGCTTATGAGGTGCTAAGAGAATCCAATGTTTTTCCGGAGATTTGTGCGTGGCTGTGTCCCGTCGAGCAGCAGTGCGAGGGCAGTTGCCTGCAGAGATTTATTGGCGACGGGCCTCTGCCTATTGCCGAAATCCAGATGTATCTGGCCGAGCAGGCCAATAAAAAGGGCTGGTCGAGGCTGCGGGTGCCTGAAAAAGGGACGGGCAAAAAGGTTGCGATAATCGGCGCGGGTCCTTCGGGCCTTGCCTGCGCGGCCAGGTTGCTCGAGGCCGGACACAGCGTGACAATTTTCGATAAGAGCCGGCAATTCGGCGGGATGATTGAATCGGTGATCCCGGCGGACAGGCAGAGTGCTTCGCTGCATAATGAGATTGCAGCGGTCTTCAGCGATGTGCCGGAGGAGAGGATGGTTTTGCGTCTTGGCCGGAACCTGGACGGCGGGGTCAATCTTGATACGATTATGGCAGAGGGTTTCGACGCCGCATTTATTGGCATGGGCCTGCCGCAGTCGGTCAGTGCGAGCGATGAAGCCCGCAAGGGCCCCGAGGAGGATGAGCATATTGAAGGTCTGTGGAGCGCGCTGGAGTTTCTTTCTGTGGCCAGAGAGCCGGGCAGGCTGGACGTTGCCGGTAAGGGTGTAGCTGTGATTGGCGGCGGTAATACGGCGATGGACGCGGCGGTCACGGCCAAACGGCTCGGGGCCAAAGATGTCTATATCACATACCGCCGGTCGTTTAAGGAGATGCCGGCGTGGGCTTCCGAGCGGGACAGGGCGATGAACGAAGGCGTGCATTTTCTTATATTAACCCAGCAGATTGGATACAACTCTAAAAACGGCAAACTTACAGGAATAAGAGTCTGTCCAACGAGATTGGGCCAGCCGGACGCTTCGGGTCGGCGCAGGCCGGAGCCTGTAAAATCGAGCGCATACGATCTCGATATGGATATTGTGGTTGAGGCGATAGGCCAGAGAAGCCCAAGGAGAATTGCGGAGATACTGCCGGGCGTGGAGTTTGAGGATGGACTGATCCAAACGCGCCAAGGGAGCCTGGCCACATCGCGGGAAGCGGTTTTTGCCGGCGGCGACCTCATGCGAGGGGCCTCCACAGTGGTCGCAGCCGTGGCGGACGGAATGAGGGCGGCAAAGGAAATCAACGAATTCTTAGAGACATAAGCCCAAAGTGCCTAAAGTTAAGAGTGACTAAAGTGCCTAAAGTTGAAAGTGGCCTAAAGTGGTCGAAGTCGATGGTGTCTGAGACGCCAATAACTTTAGCTCATTTTAGCTCACTTTAGCTCACTTTCAACTGGCAGAAAAGGACTTGAGATGGCGCAAAGGCCCGTGGCAATTGTTACCGGCGCAAGTCGTGGCATCGGAAAAGCCATCGCGCTGGAGTTAGCGCGCTTGGGATATGACCTGGTGGTGAACCGTGTTCAGGACGCGGTGCCGGAGACTAAGGCCGAGGCCGAAGGGCTTGGCGCGCGGTGCGAATTTGTACAGGGTGACATCGGCCAGGCCAAAGACCGGAATCGGCTCGTTGAGACAGCCAAAAGCAAGTTCGGCAGGTGCGATATGTTAGTGAATAACGCCGGCGCGGCGCCGCTCAAACGGCTGGATATTCTTGAGGCGACCGAGGAGAGCTTTGACAGGGTAATCGGGGTGAATCTCAAGGGGCCTTACTTTCTGACTCAGCAGGTGGCCAACTGGATGGTCGAGCAGCGGCGGGAGTATCCACAGCGGGCGTTTCGGATTGTGAACATCGGCTCGATCTCCGCCTATACGAGCTCACCGTCGCGCGGAGAGTACTGCATAAGCAAGGCGGGTGTGAGGATGATGACAATGCTTTATGCCGATCGGCTGGCTGAATATAATATCGGAGTGTTTGAGATCTGTCCGGGCATCATAGCGACGGATATGACCAGTGCGGCAAAGGACAAATATGACAAGCTGATTGCCGAGGGGCTCACGCCGATCAGGCGGTGGGGCCGGCCGCAAGACGTAGCCGCCGCCGTCGGCGCCATTGCCGAAGGTCGTCTCGATTTCTCGACTGGCTGCGCTATAGACGTTGACGGGGGATTTCATCTAAGAAGATTATAAGAAAAGTGAGCTAAAGTGAACTAAAGTGAACTAAAGTTGAAGAAGCAATTCGTAACTTTAGGCACTCTTAACTTTAGTCACTTTAGGCACTTTACACTTTAGGCACTTTACACTTCAAAGAGGTATCGGCATGGATATCAGGAGCACTATTACAACGCTGTTGAGGGACGGATTTGTCCTGGTGTTCAATCAGGACAAGCTCGATATTGTCAGGACGGCTGAGTCGCTTATCAGGGCGGGTCTGAACAATATGGAAGTGACCTGCCGAATAAGCAAGCCTTTGGAGAAACTCGCCCGGCTGCGTAAGGAGCTGCCCGATTTTGCAGCCGGCGCGGCCAGCCTGATTGACGCCCCTGCGATGCTCGATGTCTATAACAGGGCCAATCCTCGAGACCCGCTGCCTTCGGTGCAGCAGGTTGTGGATGCCGGCGCGTGCTATCTTGTTTCCGCCGTCGGGTTTCGAGACCAGAGCTATCGGCAGTTTGGCGGCAGGTACATAATGATGCCAGGATGCGGCAGTGCGGCCGAAGTGGTCGATCAGTTCTCCAAAGGGGCGAATCTCTGCAAGGTATTCCCGGCTGAGCAGCTTGGCGGCCCGGCCTTTGTCAAGGCGATTGATGCGCCTCTTCACAAAATCATCAGCTTAGTGCCGACGGGCGGGACCAACCCGAGTAACATTCCCGACTACATAGACGCCGGGGTCCTGGTCTTAGGCGGGTCGTTCAGTATGATTGACAAGGCGACGATGAAGGAAATCATTGACGAGCAGGACTACGAGCTTCTGGCGAAGGAATTCACAGCGGTCAAACACCAGATAGATACACTGCGGGCGGAGAAATATCCGGGAATTCGTTTCCACGGTGGCAGGGGCCACTTTGCCGGCGCTTCGGTGGAAGAAATAAGTCGAGCCACCGGTCGAAACTTCAACATTGCCTTTACCTTTATGTAAAGAGTGCCTGGAGCGACAAGCGAGCTGCCGTATGCCTGAGTATGCCTGATAGCAGTCATATCGAGCGAAATCGCTCGCGTGGCAACCGGATTCCGGTAGCGGGCTTGCATTTTCCGCCAAGAGCGGGGAGAATCCTCGGTATGGACCCCCGTCGCGCCAACCACGGGCGAGACGCCCGTGCCACTATGATCGTTTTGACAAGTCGGCAGGGATGGAGAATAACGGTTTTACAGAGATAAAGCGTGGAAAACAGACAGACGGCAAATCAGACAATTACGTTTCATCGCTACAACACGGTAATCGTCGGTTCGGGCGCTGCGGGGATGAACTGCGCGGTGCACCTGTATGAGTTTATGCGCCAAAAGGGCTTTTCCCCGAAGGAATCCGCAGAGCGAATTGTGGTGGTGACGCGGGGACTCGCGCTTGGCGCGTCGCGGATGAGCGGTTCTGACAAGCAGACCTATTATAAGATGGGCACAAGCCCGGACGTGCCCGATAGTGCCGAGGACTTTGCCGGGACCCTGACGGCCGCCGGCTGCTGCCACGGGGACCTGGCTCTGGCCGAGGCCATCGGCTCGCTTCGAGAATTCTATCATTTAGTCCAGGCGGGCGTGCCGTTCCCCACGGATTCTATGGGGAGCTTTGTAGGGTACAAAACGGATCACGACCCTTTTGAAAGGGCGACGTCGGCCGGCCCGAAGACCAGCAAGTTCATGAGCGAATGCCTGCAGGGGCAGCTCGAAAGATATGGCGTCCAGATAGCAGACAACCAGGAAGTCGCCCACCTGCTCACGGTCGGCTGCGGCCAATCTAAGAGAATCGCAGGGGTGCTGACCGTTGACAGGAAGAGCCTTTATCGTGTGAGGCTCCGCATAAATGTTTATCTCGGCGCGAATATAGTCCTCGCGGCGGGCGGCCCTGGAGAGCTTTACGAGACGAGCGTTTATCCCAAAGGCCAGGTTGGGATTCACGGGCTTGCGTTCAAGGCGGGCCTGGTCGGTGAGAATCTGACCGAGTCGCAGTTCGGGCTGGCGAGCACCAAGTTCCGGTGGAATGTGTCCGGCACGTACATGCAGGCGATTCCGCGAATCTTCAGCACAGACGCCGGCGGCAGTGATGAGCGGGACTTCCTTGCGGGCCCCGTTAGAGGCTCTGAACAACGTCGCGTGTCCATCCCCTCAGGAAAGGCCTCTAACGGGGCGGGCTACTTCCAGTCGATGAGCAAGATGGCGACGAATATCTTTCTCAAGGGCTATCAGTGGCCGTTCGACCCGCAGCGGGCCGTGGGCCAGCAATCATCATTGATCGATCTGTTGGTGTTCAACGAGATGCAAAAAGGCAGGCGCGTTTTCCTGGACTTTCTGCACAATCCCGTGAGCCCCCAGGGGGCCGTGGGTGGCGATTCAATGGGGACGTTCAACATCGACGCCCTTGAGCCTGAGGCGTATCAATACCTCAAAAGGGCCGGCGCGCTCCAGAATACCCCTATTGATCGGCTGTTTGCCATGAATCCGCCCGCCATCGAGATATACAAGCAGAACGGTATTGATTTGTACGCCGAGCCGTTAGAGATTGCGGTTTGCGCCCAGCACAACAACGGCGGCTTCGCGGTGAACAAGTGGTGGGAGTCCAATATACCCGGGACCTTTGTAATTGGTGAAATGGCCGCGACCCACGGCGTCAAGCGGCCCGGCGGCTCGGCCCTCAACGCAGGACAGGTCGGCGGTCTGAGGGCGGCGCAATACATTGTGAACGTTTATGGCTGTGAACCGCCGGATTACTCGGCCTGGGAGGATGAAATAGCGGGGCAGTTGGATCAATTGTTCGCCAAATTCGACAAATACAGAGCCGTCGGCAGCCCGATGCCAAAGGTGATGATACAAAGAATTCAAAAACGTATGACGCTGTCGGCCGGGCTTATGCGAGAGCTGAAGACCGCCCGCAGGGCTCTGAAAGAGGCTGTCGAGCTTTATAGACTCATTCAGAAAAATGGCCTTAGCGCCCCGGGCAAAAGGGCGCTTGTTTGGGCGATACAGGCCGAGCATCTGGCCTTGACGAGCGTCGCGTATTTGAAGGCGATTGTCGAGCTGCTCCGGCAGGGCGGCGGCTCGCGGGGATCGCATCTTGTCATTGCAAGGGATGGAGTTGAGATACATCCTGATATTATCGCCCCCGCACCAATCTGCTCGCACTCGCCCAGATTGTCTCTGGCGAGCGGGAATGGGCGCCCGCCTGGCCTTCCCTTTGCCGAAGCCGCCAGATTGGTGCGGGGCAAGGTCCTGAAGTTCAAGCCTGAGAACCTATCGTTGAGAGATTCGGTGCTGCAGGTCGAATACGATGACGGTCTGCCGGATATGTTCCGATGCGAGAGTGTGGAGCTAAGGTCGGCGCCGAGCGACGCAAAGGCGTTTGAACCGGCGTGGCGGGACTTCCGGGAGGGAAAAATATACAGGGAAAATAAGGGATAGTCGATAACGGATGTGACAGAAGGATTATGCTGTAACGTATTGGAGATGCGGCATTTGTGATTGTTCAGGCGCTTAAGTGGGTAGGCGGTGTTGACGGTTTTCTGGAGCTTGTGGATCAGCGGCTGCTGCCGACTAAGTTCGTCAAGCTTCAATGCCGGGACATTGGACAACTTTACGAGGCGATAAAGACGCTTGCCGTTCGCGGCGCGCCTGCCATAGGGGTCTCGGCGGCTTACGGCCTGGTGTTGGGGATGCAGAAATTGAATCCGGGCGATAGCGCCGAACAGGTCCTGGACCGGTCGTGCGAATACCTCGCGTCGTCCCGCCCGACTGCGGTGAATTTATTCTGGGCGCTGGAGCGGGTGCGCCGAAAGGCCGAGGAGTTCGTAGCGTCGCGGCCGGATGTGACTGTAGCTGCATTGCAGGAGGTTGTCCTGCGAGAGGCCAATGCAATCTGTCAGGAAGACGTGGATATGTGCCGGCGTATCGGCCTGAATGGGCAGAAGTTCATCAAAGATGGTTTTGGTGTTTTGACGCATTGCAACGCCGGGGCGCTGGCGACAGCCGGACAGGGGACGGCCTTATCGGTTATGTTCGAGGCACATAAGAAGGGCAGGAAGTTCAGGGTCTATGCGGATGAGACCAGGCCGCTGCTGCAGGGGGCGCGATTGACGGCCTGGGAGCTGCAGCAGGCGGGAATCGACGTCACTGTTATCTGCGATAATATGGCCGGGTGGCTGATGAAGCAGGGCAGGATAAATGCCGTAATCACCGGCGCCGACCGAATCGCTGCGAACGGTGACACCGCGAACAAGATCGGCACATACAGCCTGAGCATCCTTGCCGGAAAGCACGGCATACCGTTCTATATTGCGGCGCCTTCGAGCACATTCGATTTGAGCATCAAGAGCGGCGATGAGATACCTATCGAGCAGCGTGCCGCCGACGAGGTCAGGAACTTTGCCGGGGTGCAAACGGCCCCGGTGGGTGTTGATGTGTGTAATCCTGCCTTTGATGTCACCGAGGGCCGGGATATAGCAGCTATCATTACGGAGAGAGGAGTGATTGAGAATCCTAACGTTGACAATGTCACCGAACACTTCAAGTCCGGCCGGACTTGAACAGCCGCTTTGCGTGAATCAGAGACCAGGTTTATGAGCCAGATAGAGAAATTAGCTTCGCAGTCGTCTCAAACAGGTAGAGACGAGCGGTCCAGCGAGAAGACTTTGCTGTGCTGGCGAAAGCGCAACTCGTATTATTACGGATGGCTGGACAGGATTTACAGATTCGTGGTTCGGCCGGGAAGCAGGGTCTTGCACGTGGGCTGCGAATGCGGTGATTTGCTGGCTGCTGTCAAGCCTACATACGGAGTTGGGATCGACGCAAATGCCGACGCCATTGAGCTGGCCAAGAAGCGATTCGGCCACCTGAGCTTCTATACTATGGACCCGCACGAGCTGGAGCTTAATGAGAAATTCGATTACGTTCTGATATGTAACTCATTAGGCGGCTGGCGCGATATTCAGGCGGTGCTCGAGCGCATCCGCCCCCTGACAAGCCGG
>Ga0315288_10012803_pt1 | contig 10527 bp, 8 predicted proteins | sample YL17G11_20_MG_FD_203454 | JGI IMG/M metagenome (GOLD analysis project Ga0315288, IMG submission 203454) | Sediment microbial communities from Yellowstone Lake, YNP, Wyoming, USA - YL17G11_20 | ecosystem: Environmental > Aquatic > Freshwater > Lake > Sediment | place: USA: Wyoming | collected...
TTGTCGGCGAGCACGCCGATTGGGCGAATATGTATCTGAAGCGCAACTACCGCGAGCCTTTTGTCGTCCCGGATAAGGTCTGATGAGATTTGCCCTTTGCAACGAGATGTTCGAGAATCGGCCTATAGCCGAGGTCTGCTCGACCGCAAAGCGATTAGGCTATCACGGAATTGAGATAGCCCCCTTTACGCTGGCAGCCTCGGCCACTGAGGTCTCGAGCCGCCGGCGAAAAGAGGTCTGGCGGACCATCGAGGGCAGCGGCTTAGAGGTCGTGGGGCTGCACTGGCTCTTTGCGGGGCCCCCGGGGCTGCATATAACCACGACGGATGAAGCGATATGGGGCAGGACAAAAGACTACTTGTCCTGCCTTTTGGATTTGTGCAGTGATTTGGGCGGCAAGGTGCTGGTTTTGGGATCGCCCAAGCAGCGAAGCCTCGTGGAGGGACAGACCAAAGAAGGGGCGTGGAAACGAGCGGTTGACTTGCTAAGCGCCGTCCTGGAGAAGGCTGCGGATTTGGGCGCAACAATCTGTCTTGAGCCGCTCTCACCCGTGGAGACGGATTTCATCAATACGGCGGCCGAGGGGATGAGAATGGTGCGCGAGATCAACCATCCGAATCTCAAGATTCATTTGGACGTCAAGGCGATGTGCTCGGAAGGGATACCTGTTGCTGATATTATCCGCTCTGTGCGGGCCGAGGACATCGGGCACTTCCACGTCAACGACCCCAATTTTTACGGTCCGGGGATGGGAGACGTGGATTACGGCCCTATCGCCGAGGCGATAAATGATATCGGGTGGGACAAGTGGCTGAGCGTAGAGGTGTTCAAGTACGACCCGGACCCGGAGACTATAGCTAAGAAAAGCATCGACTACCTACGGAAATTCTGGCCCTGACGGGAGATTCGCCGGTTCGCAGGTCGGCGGAATATGGGCCCGGCCAAGGGAGGTGACAGGATGAGCGAGAGATTCAAGTCCCGCAAAAGCTGGCGTGAGAAGTTGGAGAATCCGCCGGCGGGTTTGCCCAAAGTCGTCAGCGGGCCGGCGAGCTGGGAGAAAAGGTTCGGGGGCAGGAGGGTGCTTGTGCCTACACCGCTGCTCGTCGATGCGGAGGTCCGCAGGGTCCGCAAGGGTAAGCTCATCACGGTGAACCAGATAAGGGAAAAGCTCGCTAAAGACTTCAACGCGGAGTCAACCTGCCCGCTTACGACGGGGATATTTCTGTGGATCATCTCAGGGGCGGCGGAAGAGGACCGCCGGGCCGGCAGGAAGCGTATCACGCCGTATTGGCGGGTGCTCAAGGCCGACGGCAGCCTGAACCCAAAATACCCCGGCGGCGTCAAGGCCCAGGGCGCACGGCTGAAAGAAGAAGGGCATAAAATCATACCGGCCAAAGGCAAAAACCTGCCGAAGGTGCAGGATTTTGAAAAGGCGCTTGTGTAGGGGGCGGATAACAATGCTGCCGTGGCGTGCTACGTGGCGCTAACAGCAAATTATCTGTTCTTCTTCTCCCGCTTTGCCTGTCTTTTCTCTTCAGCCGTTTTCTGGGGCGTTTTCTTTTTTTCTTTTCTTGTATCTCTTGGTTTTGACATACGGTTTATCTCCTGCAGACTTACATAACAGCGATCAATTACACTTAGCAAGCAAACCTTCCAATTCCATGATAATATCAAAACCTTCCTCGCATTACAAGCAACTGAAGTCCCTTTTTAGAAATCTTGCAGCCGGAGTCGCCCAATATACACAGACTGTCGCATCACGACTTTCTTGCGCGGATGAGGGAGTTCATAGCTTCGTCGCGGTGAACGAGGGTGACTTCGGCGAAGCCGGCCGCTGCGAGGTCTTCGGTGTATTCGTCGAGGCTGTATGTCCCGCCGGCGGAGGTTCCTACAAGCATATTGACTGCGAAAAGAGCGCCTGCCGCGGGGGCGGTATGCGAGGGCTCCATAACAACGTCGCGTATGACTATAGCGCCGTTCTTTCTCAGGGCGTCGTGGACCTTGGCAAAGAGGCTGCGGTTCTGCTCTCGTGAATTCTGGTGCGCGATTGCGCCGAGCCAGGCCAAATCCGCGCCGGCGGGCAGGTCGTTTTCGTAGAAGTCGCCTGGAACAAGGCGGACGCGGTCGGTCAACCCGGCTTCAGCGATGCGTTTTGCGGCCATTGGTATTACGTCCGGCAGGTCAAAGATAGTTGCTTTGGCTCGTGGGGCGACTTTGAGAAATGCAATTGTCCACGTTCCTGATGCCCCGCCGACGTCCAGCAGGTGGGTGAAGTTCAGGGGCTGTAAACGTCCGACAATCTCGGCGGCTATCGGGCGGGAGATATTGTCCATAGCGCCGATGAAGGCGGCTGTTTCGCCTGCCTCGCCGAGGATGCCGGGGATGCGCTCGGCAGGCCGGCCGAATTTGACTACTTTGGCCAGTTGCGCCCAGCGCCGCAGGTACACGCCAATATGGCGGACCATCGGCAAGACGTTTTTGGGGCTTGTTTCGCTGAGCAGCTCGGCTACGTCCGCGGGGACGCTGTAATTGTCGTCCCCCTCGGGGCCTGGGGCCTGCTTGGTCAGGAGCTCCAGCGAGGTCAGGGCGTCGAGCAGGATGGTGGTTGCGCGGGGGTCGGCGTCGCGCTCGGCAGCCAAAGCCACGGCGGTCATCGGGCCGTTGCGCAATGCGGTGAATACGTCAAGCTCAGCCGCTGCGGTGATAACGCAACCCGGCTGAAAGGCCCGGGCCGTACCGAGAATCTCGTCAACAGTCCATTTCTTTGTCATTGGTGCGCTCCTTTCGTGCGAACCGGCTCTTATGAGACAACAACAGTATATTTGCCCAAGCGAGCCGGTGTTAGCCAAATTTCAGGGAAAACCGGTCGATTCCACAGCGTATCGCCGCGCTGGTGGCTGGAGCATTTTTGGATGTTTGTCCTTGACGGCTCACCAGGATAATTGATAATTGACTCGTGAGTAATCGGAATTTGCGTTTAGCCGCGATATTGATATTTGGGTTTGAAAGGAGGCCATTATGGCAAGGGTAATTCTTACGGCGGTGCTGATAGTCCTGTTGAACGTGTTGGTCGGGTGTGGCGGGGCCGATAAGGGGCGTGGGCAGCTCAATCCGCCGCGGGGCGGGACGGCGCCGATGCTCAATGTTCGCAGCGCCGTCGAGGTCGATCTCATCGAACAGGTGGCGATTAACCGGCAGGCGTATCAGCGCGCGCTTGAAACTCTAATGGCGCATTACACGCAGAGCGGCAATAATATCAAGCTCCAGTGGGCACAGAAGGAGCTGGATGCGCTGAACACCATGCCGCAATATGACTACATAGTCGATGCGACCGTGGCGGGTCCGGACCTCAAGGCCGGCGCGTCCATACCCCAGGCGGATGAATTGTATGACGAGGCGGTGAAGCTTCACAAAGAGGCCACCACGCTGCTCCTCTTTAAGGACAACAGCCTGCTGAGGCTCGCGCTGGATAAGTACAACGAAGTGATACGCAAGCATCCGACGAGCGATAAAATCGACGATGCGGCGTTCAAAGCGGGCGAGATATATGAGCACTTCAACGACTATTCTATAGCGGTTGTTTACTTCCAGAGGGCATTTCAGTGGGATGCCGCGACTCCTTACCCTGCAAGATTCAAGGCGGCGTACATTCTGGACCGTCAACTTCACAATAGAAGCGAGGCGCTCGATCTTTACAGGCAGGCCGTCGAGGCCGAAGGTAAACAAGCCAAGTACAGTGTCTGGAAAGAGTTTGCGGAAGAGCGAATAGAGGAGCTGACTAAGAGCGGTGAGCCGGGACAGCATTAGACGGGGACTTTTGAGGGTAGGTCGCGTCCCGCACCTATTTTGAGAGTCCAGTGTCGGCCTGAAAGTCAGGATTTGCGTTGGCATCTCAAAATAGGTGCGGGATTTTTTTATGTAGTGACGACAGATGCTTTGCGGATTTGAGAAGAAGGTCGGTAATTTCATAGAGGTCAACGCGCTGTTTGGCCCGCCGCCCCGACTCGCGTCGGAAGACGCGGGGGCAGGCGCGGCGCAGAGGTTTTTGCTGGCCGTTTCGGGCGGCGCCGATTCGACGGCGCTTCTATATACAATGCAGGCGCTGAAGTCGGAAGGTATTATTATGGCCGAACTGGTATGCGCGCACATAAACCATCGGCTGCGAGGGTCGGCGGCGGATGAGGATGAAGGGTTTGTCGTCGATCAGGCGGCGAAACTGGGTTTGGAGATTAGGATCAGACGGGTGGACGTGCGGGCCTTTGCGCGTCGCAACAAGCTGTCGATTGAGACGGCGGCGAGGGAGCTGCGAATCGGGAGTCTGGTTGAGATTGCGAAGGAGTGTACTTGCAGTGTGATAGCAACGGCGCACCAGAAGGACGACAACGCCGAGACGGTTGTCCATCGGATGCTCAGGGGCACGGGGATTCGCGGGCTTGGCGGCATCCGGCCGATGCGGGTCTTTGGCAAAGGGTCTAAGTTTGCCAGGCCGATGCTGTGCGTGGGACGGCGGGAGATTCTTGAATATCTCAGGCAGCGCGGCCTGAAATGGCGCGAGGATCATACCAACGCCGAGTGCACATACACGCGAAATTACATTCGGCATCGGCTGCTGCCGGCACTGCAGGCCGACTGCACCGGCTCGATTGTCGAGCAATTGTCCGAACTCTCGCAATCGGCGCGCAAGTATTATGATCTGGTTTGCAGTCGCGCAGACGCAGCGTGGTCGGGCTCGGTGCATTCCTCCGCTGGGAGTCCCAAGCGGGACATCGAGGAAAGGGGTGTACTCGACTTGGGGATGTTTCGTGGTGAAGCCGAGCCGGTAAAGGTTGAGCTTGTTCGGCGGGCGCTGGCGTCAGTCGGGTGTGGTGAAAGAGAGATGACCCGGAAACACTACGACAGAATACTGCAATTGGCCAAACGGAACGTCGGCGGCGGAAAAGTTGAGCTGCCGGGCGGGTTTGAGGCTCGGCGGGAGTACGGGAGGCTGGCCCGCCCAAGCACCGGCGGGCTGGTGTTTGAGATGGCGCCGGCCGGGCGCGAGGAAACGACCGATACAGCGGTTGAGCTTGAGATTCCGGGGCGAACGGTGTTTCGGCAGTACCTGATTGAGGCGCGTGTTGGCAAGGCGCGAGAGAATACAGAGAAGGAAACAGCCACAAAGACACTAAGGCACGAAGAAGGTGAATTGGATTCGCACTTGCGCAGGAATGACGCCGGCGTAAGCAAGTTCGTTGAGCGGTTTGATTTGGATAAGGTCAGGCCGCCGGTGGTGGTTCGCTTTCGACGGGATGGGGACAGGTTTGCCCCGTTGGGGTTGGGGGCTGAAAAAAAGGTCGGCAAGTTTCTGAGCGATGCGCGCGTTTCCCAAGACGTGCGGAGGAAAATACTTGTTGTTGCGGACAGTGAGAAAGTAATATGGGTCTGGCCGATCCGGATGAGTGAGCAGGCCAAGGTCACGGGCCGGACGCAGAAGGTCCTTCACCTGCAGATAGCCGACATGTCCGGTCGGCTGAAGGAGCCAGAAAATCTGAACAAAGGCCAATCAGACGTGACTCTGTTTGACGAGATCCGTCCCGACAGGACCGATACTCCGGTTTGACTGCACTGTTTGGCTGGTGTCGGGGAAAGGCGGCGCGAATATGATAGGCAGAAGGCAATTATTGGAGCACGCCAAGGCCCAGCAGGCCACCGACATACACATTTGCGCCGGCGCGCCGATTTTGTTCAGGGTCGGGGGGAAACTCGTTCCCATTACAAAAGAGAAGCTGACGCCCGAACAAAGCAAAGATATATCGCTGGAGCTGCTGACGGCGGATCAGGCGGCCCAGCTTGAGAAAAACCTGGATTACGACCTGATGCTTGCCGACGAAAGCGGCAGATACCGCATAAACGTCGGCTATTTCGACGGGCACATCGGGGCCACGATCAGGATTCTACCTACTGCGCCCAGGACTATCGAGCAGTTGTTCCTACCCGATGTCGTCAGGGACCTGGCGCGCAGGAGAAAGGGGCTGGTGCTGATAACCGGAAGCACGAGTCAGGGCAAGACCACGACGATGGCGGCTATGATAGATGAGATTAACACGACCAGCAACAAGCACGTAATCACTATCGAGGACCCCATCGAATACGTGCACATAAATAAGGCCGGCGTGGTAAGACAGCGGGAGGTCGGCAGGGACACGCAGACGTTCTACACGGGGCTGAGGGCGGCGCTGCGACAGGACCCCGACGTCATTGCGATCGGCGAGATGAGAGACTATGAGACCATCAAGATTGCTTTGACGGCGGCGGAGACGGGCGTTATGGTCCTCTCCACGCTCCACGTCATATCCATCGACAAGATTATGGAAAGGCTGATAAGCTATGCCCCTGCCACAGACGAGGGCCAGTTGCGGTTTCTCCTGGCCGAGTCGCTCCAGGGCGTGATTCATCAGGAGCTGGTCCCAACGGTTGACGGCGGGCGAAGGGTGGCGTGTGAAACGCTGGTTGTCACCGGAGCCGCCAAGAACATAATCCGAAGAAAGGGCGGATACTTCCTGAGGAGCGTGATCGAAACCGGCAAAAAGCACGGTATGATTACGATGGTCGAATCGATAGAAGCTCTGCTCAAGCAGAAGCTGATAACCGATGGTGTTGCAGAGAGCATCCTGGTCAACTATAAATGATTGCAGTCTGCCTCTGCATTATGCGGGCGCCAATGAGAATGTCGGAAAGGCGACCCGAGTTAAGGCGGCAAGCTAAGCCGTGAGGAGATATGCATGAGTTCGTTTGGCTGCACGCGTCGTGACTTCTTGAGGGCCGTGGGTTTGGGCGCCGCGGCGATGGCTGTCCAGGGATGCGCCGGCCCATCCGGCCGGGGCTCGCGCAAGATATTAGCTGATGATCCCAACATCGTTTTTGTGCTCGCCGACGATTTGGGCTGGGCTGAATTGGGGTGTTACGGCAACAGGTTCAACGAGACGCCCAACCTCGACAGGTTGGCGCGCGAGGGTATGAGATTTACCGACGCCTACTCGGCGGCGGCGGTATGCTCACCCTTTCGGGCGGCCCTGATGACGGGGCAGTATCCTGCAAGGGTGGGCATCACGGACTACCTTAGGCCCAACGACCCCAACCATCTTTCGACCGACTATGTCACCATCGCCGAGGCGCTCAAGCGGGCCGGCTACGCAACGGGCATCATCGGCAAATGGCACCTTACCGGCTACGCCAACCATGGAGCCGAGGAATCTCCGCCCAACGTTCACGGCTTCGACGAGGTTATCGTCTCTGAGAACCGCGGCATAGGCGGCGGTAGCTACTTCCACCCGTATCAATTCAACCGCGAAATCAAACAGCGCATAGACGGCAACGAGTATCTCGTGGACCGGTGTAATCTCGAAGCGATCGAGTTTATCGAACGGCACAAGAGTGAACCCTTCTTCCTTTACCTGAGTCACTACGCCGTTCATACGCAGTTGCTCGGCAGGGACGATTTGGCGGCCAAGTACGAAAAGAAACCCGGCGCGGGCAAGGGAAGTAATGCCAGGCGCAATAATCCCCATTTGGCTGCTCAACTCGAGAGCATCGACGAAGGTATCGGGATGATTACCAAGAAGCTCGACGAACTGGGCCTGGGTGAGAACACAGTATTGATATTCACCAGCGATAACGGCGGCGAGGACAGGGTGACTTCCAACGCGCCGCTCCGGGCCGGCAAATCCACGCTTTACGAGGGCGGTATCCGCGAGCCTTTGATTCTCCGCTGGCCGGGCGTCGTCAAGGCGGGCAGCGTATGCAGGGCGCCAATGAGCACTATTGATTTTTATCCGACCTTGCTCGACGTCGCGGGACTGAAGGCCGAGCAGAAACAGGTTTTGGACGGTGTTTCGCTGCTGCCGATGCTAAAGAACGAAAAGGCAAAGCTCGCACGTGACACGCTCTATTGGCATTATCCGTTGGCCAAGCCGCATTTTCTTGGAGGACGGTCGGCGGGGGCTATCCGGCACGGCGACTGGAAGCTGATAGAGTTTTTCGATGATGGTGCGGCTGAACTCTATAATCTGGCCGATGATATTTCCGAAAAGTATAACCTGGCGGATAAAATGCCCGCCAAAACCACCGAGCTGCGAAAACGCCTGGCGAAATGGCGGGCCGAAGTCGGGGCCAAAGGGCCCAATGAATGACGCGAGGCCTTACGAGGCTATAAGAAAGAAGGATGATCAAAATGAATCGACGTGAGTTCTTCAGAGCATTTGGTATCGGCGCCGCATCTTTGGGCCTATCGGGTTGTGCATCTGCTTCGGAGCGAAGAGGCGGCAATGCCTTGAAGGGGCGGCCTAACATTCTTTTTTGCATCGCGGACGACTGGTCGTGGCCGTATGCGAGTATAGCAGGGGACAAGGTTGTAAAGACGCCGACGTTTGACCGGGTTGCGCGCGAGGGTGTGCTGTTCGAGCACGCGTTTGTCTCTGCGCCGTCGTGCACCCCGTCGCGCGGCGCTATCCTGACGGGTCAATGGCACTGGCGGCTGGAGGAAGGAGGCAACCTCTGGAGCACGTTGCCGGCGAAGTTCACGGTGTATCCGGATTTACTGGAGAAGGCAGGATACCACATCGGTTTTACGCGCAAGGCCTGGGGGCCTGGGTACGATGAGCCCGGCGGACGGACGCGGAACCCCGCGGGCCCCAGGTTCAAGGATTTTGCACAGTTTTTGCAGGCCCGCCCCGTTAGAAATTCTCTGGTGGGGGGTGCTGGTCGTGGGGGGCGTGGGATTTCTAACGGGGCCCGCCCGGAAGGTGCGCCATTCTGCTTCTGGTTCGGCAGCAACGACCCGCACAGGCCGTACAAATGGCAATCGGGCGTGCAAAGCGGAATGAAGATAGAAGACGTTGCGGCGCCGGGTTGCCTGCCGGACAGCGAGCAGGTCCGCACGGACATCTGCGACTATTACTGGGAGGTGCAGCGATTCGACACGGAGGTGGGCGAGCTGTTGAATACTCTAAAAGAAAAGGGCGAGTTGGATAACACTCTAATTGTCATGACGGGTGACAACGGCCTGCCGTTCCCGCGGTGCAAAAGCAACCTGTATGACCGCGGGACGAATGTTCCCCTCGCGGTTCGGTGGCCCGCGCAGGTAAAGGGCGGTCGGGTGGTTGAGGACTTCGTCAGCCTGTCGGACCTGGCCCCGACGTTTCTGGAGGTATGCGGGTTGAAGCCGACTGGAGATATGACGGGCAGAAGCTTTTTGGACGTGTTGACTTCGGGCAAGTCGGGGCGCGTCGATCCGAAGCGCGATAAGGTCTTCACGGGGATGGAGCGCCACTCGGATCGGCGGGCCGGGGGCGTAGGCTATCCGATGCGCGCGATACGGACGCGCGATTATCTCTACATTCGGAACTTCAAGCCGGACCGCTGGCCGGCCGGCGACCCTGAGGGTTACGGCGACATCGACGGCTCGCCGTCCAAGACGTATATGATGGAGCACCGCGATGAGCCGGGGGTCAAAAGACTGTTTGAGCTGGCTTTTGGCAAGCGACCTGCGGAGGAGCTTTACGATTTGCGCAAAGACCCGGATCAGCTCAATAACGTGGCGGAAAAGCCCGAGTACGCCAAGTCGAAAGAGAAGCTTGCCGGAGCCTTGATGGCCGAACTGAAAGCGACCAAAGACCCTCGGGCACTTGGCAATGGAGATATATTCGACAAGTACCCCTACTACACCGAAGGAGCACCGAAGAAGAGCCGTTAGTCTCGTTGACAAAGCCCATCTCGTGAGCGAAGCCGACACCGCGACTCTTGCGACCCTCGCCGTGGACGGGGAGAACATGCTTCTCGTACATCAGAAGAGAGCGCTCGGGCCGTCGTTGCGTTCTCGTGAATCGCTTCTCTCGCTTGCCCGCGCCTATGCGACTCACCAGCGGCCTGGGCCGGGGATCCGGGAACGTGCACCCCCGGGCGAGGTCACGACGTTCACTTTCTCGCGGAATTGTTCGAGGTTGAGTGTGCCCTTCAAAAAGCTGTCGATATCCGACTTCTTGGCGCGCAAGACCAGCATCTTCGGCGCTCCGCCCTGATCTCCAGGTCCACAAACCACGGTAATGACCCACTCGTCGGGCGCCAGGCACCGTGTGTTTGCCGCGTGCTTGAACGTCTTGATCAGATTTGTCTGGAAGTCGTTAACCTTTGCGGCATCATAAATCTTCTCCGGATCATCCCGTTTCTCAAGTGCATCCGGCTGCCCGTATAATTCCTGCTCAGCCTGGCGCCAGACTACGTCGGCAGGCTCGTTGGGCTCGGGTTTCTCCTTTTCGTCGTTGGGTCCCGGGGCGAGCGGAAAGCTCACGCTCATCAGAAACACCGCTGCGTAACCCTGTAAATACATGCACGACGTGTTGCGGCCGCCTCCTCCGAGAGCGTAAGTGAGCAGCTCGAGTCTTTGGCTTTCATAGCGATAATAGTCGGTATCAAAGTGCGAACCGCCCGATCTCGCGCCTGCAAGTTTAAGCTCTTTATCAAAGACCCGGCACATAACGTTCAGGTCTTTAC
>Ga0315288_10012804_pt1 | contig 10527 bp, 6 predicted proteins | sample YL17G11_20_MG_FD_203454 | JGI IMG/M metagenome (GOLD analysis project Ga0315288, IMG submission 203454) | Sediment microbial communities from Yellowstone Lake, YNP, Wyoming, USA - YL17G11_20 | ecosystem: Environmental > Aquatic > Freshwater > Lake > Sediment | place: USA: Wyoming | collected...
TTCTTATGAAAGAAAAAGAATCGTCCGTCGTGTTAGAATGCCTTATGAAAAAGATACTGTGTGGTATGAAATAACAGCTTCTTCTAGCAATTTTGAAACTAAGATTACTGTTACAGATAATCATAAAATTTGGACAAAAAACCGAGGCTATATTAGGGCAGATAAACTTACAATAGCTGATATTGTTAAGTTCGACACGCTTGAAAAACAAAATATTACACGTAATTTTATCGCTTCTCGAGCTGGTAAAAGAAGTATTGAGACTCGTCGTTCAAAAGAAAAGATAAGTTGCTTAACATGTGGTAACAGCTTTCTAAAAAGCGGAATTACTTCACATAAAAACTCAATACTTGAAATCAGAACATGTTTAAATCATGCTTGCAATAAGGCGATTGAAATAACGAAATCATCTATTGGAAAAAAATATTGTTCACATTTTTGTTATTCTTCAGCAGATGAAACAAGCAATTCAAGATCTGTAAGGATGTCAGCGCTGAACCCGATGTTTAATTCCAACACTGTAGATCGTATGAGAAATTCCTGGCATGCGAATTGGAACAATGTTCGAACAGAAGCTAGTAAACTGGAGCAAATAAATCGTTTCAAAGATGCTCCTTTACATCAAAATAGAAAGGTGCCAAATACATTAGAACAATCAGTTATTGATCTCGATATTCCAAGCCTTGTTTTTACAGGACTTGGTGAAAAATGGGTTACTTTTAAAAATGGTAAACATAAAAATCCCGATTTTATTATTGAAGGCACGAATAAAGTTGTCGAAGTCGGTGATGTATATTTTTGGCATACAGAACAAGAAATTGAAGAAACAATTAAACTATATTCAGAAATCGGATATGAATGTCTTTATTTGACAAACAAGGAGATCGAAGAGTCATCTGAAAAATCATTTTTGAAACTTCAAAAATTTGTGTGTAATCATGATGTAAAAATTTCAAATATTAGAAAAATTGAAAAACCAAAAAGCTGGTCTGAGAGAACTGATCATTACAAATACAATATAGAAGTTGAAGATAATCATAATTATTTTGCTAATTCAATTCTTGTTTCAAATTGTCATAATACTGAGGCCGAACTTGGAAAATTTATTGAGGTGACTTTTTCTGAAAAATTTGCACGTGATATCTTGAAGTGTAAGATTCCAAAGCTTGATTCTCAAGAAGCAGTTTATGAATGGGTAAAGACTTCATATCGAAAGTCTGTGAATAAATACGTAAGAGAACTTGAAAAAAATCTAACAAAGTTATCAGACGCAACAACAGGTTATGGAGAATTTTCAAAGCAATATGAAATGCTAGAAAAACACTCAGGAAAAGTAGATCAATTTCTTGAAGTCTATTCTGCAACAAACTGGGTGATGAATATTGCTTATCCTCAGATTGGAAATCGAAGAGGTGCTAGAAAGTTTGAATTCAAGCCAATCGATCTTTCGTTGTATAGTCAAAAAACACTATTCAGATCAGGAAAACGATTGCTTATGATGTCTGCTACTGTTGTAGATAAAGATGTTTTTTGTTCATCGCTCGGCTTAAACCCTGCTGAAGTAGATTATTTAAGAATTCCGTCACCATTCCCTATAGAAAATCGACCAATTCACTACATACGTGCAGGGTCGATGTCAAAAAATAATATCGACAAGACGCTGCCTGTAATGGCAGAAGCAGTAAAGTTGCTTCTTGAAAAACATCAGAACGAAAAGGGAATCATTCATACAACTTCATTCAAAGTTGCAAAGTATCTAATTGAAAATATTCGATCGAATAGAATTCTGTCACATGATTCATCAAATAGAGATGAAATTCTAAAGAAGCATATTAGCTGCAAAGAACCAACTGTCATAATAAGTCCTTCAATGATGGAAGGTGTAGATCTTGCCGACGATTCATCTAGATTCCAGATACTCTGTAAAATTCCATTTCCATTTCTTGGAGATCTCGTTGTTTCAAAGCGAATGGAACGAAATAGGCAGTGGTATCCTTACACTACAGCAAAATCAATAATTCAATGCTTTGGTAGATCTGTTAGAAATGAGAATGATCATGCAATTTCATACATTCTTGATACAGATTGGGAACGATTCTATTCTAGAAATTCACATATGTTACCTGAGGAATTTAGAGCATCTCTTCGATCGTAGAGTTTACTTTTTCAATTTCTACAATATAGTCATGATTTAGGAGCTTTGACAATGAATGAAGAGATCGAAGTCAATGAAGAAACTACAATCTTATCTAAGTGGAATGAATTAAAATCACTTGTAGATTCTATAGAATTTGATGTCGAGAAAAATGCTCGTGGAGTCATAATATCAGGCATACGAGTTCGAAGAACGCTTCGTACGCTTCGTATCATAGCAACAGAACTTGTTAAAATTTCACTTGATAGTGATAAGTTGATTAAGCTGAATAAGTTGGCAAAATTAGACAAAGAGTGAATTGGAGAATAAAATGGCACGTAAAGAACTTTTAAGAGACATAGCAAAATTTAACCTTGATCCCAAGAAAGTATATGTTGCTGGGAAAAATGGCAATCTGATTCTTAAGCATGAAAAGAAAGTAATGCTTAATGAGCTACAAGACGATATTGCTAGTGAGTTGCAAGATCAAGATACAAACACAAGCAAAACAGATAAGTTACAACAAGAATCACAAGATGATCTTGCTGTGATTGTAGAAGATAAATCAGATGAGTTACAAATTCAAGATGCTGTTACTGTTAAAAAGTCAAAGAAGTGGCCCCCGCCGCGCAAAAAGAAGAATGATGTACCCACTGATGATCAATGAATGAAATCTCTAATCTTCTGATAGATGTTCTTTTCTATTTGACAGATTCGCATTCTAGTTAAGCCATACACATTGCCCACCTCATTAAGCGTGAGCGGGCCCATTTGTGTTGTAATAAATAGGCAATTTTTACCTTGATCATGTTCTATCCACTTACGACATGCTTTTCGTTTGCATGAAACGCTTGCTGCCTCTGTGAGTTCATAACATGTCTTTTGTGATACTACTGGAAGCTTTGTAATCTTTTTATTGTGTGTAGTCATGTTTCAGTGTATGATAGTTTAGCAAAGAACGTTCTTTGTATAACATCTAGCGGAATTACATGAAAAAGACCAAGACTTACGTTCTAGACACAAATGTTCTTCTAAGCGATCCTAGCTGTATCGATAATTTCCAAGATAACAATCTTATTATTCCAATCCTTGTTCTTGAAGAACTTGACAAGCAAAAAGGAAGAACAGATGATGTAGGAAGAAATTGCCGAGAAATTAGTAGAAAATTAGATCAGCTATCATTAGTTGGAAGTTTAAAAGATGGTGTTCTGCTACGATCTGGAGGAACACTCAGGATAGTATCATCGCCTTCTGGCTATAATGCACTTCTTCCTCCTGAATTGACACGAGGTTCATCAATCGATAACATGATCATTGGATTAATGATGATGTTAATGAAGTCAGATGATACTTCAGGGTCAATTCTTGTTTCTAAAGACATCAATGTTAGAGTTAAGTGTTCTTCACTGGGAATACCAGCAGAAGACTATCTTAGTATTCGTGTTGCAGATAATTTGGAATCACTGTACACGGGAGTTCAAACTGTACTTACTACAATGTCCGTCGTTGACTTATTTTATTTGACAGAAAAATCTGAAAACAAAATGAAGTTATCTTCATTTTCAAGTGTGACAACTTATCCAAATCAAATCATTGTCTTGAAAAATGTAAATTCTGATGGATCTACAGTGAAGTCTGCATTGGCTCGTGTAGATGAGTCAGGCACACTACATCATATAAGAAAACATGATAATATCTTTGGTTTGAAACCCAGAAATAAGGAACAGATATTTTCATTTGATCTCTTAATGGACCCAGACGTAAAACTAGTTACTTTGACAGGAAAGTCCGGGTGCGGAAAAACTTGTTTGGCTCTAGCTGCTGCATTAGAGCAACTAGATAAGCTTGGTGCATTGAAGACTTACAAGAAATTAATAGTTTCCAGGCCTGTACAGCCCGTTGGTAGAGATATTGGTTTTCTTCCGGGCACATTGAAAGAAAAAATGGAACCATGGATTTCTCCAATAAAAGACAATCTCGAATTTTTGCTAGGCGCAGGAAAAAGTCAGCGAAATACGCAGCGGAAAAAACACGGAAATGAAAATGCTGAATCTTCCACATTCAAAGATTCATACATTGATTTATTACAGCGTAACGGTCTCATAGAGATTGAAGCGATTTCTTTTATCAGAGGAAGATCAATACCAAATGCATTCATGATCATTGATGAAGCACAGAATCTTTCTATGCATGAATTAAAGACGATCATAACAAGAGCTGGAGAGAACACCAAGATAGTTTTGACAGGAGACATAGAACAGATTGATAATGTGCATGTTGACACATATACAAATGGTCTGACTTATGCTATTGAGAAGTTTAAGAATCATTCAATTGCTGGTCATGTGACGCTGAGAAAGGGAGAGCGCAGTGCTCTTGCAACTTTAGCTTCCAATATTCTGTGATTCTTGACATCATTATCGGGTAGGTTCTTGATGCACTGACATATTTGTAGATGAAACATGAGTGGTATCCTAGACAGTAAATCAAGAATCCTCGATGCAATTGTTACAGTCGAAGGCCGGCGGCAGATAGCCGCCGGCACGTTTAATGTAGCATTTGCAACATTCTCTGATGCAGATGTTCAGTACATAACATCACCTTCTGAAGGCCATCTAGATCCTACACGAAATATTCAACTTGAAGTGTGCAATCTTCCGCAAGATCAAATTGTATTTGAAGCAAATGATGATGCAATGTTGTTACCATTTCGCAGTCTTGACATCAAGATTCCTCAAAATGATATCAGTAATTTTTTGACACGTGACACAGGTCAGTCTTATGAAGCATCATTACAAAATGGCAAATTAACTGTATTCCAACGTCATCACGGAAGAATGGTACAAACAACATCAATAAATGAAGATAAGAACGATAATAATAAAGGCTTCATTTATTCTGATACTACCGGTCTCACTGCAAGTATTCTAGTCAAATCAAATATAACAGCAGGCACAATTGAATTAGCAGCGTATGGAGGTTCACCGCAAAAACCATTTATTGCGTATGTCGGCACACGCGGCGGCATGGGATCAGATCAATTTGCCACTTCTATATCTGGAGCAATTGAAAATTTACGAATTGTAGGTGGCCCGAGCGTTGTATCGGCTGTGTCATCTGATGCTGTTTATCTTGATCTTGGTGAATCATTTGAACAAACAAAAATCTTTGCAACTGGCACACTATCATCACCTTTGTTCGTAAAACAGGGTGCAATTGGTGGAAACTTAAGATATGACGAAGTAGAAAATGAAATCTTTGCTAGCAATATTCCAGGAATATTATCATCTTCATTTGATAATTTTTTGCAGCTTCAGACACTCTCTTCAAATAACAAACTGTTTGAAGATGAAACATTTGAAATTAACACGTCTGATATTAGCTTTGATTTGACACAAATTGATTCGAATGTATTGAAAATATTTGCAGATGCACCGCCAACGTTAAATTCAATTGATTCACTTTTCAATGATGACAAGATGAGTCATCTTGATAACTTCAAATATCTGCCGCCAATCATAAAAGTCTCTGATTCATTAGTACCGAACAAAACGCAGATAGAAAATTTAACACCATATCTGCTCGGCAACTATCCATCTTGGGGCAATAATGAAAAACGAATGTCATTTATTGATTTAAAGAAGCAGCTTAAATCATATGAAGATACAAATCGTCCTATTGTCTTAAAGAAAACGTCAAATGCAAATAATATTATGGGACAGTTTTTTGAAGTGACAAATAACACTGTTTCAAAGCTTGATATTGTTGAATTTGGTCATGTAATGAATGATGTTAAAGAGCCGTCTGTTGTAACTGATAATGTTTTTTTTGCTGGTAAGATTTTCTTGGACAATAGAGGCACAACATGTTTTGTCAACATGTTTACTTTGATTTTTTCAAAATTAACACCAACACAAGATCAGGAATTGATATTGGCATCTCAGTCAGCAAGAAAGAATTCATAGAGATCCTGAAATGGCAATACTAACACAACAGGCACCCACTAAGTCTGCAACATCTCTTTTAAGAGTTAACCGTGCTATATTTGCAGATCTTGTCAAAATTGATGATTTGAATTACACATTTCGATTTCAATTTAGTGTTTTAACTTCTAACAAAAATTTGCATATCGATTCAAAAGATTCTGTAAAAGTAACAGTCAAAAATCAAACTGAACCTCCTGTTCAACTTGGAACGCAGGGATTGCCAATACAAACACAGAATGCACTAAGTGAATTGACAAATGCAATCAATACATTAAATTCAACAAAGCTAGACATCAAAATCAATTCCGGCCTAATGATTGTTAATGATATAGAAAAAAGCGAGACTGTTCTTGCAACAACAAAGATACCATTGTCTTCATATGTCGTCGATATCGATAATAACTACACAATAACAGAGATGTATGAATTAGATCAGCATCCGGCGCGCCGCACAGCAAGAACACATAACAATTCAACATCATTCAACGATGGAGGAAATGACGGTATACCTGCAATCAAATACAATTCTGACAAGATCGATCCTTCAGATACACTAGTCAGAATTAATGAAGAACTTTGTGATATCACAACACCAGCTACAGACTCATATTCAACTTCTCTCACATCAGAATCACTATTAGATGATATCAAACCTGATTTTTTGAAAAAAGGATATTCGCCGCTGTTTTTCGATATCACGAAATACTATATTGATGATATTCCTGATGCACCGTTTCATTCTAAGATAACTTGGTACGATAAAAAAGTTGTCACAAAGAAGCTTGATCATGTCGATGCTTTTTGTGTAATGTCGATTCCTCGCATTAACGATCATGCAACTTTGATAGTTTCTTTTGACATGATCAAGAAAAATGGTGCTATTAGTGAAACAGTAACGCTGAATCTTAATCTTACAGATCACATCGAAGCATTTAAAGCAATAAAGCATGCACCTGTAGTGTCATGCCCACCTGTACAGTGGTATGCTGGTAGTTCATTTTCTAGCAATTCACATTTTCTTCAAGCTAACTGTCACCAAGAAGATAGTTCAAAGATATTTGGTTACAACATTTACATAAAAAAAATTGATCAGAATGGATCATCTACAAAATATACACGCATAACAAAAATACAAGCAACTGGACATACTAAGAAAATAGAATTTATTTTTGCAAGAAAATCGCCGCTCGAGATAATAAGAGTTGTTCCTATTGATGATCATGGAAATGAGGCAAGTGTTTTTACTAACGTAGTCATAGGCCCAGGCCATGATTCTATAGGATCACTGACAATTTCACCTAGACACTTTGGAAAGAATAATGTCGAGATTGAAGTCTATAATGTTCCAAAAGGTGTCATTGCTCTTGCACTATTCCGCCGCGACTGTACTCAAAATGAAAATGAACAATTTGAAGCATTGACAACAGTATACCCGACTAGTGTTTCTGTCAATATGACGATAGCTGATGATACTGCAAAAATAGGAAGCACGTATGAGTACTATGTGATGGCATGGGTTGCTTCAAGATACAGCAGGGTTTATAAATTTCCAATTTCAAATTATGTGATGTTCAAGAATACGACTGCTGTAGGAAATGAAAATTCAATCAATGTGATTATGTCAGATTTTACATCAACGCTTGAAGGAACAAACTATAACAATTCGTTTCTATTAAAGACATCAACAACGTCAATTACAGAAAACAGACGTATTACAGACGAATTAAAAACACAACTACCAGAATTGTATGCACAGTTTCTTGACCCAGCAAATAACACTGAATCACCGCTAGGTAATGCACAACCAGGAATTCCTGAATATGCAGATCTATATTTGCATGAAATCATAAGAACAAATCTAAATACAGCTGAACGTGAAATATTTGGATTAGTGTCAGACGGTACTTTCATAGATGGCGCTGAGACGCAAAAATCTTCTAATGTGAAGCAAATAAATCCGCAGCATTCATATGAGTATGATGTCTTTACATTCAGAAAAAATCCTTTGGAGCTTTTCAAAAAGTTTGTTGCCCGTGGCGTCAATTCAAAAGGAATTGAATGGTTTTATCTACCCTACAAATGGCTTAATCCAAAAGCAAAGCAAGGCCATCTGTATTCAGATGATAAATTCGGCATACCTGTAATAGATGCTTATGAATCTTTCACTTCTGATGCATTTGGTCTAACTGCATCGCATAGAGTAGACGGATCTACCAGCTATGCGAGTCTGTCACAAATTCTGATAAAAAGAGTTGATAGAGGCACAGTTAGAATTACGTGGGATTATTCTGGTTCATCCTCGTATGACAAATTGGACATCTACGACTCTTTCATAGTAATGAAAGATGTCAATGGAATTAGAAGCTTCGTAGGAAGAACACAAAGCGATCACATTTATCATAAGCTTACTTCGTCTGACATTGGATCAATTTACTACATCATAATTCCTATAATGTCTGAATTTGACATTGATAAACCTGGTTACTCAACTCAAATTATAATACGACCTGATTCAATTACGCCAAAGATAAAAGCAATGACTAGTTCACGACAAATCTCAGTTTAGTATAATAGGAAATACATGGGAAACTTTTTTAATTCAATTGCTGCATCTTCAAAAAAAGTAAGCGGCAAAGCTGCAACAGCCACTGCACAAAATTCCGGACTAAATGCAACAGCATTGCCAGATGTTAAGGCTGTTAAAAAAATCAAGGTACCACCCAAACATCCGGCAAAACAGCCAAAACCATATCCGATTGATGTTGAGCATGATTCCAAGAATTTTGATTCATCAGTTCAAGAACCACTAGATACTAAGATTTATGAACTTCACACTGGTCTTGTTGAAGACGAACCAGTGATTATTAGCACTGCAGAATTTGTGCCACTATATGATTCTTCAAAAAACAAATCAGATCAAGGTGGCGCTCTAGAGCTTAAAGAATTTTCACGTGTAATCAATGCAAAAACTGCAATAACTGTCATGTCATCAAGCGATGATGCGAAAGCTTTTGTTGAAAAACAAAAGTCAGAACTTGATGATTTTTCTAGATCAGAAATGAATCAATTTACTGCATTGATGGATGTTATTTCAACTACAGTTTATAGAATGAACTTAAGAGGAACTGAAGCAGGAATAGAAACTCTTTTGCAACGAGCAGGTTACTCGACAACATCAACTTTAAATTTTTCTCAAACAAAACTATGGCAGCAAAGTCTTGTTGAGCTAAAAAGAACACTTCTTTCTCATTCTAATACGATGCTTCATCCAGCGTCTAGAAATGAAAGTGCATCTGACAAAGACGAGTTTCTTTTGTCAGATATAGAAACTGCTCCAAATGACATGGTAAGGCTGTGGCTTAATCCTTTTGAAGGCGAAAAGTTACCAACTTTTGACGATATCATAGTTTCTTCAAAATTCAAAAACAATAAACAAAGCTTTATAAGCTTTAAGTCTAGACAATATGTGAATCTTGCACCATCAAAAATACCAGATAGAGATCGATTTATTCAGAACACAACTGGAAGATCTGAAAACATCTGGTTTGGAAGCAATTTTCTAACTCAGTATATTTCATCAGGTAAAGATGTTGTAGCTATTGCAAATATTTGCATCAAAGAAGACTGGTATTCTAAGTGGCTATTGAAAAATAAGTCTGATTTAGCTGCAAATTTTGGCTATGCTTTATCTCCGACAGGTGATAATTTTTCAGTTTGGGATCATCTTGTTGGTCAATTTCCCAAGTCTGTGCTCAATGTTAATTTAGATCAAACTGGAAAAAATAAATCGCTTTCAAGCTTTTCTCAAAGCTATATTACAAATCCTGCGGGTGAAAAAAATCACGTCTTGACATTTGAAAATGTCAAACGAGAATCAACTAGTTATACACCGGGTCTTTTGTATTATGTCGATTCTGTTTTAAGCACATCTGATGGAAAGTCATTTGACACTACGCGTCTCAAAACATTACGAACTAATACGCAGACAACAATAAACACTTTATTGAAGACAATTGAGCTATCAGGACACAAGTATAATAATGATACAAAGAAATATGAAAGAGAGCTTGAATCGATTGATTCTTATATTAAGCCTCTTTACATTGTCAGCGATCTTTACAAGAATATCTTGAAAAAAAATAAATCGCACAATGTAACAGTGATTAGTGGAATAGACACTAGGTCTGCAAAGTCACTGCCACATTCTTCAAACATAGGAACAAGACTTGCAGCAACAATATGTAAAGCTGCAGTTGTCCCGGTAGGTAATTATCAGGGCGTAGCAGATAATTTGAAGTCTCAATTATTCATACTGATCATGAATATTGTTCTTCAGAAAGAACACAAAGTAGAAAATGCAGATACAATTTCGTTAGTAAAGAGAAACATCTGTTCAATACTAGCGAG
>Ga0315288_10012805_pt1 | contig 10527 bp, 7 predicted proteins | sample YL17G11_20_MG_FD_203454 | JGI IMG/M metagenome (GOLD analysis project Ga0315288, IMG submission 203454) | Sediment microbial communities from Yellowstone Lake, YNP, Wyoming, USA - YL17G11_20 | ecosystem: Environmental > Aquatic > Freshwater > Lake > Sediment | place: USA: Wyoming | collected...
GTGAAGTTGCAGGATGGAGGTCGTCATCCTCGGATGTTCAGCCGCCCCACGCTCCAGTACCTCCCCGCCCCTGTAACTTGTGGGGTAGGATCAGCTCCCGGGGGGAGAGGGGGCCTCCACCTCTCCCCCCGGGAGAGGTCGGCCGGAGGCCGGGTGAGGGGCGGACCCAGGGCGCCCGGCGACCCATAGGAGGTGGCGTCTCGATGCTGCTACTGACCGCGATGCTCGCCCTGGCGATCGGGCAACCGATGACGCCTGTGATACCGAATGCCGGGCTCGAAGAGGGGACCGATGGTCCAGCACAGTGGCACTGGTCCGCCGGAGAGGGCGGGCGGGGCGAGTTCTCATGGGAGACGACGACCCATGGCGGGCAGCGGTCATTCCGTGTCCGCAAGCTCGGTGTCGCAGGCTACACCGACCTCATGAGCGACCCGATCACTGTCGAGGCCGGGAAGACGTACCGCATCTCCGCCTGGGTCTTCCCTGAAGCGAACGTGCCCCGTGGCGTCTACTTCATGATCAACCAACTCCCCGCGGGCGAGGAGACGGAGCAGCTCCCTAACACGTTCGGCGACACGACCGTGCCGCTCATCGCCGGGCAGTGGCAGCAGGTGAAGGTGGATGTCCCCGTTCGTGAAGGCAACACACGGGTCCGCGTGCACTGCATCCAGGCGTTCGTCCCATCCGACCTGCTGTGGGACGACTTCGAGATCGCCGAGCCGGAGGCCGGCCCTCCCCCGCGGTATGAGCCCCCGACACCCGAGGCTCTGCCCGATCTCGAGCCGGCGCGAGCCGTCGTGCTCGGCCGACCACGGGCCTCCGCACAGGTGGAGCTACGTGGCGGGCGGCCGCGGCTGGTCGTGGACGGCAAGCTCGTGCCCTGGTGCTTCTACGTCAGCCCCTTCTGGAACCCGCAGGATGCGCAGATCGCGGACTTCCGGGACGCGGGTGTCAGGGTCTACCTGGTGCCTCTAGTGCTCGGGCACGGGGTGTACGGGGATCGCGGGCCTTGGCTCGGCCCCGGGCGGTACGACTTCGGCGAGATCGACGATCTCCTCTGGCGTGTGCTCCGCGTCGACCCAGAGGGCTACATCCTCTTCTACATGGGTTGCGACCCCTACGCGACCTGGGGCGCCGACAATCCCGACCACGTGACGCAAGACCAGAACGGACGGAAAGCCATCGTCACCATGCACCCGAAGCGGTGGGGGGATGACCCAGGCGCGGGCGAGCGGTTCGGCCCCTCTTCGCTCTCGCCGAAGTTCCGGGCGGACGTGTCCGACACGCTCCGCGCCCTCGTTCGCCATGTCGAGAGCAGCGAGCCGGGGAAGGCCGTGATCGGCTATCACGTGGCCGGGCTCAATGACGGGCAGTGGTTCCACTGGGATCGCCTGGTGGAGGATGATCTCCACCTGGCCGATTACAGCCCCGGCGCCGCCGAGGGCTTCCGCGAGTGGCTGCGGGGTCTCTACGGCACGGATGCCGCGATGCAGAGGGCGTGGCATCGAATGGACGTGACGCTCGCGACCGCGGCGCCGCCTTCGTTCGAGCGGTACTGGCGGCCGTCCCCATTCGTGCGGGATCCCGCAACCGAGCAGGACTGCGTCGACTGGTCGCGGTTCCTCTCCGAGGGGGTCGCCGGCACCGTGGACTCCCTGGCCGGAGTGCTGAAGGCGGAGACACCGCGGCCCATCATCTGCGGGACCTACTACGAAGACATCACCTGCAACTCCGGGAGCCACATCGCGCTCGCGACGCATCTTGAGTCCGATGGCATCGACTACCTCGCGGGCCCGGCGGCCTACTCGATCCGCATGGCCGGCTACCCCGGCGCGGTGCGCTCGGTATTCGGCTCGACGCTGCTGCACGGGAAGACCTATCTCACCGAACAGGACTGGCGCTCGTGGCACTCATCACCGGATGCGCCCGACCAGAACTTCGCCTGGGGCCGCGCGGAGACGGCGGAGCAGCACAATGCGATGGTGCGGCGCGAGTGCGGGATGATGCTCGCCTTCGGCCTCGGCACGTGGTACTACGACATGAGCGGCGGGTGGTTCCGCGACGATCAGATCATGTCCGGGATCGCCGAGGCCCGGCGCGCCTTCGAGCGCGACCTCAAGATCGAGCAGCCCCCGACGGCCGACCTCGCGGTCTTCGTCAGCGAGGAGAGCAACCACTTCATTGCGGCGCCACTCCAGGGCGCCTTCCGGTGGAACGGCATCATGGAGCAGGTCCCGCAGCTCAATACGTCCGGCGTGCCCTATCGGATGTACCTGCAGTCTGACCTTGGCCGGGCCGACTTGCCCGAGCATCGCGCGTACTTGTTCCTCAACGCCTACTACCTGAGCGAGCCGCAGCGGCAGGCCATCGACTCGCTGAAGCGCGACGGCAAGCTGCTGGTCTTCGTCCATGCGCCGGGCATCGCGGGCGCGGCCGACGCTGCGTCCGCCATCGCCTCGGTCACGGGTATTGCGGTCCAGCCCGCAACCGGACTCACGACGATGCTGCCCGAGCCGATGGCAGGCGACCACCCGCTGCTCCGGGATCTCAACAGCCAGCTCGGCTGCTCGCCGTTCATCAGGGAACCCGCGTGGTCAGTGGCCGACGCGGAGGCGACGCCGCTTGCGACCTACGCCGGCACGGACCTGATCGCCGCCGCGGCTCGGGACTTCGGCACGTGGAAGTCAGTGTTCGTCGGCAGCCCCGGCCTGTCGAACCAGTTTGTCCACAACCTGGGGGAATGGGCGGGATGCTGGTGCGCGGCTGAGCCGGGCGACGCGGTGTATGCGAATGACCGGATTGCGACCATCCACGCGATCTTCCCGGGACACAAGTCGCTGCATCTCGCTCGGCCGGCCCGGGTCTCGGACCTCACGACCGGTGACATGGTCGCGGACCGAAGCGACCGCATCGAGCTGGACATGCAGCGCGGCGAGACGCGGTGGTTCGCGCTCGACTGACGAGGCCTGGTGGCCGCGGGGAACCGGCGGCCGTTCGGTTACACCCAGCTAGTAGGAGGCCGCCCCCCCGGACTCGACGTTCGCCAACGGATCGTACGTGCACCCGCTCTTGCTCACGCCCGTCACCGAGAGCTCGAAGATGCCTGAGGCGGCCCTCACTCTCGACGACCGAAGCTCGGCGACCCCGTTGCTGCCGGTCACGGCGGAACTAGTGCTGAGCGCCGACCCGTTGAAGGCCCAGTTCCCCGTCACCGTTGCGCCCTCGACAGGGCTGCCATCGCCGTTCAGGATGAGAACGGTCGCCTTGCCGGCGTGAAAGACGCTGGGCGACGCGACCTCGGCCCAGACCGTCACATCCTCGATGTGGATCACCGGCTCGCTGGGGGGAGGCCCGCTGGGCTCGATGACGAACTCAAGCGCCTCATCACTCAGCGCGTGGGCCCAGAAGCCGCCGTCAGCGTAGTGCGTGACGCCCCATGTCACAAGGCTGGCCGGGTCGTTGTGGAAGCTCTCCTCGGTCATCAGGAGACGGCACTGGTAAGTCCCGGGCTCCAGGGACACGGCACCCGGCAGCGGACGGTTCGGCTCCCATTCGGCGTAGACCCCGACCGGAGTGGAGTCGACGGTGTACCATCGCATCTCCCCGTCGGTACCCGGTACCTGTGTCCGCTGCCCGGGGCCGAAGGTTCGCCACAGCACATGGAAGCTGCTGTCGAGGTTGATGAGCTGCTGCGCGTGGCCGGTGGCATCGGTCACGATGGAGTCGAAGAGCAGATAGCCGCGAATGACGTGTCCCCGGTGGCGGCTGAGCTCCGAGTCCGCGACATTCCACCCGTCGTTCATACACCACCAGCGTCCCACCTTGCCGAGCTGCTCGTTGGCCCAGTTGATCGGGTCGCTTAGATCGTATAGCTTGGGCTTCCCAGCGGCCGAGAGGCGCGGCTGCGTCGACTGTCCCTCGAGCTTGACCTGGTAAGCGAAGCACGGCTTGAGGTTGTCGGCCGTGATCGTGCCGGCCAGGGCCAAGCCACCAGCGAGGTCATGCTGCACAAGCACACCCGATTGCCCGTAGAAGCCGCCATCGCTGCCGTCGCCGGGCGACCAGGAATACGCTCTGTCGATCAGGTCCCTGTGCCGGTAGTACTGAAGCTCCGTCCCGGGGTACGGTGCGACGCCACGAGCCAACGCCTCGGGGATGAACGGAATGCCCTCCGTTGTCGGGGTCAGCGTACGCAGGCCCGATGGTGCGTTTGTCGTCGGGGAACCATCAGGGGACGGGAGCGAACACCCGTCCAAGGCCGCCGCTATGCCGGCGAACACCATAGCGATGGCGAGGGGGAACATCAGGGATACGACTCCGCGGAAACGGTACATGCCCGCAACACCCCTTCCTGGGCCTTGCCCACAGGACTCGAGTGGACAGAGACCGGGGCGGCGCTGGCCGCCGCTGGCCGTGTGCCCGTGACACCAAGGTTCGCCGACTTGCACAACCGGCCCTGCCTTGCGTCATAGGGGGGTAGGACGAACGCAGGTGTCGCGGCCCGTCGCGCGGGAGTCGTCAGCCCGCAGCCTGGGTCCGCTGCCCGGTTGTCACCCGGTCGGCTCTCCCGAGTCCTTCGATGCGATGAGGGCCTCGACCCACGTCCTCAGGTCCCGAACGACGCCCCGCATCCGCTTGACGTCGATATCCATGCCACCCTCGTCCGGTAAGGCGTCGCAGCGGAACTGGGCTGCGAACGGGGTCAGCCGCCCCGGGTCCCAGAACTCCTCGGGCACGGCGATCCCTGCCGCCTCGACAAGCTCCAGGAGGGCGCGGACGTTGTGAGTCAGTGGGTATTCGGCGCCTGCCGCTTTGATGGCTGCCTTGACGAGCTTCTCAGCGGCCTGCTGGGCGTGGAAGCCGATCGACGCCACGGAGGCAGTCTCGTGCTGCATGAGGATGTCCAGCACTTGCTCATCCTCCGCTGCTTTGGTGAGTAGCAGCATGACATGCTTACCCCGGGGCATAGAGCACCTTCCCCTCCCTTGCGGCCTCATGGAGGACGGTCCCGGGCTCGTCCGCCCACTCCTGATAGACCGCCGCGCCAACCACGATGATGTTCGTCAGAGCACCGAGCCCTCGCAACTCGTTGTCGAGGCGCACCATCTCGGCATACCGGGATTCGACCACGGGCTCGACAACCAGGATGTCGAGGTCACTCCCCTCCCTGGCATCCCCTCGGGCGTGAGAGCCGAACAGGATGATCGTGGCGTCAGGGGCGGCACGACGGAGTCGTTCCACCACCGCTCGGATCTGCTCCTCCGATGCCATGCGTGGGCCTCACCTCTCCGGCCACAGCGCGGCCCGATCAGTGGCACGCCGCCGTATCCCGCCATGACAGACGGCTCACCCGCCGGCTAGCCGTTCCGCCAGCCAGGACAGCCCAGCGGCAGCATCGAGCCCTTCGGACACCTCCATCGGCCGCGCCGCATACCCGCGTTCGCCCGTCCACTGGGCGAGCAGAGGCCGGTGGGCCGCTAGCGCCGCGACATGCGGGATGTCGGCGACGGACAGGATGTTCGGGACGATAGCGGCCTGGGGCATCTCACTCTCGAAGGAGTCCATGTAGCTGCCGGGCATCGGGCCGGCGGCGACGGCGTCGAACTCGTGCCACAGCGCCTGTGAGAACAGGCCGTACAGCCCGGCCTGCGGCCCGAGGGCGAGGAGGCCGACGGGCGCGTCGTCCGCCTCGGGCAGCTCGCGCAGTGCCCGGGCCGCCTGAGCCAGATCGAGGGCGCGCTGACCCAGGATGGAGTTGCCTAGCAGGATGTCGTCCGTGCAGATCACGTGCTCGGAGGCCGTCGTCTCCCCGTGCCCCCGCGGCGACACATACAGCGCCGAGAGCCCGACGGCATGGGCGGCCTTCAGGAGTTGTCGGGCGGACTGCGGATCGGACGCCGCGTCCGCGATCACGACCGCCGGAGCGTCCTTCTCGCCCGCCGCGAGGAATGCGGGTAGCTCGATGCCCTCCTGGACCGACAGCACGAACCGCCGGATGTGCAGCCCTTCGGACTCGAACTCGCCCGCATCGGTCAGCGTCGGCTCCGCTGCCTTGGGCGGGTTCAGCAGCTCGGCGAGGTCATCACGCAGGTCATCCGCGTCCGCCTTCCCCGGCTCCGGCAGGGCGGCGAGCGCCGTCTCGGCCCATTCCCGCGCAAGCGTTCGCACCGTCTTGCCGTGCTTGAGCACCTGTCCGTCCGCGTCGCAGCGAAGCGCGGGGCTGTCATCCGGGAACACCTCGAACGCAGGCTCGGCGACCGGCGATCCGTCGCCCTCGCCACGGAGATGCTGCGCGACGAAGCCGTACATCGCCTCACGCATCGCACGGCTGTAGTCGTGACCGCCGGGGTAGATGTGCATCCGCAGCTCGTCCCCCGCGCCGAACAGCTCGTAGATTGGCCGCGCTTGCGCCTCCGCCCGCTTGACGCCGGACGGCAGGAACATGGGGTCCTCTTCGGCGTTCATGTAGTACTGGGGCTTCGGAGCGAACAGCGCGGTCATCTCTCCCATATCCGTGAACGCCGCGAGCCCGGGGATGTGCGAGCACGGGCAGTGAGCATCGCGAGTGGACAGGAAGTCCTCCCACTGGGTGATGTAGACCACGGGGAGCGCAACATCGAGGCGGTCGTCGACGACTGAGTAGTAGAGCGTGTTCAGGCCGCCTCCGGACGCGCCGGTACAGGCGATGCGTATCGGGTCCACGTCGGGCCGCGTGAGCATGTAGTCGAGCGCACGCACCGTGTCCCAGACCATGATGCTCATGTTGGTGTGGCCTGTCAGCACGAGGTGCCAGAACTCGTCATGTGTGTTGCCCGGTACGGCCCGCTCGCCCTGGCCGAAGGGGTCGTACGTGATGGTGATGTACCCGAGCTTCGCGAGGCCGTGGTTCCGCGCCTGCGGCGGGATGTCCCACTTCGACTTGGGCCAGTGGCCCAGAGGGTTCAGAACGAGCGGGAACGGTCCCGGCCCATCGGGTACGTACACGTTCGCCGTCACGGGCAGCCCCGGGCGGCTCTCGAAGATCAGGCGCTCCACGCGGTATCCGTCGCACTGCGTCTCGCCCACGATCCGGGCGTCGAGCGGCGTGCGCTCCGGGAGGGGACCCAGGCCCAGAGCCTTGAGCACGCGCGGGCGCACCTCCTCCGCCCGCTCGCGCCACTGGTGGAGAGACTTCGGGGTCGGTACGCGCCGAGCATACTCACGCGTGCGCGCCATGACCTCGTCGAGCACCATGTTGCCGGCTCGCTCGGGGTCCAGTACCCGCCAGTTCAGCTCCTCGACCGCAGGATCGACGTTCGGGTCATCGCTCAGCATGATCGCATCCGCTACCTCGAAGGACTCTCCGGCATCCACAGCCTGTACCTCGACGTCTCCCGCTGCCAGCTCCACCGTGCCGCTTCGCTGCCACGACCAGCGATCGACGGTGCGGCCCGAATGGGTGACATCCAGGAGGGTGCCGCCGACCTGGACGCGCCACCGTCGGTCGTTCCCGCCGCCCTCCCAGCCACGCGCCCACACGGTGTACGTGCCGGGCCGCTCGACGTGCACGGTGCCTGTCATCGTCGTCGTTGCGGTCCCCTGGGCGTTTGACACGACGAACCCCCGGCCGGAGTAGCCCTGGATGTTGGTCTGCTCCCGCCACGGGCCCTTGAGGTCCTCGCATTCGACGACGATGGTGTCCGCGAGCGTGGCGCGACCAAGCAGCAGGACGAGAGCGCAACACACCGACCACCACAGTAGGCCCACCGATGATCCCTCCATTCCGCCCCGGGCGACGCTATTCCGGTGAGAGTGTGCTAGCTCCTCTTCCTCTTCAGGCGTGGCGCGGGCCGCCGTGCCCGCGGGACAGCGCCCAGACCATGAGCAGTGCCACGATGATCTGGGTCGAGAAGCCGACGGGCCATTCCGCGTCCGGCAGCCGCCCGGAGATGGCGTGGTGGAGGGCGAAGATCTTCGCGCAGAGAGATACGTGGGATAGTGGGCTCCCCCAGACGGGGACGTACTCGACGGCGTCCATCATCATCGCGCCGAGCGCGCCGGCGACCATCGCGCGTGCCCAGCCCGGCCCCGCTCGGCGCACGGCCCACGCAAGGAGGAGGACGCCGACGAGCACATCGGCGACCGCGACTGCATAGGCCGCCGGCGTATCCTGTCCCGTTGGCGCGCGCAGGAATGACGCGGCATCCACGTGCGGCAGCGCATCGAGGGCGAAGTGGCTCGCGACGCCGATCCCGAATGCCACGACAGGCCGACGGACGACCCGCCCGATGCCCGCGCCAACCAGGAGGTGCGGGACAGCCATCACCGGGCGCCACCTCCAGGGCTGTCAAGGTCGCGCGACCTGTCCTAGGAGACCTTACGTGTCTCCGGATCCCAGTGCACCATCTCACGCTTGCGGTAGGCGATGTTCGCCAGGTGGGAGGGCAGGAGCGACTGATGCCCCAGCTCCACAGGCGCCCAGGGCTCCTTGCGGGAACGGACGCACTCCAGCCAGTTCGCAACATGCTCCGGCGCATCGCCTTGCGGCTGGATGGTGATCTCGGGCTTGTTGGGGTCTCCCCCTTCGGGGAACACCAACACCGTAGCGCCGCGGACCTCCATCGTCCCACTCGTGCCGTAGATGGTCAGGCCGTAGCCCTGCCATTGGTTCGTGAAGTTGAAGTGCAGGTTCACGGCGTGCGGGCCGTAGTCGAACATGGCGTCCACAACATCCGGCGTCTCCCAGTAGCCGAGCTGATAGGCGCTCCCGTGGCAGACGACGGACTTGGGCGTGTCCGCTCCCGTGACCCAATGGATCACGTCCATTACGTGCACGCCCACATCGGTCACCAGGCCCCCGGCGTAGTCCCAGAACCACCGCCAGGCTGTGTACCGCTCCGGCCGGAACTCATGGTGGCCCGCCGGGCCCTCGAACCGGTCCCAGTCCAAGTCGCCGGTGAACTCCTTGGGCGGGGCGAAGGGGTCGAGGATGGTGTAGTTCCGGCAGTCATAGCCGCGAGCGAACCGGATGGTCCCCAGCTTGCCTTCCTCGACGAGCTTGCGGGCCTCGCGATACTGCTGCCCCGCACGCCGATGCGTGCCGATCTGCACGACGGCGTCCGTATTCCGCACCGCCTTGATCATCTCGAAGCCCTGCTCCAACGTCTTGCCCATCGGCTTCTCGCAGTAGGCGTCCTTGCCCGCCTGGACGGTGTCGGTGAGTACCCTTTGGTGCCAGTGGTCCGGGGTAGCGATGATGACGCCGTCGATGTCCTCGCGATCGAGAAGCTCTCGGTATTCAACGTACGGTGTCGCTCTGCCATCCGTGAGCGTCACCGCCTGGCTGCGCCGTGGCTCGTACACATCGCAGACAGCGGCGACCGCGGTGTTCGGGCAGCCCATCGCCATCTGCATGACCGCTGTGCCCCGCCCTCCCGTGCCGATGACGCCGAGGATGATCGTCTCATTCGCCGAGCGACGGCGACGGCGCCGTGCGGCCTCCGCCGGGCCCGAAGCCAAGCCCAGCCCAAGTCCCGCCGCGGCGATGCCCGTCTGCGTGAGGAAGCTGCGTCGCGTCGTTCGCATCGGATCCTGCTCCATCGGTGTCCACTCTCCTCCTGGGCGAGGTGGTCGGCCTTTTCCCCTCTTGGGGGAGGGCCGGGGTGAGGGGACCCAGCCTCGCGTACCGAACGAGCTATTCGGCGCGCGTATCCTGTCGGCCTACGTCCCGTCGTCGAATGCTGTTGGATTCGCGCTCGGGTTGTAAGCCCGTGGAGCCGCGCGACTGGCGGCCGGCGTCATAATGGGCGAGCGTACCTATGCGAGCTTCCTCCGGAGGATGGTCACGATGCGATCGGCGCGAGCTTTGGCCTCAGAGCGACGCGTGCTTTGGGCTCTCATGTTGTTCTCCTTCCTGGCCGCCGTGGCTTTGCTGGCGGGCTGCAGCGTGGCCGCCTCCGGTGCCAACGGCGACACGAGCGGCGATGGCTCACTCGACGGCGGAGGGGATGGTGGGGGGGGCTCAGGCGACGGAGAGGTCCCCGCCCCCCCTGGCGACTCATCCGGTACGGCTGACGACGGCAGCGGTGGCACTGCCGACGGTGGCGACAGCGGCAGCGGGGGCGACGGTACCCAGTCCGGTCAGCTCACAGCGGGCGATGTGGACGACAACCTCAACTTCGCGTTCTTCACGAGCTGGATCAGCAGCCTGCTCCAGGCCGGCGAGAACTCAGAGCTGCCCGCGGCTTCCCTGGCCGACCGCATTACGCTGCGGATCGTCGACGGTGCGGGCGCTCCCGTGAGCAACGCCAAGGTCACGATCACCGCGGAGGGGTCGCAGGACATCGTCGTCGACTCCTGCGCCGGCACCGATGGGATCTTCCGCTTCTTCCCCGCGGCGGACGCGGCCGCCGGAGGCGCCGCCGCCGAACAGGTTGCGACCTACGTGGCATCCATCGCGGCCCCGGACGGTGGCTCGGCGCAGTCGGTGACCATCGACCCCGCGGCGCTGACGGAGGACCGGACCGTCGATGTCACGCTCGATGGGGT
>Ga0315288_10012810_pt1 | contig 10525 bp, 3 predicted proteins | sample YL17G11_20_MG_FD_203454 | JGI IMG/M metagenome (GOLD analysis project Ga0315288, IMG submission 203454) | Sediment microbial communities from Yellowstone Lake, YNP, Wyoming, USA - YL17G11_20 | ecosystem: Environmental > Aquatic > Freshwater > Lake > Sediment | place: USA: Wyoming | collected...
TACTGAATCTGAATGCGCTTCGTGGTCTCGAAATTCAAATTCGGATCGATAAGGTCGTCTTGAAGGTAAGAAAAACCTCCTTCAACGTTTCCGAATCTGTACAAGAAACCGCGTTGCGGCTTCCCAGGAGCCACGCCAGGAGATGCCGGGTCGACATCAATCCGGGCAAGCCAAACTTCAAGAAAAACAAACTCAGCACGGTTTCCGCCAGTGGAAGAAGAAGGCGGATTCAGGAGAATCTTATTCCAAGTATCCGTATCATTCGCCGCAAGCGGAGGAGCTCCGGTTCTCGTTCCTGTAACCGGTATCGGCCATCCGTTAACGATAGCCCAAGAAATATTACGGGTTTCACCCGGTGTATTTCGACCGAAATGAAGGAGATTTGAGTTATCTGGATCCGTAAAGAATTCAGAACGAGGATTGGATTCGTTCATTATCCAACCGGATGCCATTTCAGCCCGGACAGCTTCAGCCCTGGACTCGAGCTCGATGAGTGATATGAGATTCAGTTCTGAATCAAGCGGTGGCCTTCTGGCCTGGAATATGACTCCGGCAAGTTGCTTGTCCCGGTTATCCGTGTACCGGCTTACACCTGGCCCAAGAGGATTTACTGTCATGTGTGTTCAGTCCAATTCATGATGCAGGTGTTCCTATAAGACTTTCTGACATAAGCGTCTTAGCCACAGTACCTGTAGACCAGGACGGTTGCAGTATTATTTTTAATGAAAAAGCGCTCAATTATCAGTTTATCTAAAGATTTCACCATATTTATAAACTTTGACATTTTCTCTTTAAACGACGTGTGGCGTCATATACCCTAGCGCGCTCGAGTTTGCATCTATAACATCCTCGCTCATTAAACGTTTTAGGTTTGTCGCTAAGTTGATGGCCACGAAAACAAACAGTAGGTTTACAAATGATGCATAATCTACGACCATCAGATGATAAATATACATTACTGTCTGAAAGGTCATGACCTTTAGAACATTTAGTTCTCGCGTTTCGGTCATATTCTGAAGAACGGTCGGCAGCACAACGCCGACAAAATCGCCACCCATTATCATTTATACGGGTACTTTCATGAGTAAATTCGTGCCCGTTTTTACAATGAGTCCGCGAAGATCTGTTTTTATTTGCAGTCTCAAGACCTTTTCGAAATTTCAGCGATATATGCGGGTCTCGATGAAGTTCACGAATGGTTTCTGACATTCGAATACGTGATTCTTTACTAGAAAATTGTTCTGACGTTGCCTTAGATAATTTATTACGAACTTCTGGACGTGAAAGAACTTTTTTTGAAATTGATGATTTATATGCACGATTAAACGGATTCTCATACCAGATTTTTATGGAAGCTAATACCTTCTCTCGAAAACCTGGTTGATCCCATGGATTCCGTTTAATCGGATGTGGGATGTGAAGTCCACCTTTAGAAACATTGAATCCGAATTTAGGATCTCGTGTTTTCCATCGTTTAATTAGTGACTCTTCAGCAATATTTGCATCTTCTAAGTTATCAAATACTCGGATTATTTCATGTGAAAACGCTTCGGGACCATATTTTCGAATCGCATTCGGGAAATGCCAACGCCCACCTTTTGCATTTCTCTTTGCTGCATAACAATGATCTGACCAACGTCGTTCCATCGTACGAGACGTAAGTCCAATGTAACGACGTCCAGATTCAACATGTGTATGACAGTAAATCGTCCAGCGTTCCACACTGGAATTGTCGTATAAAAGCTCTAAAATGACAAACGCCAGGTCCAGCTAAGGGTACTAGTCGGAGGTTTATTTATTACCGGGAATGTTAAATAATTCGCCAGCGTATCTAAACCTACGAGGTTAACAGTCGGATCATAGGCCCCGTTCGGAGGTAGGACAGGGCTTCGAACGCCCATATTTGTCGATATATCACCCCCAATGAGACCCATTTCAACAATCGGACCTACAGCTTCCGACTCGGAAAAAATGGTGGTGAAATCAACGATATTCGTCGGAATACCAGAAACTGACCCGCCACCGTCAATAAATGACGACGACGCTATAGCTTTTCTACCAATTTCGTTGTATAGAGATCTTTGGGTATTTGACGGTGCGGGCGGATTCTGAAGGTCCCAACCAACATCTCCTGCACCAACTGCAAGGGCATAAATTCCGAAGCTTGGCTCAGAGACGTGCGGTGACGCCGCACTGCGCATGAGACGAGCGATAAGGATACTCGCATCCATAGTTACAATATTCTTGAAGTGTCCAGAGGTCTCCACACCCGTTCGGACATCTGTAAGAATCCAAAAAACCTCACCACGAAAGCCAACAAACACGTCTGAAGCGTTCCTCTCAATATTGAGGCGTGTTTGAGAGCTATCCCCTGGCTTTCTATATATGTCGCGTGGCATTCAGTGTCTCCTTCAAATGATAAGCGAACCAGGAAAGTACCGGGCTCTGCCACTATATGGTTGTTTACAGTACGGCCCAATAAGGCCCCTACCATCAGCTAAGGACAATTGATAGCTGGGCGTTTTCATCGTCAGAGAATGGAGAAGTAAGACCCTGTTCACCATCAGACTGGATGAAAAATCTCATACCCTCATACAAAACACGATTTGGAGGGTCCAACCGAATGAGTACGGAGCTACCGTGGGATCCCGGGTTCACTAAATGAGATGAATACTTGTTCCACTCGTCAAAACACAAATTTGCAACAACATCAAACGGATCACCGGTCGAATAATCCGGCGCGGTAATTGGATTTAAGACGTCATGGATGGTGTGAACGTTTGAGTTAGAATCACTTACCGTCATAGTCCTGTGTGCGTTATACGAGTACTTCACCGCCTCGAGAATGCTGACTGAACCAAGAAGCATACTCATAGTCGATGCCGGTGGAGACATCGGCGGATCCGGAAGAAGAACGAGCTCGCCAGGATCATTGTTCAAATGCACGCGAAGTTGAGTTAGATGCGCATTGAACTTTGACTTCAAGTTTATCGAAAAATCTCGAGTGTTATATAATGGATCTTGAAGTGGTCCAGTAATAACATCAACCATATCTTGTGCTTGATGAACAGGGTTTACAGAAAAATGACCATTCATAAATGACTTTAACAAAATCGTATTTGATAAAGCGGTCGGCAAATTAGGTGTTATGCCTGATGGAGGAACATTCACGAAGTCCCACGAAGGATGAGACTGAACAATAGAGTTCAACCTGTGTGATTCCGTAACAACCATCATTTCATCGATGGTTGTAATACAGCTACTAAGGTCTACCGGGTCCGAAGAAATAACCGAGGACGTTGGATCCGGGATCTTATGGTACACCACAGACCCAACGTGTGAATTCCAGAGACTCTTCATACTTGTTAAAACAAGTATCATCGTTGCAAGATCGATCGGATCTGGAATTGTAATTATATTTGATATATCACTCTGAAAGTGAACAACCCACCTGACGAAATGTTGATTCATAACCTGAATCAACTCTGTGGCAACTAGGTATGCTGACTGCGCATCTATTGCAAAACCTAACGATGGAGCATCGATCGTGTCGTTTTGAGTATGGACAGCGAAAGGAACGATTTGAACTAAGTGGGCCTGATATGCAGATGTTAAAATATTCAACAAAGATATCGCAGACGCTAGATCCGTAGCAGGAGGAGCTACGATAGCGTTCCACGTATCAGATGTTAAGTGAACTGAAACGACAGAGTTGCTTACAACACCATATGATGTTAGATGCTCGTTAAATTTTTGTACAGCTTCATTAACTAAATCAATAAGCTGTTTGACAAATGGTATGACTGTAAGAACATTTATTGAGTCATCTTCGAGATCCGCAATAAACCCGGGAGAATTGATAAGATTTTCAGACGGGATAGACATTATCGGTGTGTCTATCTTAACAAGACCACCTCTTGACTCAAGGTCTTGAGTCATTGGAACTGGAGGAGTTCCATCACCGAGAATGGTATAAGCTTCAGTGTCTAAATACATGAACTCATCTGAAGGAGTTCCACCAGACCAAATACTAAAACCAAACTGAGAGTGCTTGGTTTTAGTAAATAAATGGTCCGGAGACGCTACGACGTTACCGTAGTTCAAAACCTGGTGCCCAGGAACTCTCTGGTCCGTTATAGTAATTTTTCCTATGGAGTACGAAACGGTTCCCCAAACTGTTCTATCGATTTCAAATGGGTTAAAACTTCCGAAAGCGATGGAATGCTTCGAGTTTGTTATATTCTTCAGGAAACTGCTACTAACTGGCGGAAGAGTTAGTACATCATAATTTACTGATATTGAAGGGACTAAAGACCCGTCGATATAAATCGATACGGAACTAGTTGGATCTCTAACGATTCTATATGTGTGAGTTAAAGTCCAGTCAATTTGACTAAGATAATATGAACTGAGAACTTCAGGATCTCCGCCTTTATACAAACCTATGTACCTTTGAGATACAGCAAGGGGATCTGATATTTTTGAATCACGAAACACGCACACAGAAGACCAGTCAACTACTGACTCTGAAGAACGCAAGTCGGCATTCGACACCTGTTCACTACCAGACCCGAATGATATAGCCGGACCGGATACACCGGTTTGCAGACTTGAGTATGCGAAAGTTCCGATCGGAATGTTGTCAACGAGAACAATGCAAAGATTTGCGGTTTTAGAAGTATATATGTTGTAAGAATGGACTTTTTCATCATTCCAAGCAAAAGGCATTTCAGAAACTGAAACCAAGGAGTTTAATCCTGAACTAAAACTAAGGATATTTACATATTGTTGACCAATTGAGTCCTGAGAAAGATGGAATTCAACATTTTTCCCAAGAGGACCTTCATCAACGTTTACTAAAACCCCGCATGGACTCAGGTTAGAGCCAGCAAAAATCGGATTACCAGGAGTACATGACAACACGGAACATCTAACATCAAGTTTCCAGTCAGATGATAGGATAACACTCAGATAAAGTGGATCAACAAAGCTATACGCCCTATAATCTATTGAGCTCGAGTCCGTGATCCTGAGCGTTCTGCCATATAACCTAGCTAACTGAGATCCAGAGTAATCCCACGGAGCGATTTCAAGATCCGGGTAGTTTTCACCGAACCAAGAAACCTTAGGCTCCGGGTTTGAGTCTCTACCGAAGTATGTACCTACCGGTATCCCGAGCTTCTCAACAGCGTGTCCGCCTATTATCTGAATAGAAGAAGCTGACCCGAGAGATTGATTCGTGAAACGTACTTTTCCGTCAACAGCCGACGCTAAATTAAACAAGAGCTGACTGTTAATTACGTTAGAAGCCGTGAAGGCATCAGTCACGTTAAACGTGAATGTTAGAGTTTGTGGGATCTTGCCGTCTATCGACAGTATGATCGTGTCTCCCGATAATATCGGGAATGGCTCGTTGATCACACCAGTAATGGAAGACGGTATCGGTGAACCCTGCAAAAACACCATATGAACGGAAAGGTCACCATCATCGAAGAAAACACCGGATGCCCTATTACTAACCGAATAAGTGTAAAAACCGACACTAGTAGTGAATTCAATAGAACTAGATGTTGTTATTTGAAGAATCGGTTCTAAACGAAGAAACCCACGGTACGCTCCGGTCGATAAACCGAGAGCAGATTCAGTACCGACAGGAGCACTGGAAGTAGAATCCAATACCAACTTGTTAGAAACGATCCTATCATAACCTCCCTGTCCAACCGTAATCCATGGAGCGAATGGATCTTTTTCTGGTACATCTATCGGTTCATATACTACTGATTTATTCCCTATGATTTGATTAAAATCAATAGGTGTAATATTAACACGAACGAAGTTCCAATAACTTGTTGACGAAGCTTGCCTGGATAACGACCCGAAAAAAGTCTGTTGAATAGAATCTATTTTTAAATCAACATCAGAAGTTGCAGGAAGTTCTGAAATTTTAGCAGAAGCGAGTGGAGTAAAATCTCCACCAGAGTATAAAGAAACAACTCCATTTTCATCCTTATAAAGTCTATAAGTTGAAGTAATAGTCCAGTCAAACGCAGAGCTAATCCAGCTCGTTTCAAGTTCCGGAAGTTTAGCTTCAATCAATAGACCAATTTGTTTTACAAAACCGACTATATTAAGGATATCATCTACGTAATGAATTCCATGTTGAGTTCTATGGGCGTTGAATTCATTCGCAAGGGCATTCAAGACAACTATTGCCGAATCAATACTCGTCGCGTCAGAATTAAGATCAGTATTTACTATATCTGCAATAACATGGACAACACCATCTCCTAAAGATCCACGCGATATATGCTGATTAAACAGTGCCCTCAGCCTATTGGTCAAAATGATTAACGAAATTTGATCAGTAGCTGCAACAACATCAATTGAATCTTGCGGGGAGTTCGGCCTGTGGACTCCTGTTGTAACAAGATGTGAATTGAACTCTTCCATTATCGCATTAGCTCGAGCTATGGCCGACGATAGATTGTTGGCCGAAGTCTCAAGTAATCCGACTAAAGCAAGAGTAGATCCGTCAGTAAAACCAAAACCTGGTCCAACTACGGCACCGTCATTTTGAATTGTTTCAGCGCTCATGCGGAACGCTGCAGAAATGGTACTAGGAAATTCGATATTTAGTGAATGAGTATAAAACGGAGGGTTGCTATACGGTCCAGTTTGGATGTCATCATCCATTACAGTTAGTAAAGAACTGCCTGATTCAATAAATATAATCCCTTGCCCCTCAAGTTTCCAGGGGTCGGTAGATATATCTGGAAGTGATGTTGGGTCGTATCTAATCGTGACTTCTTCAACAGAAGACTCGAACACCGGATACGCAACACGATTTCCAGGAACATTTAGCAGAAGGGTATTCGGATCATTTAGAACAGCGGTATACGCTCTCTCGAGAGCTTTATACTTCCATCCAACTTGAATCGGTTGGAAAGCCGATCCAACAGTCGATTCAACAGTTCCAGTATAAGACTCTGGATCAATAAGATATGATCTAGCTCTGTATGTATGACCCGGAAGTCCAACAACTCCATTATTCCCATCACCATTAAGAACAAACTCGGGTGTGTTTAGTCTCTCAAATTTTGTCGGTGGATTATCTAAAAAATTATAATCGATAGCTACTAAATCACCATGGATAGGTGCGTTCGTTAAAACAACAGCACCAAGAAGACCGAACACAGAATCAACGGTAACCGGGTTTCCGTTAACGCGAACGACTACATCTGTCGGATCATCTGCTATTTGTCCGATTCTCGGATCTTGAATAATCCAAGCAAACGGTCCAACGAGAGGTCCTGTTCCAGTAGTCGGTATGACCTCAGGGGCACTTACACGACTTAGCGTGTCTTTTGAAGTATGGACGATATCATTCTGTCTATGTAGTTCCATTTTCCGACGAATGTCATTCGCAAGAAGAATGGCTGACGGAAGATTATATGCCGCAATAGCTTGAGGAAGATTTTGCGAATCGGGTTCAATGTGTACCGGACCACCAGTACTAAAAACTGTCCCGATATGTAAAGAAAAAGCCGTGAGAAGGCCGTTTAACATGATACTTACAGAAACAACATCGACAGCAAGCCCGGCATTTGCTGGATTGACGATGTCAGAGTTTACGTGAGAAGTCGATACTCTATGCTGATTATATCTATATTGAAGTTCATTGGTTAAAACAAGAAGAGAGTCTATAGTCTCTTGTTCATCAGTTGAGTTCAAGTTTGCGTTGTCGAGTTCCACAACAGAGTTAGATATAACTCTTGATATGTAAAAAGTTCCATCATTTCTACCGGATGGAGTTCCAGAAATGACAAGTTGTTTTCCGACATGAGAAGAAAGAAATGGCTGAGTCGATACGGAAATACGATTCGGACCGGTTACAAATAAGTTTGCCCCGCCGACTAGTTGAATTGGTTTCTTAACTATCGGACCCCTGTTCGTAAACAGTGTACGACCTGCGGCTGAACCAAGTCCTGTAAAAAACACAGTCATGATTAAATTGGGTTTCCGAATGAGTCTTTCAAGAGACTCACATCAAGACCATACTGAAGATAATCTTCCATACCGCTAACTTGAACTCGCAAAACTCTCGAGTCGTCCCAATATGATTCACCGACTATCAATCCGGGAGGTCCTGTGAAGATTAAAAAACTCGATGGAACAGGCTCTTCGTTCATCGGCTTTGAAAAGAAAATGTTAAGCTGGTCTTTGATCAACTCATCGTTTGATGATCCACGTCCAGCTCCGGGTTCAGGCAAAGCCGATGCTACGAATGGCGATGAAGATAAACCGCGAAATGACTCCGTGATTTTTCGAGTCACAGGATGTGAGAACGAACGAGGATCGTTCGGTAAAATTTTCAAATTGGCTTCTATGATATAATCAGCCCCTCTCATGAGGCCGTCATAGCACATAGTTATTGAATCGAATTCTTTAGCAAACTGTAGTCTCGGACCTTTGCCACGATGTGAAGATAAATTGTTTCGATGATTCAACAGAGCTGTATTAAGATCGATCGCTAAGTTGATAGCGGATCGAAAATCAGTTGCATTTTGCCTACTCACAAAATCAGTAGATGCCTGAAACACATGATACTTCCCGTCAGCATCTGAAACGTGTTTATTGTAAACACTTTTCAAAAAGTTAACAGCAGTAACAACTGATACTTCATCCATATCCGGTATACGAGAATCGTCAAAATAGTCATCTATATCTGTTAAATCATGAACGATAACGGCCTGCCCCGATGTAGAAAGACCAGATTCGCTAAGATGGATACGAAAAACATCCATCATTTCTGCTATAAGTTCTTGAATAGTTTGAATAGATGAATCAAGGGAAATGCTGTTAACATTAACAGGAGAGCCTCCATCCATTTCGACGAACACATCTTCATATTTCGGTAAAGATAACCCAGAAGATGTTCTGACAGTCAGAAAACTCGTATATGACTTAACTGACATGTCATTGGTAACACCAAATGAATCTGTTCTAAAATTAAAAAGAGTGTATACGATGTCCTGACTATTTAGTCCAGCAACAATCGTATATCTTGGAACAGATGAACTACCGTTCAACTTCAAACGAGCCATGTATGTAAAACTGTCACTAACAAGAGCAGAAGATGTAGAACCGGAAAATGAAACGACAGAGTCGACATCAACCGGGAAGTCATATAGAATATGACCATTGAATGATTGTTTCATTTCCGTAGCAACAGTCATGGCGACGGGTTCATCTGTAACAGTCTGTGGTGTTATATTATTAACATCGTCTTGATATAAGTGTATTGATCCGGAAAGTAGGTGTGTCGCATACTTCTGCTGTAATTCATTCAATAATGATATAGATTCATTTACAGTAGTTATGGATGGAAAAACGCAAGATGGATTAGAATATGGTGAACTAGGAGAATTCGTTGTATCATGAACCGAGTGCCATTGACCAAGTTCATGCATAAGTAAACGAGTTCTAAGTTCGTCTGCAATAACCGATGCACCAAGAATATCGGACGGTCCAGACGGATCTGGTGACGTAACTACATTTTCAGTATCATCAACGGAATGATAAGGCGTTGATCCGTATAATGCACCAAGATGAGTATTATACTTTGTCTTTAAAGCTATAGAAAGAACTATAGCTTGTTCGACAGAAAAAGCCGGTTTAAGTTGAACAGTGTCGTCTCTATCGGGAAATGAATGCGATGGAACCAACACAGCATGAGAGTTATACTTTTCTAAAAGATCGTTAAGAAGCCCAATAACAGACGTTGAAAATGGGAGCGAATTGACCGAAGTAAAATGAACATCCGGAGCAATTAAATGAGCATTGAATTTCGTTTTAAGATCAACACATATATTTATGAGAGAAGCATCGTTAGTTGGATCCGGGGCCGTCACAGGAGACGAGATACCAAGTAGGTGAACACCATCTTTCGTAACAGACCACTTCGACACATCCACGATGTCAGTATCGAGCATCGGACAACTAAAGAAAACATTAACGTAAGCATTGTACTCAGTCGGAACGACTCTACTTACGTACGCAGAGACAACGGCCGGAGTTGATATATCGGAATACGACCATGGAGGTGGAGACTGAAGTCGTACATCAAGAAACACTTCCCCGGAAGAAGCGGTGTTAAACGACGAATCTGTTACATTCAAATATTGAATGAGAAATGAATCACCCGTTAAAAGTCCGGGCGGTATCTCGAATCTAATGTTTGTTTCCGGATTTGTACCGACAATTCGTGTGAGAACTGACGGTAATAGTGTATTTCCCTGAAAAATTGGAAAAATCTGAGCCGAGACTATCGTAGACGTATCACGTACAGATTTATCGAATACAACATCAAGACATGATCTATCGGATAAATAAGCCCCGATAGCGAAAGGAGGATTAGGAACAGAAGCCGTGAGGTTATAGGTGGAAGTGGAAGATATTCTACCATCAACTGATACTATGTTCCTCAACTGAATCGAGTAAATAGCTGAAAAAGTTAATGGAGCTG
>Ga0315288_10012811_pt1 | contig 10525 bp, 12 predicted proteins | sample YL17G11_20_MG_FD_203454 | JGI IMG/M metagenome (GOLD analysis project Ga0315288, IMG submission 203454) | Sediment microbial communities from Yellowstone Lake, YNP, Wyoming, USA - YL17G11_20 | ecosystem: Environmental > Aquatic > Freshwater > Lake > Sediment | place: USA: Wyoming | collected...
TCCGGGGGGTGACTCTCGCAAACAACTATTGCGATCTAAACGGCACATACGGGATTCATCTCAACTCGCAAGAAGGCGCCATGGAGTTTGAAATCTTGGGGAACAGAGCTACGGGCAACCTCGCGCCGTTGGCGATACAAATCGCCGTGCGTAACCTGCTCGGGTCCGTAGACCCCCGGGGGACGATCCTAGGTAATTTCTGCGCCGCTGCGGAAGCGATCCAAGTGTCACGCGCGGGGTCGGTGACGTACGACGCGGGCGCTATAGGGTACGTGACCCACCCGATTCGTGGCGTAGAGACCAGGTATATGGCGAACGCGAACCTCCGGCGTTGCGTGCTACTTGAGCCGCTGCTCCACAACCACGCCGTGCTACAGACCCCCTAAGAGAGGCTTATCCGATGCCAGCTAGAGGACTAATACAACGCGAATTCGTCGCCGTGGCGGTAAACACCACAACGACGTCGGCGGTGTTCGTGACGCTGCTCTCCCGCCCGATCACGGTGCTTGTCACGGGGTCAGATGTCGACATCATCGCAACGTTCGCCGTTTCGCATACGTCGGCGGCCGACCAAACAACCTTTTTTCGGATTACGTTTGACGGCGTGCCGGTACGTGGGGCGGGCCTGTTCTCCACGGACGTCGGAGAGACCAATTCGGGCGCGATTATCGCGCATATGACGGGCGTGGCCGCGGGGGTGCACACTGTGCTGCTCGAATGGCGCACGACGGCCGCGACGGCGCAAATACGTCCTGTGGCGGCGCCTGATGCCGAGTCAGCGGCCCTATTCGTGGATGAGGTGGCGGTATGAAAGCGTCGCAGTACAGTCTCTCGATCGCGGGTAGCACAAAGAACGGCGCTATCGATTCAGAAAGGCTCATCGAAGAAGTCAAAACCTCGCCAGACATCGGGAAGGCGCTTGCGAGTGTGGACACCAAAGGCGACGAATGCCTCCTCCGATTTACCGACGAGCTCACGCCGGGTGAGAAGGCGGCCCTACTCGCGCTCGTGCTAGCGCACACGGGTGAACCCGCACTCCCCACGGACCGCGTGGATACGCACGCGGTGGCCGTGAAAGACGCGCCCGAGTATAGCGGTGCAGATTTCGAGGTGATCGCGGACATGCGCGCCGTGGTTGATTCGGGCGGCGCCCCTCTGCTAGTCCAATTTGCGGGCGCGTTCGTGCTCCAAGATGGGGACTCGTGGGACGTGGCTATTTTTCTGGATGGCGCCATCGTGCCGGCAAGCCAGCTACACGTGCAAGCTGTCGGGATCTTCCCCTTGGCGACGCACGCCGTCCTCACGGGGCTCAGCCGAAAAGCGCACACTATTGAGGCGCGGTGGGCCGTTAGCCTCGGTGCTGCGCGTGCATACAGCACCCAGCGGTCGTTAGCATGCGCCCAACTCCTGTAACCAACCAAACCTAGCTAGCGGGGCCCGCATATGTCCAAGGTAGGCGACACGGTCACAATACGCGCCACGTTTCGGGCAGACGGGGCGCTCGTAGACCCCACAACGTTGGCGTTGGTGATTACGGCGCCGAACGGGGCGGTTACGCCCGGTAGTTGGCCCCCTGACGGCGTGATCGTGCGCGACGATTTAGGGACGTTCCGCACGACCCTTCTACTCACGCAAGCGGGGACGTGGGATTACGTGTGGACGGCATCCGGGACGAGCACCGAAGTCATCCATGGGGCGTTTGCTGTGGACGCTATCCGCGAAAACGTATCTATCGACGTGCACACGGGGACACTCGTGCCGATTACGGACGCGTTGGTACGGGTGTTCAACGCCTCGGGGGTGCCCGTAGCAGGCGGATTGACGGACGCGGCGGGGGTGTACGCCGGCCGCGTCGTGCCCGGTAGCTATTCGGTGGTGTTGATGCATCCGATGGCGTCATTTCCTATTTCGACGCCGATCGTGGTGGCGGATACCGGGGGCGTGACCCCCCAAGTGTTCAACGTCGTGGGCGTGCTGTTGCCGATTGTGGACGTAGCGCCGCCTCGACTGGTGCGGCTGTTCGGGTATGTGGCCGATAGCGGCGGGGCGCCCGTGGGCGTGCGTGTGGTGGTGGAGTCGGTAGACGGGGGCAACCGCCGGCCGTTCGTGACGCCCGACTCGGGCGGTACGGGGGTCGCGCCGAGTACGACGATGGTACGTGTAGAGAAGCGCGAGCTCGTGGCGTCCACCGCAACGGGCTATTGGGAGTGTGATGTCATCGCGGGGGCGAGCTACCGGGTACGCGTGCCGGATGTGGGGTTCGACCTGATCGCGCGCATACCGAACGTCACGCAGGTGACCACGGTCAACGTGCGCGACCTACGCCCCGATCCGGGCGACGGTGGGTCAATCGGGGTGACGAGTGACACGGGTACGGCGCACGAGCTCTCGCGCGGGATCGGGTAGCGCGGCCATCCGCGTGTGATATGGGGGTACTCATGCACCCCTACTACTCGGGCCACGGCATCACACTGTATTGCGGGGATGCATTGGAATTGCTCCCGCAGCTGCCGGCGCGACAATTCGACGCAATCGTGGCCGATCCTCCGTATTCGTCCGGTGGCGCATTCCGAGGGGACCGCATGTCCTCCACGACGGCCAAATACGTAAGAAGTGACTCTAAGCGGTCTAAATCGGTCGTGGGGTTTACGGGCGATAACCGTGACCAGAGATCGTTTCTTGCGTGGTCTACTTTGTGGCTTAATGCCGCGCGGCGCACGGCGAAAGATGGCGCAGCGTTGTGCCTGTTCACCGATTGGCGCCAGCTGCCCACCACCACGGACGCGGTCCAATGTGGGGGCTACGTATGGCGCGGGATTGCCGTGTGGCGAAAGGTCGGGCCCCGCCCGACGATGGGGCGGTTCGCAGCTGGCGCCGAGTACATCGTTTGGGGGTCTAAGGGCCTGATGCCCACGAAACGCGGTGTGGGCGTGCTGCCGGGAGTCTTCGAGCATGCGTCTGTGCGCGGTGCCGTGGCGCGGTCGCATACCACCCCCAAGCCAGTGCCCTTGCTGCGCGATTTGGTGGCGATCTGCCCAGCGGGCGGGGATGTCCTTGACCCGTTTGCAGGCACCGGGTCTACGCTGATCGCTGCGATGGCGACGGGGCGCACGGCGGTAGGTATCGAGATCGACGAAGCGCACTGCGCGTCCATCGTGAAAAATATCGGTGCATACATGTCAGGGCAGGCGCCGCCGACTCACCGCGTGTTTTCGGTGCGGTAGCTGGTAGGCTTGGGCCATGTTGGAAATGCTCAAGGGGCTGTTGCAAAGCCGCAAGGCGTGGATATCTATTGTCGCGATCCTGGTTATCGGGGCGTTGGCGGGGCTCGCTAAGGTGGGCGTGAAAGACGCCGTCGAGTTTATTAAATGGGTTGTGACCCTGTGGGTGGGCGGGATTGTCGCTGAGGATGCGGCGAGCAAGCTAGGATACGCCCGTGTGGCGGCGGCCCAAGCGGGCGCTGCGGGGCAGACGAAGGGCGGGGCGGCCGACGGCGCGTCATCGGGGGCCGGGGCCCTTGGCGGGGCTGCTAGGGCGTCTGAGATGCCCGTGACGGTGCGCCCTCCTGTCGAAAAGTGATGTTTCACGCGCTAAATGCTTGCGCGCGCGGGGATTACGCCTTAGTTTCCGGGGGTCCGTATCTCCCTTCGATGGGACACGTGACCCGGTAGTACCCACCACCGAGACCCCCTAGGGCTGCTTCGCACCCGGCCCTAGGGGGTGTTACTTTTTGCCGGTATTCGTGGGGGCCGGGCTGTTGCCTCGTGTGCTTGGAGGGGGTATGTCTCCGAGGCATGCCCGTGCGCATATGGGTGAAAGACCGCGACCGTCACGACTACAACCCCGCGCGGGATGTCGCGCCGCTCAAGGCGGTGATCCGCAAGGGTCATAAGTTCGACATTGAGACTATTGGGGTCGTGGAGGTTTTTCGCTTGGGGGTGCTCGCGGAGGCTATGGACCGCAAGGACCACGTGCTGTGGGATTGGGAAAGGCGGGGCGTGCTGCCCAAGCCGCTCTACGAAGTGACGTTCGACACGAGGTGTAGGCGCTGGTATTCGGCGCACCAAATCGTCAACGTCAACCGGCTTACCCAGATACGTTGGCAGGGCAAAAAGTACCTACACAAGCGCAACGATTTCGATCAATTCCTGGCCGAGATGCGCTTGTGTTTTTACGCCCCGGATCTCGTTGTCGACGAACAAGGCGTGTTACTGATATAAACTCGTTTGCGTGTGTAGGAGGGCCGAAATGTCGGACCATGAAGCGATTCTGATAGATTTGCTCGCGAACATCACAACGGAATACGTGGCCATGGGCGAAGACGTGCCCGCGTATGTACGCGCCGAGATGGGCGTGGACGCGCTCCGTGACCTGTTCAAGGGCCTACGTCGCGCTCGGCTGCTCTACGAGGCGGAGCACGGCGTGCAAGAACCCCCGAAGGTCGACGGCGGGGATGGCGGGGCAAAAAACCGCAACCTCGAATTCATCTCAAAGGAGGATCACCACGCGTACGTTACCAAGGCGGATTTCAAGCGGTGGAGGCATCGCACGCTGCAAGACATCACGGGGATTTTGCAAGCGTTCCAACGTGACCTCATCGGTGGCCAAGGGCGCACCAACACCTTGTGGAACGCGATCAACGCAGTGATCCGGTCGTTCGCCAACCGCGGGATGATCAACAACGAGGATGTAGGGGCCGCGGGGCGCGAGCTCATGGCCGAGGCCAACGCTCATCTGGCCGTTGCGCGGCGGGCGGCCGATGAGAAAAGGAAAATCCAACCTGGGGAGATCAAGCCGACTCCGATCGAAGTTATCGGGGCGGCGATCTACCCCAACCAGGCGGCGCCCGTAGAGGCGACCGTGGGCGCCGCGGGGGGTGACGGGGTGCCCGCCTAAGGGCCGGCGGCGAATGTGGGGTCTACGGGGCGCGTGGGGCGCCCTAGTGGCGTGTGTGTAGCGGGTAGTGAGTGCAACTTGGAGGTGCGATCATGGGTATCCAGAAGAAGAAATCAGCAACGGGGCCAGTGACGGAGCTAGACCGGTCGGGGCGCGTCTCGGTCAATGTGTCGGCTGTTGACGCGGACACGGGGCAGGATATCCGGCGGTCTGAGACTGCGACGCCAACGGCACCGTTGGCGCATGCTGCGGGGGCGCCTGTCGGCCGGGTCAAGTATTCGAGCGGTATTCGCCTGTCGAAATCGTTTAACTCCGCGAGCGTGGAGGTGGGCGTCGAGCTCCCGTGGGTGATCCGCCCGGGCGCTTCGGGGGCTGAAGACGTAGCTGCGGGGCTGAAATTCGCCGCGGATATGGTTGAAGACGAGATGGCGAGGCAGGCACCCGAAGTAGAAAAGTTGCTCGTCGCGCTGGCTCGTAAGCGAAGCGGTACGGCCGGCGACTAGCCCCATCGTTCGACAACGGTTCGGGACCCTCGGCGCACGTAGTGCCGGGGGTTTTATTTTGGTGCTCCCCCGCCTAGAGCCCGTAGACGCCCCGTAGGGCGCCCGCGCTAGCCTAGACGCCCCTAGCTCCCGTCGTCGCGTCCAAACGCTTCGGACGAGGCGCTGGTGGCGCCGTAGGGGGTCCGGTGTGGCGGGCGCCCCGTTCACCCCCGCCACCGCGCCCCTTGGGGCCCTGCCCGACGGCCGGCCATAGGACGAAATGACGCAATTTGACGCGGTGCTCGTACCCCCTGCGCGCACGCGTTGTAAGGATCGCACACGATCGCGTTATAAGGTTCGCGCACGTGTAAGCGGTTCGCGCGCGCAACATGTAGTATTAAGTAAGATCGAGAATACGAAAAGATGCATTGTCCACACAAATACTCTTAGTGTAAACTAAGAGTTAATACACTCTAGATCCTCCGAAAATAGGAGATGTGGACAAGTTCCCATCACAACCAGATCGAAAACCTTCACTGGTTGAATCAACTCTCTCCCTCTCCCATTCAACCGAGACCATTCGGTGCATCAATCCCCGCTGGAAGATCCCGGTAGCTGATCACAGGTACCGAATACGCTCTAGGATCGAAGAGGTGAGGCGGTTCCACCGCCGAACCGTTCGATCGCGAGGATCGTACTAGGTGACGCAGTCACCTAGAGAACACTATGATCCGCAATTTCACCCACACGAATTTAACTCTCAAACGAGAGACAACACGAGGTTGAATCAACTCTCTCCCTCTCTCCCATTCAACCGAGATCATTCGATACAAACCCAACATGACTTCACACCGACTCAAATGGGATCTCACAGGTATCGAATCCGTTTTCTGGTTGTTAACGCGCACGCGCGAGGGGGTGAAATTCGGCGCGCATGCCCCGCACCAATGGCCGCTGTAAGGTGGCAATCCACGGGGCCGTAGCAGCCCGCGGAAGCGCTTGACGCCGTGGCCTGCGGTGGGTAGATGTTCGTACAGGTGACGGGGTACCGATCGGGTGTCGTGGGTAACGACCCGAAGGGCGCGCAGGCATTTGCGAAAGGTGCGAGACGATGAGGGTTCGAGTTCCGCTGAGGTTTTCGGATGCGCAGCTGTGCGACCTAGACCGGCCGCAGTACCGGATGGTGATCGAGTACGCCGGTGACCTGATAGCCCGTGCGAAGCGCGGGGAGGGGGTGGAGCGCATCTCGAAGGGGCTGCTACTGTCGGGCGAGAGTGGGCTGGGCAAGTCGTATGCACTCGCCGCCCTGACGCGGTGCTTTGTGGGCGTGTTCTCACCGAGCATGCACGCGGATCATGTTTTCGTGACAAGCCCGGAGATGTTCGAGTCGTTAGGCATGTTTGAAGACTCGCGGGGCGACCACGAATTCGATCCATTCCGTGGGCAGTCGTGGCGCGAGACGCTGGTCAAGGTGCCATGGCTAGTGATCAACGATCTTGGCAAAGAGTACCGAGGCGGAAAGATGAGCGAACAAGCCGAGTTCAAGCTGGGCCGGGTACTGCGCGCTAGGAGCGAGAGGTGCCGCATCACCCACGTGACCACGAATTTGTCGCCGGGGAGTCTGGGGCGGATCTATGGCGAATCTACGGCGTCCCTATTGGCCGAAATGACGGACGCGTACACGATCGAAGGTGAGGACCGTAGGCATGCGGAGTTAGCAAACCGGGGCGGTGTGCGGTGACGGTGACGGGCGGTGTGCCCGTCGCGATAGAAACGCCATACGATGTTGAGCGGGCGCTCCTAACGAAGGTGATCGAGACTGGGGACGTGCTTCAGCTGCTAAAGGCGCGGGATCCATTGGCGTTGTTCACCGCGGCGTCTACGGCGCGAGACGTGGCGGACTGGCTGATCTGCCACTACCGGTCGTTTGGTAAGGCGCCGAGCTTGCGGTACGTGCGGTCCCATTTCCCCGAGTTCGAGGCGGAGCGTGTGGACGACGAGCTCAACGAGATAATGGAGCTCGCGAGGCTGCGTCGTCTGTATGGCGATCTCCAGGTGTCGCTAAGGCGGGTGACGATAGCGGCGCGGGAGAGCCCGCAAGAGGCCCTCACAACGATGCGCGGTGAGACCGCGGCCCTTTCGGTGCGATACGCGACCGGGAATGTGGTGGACGCCACCAAGAGGGGCGCAGAGATACGCGCGAGATACGAGCAGTTGGAAAAGAAGCAGGGGATGATCGGCATCCCGTGGCCATGGGAGCGACTGAACCGGTCATCTAGGGGGATGCGCCCGGGGTTTTTCCACGGGATATATGCGGCAGAAGGTACGATGAAGACATGGCTGCTAATCCACATCGCAGAACATGCGCACGCGACCACGGGGGTGGTGCCTGTAATTTTCGTCTACGAGATGCCCCTAGAGGACATTGAATTTAGGTGGGCGGCGTACCGGGCGCGTGTGGACTACGAGCGCCTACAAGACGGGTCTTTACGGCGCGACGAACGCGATCGCTTCTACGCATCGCTAGAGCAGATGCAGAGCGACCCGCCTTTCTACGTCGAGGAGCTCGAATGCCAGGGAGTAGGGGCATTGGGGGAGATCCAAGCGAAATCGGAAGAGAAGCGGGCGGGGCTGGTGCTGATCGACGGGTTGACGTTTGTGTCTGAGGATTTCGAGTGGGGGTCATACGGCAAAGCGACGATGGGGCTGAAGACGCTAGCGCGAAAGAGCCGAGTGCCGATCGTGGTCACGCATCACTCGAACGAGAGGATCGCGGCCGAGTCGAAATCGAAGGGGAGCACGCGGGACGTGGCGGGGACCCCCACACTGCAACGTGATGTGGACGTGCTCTTGCGGTTGACCCGAACGCCACAGCATGTCGAAAATGATGAGATCTTGGTGTCAACGCGTAAGGTACGGGAGGGGAAGCAGTGCGCGTTTGTTATCCACGCGAAGCCTGCCACCAACTTTTCGCAGAAATACGTCGTTGAAGACGACGAGCAGGGTGGGGGGAGTGCGACGCATGAGACGCGCAAGCCGTATGTGCAAGAGGCGGGTGGTATGACGACGGTCCCGACGGGCGCACCGAAGGAGGCATCGAATGGCGGCGGGTTTAGTTATTGATATGGTGCCCGACCGCAAGCCGTTGGCACCGGTGCAGCGTGAGGTGCTGCGGTACCTCAAGGATTTCTACAAGGTGCACGGAGTGCCGCCGACGATCCGCGAGGTGGCGGGGGCATTCGGGGTTAACGTGAGTGCATCCGCGCAGCATCTAAAGGTGCTCGTAGCGAAAGGGTGGTTAGAGCGCACGCGCGGCAAAGGGTGGCGTGGGTATCGGGTGATCGAGGGTACGGCGTACCGCCCCGCGCCCAAGGATCTGCCCAAGCGCCCGATGTACGACAGCAAAATAGTCTCGGAGTTGGTGCAGATGGGAGAGGAGCGCTACGCGTCTATCGTGGCGCGAGTGTGCGAGGGTCGCGCGGCCCGAAAGGAAAAGGACAAATAGCGCGGGCGTGTGGGGTATCGGTGCGGTGGGACGCTATGAACCGGAGGTAGGTCTATGGTGGGTGTTGAACCGTCGGTGATCGAGGTGTGCGAGGTGCGAGGTGCGGAGAGTGGCGGCGTCGAGGCGGTGGTGCGCGAGTGGCTGCGGGAGGCGGGGTGCCGTGACCTAAAGCCGTCGGGCGAGAACGTGGCGGCGCTGTGCCCGTTTCACGCCGACACGCACAATTCGTTTTCGATGAGTGTGCGCACGGGGCGCTATACGTGTTTTTCGGAGTCGTGCGGGGCGCACGGCAACGCATATGGTTTTTTGGTGCGTGCGTTGGGGTGGGCGCCGCGCAAGGCGCTGGCGAAGGTCAAATCGCTCGCGTTGTTGGAAGAGGGATACGAGGCGGCGCACGCGGGAGCCGACCCTGCGGGGTGGGAGGCGAGCCGTAGGATGTTCGGCGGGCGTCGATGGGCGGTGGGGGCGGCGGAGCCCGTGGCGGGCGTGCATGAGGCGTCAACGGGCATCTATGAGTTTTGCCCCACGTACATGATCGAGCGGGGGTTTACAGAGGCGACCTTGAGGGCGTGGGAGATTGGGTTTGATTTCGATCAAGAGGCGGTGACCGTGCCGGTACGTGCTCGGGGGGGCGCGTTGCTGGGGTATACGCGGCGGCGCACGACGGTACGTGGCGGCGCCAAGTACGCGCATTTGGGGTTTGCGCGGTCGAGGGTGCTGTATGGCGCGCACAAGGCACCCGCGGGACGCGGGGATGCGTCGCCGGCGTCGTGGTGGTGGGTGGGCGAGGGCGCGTTCGACGCGCTGGCGCTGGCCCAGCTACGGGGGCCGGGGGCGGTGCAGGTGTCGACCCTAAGCGCGAAGGTGAGCGCGTGGCAGACGGCCGAGCTCGCGAAGGCGCCGGGGGTGGTGATGGCGTTCGACGATGACCGGGATGGGCGCGCTGCGACGTTGCGTGTGGGCGATGATTTGGTGTGCAAGTACGGGCGGAGGCATGTGGGTGTGGCGACGGGGTATCCCCCGGGGGTGAAAGACCCCGCTCAGATTTTGAGTGACAAGCTGGGCGCGCGTGATATAAACGCGTTTACATGCGAAGTGACCCCGTTCGACGAGTGGCGTCTCGACTACGAGGCGCGCCGCTCGCGGTACGCGGGGGCGTGATGCAATTTAACACAACAACGAAAAGAGCCGAAAAATGACAGCTAGAGGCATGACCGCATACCGGGAGATGGCGGCGAGGGTGGAGGCGGAGCGCGCGCACACGGGGGACAGGTCGCCGCGTGTGCGGGAGTTCTATTTACGTGCGGGGGAGAGTGCGGAAGGGTGGCTAATAGGGTCGCCGGACACGGAGCCATATATAGCGCCTAGGCATTACCTAGGCCTATCCGACGCGGAGTTTGACACGGTGTATTGCGCCGCTCCGTTTGTGGCGCGGGGACTCGCGCAAGGTTGCGTCTACTGCCAGCAACGGGACCAGGGCGATCGGCGCATCTCGAAGGTGAGTGACTCGCCGTTGTTCTCGTTCGTCGACATGCGGTGGACGCACAAGGAACGAAGTGAAGCGAAAAGTAAGGGCCAAAAGTATGAGAAATTCGACTTCCGGCCATGCTCCGATGACGACGCGTGCCGCGACTGTGATGCG
>Ga0315288_10012812_pt1 | contig 10525 bp, 2 predicted proteins | sample YL17G11_20_MG_FD_203454 | JGI IMG/M metagenome (GOLD analysis project Ga0315288, IMG submission 203454) | Sediment microbial communities from Yellowstone Lake, YNP, Wyoming, USA - YL17G11_20 | ecosystem: Environmental > Aquatic > Freshwater > Lake > Sediment | place: USA: Wyoming | collected...
CGAGCTAATGACGGTTTCTGTTCCGCCGTCAACTGAGAAGACAGCGATACCCGTGTACCCATCGCAGGCCACTTCACATCCGACGAGCCGCGCACCCGCAGCGCAACAAGGGTTTTCATGCTCCCCGCCGCTCGTAAGTTGCACTTCCTGACCATTTTGGAGATTGAGCCGGAATATCTGGCTGCTTCCGTCGGTGGCATCTTCGCCTTCCAGAATAAGCTCTGTCGAACTCAACAGGCATGGATGGGAGTGCGCCATCGAACTTGTGGTAACAGTCTGCTCTGAGCCGCCGCCAGCAGATACGTAGTACAACTGCGTATAGCCTGACGAGGCATCATCAAAGGTATAGTAAAGACCAGTACCGGACGCATTCCAACAGACCCCGCCCGCCCCGTGGTCTGCCGAACTCGACGTCAGGATGGTAGCTTGTCCGCCTCCGGACGGGACAACGCCAATCTGATAGTAGCACGAACCTTCAGGTATGTAGGTGAAGGCTACTTGCGTGCCGGTCGGGCAGGGAAATACCTGCTCCACATCGCCCGACACAGAACTGACAGCGGTCGCAGACCCACCCGATGTCGGTGCTCTCCAGACCTGGCTAGCGCCGCCCGTAGATGGAGCTCTGAATGCGACCCAGTCGCCGGTTGGACTGAACTTCGGAGAAGCGCCTTCCTCGCTTTGCGCGATCTGCACTTCATTCGCGCCGGGCGGGACCGGTTGATAGCCGCAAGGCTGCTGCCCGGGGCCCGAAGGTGAGTGCGAGTAGAACTCCGTCGTGTTGTTGCCCTTCAGTGCCCACAGGAAGTTGCCGAATTTGGTTATCGAACCTCCATCTCTCACGCGTTTGGTGGAGTTGGGCGCGACGGGGACAGCTTCCGAAGCGGACCATGCGCCGTCCGAAAACACCCAGAACTCGCTGGTATTGCCGCCCTTGAGAGCGTAGACTTTGTCTTCAAAGCACACCAGCCCGGCACCCCCGCCGACCTTCTTCTTCTTCCCCCCGACCGGCCAAACTCTGGGTAGCGTCTCTTTGCTTGCCCACTGCCGGCCAGAGATGCTGTAGGCATAGAACTCATTACGTACAGCCTTGAGGACGTAAATCGTGTTCGCGCCGTCGTACGCCAGACAGGAACCGTTCTTGTACGGCGTGTGCCACGGCCCCTCCGGAGCCGAAGGAAGAGACGTGTCCCAGGCGTCGGCGCCCGCGTTGTAACGATAGAACTCGAAAGTGCCTGAGCCCTTCAGGAAGTACACGTAGTCATGTCCCTCCTCCGCAACAGCCACGGTACCGGTGCCTTCCTTTATCGCCTTCGCACCAGTCGGCACGTCCGCCACCTGGTACCAGGTACCACTCGTCGGGTCGTACCGCCAGAAATCGCGGGTGTTGCCGCCCTTGGTGGCGTACACTTGTTCATTCGTAGCCTCCACCAGCGTCCCACCCTTCTTGACGCTGACGCGATGGCTCATTCGGTTGCGCTCGGGTATCGGCTCCATCGAGGCCCAAGCGTCTGTCGATGGAGTGTAGCGGTAGAACTCATAGGTGTTGTTGCCTTTCAGGGCGTAGACGCCGGGCGCATCGCCGTTCGTGGCGCCGGCGAGACATCCTCCGCTCTTCACGTTCTTGTGCATCAGCCCCTGCGGCACAGCAGCGTGCGACCTCCAATGCGGGTACTGCCCAAGGATCGAGTACTCGAATCTCACACCATTGAAGTCCGCCGGGAGTGTCTCAATAATCGTGCCCGGAACCTGGTTGCCGTTCGCGTCAACCCTCTTGACCTCATAGATATAGGTCTCCAAAATCGCGGTCGTGCTTGTCTGGTATGCGACCTGGCACCAGCCTTCTTCAAACTGGAGCAACGGCTCGCCGCGTTCGTTGTGCGGTTCCTCTCCCCCGGCCCAGCCCATGGTCTGCCTTCTGCCCCAGATCCCATTCTTCGGGACGATATCGAAGTCCGCCGGCAATGAGACAACCGCTATGACCTCGTGCTGTTTGACCATCCAGTGGTCCTGCCCGGGCACCTTCGGCCGACTCGGGAGGGGGAACCTCATTTCCTCCCATTCCGGCGAGACAACCTCGCTCGTCGCCGCCGCCCAACAGTGCATCACCTCGTGTGGCGGCATCGCATACTGGACTGCTCGATACGCGTTGACCCGGCCCGTTCCGTATTCTTGGTGCCAATCTTGGCCTTCCATCCCAGCCACGGGGTCTGCGGACGCCCTGATGATGCCGCGGATGTCGTCGTTCTCGCCAACGAGCTCCGATTTCGCGGCCATCAGGAGCCCGGCCAAGCCACAGACTTGTGGGGCTGCCATGGAAGTACCTATCATGTCGTCATAGTCTCCACCCGGGACTGTACTCCAGATTCCCTCCTCCGGATTTCGCGCCCCGGGCGCAACTACGTCAATGTGACTTCCGAAAGGCGACCCATGTTTGAACTCACCCTGCTCGTGGGGATAGTCTGCAAGCCTATTAGCAAACCAGTCCGTAGCTCCTACAGCTATGACAACGCCCACCTTGGAGTTGCCAGTGATGTATGCCCGTCCGAAAGCGGCAGGGTAGTTCGGCATGTCGTCGTCATACTTGCCCATCGCTGCGACTGAGACAGCACCTCGCAGGTACGCTTCCCGAAAGGCAATTCGAAGGACATATGGTAGGCGGTTCTCGTTCTGCTCGTCATTGTAGGCATGGTCACCCCAACTGCAGTTGAGAACCTGCGCGCCGGCGTCCAGCGCGGCCTTGATGGTGTCGGCTAGCTTGGTGTGCCCGAGGTAGTAGGCCTCCTTCGCAATTATCTTGGCACTCCAGTCAACGCCTGCCACCCCTACGTAATTGTCCGTGTTTGCGGCGGCAATCCCTGCGATGTGGGTCCCATGTCTGTATCTTCCTTCGATGCCTGGTGGACATGGCGTCCCCCAGGCTCTGCCAGCCAGGTCCGGGTGACTGAAATCAACTCCCCCGTCGAGCACGGCAATCTTGATGGAACTGCTCCCGGTCGTGATGTCCCATGCATGAACAGCGTCAATGCCTACTCCAGACTGAGAGTACTTGAGGTTCCACTGGCGGTTCTCTTGGCCAGTGAGGTATGGGTCATGGGGCGTCCGAAACGGTTCGACAGTCCCGTTCGGCTCGACAAAGATGACCTCGGGTATCGTCTCAAGCGCGCAGCATGCCGAGTCAATGTCAGTTCCGCTTGGGAACCTGACGACGAAGATGCTGCGTAGGTCCGGCAACCTGACAGTATCTCCGGAGAGTGAGGTTCTCAGTGTATCATCGGCATCGAAGTCCGGAAAGCCGACAAAGACGAGCTCCGCCTCCCGCGCCTGAAGTACCGATTCGATTGCTGGCGCCTCAATCGTCACCTCCTGCAGAGTAGCGCTGTCGCAACCGTCAGGCATCAGCAACGTGCCCGCGTTCAAGCATACAATCGCCTCTCGGCTCACAAGCGCAGAATCACCTTCCTGAGCGTACAGCCCGGCGCAAGCAGCCAGGACTAGAAGAACGACCGCTGCTCTCCTCATTGTCGTAGTGCCAGATTGCATCTCGACCTCCTTTCGTTGCTCTTCACTAGGGTCAGTGGTCGATTACCGGCGGCATCGACCGAATCTCTCAAGTTCCCGGAACGACACGACTTCAACTCCGAGTACGCCAGCCGCCGTCGGAGTACACGACAGTCCGAACCGACCACATCAGTACCCGATGACCGAGACAGTCCCGCTTCCCTTGTTGGCCACATAGACGCGTTCGCCATCGGGAAGCGCCGCCACGGCCCACGGGTTGTCACCGACGCGGACTTGGCCCACCACGCAGTCATCCAGTGTGCGGATGACTGAGACACTACCGTCGTCGCACCTGGAGACGTACACGTAGCTGCCGTTACCGGTGACAACCAAGTCTGTTAACCACGCGCTCGCTGAGTCTCCTCCGCCCTGGAACCGAGTCGTCACGTTGTTGTCGGCTGTACGAATCACCGAGACGCTACCACCGGAAGTGACATAAACGCATTCGCCGTTGGGGTGCGCCGCGATGCCGCCAGATGCTTCGCCGTAGTCGCCGACTGGAATCGTCGCGACTACTCTGCTGTCGAGCGTCCGAACAACCAGCACGTTGGTGGAAGTGATGTGCGTCACGTAGTAGTATTCGCCGTCGGGCAAGGGCGCGACGCCCACCGGGTTCTGCTCGACCGGAACCGAGTCGACGACCGCGTTGTCCGACGTGCGGATGACCGCAATCCGGTCGCGGCATGTGCATGCGACATAGACATAGTCCCCGGTCGGCGACGTTTCTAGGTTCCACGTGCCGTACCCGACCGGCACAGTCGCGACCACAGAATTATCCGACGTGCGGATGACCGCGACGAAACCGAGGTAGCACGCGACGTAGACGTATTCACCGTTCGGAAGCGCCGCGATTCCCATTGGGTCGCACGGCCCCCCGGGAAGAATGATGGTCGCTACGACTGCGTTGTCCGACGTGCGTATCACGCAGACGCTATCGGTGTAGCCCTTCGTGACATAGACGTAGTTGCCGCTCGGCAGCACCGTCACACCGAAAGGGCTTGACCCGACCGGAATCGTCGCCACGACCCGGTGCGGGTAGCCGACTATCGTCACCGGAGTACCGTTCGACCAACCCGAGCCGTTCCCGCGCTCGTCAAGGGCCTTGACCTTCACGACGAAGGTCCCGCCCGATGACCACGAGTGCGCGACCCTCACCTCTACTCCACCCGGGCGATATCCGGTCGAATCTTGAGTGCTGTCGCCCCAGTCAACCAGGTAGCGAATCCGGTCGCCCTCATGGTCAAACGTCGTGACACTGAACGTATCTGCGAGGCCGACAGGCCAGCGCGTCGGTCCGACCGGGGCCTGGGGCGTATCGGGCGGATTGCCCTTGCGGCACGTGGAGCCTACAAGCGAAAACAGAAGGACCGCCGCCAGCGTGACCCTCAATCTTGGGTCGGCTATCAGTTGGTGAATGCTAGTCTTCTTCGCGTCCATCTATGTCTTAGACTCGCTTGACCCGCACATTACTACGGTCAAAATGGCGTCTTCCGCCAGCGCCGCGTATCTTGCGAACCGTCTCAGGTTCAAGTCAATCCTCCTTCAGTGAGTAAGTCTAGTCCTACCCCTTCGCTCTGTCAACCGAAATCGCAGTCGGCTTCGCGGTCGGCAAGGGCATCAGTGAAGGTCTGACACGTCCCTTCCAGCAGGTCAATTACACAGACCGCACTCCCCGAACTGCCGATACGGATGCAGGACAGAACCGAGCCGTCATAGCAGATCGATGGCGACTCGAAGTCGTAGCTGCCTGAGGTCACGACCGTTTCGGTCCCGCCGTCAGCCGAGAACACGACGATCTGGCTGAAGCCGTCCTGGTCGGTCTTCTCGCAGGCAACCAGCCTTGCCCCGACTGCAACGCTGGGATTCGAGTAGTCGGCTGAGCCTGAAGTAAGCTCGACTTCCTGCCCGGTGTTGACGTTGAGCTTTAAGATCCCGCTGTATACGTCATTTCCGTCGCGCTGGCATATAACCTCCGTTGAGGAAAGCACTTGTGGTTTTTCGTGCGCGTAGGACGTTGAGCTCTTGGCCTGCTCTGACCCGCCGGAACTGGAAATGTGGTAAATCTGGTCGTATCCCGTGGTCGCATCGAATCTGGAGTAGAAAAGGCCGTTGCCGGCAAGGACCCAATCCGGATTCTCGTGGTCGCAGGCGTCCGAAGTCAGTTCTGTCACCTGCCCGCCGCTTGACGAGACGATGGCTATCTGCCTGAATTGACCGTTGTTAGACTCGTACTCGATGGCTATAGTAGAGCCGTCAGGCGACCAGGTTGGCGCGGAACAGGAACCCGACACGCTGGTTAAGGCCGTGGCCTGCCCGCCATTCGCCGGAGCCTTGTGAAGCGCCATGTAGCCCTGATTGGTACGGCAAAACGCGACCCAGGCACCGTCGTTTGACCACGTCGGCGTCTCGGCTGTCGCGTTGGCGCAGGCCGAAATCTGCACCTCGTTCTGCCCAACTGCAGGAGGCACCCACGGAGGCACAAATGACACGCCGAGGTCTGAGCCGGTGCAGCGGTAGAAGTCTCGGGTGTTGCTGCCTCTGAGTGCCCAGAGCATCCCAGCAGCAGCAGACAGCGCACCGCCCGCCCTGACGCTCTTGTGTTGAGTGCCGGCGGGCATGCTTTCAAGCACAACCCAGTTGTCCGGGCGGTACAGGAAGAAGTCATTCGTAGAGGCCCCTTTGAGCGCATACACGCCACCGTCCAGAAACGCCAGACAGGCTCCGACTTTGGCGACCTTGCTCCTTCCCGACGACCCGACCTTGGGCAGTGTCTCTCGGGTTGTCCAGGCATTCTCCAGTGCGTCATAGGCGTAGAACTCTGTCCTTCCTCCCTTGAGCACGTAGATCGCTCCCGCCTCCGGGTCACAGGCTATGCAGGAACCGCTCTTGTAGGTCCTGTTGCCCTGGTGCGGCGCGTCCGCCATCTGTTGCCAGGTGTCTCGCTCGACGTTATAGCGGTAGAACTCGCAGGTGCCGGACCCCTTCAGCAGATACACGAAGTTCGTGTCTGTGTCATCTGGGAAATGAACCTTCAATGCGGCCAGGCCAGCGCCTCCTTTGATTAGCTTACCGTGTTCACCAGCAGGCGCGGAACACTTCTCCTGCCACGAACTGCCGGGGTCATAACACCAGAAACCCCTCGTGTTGTTGCCTTTCACTGCGTACACCCTGCCGTCAGGGATTGAGGCCAGAGCCCCGCCGAGCTTCACGGTCTTCTTGCGACTCGTTCTGTCGAACTTCGGTATCGAGTCCATCAACTGCCACGCGTTGTTCGACACGCTGTAGCGGTAGAATTCAGTCGTGTTGTTGCCCTTCAAAGCATAGACGTAGGCGTCGTTGAGACCCGGCGCTCCTGCCAGAGCGCCGCCGTCCTTCACGTTCTTGCTTCTCGGTCCATCCGGAATGCAGGCCGCGGGCAGCCAAAGGGTAGGAATGCTGACGACGACCTCCGCGGCCGGTGATAGCGGTGGTATGTTGCCGCCGCTGTGCTCGGCCACGACTCTGTACGTGTGGGTCTCGTTGGAGTGCACGTCATCGTCGGTCCAACACTTCTCCTCCGGGTCATTCTGTACTCCGATTTCGGAACCATCGCGCCAGATGTGGTAGCGGAGGCACAGCGAAGTCGCGTTGTCGAAATCCCATCTCAGCTTGACCGCGTCAGAATGCACGTACTCCGCGTGCAGGTTGTATGGGGAGCCAACGACGTGTATCAGCCTGCTCACAGTGACCAGCCGGCCCGAGTTCGTCTCGACCTCCAGGGTCGCCTTGAAGAGCGTGTCATGGTTGTCGTAGAGGTGATACGTGTGCGCAGGGCGGTCCCCGTAGGACGTCCAGAACGCCGTGCCGTCGCCAAGGTCCCAATGAACCCGCGCGGGTGCATCCTCGCCCTCAACGTGGAGGAAATTCGGCGCGAACGTCTGGGTGACTGCGAGCGGACCACCAGTTGGTGCCTGGATCTCGGCCTTCACGTCGTCGTACACTCTGAACCAGCCGTACCAGCCTTCCTTGGCGGCATGAACGAGCGTGAGGGCTCTTGAGACCGTGGAGTTGCCGCCGCCATCCCTTATCAGTGTATCCCGGTTACAGTGCCCCCAGCCACCATGAAAGTGCCCGCCGATCCAAGACGGAACTGGTCCATAGTCTCGCATGAGATTCTCACCGACGCCTGCAAGAGAGTCAATGGCTGTGCTCCTGAAAGGGTCGTTGTAGATCCAAGGACTCCAATGCGCAAGGGGATGATGGGCAAGCACGATTAGATTCCGATGGCTTCTGGCCTCCCTGACGGCTCCGGCGAACTCAAGATAGGACGCAAGGACAAGCTCGGCACTCCCAATGACGCCGTTCCAGCCTGAGGGCACGTGAGAGCGCGAGTTGAAGTCGCCGAGAACAAACCTGGCGCCCTGGAAGTCGAAGGCACCGGGAAAGCAGTAGGTCTCATACTGTGGAGTCTGGGGAACGGTTACGTGCTTCTGCAGAGAGAGCTCCCAATTCGGAAGACTGAGACTCAGGCTCTCAGTGATTGCGCTGTCGGCATCCCAGAAGTACTCGCCGTATTCTGTCTCGCCGGGCTGCGGTTCCGGCGGGCTATTCGGCTGGCAATAGGGCCACAGATCGTGATTTCCAATCACCGGCACCCAGGGGCAGTCCAGCCCTTCCTCACTCGCGAAGTACTTCCTCAGAGCGAGTGCCCGCTCATACTCTGACCGTTCCGAACTTGTCGTTATGTCCCCGAGTAGTACAATGAAGTCTGGACTCTCCCATGCTATCGCCCCCAGGACGTTTGAGTCATTCACAACGTTGTTGTACGACTGCGTGCGATTGTCACTGTCGTCCCAACCGCTTCCTTCGAAGTCGATCTGATTGTTGCTTGGCTCGTTGTTCTCTCCGATGTGCATGTCAGCCACAACTGCGAAGTTGCAGACATTGAACGCTCCTTCGCCGATTGTGAACTCGTCGACGCTCACAGTTGGCGGAAGAACCAGGGTGACCTCGGTTTGCTTGAAATCAACGCTGTCGAACTGCATCGGCTCGAACAGAGCTCGACCGAACGCACCGACGACCTCTCTAGTATTAGGGAAACTCACAGCCATTCTTGTGATTGAGGTCGAATCTACGGGCGTCTGGTCTGCCCAGCTCGAGAAGACGACTGCGGCAGAGCCGGAGTCATCGGTAGCGCTGGTCTGCGAAAGGCTCTCCTCTTCGCTCCTAAGAACTGTCACTCTAATTGGGTAGCCTCGCGCCAAACTGTCCGAAATCACGTTTCCAGTCGTATCGTAGTGCTCAGAAACAAACGGACGCTTCACCACGAGGTGGACCGAGTGACTTGCTTCCCCGAAACTGATGACGGCGGACAGAGCGCAGACTACGAGTGTCAACAGCCGTTTCAACATCCCTTGCTCCTTTCCTCTGGTCGAAACTTGCTTCTGCAGCCGAGGCCGCAGAACGTATTCCGTTCTCGCGCCCCGGCGAATCCGACTCACTGAAGTCTCACCAACTTCTGGACGACGGCAGGGCCGTCGCCAAAGACATGAACGAAGTAGACGCCAGCCGGAACGGACCTGCCGCGCTTATCTGAGCCATCCCACCTGACTCGCTGCAAGCCGGCCTCTTGCCAGGCGGAAACCAGGGTGCGGACGACGTTTCCAGAACAGTCGCGCACCTCCACGGTGGCGTAAACAGGGCTGCGCAACTCAAAGGCAACTGTGGCATTCTCACGAAACGGATTGGGCTCGACCCGGAGCGCGCTGGCGACTTCGGGGCCAGCACGTACCTCCCCCACGCCCACACCCCTCGAATACCAGACATCGTTCAGGCATGAGACCTCGGACGCGCCTCCAAGAACCCACATCCTGCCGTCGAACGAAACCGATGCCAGGCATGACCTTGGACTCCATCGAGCTGATCCGGTAGCCTCAGTCCAATCAGCCCCATTTGCGGAGTACCAGGCGTCGTTCAAGAGACGATTGGAATTCGACCCGCCTAGCAGCCAGACTGCGCCACCAGAGACCAAGGCCGTGTGGCTTACGCGCGTCCCCCAACCGGGTGAGCTTGTGGCCAGGAGCCAATCTGCCCCATTTGTTGAGGTCCAGACATCGCCCAAGGCGTTCTGGTTCCGGTCCATCCCCCCCAGAACGAAGAGACTCCCATTCTGAGTGACTGCCGCATGCCCAATCCTAGGACACCAACTGGCAGCGCTGGTCGCCAGCGTCCAGTTCGCACCATCCGCTGAAGACCAAACGTCATCACAGAAGCCAAAGCTATCGCAACCTCCAAGTACCCACATCTTCCCCTCATTGACGGCTGCCACGTGATATTCCCTCTGTGACCATCCAGCGGAATCTGTCACTCTCGTCCAGGTAAGTCCATCATACGAGCTCCAGACGTCGTGTCTCCCTCCCAACGAGTCAGTACCCCCGAGTATCCACATCTTGTCGTCAAAAGCGACCGCTGCGTATCCGTATCTTCTGCTCCAGCCGGCCGAGCCGGTTACCTCCGTCCAAGTCGCTCCGTCCGCGGACGACCAGACGTCATTTCGCGGCGTCAGGTCGTTCATCCCTGTACCGAGAATCCACATTCTGCCGTCGAACGCCACGCATGGATGTCCGTATCTGGGCGACCACGCTGCCGAGTCGGTCGCCTCGGTCCATTCCATGGCCGGTGCCGCCCGCCCGGCAAGAAACAGGACAAACACAACCAGCGCCAGGACCGGCGAAACGGACCTCTTGCAGAGCCGCCTCACGGCTTCTCCATGTATCAGTCTAGTCTGACCCGCGATTCTGTCAATAGAGAACTCCACCTCGCCGCCACGAATCCCGCGAACCATTTCAAGTCCAAGTCCGTCCTCCCTCCAGGTCAATTCCAGACCCTTCCCCGCCCCGGGGGAATGCGGGGGGGAATGCGGGGACACTTCCCCTATTTTGACTTGACTTCGCCGAGCCGAACTCGTATGCTGTAGCCGTGTCGAGGA
>Ga0315288_10012813_pt1 | contig 10524 bp, 8 predicted proteins | sample YL17G11_20_MG_FD_203454 | JGI IMG/M metagenome (GOLD analysis project Ga0315288, IMG submission 203454) | Sediment microbial communities from Yellowstone Lake, YNP, Wyoming, USA - YL17G11_20 | ecosystem: Environmental > Aquatic > Freshwater > Lake > Sediment | place: USA: Wyoming | collected...
ACCGACGGGCCGTGGCAGCCATAACTCGCCTCCAACTCCAGGAGCGCCCCGTTGGCGAACCGCACCATGCCCGCGGCGTGGTCGTCAGCATCTGAGGCGAGCCCCGTCCCTTTCAGGAACGAGGGCAAGAACTTGTTGAACGCGCCGCCGAGCACGCTCTCGACCTTCGGGAAGCCCATGAAGTAGAGCGCCAGGTCGCACATATGGCAGCCCAGGTCGAGCAGCGCGCCGCCGCCTTTGGCGCGTTCGTTGAACCAGTTGCGGTTGTAGGTCTCGCCATCGGCGCGCGCCATCGTGGGTGGCGGAAGCCCGGGGAGTTGCCGCCGGTACACCGCGCGGGCCAGGTAGATCTCCCCAAACGCTTCGTTCGCCATGAGCCCCTTGAGTTGCTGCGAGGTGCGCCAGAAGCGGTAGCCAAAGGCCACCATGAACACCTTGCGCGCTTTCTGCGCGGCCTCGGCCATCTGGCGCGCCTCGGCGGCGTTGAGCGCGGGCGGCTTCTCGCAGAGCACGTGTTTGCCGGCCTTAAGCGCCGCGATCGTCACCGAGGCGTGCAGCGGCGGCGGCAGGCAGATGCTGATCGCCTCGAGGTCGGGGAGCGCCACGATCTCCTTCCAGTCGGTGCTGGCGTGCGGCACCTTCCAGTTGCGCCGGCACTCGCGCAGCCACGTCTCGGCGACGTCGCAGATGCCCGCTAGCTCGGTATGGGGCGACTTGCGATAGACCTCGGTGTGCGCGCCGGAGATCGCTCCCAGGCCGATTACGGCGGCACGGATCTTCCGCATCAGTGGCCTCCTTGGCGACCCCAGGTCGCCATGCAGTTAGTCGCGATAGCACCTCGCAGCGAAAGTCCGCGCGTGCAGGCTGTCATTCTGAGGAAGCGCAGCGACCGAAGAATCTGCTGTTCGGAGCGCACGAGCAGAAGCAGATTCTTCGCTGGCGCTCAGAATGACATCTTTTTCCGCCAGAGAGACCTCAAGCCTCCTGTACGGCCGACCACGGGCCCATCGGCGGGATGCACTGCTCCAGGTGCCGCTTGCAGGGCACACACGATGGTCGGTGGAAGTCGTGTGTCCCCCATTCCTACCCAGGCCGGAAGGCGCGGCCCACCATCGCCGGCGCCAGCCGGGCCATCAGCGCCAGGTTGCCTCGCCGGCGCACGATGTGCCGGTAGGTCTGGTGGCCGGAGACGATGTCGAAGAGCACGCTCCGCAGGCCGGCGTCGGTCTGGGCGTGGGCCACCAGCGCATCGAGGGAAAGGTACGCGCGCGCGAAGTTCGCCAGCAAGCGCACCATCCGGCCGTACCACAGGTCGCCGATCAGGGCGGCGCAGCCCGCGCGGAACGACAGAAAGGCCTGGCGTGAAATCCCGACCTGCATGATGGTGCGCGCCGCCAACCCGCCGGTCGCCAGCGCCGAGTTGATCCCCTTGCCCTTGTAGGGGCGCACCAGGCCCGCGGCGTCGCCCACGGTCACGTAGCGGTCGCCGAACATCCCCCGCGCCGGCGATACCGGGAAACTCCCCTTGAAGAAATGGGCCACCTCGCCGTGGGGCAGCAGGCGCTTGACCAACTGCGAATCCAGGAACGCCTGCATGTCGGCCGACGACATCCGCGGCCCGGCCACGATCATGCTCACGTGGTTCCCCTTGGGCACCAGGGCCGCGAACTCCGCCCCCCGCCAGCGCGGCAGGAACACGTGGATGCGGTCGCCCAGCAGCCCGGGAATGAACTCCTGCCCCTCGGGGTGGACCTTGGTCACCACCGCCTCCAGCACCCGCGGCGGCCGATAGGCGGAGGCGCGGCTGAACGCGCGCGCGATCGCGGGGTCGGTGCCGAAGGCGCCGATCACCACGTCGCCCGAGCAGGTGCCGCTCTCCCCGTACACGGTGACGCGCTCGGGGCCGATCTCCAGGTCGGTGGCCCGGCCCGCCATCACGCGCGCGCCCAGGGCCTCGGCCCGCGCCAGCAGGAAGCGGTCCAGTTCGACGCGGCGCAGCGCTTGCGAGCCTTCCCCGCCGGGGTTCTCGTCGAGCACCACCTCGCGGTGGGGCGCGTGGAGCACATAGCCGCGGATCTCGCGCTGCACCAGCCCCGCCGGCAGCGTGAGGTTGAGGTTCTCGCGCGCGATCCGCGCGAAGGGCGGCGAGAGCACCCCCAGGCACTGGTTGTACTGCTCCCCGAAGCGCTTCGCCTCGAAGAGCACCACCTCGATCTCGCGCCCCAGCCGCTGCGCCTCCAGCAGCAAGGCCATGGCGCATCCCGTTCCCGCGGGGCCGCCGCCGATCACGCACGCCCGCTGCCCCGACTCCAACGGCCCCAGCCCGCTCACGATCTCGCCTCCAGCCCCATCAGGCGGCGGATGTCCTCCCGCAGCGCGGCGGCGATCAGTTCGCCTTGCAGGGACGGGCGGAGCGCGTCGCGCAGGATCGAGGCGTAGGGCGCGTCGCCCGTGAACATGTGCCACAGAATCCGAATCAACCGCTGCCGCGAGGAGGGGTCCGCCTGCTCGCGCCGCGCGGCGGTCAGGTGCGCCCTCAGCACCGGCGGGAACCGCGAGATCGCATCGTGCAGCGAGAACAGCACCCGCCCGCAGGCGTTGTCCCAACCGAAGCGCCTCCCGCACGGCCCGGCGTAGCGGCGCCACAAATCGCCAGCCGAGCCGTCGCCCGCGAGCAGCGCGTCGGCGGCGTGGGTGCCGGTCCAGAACGCGGAATCAATCCCGTTCTTGAAATAGCGGGCCACGTTCGCGTCCCCCACCACCGCCAGGCTGTCGGTCACCGGGCGCCGCGCCCCGGAGATCGGGAAGCGCGGGAAGCAGAAGCAGAACCGCGCCGGCATCTCCCATCCCGGCGGCAGCAGGCCGCGCACCCGCGGGTGCTCGAGGAAGCGCTCCAGGTCCTCCAGGCGCACCTTCTCGCCGATGAGGGTCACGGTGAGGTGGCGCTCCTTGGGCGTGAGCGCGGCAAACTTGACCCGCGGCAGGCCCAGGGCGAAGATGGTGATCTCGTCGTGGAAGATCTCGCTGATGTAGTCCGGATCCAGCGGGATCTCGGCCTGGCAGGCGGTGGCGGTGCGAGGCGGCTGGTAGCCGAAGCCCAGCCCCCCGAGGCGCCGCAGCATGGGGCTGTTCACGCCGCAGGCGGCGACGACGAGGTCGAACTCGCGCTCGGCGCCGCTCGCAAGCACCGCCCGCGGCCTGGAGCCCAGCCGCACGTCGCTCACCACCTCGGGCACGTGTTCGGCGCCTGCCGCAACCGCGGTGCGGAGCAGGAAGCCGTCGAAGGACCGCTCCTGCGGCCAGTCCGCCCAGCGCGGGCCGCGTCCGCGGTAGGCGGTGTAGATGGTCTGGTCGGCCGGCTTGCGCAGGTACACCTCGCCGGCGCGGGTCACCAGGCAGTAGCCCTCGATCTCGCGCTGCACCACGTCGCGCGGGATCTCGATCCCCCAGCGCTTCAGGTTGGAGACCAGCGAGTTCGAGATCACCCCGGCGCACATGTTGCAGCCGCGGGGGCCGTACTCCATGAAGGGCCGGTGGTCGAAGATGGTCACCTGCGCCCGGCGGCCGGTCTCGGCCGCGCGCGCCAGCAGGCCCAGCGCGCAGAAGGTCCCCGACGGGCCGCCGCCGATGATCCCGATCTCGAGCCCGCGCTGGGAGGCCACTTGGCTCCACCCTTCCCGGCTGTGCAACTCCGCCAAGACGATGATACACCCACCGCGAGGCAAAGACAACTGAGTTGACCGAAATACTCCCACTTTGCTATCATGCACCGGCAGCCTGAGCGGCGCGCGAAGCGCGGCCGACGCCCGAGGGGTCGCCTTGGCCGATCTGTACGCGAGCCTGGCTTCGCAGGAGTTGCGGGCGCGCATCGCCTGGCTTATCCGCCTGCGCTGGCTGGCGGCCGCCAGCGTCGCCCTCACCATCGCGGTGGTGGCCCACAGCGGCCTGGCGCGGATCGCCCTCGGCCCGCTCTACCTCGTCACCGCCATCCTCGCCGCCTACAACGGCGTGATCTGGCTCATCGCGCGCCGCCTGCCCACCGATGACCCCAGGAATTATCGCGCCGCCCATCTCTTCGCCAACGTTCAGATCTCCACCGACTGGGTCTTCCTCGCCAGCCTGCTCCACTTCTCGGGCGGCGTCGAGAACCCGTTCACCGTGTTCTTCGTGTTCCACACCGTGATCGCCAGCATTCTGCTCACCCGCCGCGCCGCCTACTTCCAGGCCGTGCTGGGCAGCGCGCTGGTGGCCGCCATGGCCCTCTTGGAGGCCGAGGGCCTGCTGGCGCACCACCACCTTGCGCACCTCCTCGCCGGCGAGCCCTACCGCAACCCGACCTACCTGGCCGCGCAGATCTTCGTGCTCACCACCACCCTGTGCGGAACCGCCTTCATGGCGACCTCGATCACCGCGCGCCTGCGCGAGCGCGAGGCCGAGGTGGTCCTGCTCTCCGAATCGCTCGCCGCCCGCACCGCCAGCCTCGAGCAGGCCTACCAGGCCCTGCGCGACCTGGAGCGCGCCAAGTCGCAGCAGATGCGCAAGGTCTCGCACGAACTCCGCTCCCCGCTGGCAGCGATCCAAACCATGGTGGCCGCCATGCTCCAAAGCGGCCCTCAGCCCCTGCCCGCGCAGGCCCAGGACCTGGCGCTGCGCTGCCAGCGCCGCGCCGGCCGCCTGCTCGAACTCACCGACGACCTGCTCGCCCTCTCCCGCGCCCGCGAGGCGCGGCTGGCGCCCCAGATGCAGGAGGTGCGCTTGGCCCAGGTCTTCGACGCGCTCTCCACCGAGTTGAGCCAGCGCGCCGCCGCAAAGCAGATCGCCCTGCGCGCCGAGATTCCCCCCGATCTCCCGCCGCTCCGGGCCGACCCCGAGGGCATGGCGCAGTTGCTGGACAACCTGGTGTCCAACGCCATCAAGTACACGCCCCCGGGTGGGTGGGTGCGCGTGGCGGCACAGGGCGATGACGGCGGCGTGCAACTCACCGTTGCGGATTCAGGGATCGGCATCGCGCCCGAGGACCAGGCGAAGATCTTCGACGAGTTCTTCCGCTCCCAGCAGGCCCGCGCGCAGCAGAGCGAGGGCACCGGCCTGGGGCTGGCCATCGTGCGCGCCATCGTCGAGGCGCACGGCGGCAAGATCAGCGTCGAGAGCGCCCTCGGCCGCGGCTCCACCTTCCGCGTGACCCTTCCCGCCGCCAGCGCCACCCCGCCCACATAGCCCGCTTGAAGCCTAGGGGCGCACGGTCCCTGTGCCCTTCGGGAGCGTCATCTGCGAGTCCGGCCGGCATCAAGTCGCCGGCCCGCTTCGGGAGGCTCCCGGCCCGGCCGCCAAACCGGGATGCCCCGTGAGTGGAAGAAGCAGGCGCTTATCCCATTGACAAGTTGCGTGTCGAGTAGGGGCGAACCTGGCGTTCGCCCCTGCTTCTTGCATAGGGGCGGTTCGCGAACCGGCCCCAGTTTGCGCTCTTTCCTGCTTACTGCTTCTTGCTCACTGGCTCACTGGCTGTAGTCAGCGAGATAGCCCAGGACCCTGCTCACGTAGGTTTGGGTCTCGGGGAAGGGCGGCACGCCGCCGTAGCGCGTGACGGCCGCCGGGCCGGCGTTGTAGGCGGCCAGCGCGTGCTCGACATCGCCGAAGCGATCCAACTGCTGGCGCAGGTACCGCGCGCCGCCGCTGAGGTTCTGCCGCGGGTCGAGCGGGTCGGCCACGCCCAGGGCGGCCGCGGTGGAGGGCATCAGTTGGGCCAGGCCCTGCGCGCCCGCGGGCGAGACGGCGTTGGGGTTGAAGCCCGACTCCGCGCGCACCACCGCCTTGAGCAGACGCGGGTCTATTCCCTCGCGCGCCGCGGCGTCGGCGATCTCGGCGTCGTAGTCGCTCTTGATCTCGCCCGAGCCCGCCGCCGCGCGCAGCCGCGCCTGGAAATCGCACCCCGCTAACCGCGACTTGATCTCGCTGATCCGCGCCTGCACGCGGGCCAGGCCCTCCGGCACGGGCGCGCCGGCGTCCACGCGCATGCTCACACCCCCTGCCGCGTCGGCGGCTGGAGCGCGGCGTCCACCCGGGGGAAGCGCGGGGTCACCAGGTCATCCACCTGCCGGATCTCCAGCCGCGTCATCTCGCGGCGATGCTCATCGTGCTGGCGGTCGCGCAACTTCTCCAGCATCTGGCGGCGGCGCATCGCCTGGACCAGGGCCTCGCTGGTGCGCTCGATCTCGCGGTTCAGGTCGGCCCTCACCATCTCTTGCTCGGCGATGGCGCGGACCAGGCGCTCCAGGTCCCGGCGCTCCCACTCCAGGCGGCGCAGATCCAGCCGGCCCCGCGAGGCCTCGCGCACCCGCCGCTGCCGGGCCGAACGCGCCTCACCCAGGCGCACCAGGCGCTCGAGTTCCCTGGCCAGCGCCTCGCGCAGCCGCGCCAACTCCAGTTCGATCCGCCGCTGCTGCGCCAGCGCCTGGTCGAGCACGGGCTGGAGCCGGAAGTGGAACTTGCGCATGGCCTCGTTCTCTCGTAGGGGCGGACCTCTGCGTCCGCCCCGCATCGGTGTTGGCCGTACGGGAGCACCAGAGGTGCTCCCCTACATATCACCCGCCCAGCGCCAGCAGCCGCTCGTGGGTCGCCTGCCAGGTCGAACTTTCGTTGAGGTCCTGCTTGAGGAAGGCGCGGATGCTGTCAATGGCGGCGCAGGCTTCGTCTATCTTGGCGCTGGTGCCGGCAGTGTAGGCGCCGATGTTGATCAGGTCCTCAGCGCTCCGGTGCACCGAGAGCAGTTCGCGCAGCCGCTCCGCGGCCCGGCGGTGCTCCTCATCGGCGACGTCGGGCATGAGGCGGCTCACACTCTGGAGCACATCAATCGCCGGGTAGTGGCCGCGCGCCGCGAGGTCGCGGCTGAGCACGATGTGCCCGTCGAGGATGGAGCGCACGATGTCCGCCACCGGCTCGTTCATGTCATCGCCCTCGACGAGAACGGTGTACAGCCCGGTGATGCTGCCGCGCGCGGAGGTGCCCGAGCGCTCCAGCAACTTCGGCAGGGCGGCGAACACCGAGGGGGTGTAGCCGCGCGTGGTGGGGGGCTCGCCCACGGCCAGCCCGATCTCGCGCTGCGCCCAGGCGAAGCGCGTGATCGAGTCCATGGTGAACATCACGTCCAGCCCCTGGTCGCGGAAATGCTCGGCGATGGAGGTGGCGACCTGCGCCCCCTTGAGCCGCAGAATCGCCGGCTGATCCGAGGTGGCGACCACCACCACCGAGCGGCGCATCCCCTCCTCGCCCAGGTCCTTCTCGATGAAGTCGCGCACCTCGCGGCCGCGCTCGCCCACCAGCGCGATCACGTTCACGTCGGCGTCGGAGTGGCGGGCGATCATGCCCAGCAGCGTGCTCTTGCCCACGCCGCTTCCCGAGAAGATGCCGATGCGCTGGCCCTTGCCGCAGGTGAGCAGCGCATCCACCGCGCGCACCCCGAAGGAGAGCGGCTGGGTGATGCGGCTGCGTTGCAGCGGGTGCGGCGGCGCGTGGGCCACCGGCACCTCGGCCTCGGGCTCGATGGGGCCGCGGCCGTCGAGCGGCCGTCCCAGGCCGTCGAGCACGCGCCCCAGGAGGCTGCGGCCGACGGCCACCCGCAGCGAGTGGCCGGTGGCGATCACCTCGTTGCCGTAGGAGATGTTGCCCATCTCGCCCAGCGGCATCAGCAGCACGCGGTTGTCGCGGAAGCCCACCACCTCCGCCTGCACCGGCGCCTGGGCGCGGCCGATGGCGATCTCACACACCTCGCCAATGTAGGCGCCGGGGCCGAGGGATTCGACCACCAGCCCCACCACCTGAAAGACGGTGCCGTTGAGCCTAACCGGATCCGTGCGGCTGACCAGCCGTCGGTAGCGCGAAAGATCCGGCGTCTGCGCTGTCGCCATGAGAGGCTTCCGAGATGACGCGTTCGATCTTGCTCAGTTGGGTGCGGATGCGGGCGTCGAGGTTGCCGTTGCGCGATTCGACAATGCACCCGCCCGGGTCCACGCGGCGGTCCTCCACCAGCTCCAGCCGCTGCACCCCGTCCACCGCGCTGATCAGTTCCTCGCGGGCCGCGCGCACGACCTCCAGGTCCTGCGGGTTGAGCCGCACCCGCAGCGTCTCGCGCTCTTTCATCCGCTTCATCGAGTTGCGCACCAGGTTGAGCACGATCTCGGGGTGGGCCGCGATCTCCTGGGCGATCACTTTCTCCGCCACCGAGACCGCCAGGCTCACGATCTCCGGCTCCACCCGCCCGAAGAACTGCTCCCGCTCCCGGTTGATCTCGTCCACCAGCCCGCAGAGGCGGGTCTGCACGTCGGCGGTCAGGCGCTCCTGGTGCTCCTCGGCGGCGCGGCGCGCCTCCTCCAGCCCGTGGTCGCGCGCCTCGGCGTGGATCTGCGCGGCTTGGGCTTTCGCCGCCTCGATGCACGCCAGGGCCTCGGCCCGGGCCTGGGCGCTGAGGCCGGCCGCGTCGGGCAAGGCCGGGCCGGAGACCAGGTAGAAGGGATCGAAGCCCCCCGCGCAGGCTTCACCGATGTCGTCGGGCGCCCAGGCGGGCGTCTGCTCGTGCTCGGATCGGGTCTTGATGATTCTAGGCGATGACACCTTCGTGCTCCTCGGTGCTGATGATCGCCTCGCCCGCGGCCGCCATCCGGCGCACCAGCGCGGCGATCTTCTGCTGCGCCACCTCGACGTCGCGCACGCGAACCGGCCCGGCGGCCTCCAGGTCCTCTTTCAAGGTGGCGGCGGCGCGCTCGGACATGTTGGTGAAGATGAACTCCTTGACTTCATCGGTGGCGCCCTTGAGGGCGTTGCGCAGCGTCTCGTTATCCACCTCGCGGATCGCCTTCTGCGCGGTGCGCGGCTCCAGGTTGACGATGTCCTCGAACACGAACATCATCTTGCGCACCTGCTCGGCGATGTCGGGGCTGGCCTGGGCCAGAGCCTCCAGCACGTTGCGCTCGGTGCTGCGGTCGGCATTGTTCAGGATGTCCACCAGCAGGTGCGCCCCGCCGAGTTGGGTGGGCCCGGCCGCGGCGAATCGCGATTGCAGCACCTGCGCCAACTGCCCCGCGGCCTCCGGCGACGCCGGCTCGCTGCTCACGATGCGCGCCGCGGCCTGGGCCTGGATCTGCTGCTCCAACCCCGAGAGCACCACCGCCGCCTTCTCCGGCGAGAGGTGGGTGAGGATGAGGGCGATGGTCTGGGGGTGCTCGTCGCGGATGATGCGCAGCAGTTCGGCGGGATCGGCGTTCTTCAAGGCGTCGAGGGGGTTGCCCTCGCCCTTGTGCGGCGAGTGGATGCGGTCGAGCACTTTGCTGGCCTTCTGCTCTCCCAGCGCCTTCTCGAGCACCTGCTTGGCGTAGGGGGCGCCCCCCTGCGTGGGGAAGGCGTCCGCCCTGGCAATCGCCGCGAACTCGGCGACCACGGCGTCGCGGGTCTGCGCCTCGACGTACTGCAACTTCAAGATCTGCTGCGAGAGCGCCTCGATCTCCGCGGGCTCGAGGTGGCCCATCACTTCGGCCGCCTTGTCCGGGCCCAGGGCGATCAGCAGCACGGCCGCTTTCTCGAGGTTGACCAGGCGTTTGGACTGTGTGGGCATGGCGGCTTACCGTTCTGCCTCCACTTTGGGTTCGCTGAGCCAGGAGCGGATGCTCCGGGCGAGGCTCTCGGATTCAGCCTGGCTCAGTTCCGCCAGCGGCGAGGCGGCGGGCCCCCCGCCCGGAAACGCCATCCCCGCATACCCGGCGAGAGACCGGCCCTCGGGAAGAACCTGCGTGGGCGTCGGCTCCGGCTCCGAACCGGCCTTCGTCTTGAAGGCCGAGCGCGCGAAGATCAAGAACATCATCAGCAGCACCACCGCGGCGGCGTCCTTGCCCACGGTGATCAGCGTGCGGCGGCTGGCGAGTTGTCGCTCCTGCTTGGTGTCCTGGTCGGGCGCGGCGCTGAACTTGGCGCCCTGCACGATCACCTGGTCGCCGCGCGACGCATCCAGCCCCGCCGCCGCGGTCACGCTCTCCTGGATCTGCGCGATCTGGGTGGGCTGCAAATCGCCGTCCACGAACACCGCCACCGACATCCGCTGCACCTGGCCCGGCTGCACGGTGGTGCGGTTGACCCTGCGCGAAACCCGGTACTCGGCCTTCGATTCCGTGCGCTGGTAGTTGTCCGCGTTGCCCCCCGGCCGCGCCGGCGGGGTGGCCGTTCCCGTGTTCGAGGCCACGCCCGGGATCCCCGAGGGCAGCGACTTCCCGCCCGCATACGTTTCCTGAACCTGCTCCTGCTGCGCCAGCACGCCGGCGCTGCCGCCCTGCGAGCCCTCGGCGGGCTGGTAGGTTTCCTCTTCGGTTTCCTGGTGGTCGAAACTCATCTTCGCGCTCACGCGCACCACCGCACGCCCCGGGCCCAGCACCTTCTCGAGCATGGACTGCAGGCTGCGGGCCGTCTCGGTCTCGAAATCGCGCTGCAACTTCAACTGCGACGACGCCAGCATGGGGCTCCCCGGGCCCCCGCTCGTATCCA
>Ga0315288_10012815_pt1 | contig 10523 bp, 7 predicted proteins | sample YL17G11_20_MG_FD_203454 | JGI IMG/M metagenome (GOLD analysis project Ga0315288, IMG submission 203454) | Sediment microbial communities from Yellowstone Lake, YNP, Wyoming, USA - YL17G11_20 | ecosystem: Environmental > Aquatic > Freshwater > Lake > Sediment | place: USA: Wyoming | collected...
GGCCGTGCCTTACCATCAGGCCGGGCAAGAATGTGTCCTATGTGGTCCCCCAGAGGGTCGACGGCCCGGGCACATTCCACCTGTCGCTGAGGCCCTCACTTCCGACGAAGAAACCGGTGGACCTCAAGGTCCTTGCCGGGGGCAAGGAGGTCTTCAAGAAGAGGTTGCCCTGCGCGCTGCCGTCCACGATGATCCGGGTCCGCGTCACAATCACGGGCGAGGCCCTGGGCCACTGCTGCGACCTGGAGGTGGGCTTGGATGAATGACCACCCGGTCTGGCCACGGAAGACCCTGACCTGCATTGTATGTCCCATCGGCTGCACGATCACAGTCGTCCACGATGACTTCGATGTCATCGAGATCGAGGGCAACAACTGCGCCCGGGGAAGGGAATATGCGCGGTTCGAGGCAATCGCCCCGAGGAGAACCGTTACGACCTCCGTGCTGGTAATCGGCGGCGAACGGCCACTTGCGAGCGTCAGGACCTCGGGGTCGGTCCCAAAGGGGAAGGTGAGGGCCGTCATGGACGAGGTGAGAAAGGTCAGCGTCAAGGCGCCGGTCAAGGTCGGCGATATTATTTTAAAGAACGTCGCAGGGACCGGGGCGGATGTCATAGCGACGCGGAACGTCCCGAAGAAGCAGCCAAAAGGGAAAGAAAGAGCCCCGTAGGTATTGCTTGATAAAATAAAGAAAAAAAGGAAAGAAAAGGCCGGTCATAGGGGCCCTTGCGGGTCCCTCAGGCCTTCGTCTTCTTTTTCGGACCGGACACAATAGCCACTATGACCAGGACGATGGCGAGGGCTATGAGCGCCATCATCACCATGTCGTTGGTCCCGTTGGCCGCGACGTTGTTGTTCGTGGTCTTTTGGGTCTTCTTGAGGTCGTTGATGCTCGTCTGTATGGTGTCCAACTTGCCCAGGTCGGTGGTAATGTTCCCGAGCTTGGAGTCCGTGCTGGTCTTGAAGCTCGCTATGGCCGTCTTGGTCTCCGTTATCTTGGTCATGAGCGCGGTGTCGTTGATGCCCAGCGCCTTGAGCTCCGCCTCGATTATTGTCAACTCGCCCATTATCTGCGCCAGGTTCTTGGTCTCGAGCGCGTTGATGGTCTTGTTCAGGTTGGCGGTCTCGCCCTTCATGTCCTTGTCGTGCTTGGCCAAAAGGTCCTTGATCTCCTTGAGGGAGGCCGATGTCTCCAGCCTGAATGAGTGCAGCTCGGTCGCCATGCTGTTGATGTCCTTTTTAACCGATGCGTTCACGCCCTGGAGCTCGGTCCCGAGCGTATCGATTTGGTCCTGCATCGTGTCGTTCATGCCGTCGAGCTCGGAGCCCAGCGAGTCCATCATGGCCGTGAGCGTCGTCCCCATCTGGTCGATGTCGGTGCCCAGGGCCGTGAGGTTCCCGTTCATCGAGGCGAGGTCCGTCTTCATCTTCAACACATCAGTGCCGACCTTCTTGATGGTCGTGTTCATGTAGTTGATGTCGCCCTGGATGCCGTTGAGCGGGTTGAGGGGCTGGGCGTCGTTCACGTCCAGGATGCCGTCGTTGTCGTCGTCCGTGTCCTTGTTGTTCCCAGTGCCGTCCAGGTCCGTGTCCAGCCATTCCTTGGAATCCAGCGGGAAAGCATCCGAGAAGTCGGGTATGCCGTCCCCGTCATCGTCCGCGTCTATGGCATCGCTGAAGCCGTCATTATCCGAGTCCACGTCGCACAGCACCGATATCGGGGCCCCCATGCCAGAGAGCGCCCCCTTGCCATCGACTGTCACAACGGCATAATAGTAGGTCTTGCCAAGGACGACATCGGGGTCATTATATTTCTGGTCACCGGGCGCTGCGGTCCCAATGTGCTTGTAATTGCTGCCGTCGGTGGACTTATAGATCCTGATCCCCGTGATCGGCTCGTTCCAGTACACCGGGTCCGTCCAGGACAGGGTTATCGACGAGGCGTCGTTGGCGCTCACGCCGGTCAATGCGTCGGGCGCTGGCGGCGCGCTGAAGGTCAGGTACAGGTAGGCCTTCCCCTCCTGGTTGTCACCGTTGTAGATGGCGCCGATGATGATGTCGGGGATCCCGTCCCCGTTCACGTCCCCGCCGCCGGACACGGAATATCCGGAGTTCTCTTTCTGGTATGACCCTATGAAGGACGCGGTGGAGACTGTCGCAAGATCGAGGTCCATGGACCAGCCGGTGGTCCTGCCAAGGACCATGTAGGTCTGACCTTCGTCCCCGTTCGTTGTATCGTAGCGGGGGGCACCGATGCCGAAATCGCCGATGTTGTCCCCATCGACGTCGCCAACGGAAGATATGGCGTACCCTGACTGGTCGTCATCGTGCTCGCCCCAGAAGGAGGCATCGCTCGAGACCAGCTTCGTGTCCAATGCCCATCCCGTGGCCTTGCCGAGGATGAGGTAGGTCTGGCCGGCGTCCTTCCTGAAGCCGTCGCAGTCGTTGTAGGGGGCGCCGATGAGTATATCGTCGTAGCCGTCCTTGTTCACGTCCCCGGCACCGGCGACGCTCATTCCCGACTCGTCGTCGTTGAACTCTCCAAGGAAGGAAGCGTCCGCGCTCTTCAGGTTGGTGTCAAAGGACCATCCGGTGGCCTTGCCGAGTATGAGATAGCTCGCCCCTGCCCAGCTGGCCGAGATGGCGTTCCCCGGTGCGCCTATCAGGAAGTCGTCGTAGCCGTCCTTGTTCACGTCCCCGGCAGCGGCGATGCTCCATCCGGACTCGTCGTCGGGATAGATGCCCATGTAGGATGCGTCCGCGTTGCCGACCTTGTCCCACATCTGCCATCCGGCGTTCTTGCCGAAGAAGATGTAGGTGCGCCCGGCATCGTTGCCGTTGTCATTGTTCGACCAGGCACCGATGGCGAAATCGTCGTAGCCGTCGTTGTTAACATCGCCGATGCCTGCGACCGCGAAGCCGGCGTAGTCCCCGTTGCCGGACCCGATCCAGGAGGCGTCCGCCGCCTTCAGGTTGTTGTCCATGGACCAGCCCTGGGCCTTGCCGAGGATCAGGTAGGCCTGGCCATTGTTCGTCCCGCCGTCGTCGTTCCCGAAGGCACCGACGAGTATGTCATCGTAACCGTCGCCGTTCACGTCCCCTGCGCCGGCCACGGCGTACCCGGCGGAATCGTCCTGCCCTTGGCCCTGGTACGAAGCGTCGGCGTTTGCGAGGCTCACGCCGTCGTTCCAGCCCGAGGGGCCGCCGAAGATTATGTAGATCTGGCCAGCACCAGTGGCCTGGTCCGAGTTCCCGTCGGCTCCAATGACGAGGTCGTCGTAGCCGTCCCCGTTCACATCGCCGGCGATAGCGACCGAGCATCCGGAATAGTCCTGCTTCCCCTCGCCCACGAAGGATGCATGGGAGTCCTTCAGTAAAATTTTCATCTTTAATTCCGAGGCCCCAACGGGTATCGGGAGGAAGGCGTTCAGAACTAGGATCAACAGCACAGTTCCCACTATGGGTCGAATGAACCCATTTGTCTTTGGTGATTTGTTCATAATTAACACCGGTTCTTCGTTTAAAGATTATCTATGTTTTATTTATATCTTTATCATAATAATTCATCAATAAGGAGCTGTATCCATGGTACAGGCGCGAGAGGATACTATGAGTTCCATTGGCCAGAAAGGTGAGCTCAAGGGCAAGGTCGCGATAATAACGGGCGCGGCCCAGGGCATGGGCAGGGCCGTGGCCGAGAGGCTCGTCGAGGAGGGGGCCATCCCGGTCATCGTGGACCTCCAGGGCGACCGACTGCTGGCCTTGGCCGAGGACCTGAAGAAGAAAGGCGTGGAGGCCAGGGCCCACAAGCTGGACATAGCCGACGAAGGCCAGGTGCGGATGCTGATCATGGCGGTCTTGGAGGACCTGAAGCACATAGACATCCTGGTCAACTGCGCCGGGATAATGTACCCGACGCGTTTCCATGAAATGACCGTCGAGGAATGGGACAAGGTCATGAGCGTCAACCTCCGCGGGACCTTCCTCATGATGCGCGAGGTCTACCCGCACATGAAGAAGCACGGCTCGGGGAGCATCATCAACTTCTCGTCGACAGCCGGCCTTACGGTGAGCACGCTGGGCGGGGCCCACTACACAGCCTCGAAGCACGCGGTCATGGGCCTGACCAGGGCCGTGGCCAAGGAGGGCGGGCCCTTTGGGGTGCGCGTGAACGCCGTCTGTCCGGGCCTGATAAACACCGAGATGGTCCGCGGGACCATAGACAAAAAGAAGGTCGAGGAGTACGAGAGATCGTTCCCCATTCACCGCATAGGGACCCCGGAGGAGGTCGCGGAGCTCGTGCTCTTTTTGGCCTCGGACCGGTCGGCATACATCACGGGCGTTGGCATGAACATAAGCGGCGGGGATCTGCTCTAATGCTTCCGAGGAAATCTGTGGAAAAGGTCTTCGTCCTTTCCGATTTCGACGGGACCATCACCGTCGAGGATGCGGCCGTGGCCCTGATGAACGAGTTCTGCCATGAGGATTGGTACCAGTACGTCCGCAAATGGGAGCGCAAGGACATGACATTGCGCGAATCTTTAAAGCAGATGTACGAGCGCATCATGGCCACCAGGGGCGAGGTCGAGGACTTCGTTCAGAGGAACATCATGGTCCGGAAGGGGTTCCCCGAGTTCGTCCTCTGGTGCGGCAAGAACCGCATCGGGTTCACGGTGGTGAGCGAGGGGCTGGACGTGGTCATAGCCAAGACCCTCGAGAAGTACAATGTCAAGGCCGATGTGATGACCAACCGGATGCTCTTCGAGGGCAGGAAGGTCAAAATCGAGTTCCCGGAGACGCCGCCACTGTGCCATCACGAGGACGGGGAGATCTGTGGTACATGCAAGTACACGCATGTGAAAGAACTACAGGACGAGGGATATTTTGTCGTCTACATCGGGGACGGTAAGACGGACGCGCGGCCCGGGAAGATAGCCGATGCCGTCTTCGGCCGGAGGTCTTTGGCCCGCAAGTTCAAGGAGGAGGGCAGGTATTTCTTCCCGTTCGAGAACTTTGTTACCATAAGGGAGAGGCTGGACCATATCCTTGGCCGATGAGCAATCGTCAGAGCCAGAAGATGACCATCAGGATTATCCCCAATACAATGCCCATCGCGCCGCAGATCATGCCGATCTCCCCGCCCTCGAGGTCCCCTGTGTCGTGGGCCTTCTTGCCAAGAGCGATGGCGATGCAGCCGAGCAGGATGGGCAGGCCCGGCGCCTGGCTGCTCAGCACGGCCACGATGCCCGCGACCGTCGCCGCGGTGCCCCAGATATTGTGTATCCTCGGTTTTCCGGCCTTTTTCTGCTCGTCCTTGTAACCCATGTAGCCCGAAAGGGCGCACAGGCCGCCGATGAATATCATTGAGATGGCCGCGACCATGCCGAAGGGGCCCCATCCCGGTAAGAAGAATATAGGCCCCATGAGCATCATGACGAGGCCGACGATGCCGAGGTTCTTGTATTCCTTCATCCTCGAACCGTAGGAGTCGTACGGCGGCGGTGGAAGATATGGCCGCGGAGGGCCCATCATCATCGGTGGGGGAGGGCCCGCTTGTCCGGGCTGTGCCGGGCCCTGACGCAGCATGGCGGTACCGCATTGCGGGCAGTTGTGGGGCGCTTCGATCGAATAGGGGTCCGCCGGGGCCTGGTCCTGGATGGTGGTGCCGCAGCGAGGGCACCGATAGACGAAATATTGAGGGCCGGTCGGAGGCGGGTATTGCTGCTGCATGTCCATCACGGAGAAGCTAGGGATCAGCCCTCCATTACCATATCTATCATGACTTATGGTTGTTTCGGGTCTTCCCGGGGATTTCCTGAATGTGCGCCTGGACGAGCGGAGCGGACCATAAGATATTTTAATCTTGAACCAATTGCTATATTAGTACAATAAATGAATATGATTCTTGAAGGATAGGAGAGTGCCGTTGTGCCAAACCCGGACAGGCTTGTGCGAATCGTCGCCGTCATTGTGACATTGATGTTCCTGATGCCATCCCCATTCGGGCTGTTCGGTCCGACCAAGGTTACGGCCGGGACCGCCGTGATCAGCACCTTCGAGGGGGGCACAAAGACCAAGACCCTGGACTTCACGAACGCCAAGGTGAACGACACATTGGGGCTGCTGGTCCCCAAGGCATCCAGGGTCATCAGCGCGAGCATGGACATCCAATCGGTCATGGTCAGCAAGCCCGGGGTCGTGACCGTGGACACGAAGAACGATTACCTGGCGGCGAGCCCCAAGGACCTGGACCTTAACAAGACCTGGGGCAACGCCTACATCACAGAGAAGCAGAACCTCTCCGACACCTTCAACGATGGGAGCTTCGACGCCGTCAACTGGACCTGGATGAACCCGCCCTTCGCGCTCAACGAGAACGCGGGCACGGGCATGCTCGAGGTGACCTCGAACTCCGGAACGAACTGGACCAGCGGCTTGCAGACGGGCAGCTTCATGTACAAGAACGTCGACGGCAACTTCATGGCCATAACGAAGTTGTACGCCACGCCGGACGCGAACCAGGAGTCCTGTGGCCTCATGGTCTACCAGGACGCCAACAACTGGTTCCAGGAGGTCTACAAGTGGCGTAAGTACGGCAACAACGGCGGCAACTACATGGCCTTCAAGCAGAGGTCCGGCGGCGGGCAGTCCAGCCAGGACCTGCAGGGCTTCTCGGCGAGCCCGGCGTGGATAAAGTTCACGAGATACCAGAACTCGTGGGTCGTGTGGTACTCCAACAACGGCCAGGTCTATTTCAAGTGGAAATGGTTCGACCTGGCCATGTCTTCCACGGTCAGGGTCGGCCTCGTCGTATATGACGGCCTCGAGGCCAACAATAACTTCAGGGCCGATTTCGATGCGATCAACATCACGCGCTACATGGACTACGGCAACATGTCCGTCGTCCCATTGGACACGCAGTTCCCGATACAAAGGGTCCACCTCGAGCAGGATTTGCAGCAGCTCGAGGTATGGGAGAGCTTCGTGATCCAGGTCAGGGCGAACCTGACCGGCCAGTGGCAGACGCTCGTGGGCGGCACCGACACGCGCATCGACACGCCGGGTACGCACCTCGAGATGAAAATATCCATCGGCGGCATGGGCTGGACCTCTCCCGAGCTCAGATCCGTCACGTTGAACTACTATCCGGAGTCGTGGCCCTCGAACGTCACATTGGATGTGGGCCACGACGGGATCATCGAGTGGTGGTTCAATAGCACCATGACGATCAAAGGGAACGCCACCGGCGCGCGGTTCATGAAGGCCATAGAGGACCAAAAGAACCTGCTGCCCCAAGACATCGAGGGCTACGTGCATATTCCGTGCAGGGTGGTCTCCCAATCGCCCGGCAAGATATCCTTCCAGAACCTCGCTATAACCCTGTTCACGGGCCACCCGCCCAGGACCCCGGTCCTGGGCTTCCCGGCCAACAACACATGGCTCGGGACCAGGACGCCGACCTTCAACTTCTCGTCGGTGGACCCGGACTCGGACACGCTGATATACAGGATCCAGATATCCGAGGACAACTTCAATACCCTAAGCTTCGACTTCGACCAGAGGTTGGACAAGTTCGGCTGGACCATGGGCCTGTACGACTCCGGCAAGGAGGCCAGGTTCACCATGGACATGGGCAGCCCCCTGGACCAGGGCAAGACCTACCAGTATAGGGTCGAAGCCTACGACGGCGGCTGGTGGAGCAATTTCAGCGATGTCAGGACCTTCAAGGTGGACGTGACCATGCCGACGGGCTACGTGACAGACAGCGGCCCGTCGACGCCGGTCAACAAGGAGGCCTTCGCGACATTGAAGTTCGAGGACCCGGAGTCCGGTGTCGTTGCCATCGAGGCGGGATTGGGGACGGCCAAGAACAAGACGGACCTCGTGCCCATGACGTCCCAGGACCTCATCTCGGGCAAGGTCCACTTCAAGAACCTCACGCTCGAGGACAAGAAGAGCTACTACTTCACGGCCAGGGCCAAGAACCTGGCCGGCCAGTGGTCTCTGAACGCGACCTCGAAGGGATTCCGCATCGATTTGGGCCTCGACCAAATACCGCGGGTGAACATCAGCAACCCAGCTGACAGTTCCGTGGTGGACGGGACCGTGACCATCTCGGGTACCGCCTCGGACCCGGACATTCAGGACACGCTCCTGGTGTTCGTGGGCATAGACGACAATCCCTGGAAGCAGGCCCTAGGGGGCAAGATATGGTCTTTGGACTGGGACACCAAGAAAGTGCCTGACGGGACGCACTTCATCTACGTCAAGGCCTTCGACGGCATGAGGGATTCCGTCATCGTGGACCTGAACGTGGTCGTGGGCAACAGCCGCATGAGCTTTTCGTCGTCCACGCCCCCCACCGACACGACCATCACGGAGACAGACAACGTCAGCCTCTCCGTGGTCTTGAGGGACCCGGCCAATATCTTCAAGGCCTACACCTGGTCCATCGACGGCGTGAGCGTCCCGAACGTCAACACGGCCAGCTACACATTTGCATCGGACTACAGTTCCTCGGGCGTCAGGTCCATCGAGGTCAAGGCTATGGGCGTGAGCATGTCCGTGTCCCATGTGTGGAACATCACGGTGCTCAACAAGAACAGGGCGCCCAAGGCGATAATAACCTATCCGGCGGACAACATGGCGTTCGAGCACGGCAAGACCATCATGTTCGATGGCACCGGGAGCACGGACGCGGACAAGGAAGTACTGACCTATGGCTGGGAGTTCAGCGACGGGACCACCATGACGGGCTCCAAGGTCACCAAGGCCTTCGCCAAGGACGGTAAGTTCACGGCCAAGCTCACGGTGACGGACACGTGGAACGCATCCAACGATGTTCAGATATCCGGCAAGATGAACGCCAAGAAGGTGGACATAGGCCAGCAGCTGGTATCGTTCCCGCTGGTGCTGATATGGTTGGTCCTGGTGCTGGTCATCGTGCTGGTGGTGGTCATGGTCATCGTCAAGAAGATCAAGAGGCAAAAGGAGTTCGATAAAAAGATCGAACAGAAGATAGAGGACACGACCATCGACGATTTGCTGTACTACAACCCGGCGCCGCAGCAGCCGGGAGGTGGGCCTCCGCAGGGCCCGCCGGCAGGGTCGGGCCCGTACCAGCCGCCGCAGCAGATGCCGCCTCCGGGAACGGGTCAGTATCCGCCACAGCAGATGCCACCGCAGAACCCGCCACCGCCGAGCGTCTAGGAAAATCGAGTGTCGGGGCCCTTCAGACAGGGCCCCTCATATTTCTTTTATTTTAGGGTCCAGGTCGCCCTTTATCCCGAAGATCTTGAGCTCCTTGGGCTGGAGCCACGGGTCGATACCGTGGTGGTCGCCGAAGAGCTTGCCTATGACCTTCATGACGGCGGAATCGATGGACACGGCGGACTTGGAGGCGTAGACGCCTATGTCGGGGTGCATGATGGGCCCCGGGTTCGAGGCGCAGTCGCACATCTCGGATATGTTGGTGGCGAAGGTGATGAAGGAGACCTTGTTGGGCTTGAAAGTGGAAAGGACCGCGTAGGCCGTCGAGGCCAGAGCCCGGCACATGTTGTCCCAGTTGCCGCCCGTGAGGGCCCCGCTCTTGCATTGTTCGGCACAGGCGCCGCAGCACATGCACTCGTTCTCGTCGATGTGGACCTTATCGTCGATGAGCGAGGCCGCGTCCATCCAGCAGGCCTCGACGCATTTGCCACAACCCTCGCAAAGCTCGGATTTTATTGTGAGGCCGACGGCCCGGTGCTGGGACCTCTTGCCGTTGCGGGTGGCGCAGCCCATGCCGAGGTTCTTTATGGCGGCGCCGACGCCGGCGGCCATGTGGCCCTTGGCGTGCGTGACCACGATCATGGCATCGGCCTCGGCTATGGCCCCGGCGACCTCGACATCGTCCAGTATGCCCTTGGTCTTGATGATGCGGCCGTTTTCGCCCTTGAGGCCGTCGGCGACAACGAAGGGCGCGATATCCCCGAAGCCGTGGGCCTTGGCGGTGGTCATGTGGTCCACGGCGTTGTGCCGCTTGACCTTGTAGAGGGTGTTGGAGTCCGTCAGGAAGGGCTTGCCGCCGCGGGCCCGGACCTCCTCCACGATCTCCCTGACGAAGACGGGCTTGACATGGTTCGTGTTGCCGTACTCGCCCACGTGGAGCTTGATCGCGACAAGGTCGCCTTTCTCGACGACATCGAATACGCCCGCGGCCTCGTAGAGCTCCTTGCATCTTTTCAGCATCGGGGCGCTCGGGTCCCATTTGACGAAATGGACGGACATGGTTCATCCCACCGAAGGTCGAACTCGTGAACTAATTACCTGCTATTTAGGATTTCGGGAATTGATCACTGGGGCTTGCCGTACTTGTAGAGGATGTTGCAGCTGCCCTCGACGCTGACCATGCATGGCCCGACGGGGTTCCTGGGGGTGCAGGCCTTGCCGAAGAGAGGGCACTGGTCCGATGTGATGAGGCCCCGGAGGACCTCGGGGCACTTGCAGCCTTTGGGCTCCGGGAACTCGACGCCGTCCAGGGCC
>Ga0315288_10012816_pt1 | contig 10522 bp, 8 predicted proteins | sample YL17G11_20_MG_FD_203454 | JGI IMG/M metagenome (GOLD analysis project Ga0315288, IMG submission 203454) | Sediment microbial communities from Yellowstone Lake, YNP, Wyoming, USA - YL17G11_20 | ecosystem: Environmental > Aquatic > Freshwater > Lake > Sediment | place: USA: Wyoming | collected...
TGAGCTGGTCGGGAGGTATTTGAAGAGCGTAAACCTCTCGTTGTCGTACCGCTAACGTCGGACGGCACTGTCTTGACTTGCGTCTCCAATGACTACGACTACACCTGAGTTTTCTCACGTCAGGTGGAAGCGCTCGGAAGGCCGGAGGATCTCGGCCTGGCCCTGAGCACTACGGGCCGCTCGCCGAATGTTGTAGAGGTGCTCCGGACTGCCCGGACCATTGGCCTCGAGTTGGTCGCCCTGCTCGGCCGCGATGGAGGAGGGGCGGGGAACTAACCTCTTTGGCGGTCGTCGTTCCGTGCGATGAGGCGGCCCGGATCCAGGAGTGCCACAGCCTGATGATCCATCTGCTGTGTGAGACGGTCGACCAGATACTCCGAGAAAATGATCCCGTATGACAGACCCGAGCCGGCATATTAGACCTTCATAGCTTGGTACTTACTACTCGGAGCAGAAACTAGTTGACATAATGACCGGCTCGTCGTATCGTTCCGGGCATGAGAACTCGTGATGCCCGATCGTTGCCGGGGGCCGTTCAGGCTTCGCTGCGGTTGCGGGTGATCCGCACGGTCCAGGAGGGAGGGACGCAGCAAGAAGCCGCTGATCGATTTGGGGTGAGCCGGGTGGCGGTCAACCAATGGGTCCAGCGCTGGCGGGAAGGAGGGGAGGAGGCGCTCCAGGCGCGCCGCCGGGGCCGGCCGCCCCAGACGCAGTTGAACGCGCGGCAGACGGGGACGACGATCCGGCTGATCGTGGGACGCTGCCCGGACCAGCTGCGGTTGCCGTTCGCCCTGTGGACCCGGGAGGCGGTGCAGCAGCTTCTGGAGAAGGAGTTCGGGGTGGAGCTCTCGGTCTGGACGGTGGGGCGGTACCTGAGGCGCTGGGGGCTGACGCCGCAAAAACCGCTGCACCGGGCCTTCGAGCAGGACCCGGAGGCGGTCCGGCGCTGGCTGCAGGAAGAGTACCCGGCCATCCGGCGCCGGGCGAAGCGGGAGGGAGCAGAGATTCACTGGGGCGACGAGATGGGTCTGCGCTCCGACCATTTTGCCGGCCGCTCCTACGGTCTGCGGGGCCAGACACCCGTCATTCCGGGCACGGGCCAGCGCTTTGGCTGCAACCTGACCTCGACCATCACCAACCGGGGCCGACTGAGCTTCATGGTGTTCCGCGGCACGTTCACGGTGCGCACGCAGTTGAAGTTCCTGCACCGGCTGCTCCGCCAGGTGAAGACGAAGGTGTTCTGGATCGTGGACCGCCATCCCGTTCACAAGGCCGCGGCCGTGACCCGATGGCTGGAAAAGCACCCGGACCGGATCGAGCGGTTCTTCCTGCCGGCCTACAGCCCGGAACTGAACCCGGACGAGCTCTTGAATCAGGATGTGAAGAGCAACGCGCTCGGGCGCCGCCGCCCCCAGGATAGCGACGAGCTGATGGACAACATCCGCGCCTACCTGCGCAGCACGCAGCGTCAGCCCGAGGTGGTGTGCAGCTACTTCGCTGAGAAGAATGTCTGCTATGCGGCCGCCTGAACTGTGTCAACTATTTATGCTCCCGGTAGTATAAGATCTTACCTATGATTAGACCTTTGGCCCGTACGCAAAGAGTCGCACCCTTCGGTGCTGTTGATCGATCCCGGAGAGATGTCTTGCTTCGCACTGGCCGTCCTCACTGCTTGCTGAGTTGCAGGCAGTGACCTGGGCCCAAGGCATAATCCACAAGATAAACGGGGTGATACAGTGCGGTCTTGGCTCATGGATTACCTCTCGTGTCCCGTCTGCAAGTCCGAGACCCTCACCGTCGCAGAAATCCACGAGGTGGGAAAGCTCCTGCTCAACGACCAATGGGAAGAGACGATCGTTAGGGGCATTCTCGCTTGCCGGAAGTGTGGACAGCGCTACCCGGTGCTGGAGGAAGCCCCCAGGCTGCTCCACCCTGAGTATTTGACTGCGGCAGAGCGTGAGGTGCTCGAGAAAGTTCCAGGACGGGAGAAGCGAGCAGGCCCAGCAGTCCAGCGTACCCCGGAAGATCTAGATGAGTTTGTACGGGAGATCATTCTTCGTGACTACGGTTATCCCAACGACGGTCCTGCGCGCCTACGCGCACTCCAGGAAGCCAGCTATCAGCGCACCTATGCAGAAGGGCGCAGATATCAGATGGAGGTTCTTGAGAACTTGCTGGACTCACGACCCAAGGTAATGCTAGATGTGGGAGGTGGCACCGGTGGGAATCTGTACGCCGCCGAAGCGGTGTTCGAGCTACGGTACGGCGTCGTGGCCGATCTTAGCTCGGATTGGCCACCCCTCTTTCAGGTCGGGGATCGACGAATCGCATACGTGCGGGCCGACGCTACAGATCTACCTTTTGCGACCGCTCGTTTCGACCTCGTAGTGAGTTCATTCCTGATAGAGCATCTGAGACTTTGGGAAGCAGTGATTGCCGAAATGGCCCGCATAGGACGAAGAATATTTGTCGCCTTCGGTCCGAATCGGGTGTTTCCCTTCGAGTTCGGCCACTTGGATGCACCCCTCGCGCATTGTCTGCCGCAAAAGCTTGGCATGATGGTGGCATACTTATGGGGCAGAATGACCGGGAACCCGCGCTCTCTCGATGCTATCAAGAACATACTCTCCGAGATGAACTACATGAGTAGTAGGAGGTTCTTTTCGTATTGTCGGGAAATGAAGCTGTGCTGTCGGAACATTTTCCCAGAAATCGCTGAGGGCAGGGCACGGATCGCCCATGGCCGTTTCATGATCTGGCTGGGTAGGTACCCGTCCTTGACACATCTGCTCGCGACCGTGGCGAGTGGGATGGGCATTGAGCCCAACATCTACGCTCTGATCGCCCCCCCTGACAATTTGGCACTCCACGAGATGAGTATCAGGTCCCCTTCGGAAGACGCGGTAGTTGGTGAGCCGTAGTGGTATGCCACCTGACGCGACACAGCCTTTTTCCCTCCCTTCTCAGTATGGCCGAGACTTCGGGGCGTGTTCAACTGGCACCGCCTGTTCCGCCGGGAGCGTCCGGTTGGATGGCGGTGACACAGTTCGATAACGCTTGCAGGTCCCCTATCCGCTACCGGTCTTGCGACATGGCCATTCCGGCCGCCTCCTGTGTCCGCTTGTTCATAAACTTACAGGTTGTGGAGCAGCACCGCGTGCTCCAGACTGAACGGGACCGGCTCTGGGTGCGGCTCGCGTCTCGATCGGAGGAGGCGAAACACGAGGTCGCTGAGACGATTACTCGGACCCTGAACCATGCCAACTGCGGAACACTGGAGATGGAATTCGAGTGGCTCCAGGAGTTCCGCCTTCCCGAGGATGGCAAGCGTCGACTGGTGATTTCCGAGTTCGGGCGTGAGGCTATTGGTGCGCTCCCGCCGGGAGCATTCGCGAACGTATGAACAGCAGGAAGAAGCCCGCCTGGCGAGTTCTCTTCGTCATCACGAGCAGCGATTTCGGGGGGTCCGAGAGCTCACTGAGGGAGCTCGTCCTACACCTGGACCGGCGGAAGTTCGATTCCGTGGTGGTCTCCCTGAGGCCCTTGGGGCGCACTGGGGCTGAAATTGCGGCATCGGGGGTGCAGGTGCTGAGCTTCAATATGTCTGAGCGACCCCGCCTTCCCGAGCTCTTCAGGGGAGCTCTTGCACTGGCCCGGTGGATCGACAGGTTGGAAATCGATCTCGTTCACTCGTTCCTCTACCGCGCCAATGTCCTCAGCCGGATCGCCTCGCGCTTGGCGCGGCAACGTCCGGTGATGATCTCGAGCCACCGTAGCCTCACACCTCTTGGAGGTCGAGCCGCGACTCTGGCCGCTCGGTGGACCCGCTCTCTCTCCTGGCGCGCGGTGGTGGTCTCAGAAGCCGTGCGGCAACAGCTCCTCCGCACCGAGCGGCTCGACCCGGAGCGGGTGGTCGTGATCGAGAACGGGGTGGACACGAGACGCTTCACCGCGGCCGACGGGAGCGAAGTCCGGCTCCATCTCGGCGTGGGGCCGGGAACCCTCTTGGTGGGCACTGTGGCGCGGCTCTCCCCAGAGAAGGGGCTCGCAGACCTCTTGGAGGGCCTCGCCCGCGTGAAAGCACAGGGGATGGAGATGCCATTGCTCGTCGTGGGCGACGGACCGGAGCGGCAGAGATTGGAGCAGATGGCCAAGGATCTGGCGCTCGACGGGTGCGTGCGCTTTCTGGGAGCTCGGGGCGATCTCCCAGCACTGTACGCGGCCTTGGACATCTTTGTGCTCCCCTCGCGGGAGGAAGGTTCCCCCAACTCGGTCCTGGAGGCCATGGCGGCCGGTAAGGCCATCGTGGCGAGCTGTGTAGGCGGTGTTCCGGAAGTAATCGATCATGAGACGACCGGGCTCTTGGTCCCACCGGCTTCCCCTGACGCCCTCGCGGCGGCGTTGGCGCGCCTGGCAAACGACTCCGGCCTCAGGAGCCGGATTGGTCTGGCGGCTCGGCGAGTCGCGGCCGAGCGGTTCGACATAACTCAAATGGCGGAGAAGCACGAGCGACTTTATCATGATCTCCTGGCTGAGGACAGGCAGACGAGGTAATACCCATTCTGTAATTCCACCCACAAAATGGCAATTGGCCAGCTTCTGGGAGAAGGGCTTGCTTCAGTTCCCTGAAGAGGTTACGGGACCTCTAATCTGGTACCCTTATTGCTTGGTACACGGTTTGCCTGTTCTGGACGGCGGGCGGTTCAAGACTTATGAATAGACACGGTGTCGATTTCGAGGGCTCAAATGAATGTACTTCAACTCCTCCGGAAGCCATTTGGAAATCCCCGTTTGACGACGTCGGAAGCAGCCCTTCCCCGCGGAATGAGCCACAGCGCCTCCTCGGCGCGGGTCCGGGTTCGCCCTAGTATGCGAACCCTCTTCCTTCTGCTCACCATCGCGACTACAGTCCCATTTGCCAACCCGGGGGTCTACTCTGCGGACTATTACTTTTCCGACTGTGCTACCGGCTGCCGTAACAATCCAGACCTGACAAAGTGTAGCAGCCCCGGAACGCTGGCGAACCCCTACTGCCTCGACCCGGGCAATGACGGCAGGAAAGATTCGATCATGTACCTATTCGACGGCACAGCACCCGACGCCTCCCCGGGAGACACAATCAATCTGTGCGCTGGGGCCTGCGATGGGGCGGGAGCCGCGACCTACCGACCCGACTGCACAACGACAACAGCAGATGGCAGTAACACTAGGAATGTCTGGTTTGTCCCGCAGGTCTCCGGCATGCAGGCACAACCCATCGTCATACAGAACTATCCCGGCGAGACCATCTTTATCAGCGGCGATCGAAACGGGGACGATGTCTATCAGAGCCCAGGAGCGGCATGCAATCCAGGATCAAGCGACCTGGATGTTATGGGCAAAAGCAATGGCAAGAAGTGGATCACATGGAAAGGCAACGACGTTGCGGGGCAGAAAGGTATCACGTTCGAGAAGTTGGGTGAGGGTGCTTGGTGGTTTGTTACCAATGGAGACGGTGGCGCCAGCGGATGGGTCTTTGACGGAATCACGATACAGCTTATTACCCCAGGATTTTGGTCGGGGATTCCAGATGCAAATATCCGATCAACTTTAGTAACTCCAGGCTATACACCAACTACCAATCCATCTACATACCCAGGGGTGTCTGCCGGGGTACCTCACTATATTCATGCTGGAAATATCTCACACACATCTGGATGTACGAGCGGAGGGGCGCAACGCGGCTTCTATGTCAACAAGATGGATACCGGAGATCCATTTACGGTCAAGAATGGCCTCATGCGCCATATTTGTGGATTTGCTCATCGCAACATTGGAAACAATCCGGAGAATGCGACGAACGGGCCTGGAGGCTCTGAGTTCCTGTTCGAGAAGAACGAATACTATAACTTGGGGTTCGTCTCGAACGAGGTCTATAACCTTGGCTCCCTTGTAAAGCCCGGGTCACATTTTACTTACAGAAACAACTACATGCACGACGTGATGGCCTGTGCGCCGGGTATCGAGCAAGATAACGATGGCATAGTAGCTGAGGACAACAGGTGCTATTGCTTAGGAGAATGGATATTGGAAGTCAATGGTCGGTGTGAGAGACCATTCTATGTCGAGCCCGGCGGCAACGCCACTGTCAAGAATATCACCTTTAGACGCAATATGATATTCTCGAAATCCACGGGCGGTACCAATATCAGTAACCCCGGTTGGTTTGGTGAGGGATTAGGCATTCACATTACATGTGATTCTTCATATGTGTGCGCGACAAGTGGTCTTCCTTGTGGATGCTCCAAATCCAATATTGTCGTTGAGAACAATTTAATCTGGAACATGACCCAGGGATCATATACGACGTGCCGCGAGGCGGCCATCTGTGTTGATGGAAAGAGTGCTGGCACTGGTAACGGGTCAATCGTGGTACAAAACAACACGATTTATAAGACCAATGGACAAGGAAAGGGTATTGCAGTTTTCGGAAATGCAACTCACAAGGTTAAGAACAACATCGTTTCCCTCGCTGTGAAGGAGGAGCTGCTAGTTGACGCCGGAACGGCCTCGAGTGAGATCATCTTCAACAACCTCTGCGACAGTTCTGGCACCGTGATGAACCTCGGTGGCATCCTGAAGACATGCACGCAGACGGAAGGTTTCCAGAACAATCGGTGCGGCACTAGTCTGTTCCAGAATGTTTCTGGCGATCCCAGGAGTTGGAACCTTCGGCTGGCGTCGGAAGACTCGGCGAACAAGAACATGGGGACGTCCGGTGCCTTGGACGATATCGACAAGACGCTGAGGGACACCTTCCCCCCGACGGATATTGGGGCGTACGAGGTTACCACCGGTAATTCGAGTACGCTTCCGGCTCCGACAAATCTGAGGCGGGCCGACAATTGATCGATCGGGCCCCACGCGCAGCGCAAGTCGCCCTCTTGTCGCGACTGCGCGAGTCACCCCGGCTCGGGACGGGTTCGGTTTGAGAGGCTTCCTACCCGGACGCTGCAGTATCCCCGATCGCAGATTTTCTGCGCCATCCTCTTATCGCCTCTGACGATCATCCGGGTTCGATTGCGACCCTGAGTAAACACCGGGGGCCGGGTCGTTCATGTTTCGTGATCCCCAAGACGTCCGGAAGTTCCCGTCTCGAACTTGTCCGCCATGAGAGGAGCGAAGTGAGCGCAGAGGCATTCTGATGCCCGGGGTGCGAGTTGGCATCCTTCGGAGTCGAGATCGTGAACATCCCGAGAGGACACTCATGGGAGAGAGGTCGTGACGGAAGCGTTGTTTGTCATGCTCTCGGGGCCTGACCCGGGGGTCTTCGACGCGCAGGTCCTAGATTATGGCCGGTTCATGGGCGCCTTGGGGGTTCGATTCCGATACCTTCTCTTCGACGGGTTCAGGGCCTGGATGCGCTCGGGCCGGAGAGCGAGGGAAGAGGTCCAGGATCTGCGGCGCCGCTTCGATGCCGAAATCGAGCTGAGGTACATGCTCCGCCCCCTTGGAGGGAGCGGGCTGCGGCGTGCCACTGATGTCGTAGTGGAAACGGTGAAAGCCTTGCGGGGAAGCGGTGCCCGCCTCCTCATCCAGGCGCGCAGTCCCGAAGGGGCATGTGTGGCGCTCGAAGCGAGGCACGGGATGAGTGACTTGGCAGTCCTTTATGATGCGCGTGGGGATGCGGTAGCCGAAGCGCTCCTGGAGGCGCGGCAGCAGAAGAACGATCGTCAAAGACGCCGATGGGAACGGCGGGCAGTGATTCTCGAGCGCCTGGAGTCTCGGGCCCGCGCGGAAGCAGACCACATTCTTGCCGTCAGCAATGTTCTTCGGGATCGCATCTGTTCGGAGGGGAAGGTCCCCCGGAACAAAATCACGGTCGTCCCCTGCTGCGTGAACATGTCCAGGTTCCAGTTTTCCGAGGCGGCCCGGGAAGCAGTCCGCGCCCGCTTGAACCTTGAGGGGAAGTTCGTGCTTGTCTATTCCGGGTCTCTCACGAGCTGGCAGATCCCTGATCGGCTCGCCGACTTCGTCCAACGACTGCTGGCCGCGGACCCAGAGGCCCACCTGCTGGTTTTGAGCCGGGACGTCGAGGGCGCGCATCGCTTTTTCGGGCGGCTGTTGGATGCCGGCCGTTGCACCCTGACCAGCTGCCTGTATGAGGAGGTGGGGCAGTATCTCGCCGGGGCCGATGCCGGGTTACTCATCCGCCAGGACGATCCGGTCAACCGGGTCGCCTGCCCCGTCAAGTTCGCGGAGTATCAGACGAGCGGTCTGCCGGTTATCCTGACTTCGGATATCGGGGATGTGAGCGAGTACATCGAGAAAACCGGCTACGGGGCCGTCCTTCGAAACGAGCGCCCGTTGGAGGAGCAGATCCCGTGGATCCTGGAAGCGATCCGGAAGAGCAAATGGGGCCAGGTCAGAAAAGAGATTTCCGAAAAGGCGAAGGCAGTCTTCGGGCGAGACAGTTACCGGGAGAGCTATCTACAGGTGCTCGACCAGCTAGGCGTTCTGCCGGCTAAAATGGCCGTCGCGACCGGTGGGAGCACGCCGCCGCGGTGAGCAGATGCTCGGCGGTCGCACGCGGAACAGAGACGCAACGTGTAGAGGGTGTCGGCGTCACGCGGCCGTGAGGTGACTCGCCGCCGATGCATCTCTTGGCAGTCACAGGGGGGAGGGTGAGGCAAGCCCTAATTCAGCAGGTCATCTGGTCAGGTCGCATGTTCGCGAGGCTTCGAGCTTTGCCCTCCCGGGCAAGGGAAGAGGTCGGGCGAGATCGGAGGGGATTGTTCCCGGAGGACCCGGGTTCCGAAGTGGCGGTCCACGAGGCCATCGCCTGGCTGAAGCGCGCTCAAGACCATTCGGTTACCCAGGACGGCGGAGTGGCCCGCCATTATTGTCTGATCACCGGCTGGGGCCCCTCCTACCCGGAAACCACCGGGTACCTTGTCCCCACGATGCTGAGATACGCGCGCCTCAGCGGGGATCGCTCCTCAAGCGACCGGGCGAAGAAGATGCTGGACTGGCTGGTTTCGCTGCAATTCCCCGACGGAGGTTTTCCGGGGGGAACTATCGCGGACCGACCCCAGGTGCCGGTGACGTTTAACACCGGTCAGATCCTGGTCGGTCTGGCCGAAGGCGCAAGGGTGTTCGAGGAGACGTACCGGGAACCGATGCGACGGGCCGCCGATTGGCTCGTGGCGACCCAGGACCCCGACGGCTGCTGGCGCCGACATCCCTCCCCCTTCACGGTTTCGGGCGAGAAAACCTACGAGACCCACGTGGCCTGGGGACTCCTGGAGGCTGCCCGAGTGATGCCCAGCCGGCGTTATGGAGAGGCGGCCCTCGCGAACGTTCACTGGGCTCTTCGCTGGCAGATGGAAAACGGCTGGTTCGACCGGTGTTGCCTCTCCCATCCCTCCCAGCCCCAGACGCATACCATCGGCTACGTCCTGCGGGGCATCGTCGAGGCCTACCGGTTTAGCAAGGACCCCGTCTTCCTGGGGGCTGCCCGCCGCACCGCAGACGGCCTCCTGAACGCCATCGGCGGCGACGGATTCATCCCCGGACGTCTGCGATCGGACTGGCGGGGCACCACGCCCTGGGCTTGCTTGACGGGAACGGTCCAGATCGCCCACTGCTGGCTGATGCTGTATCAGGACACCGGTCGGTCCGAGTATCTGGAAGCGGCGCGCAAGGCGAACCGCTTCGTACGTCGCACGATGCGGATCGATGGACCGCCGGAGACGCGAGGTGGGATCAAGGGCTCCTTTCCCGTCCACGGTCTTTACAGCCCCTTTCAGTATCTGAATTGGGCGGCCAAGTTCCTTATCGACGCCAACCTTCTGGAGATGGAGCTCGAAGGGCGTCGACTCCAGGGACAGTCAGACGGAGTGTTCACCGCCGGACCGGCCTGAACGTCGACGGGAGAGCCGTAGGGGCTCGGCCGTCGAACCGTTGCTTGGACCGCAGCGTCTCTAACCTACCCTTGCTGGGAACGACAACATGTGTGGGATTGCCGGTTTCATCGATTTCAGGGACGTTCCCGCCGACCAGGCCCTGCTCGAAGAGATGTCGGGCGCGCTAATCCACCGGGGCCCGGATGGGCAAGGGTTTCACCGGGATGGCAGCACCGGTCTGGCTCATCGACGGCTGTCGATCCTGGACCTGGAGGGTGGTCGACAGCCGATGACCACCCGCGATGGGAAGGCCTGGATCGTGTTCAACGGTGAAATCTACAATTTTCTGGAGCTGCGTCGAGAGTTGGAGGATCGCGGACATCCTTTCCAAACGCACAGCGACACCGAAGTCATCCTTCACCTGTACGAGGAGAAGGGCGTCGACTGCGTACAGGATCTCAGGGGGATGTTCGCTTTCGGGTTGTGGGATCCGGCACGCCGCCGGCTGGTTCTGGCCAGAGACCGCGTCGGCATCAAGCCGCTCTACTATTACTTCGACGGGTCCCTCCTGGTCTTCGCCTCCGAGCTGAAAAGCCTCCTCATCCATCCGGGCGTTCCGAGACAGGTGGATCCCGCGG
>Ga0315288_10012817_pt1 | contig 10522 bp, 5 predicted proteins | sample YL17G11_20_MG_FD_203454 | JGI IMG/M metagenome (GOLD analysis project Ga0315288, IMG submission 203454) | Sediment microbial communities from Yellowstone Lake, YNP, Wyoming, USA - YL17G11_20 | ecosystem: Environmental > Aquatic > Freshwater > Lake > Sediment | place: USA: Wyoming | collected...
TGCCTCCGGCAGGCAAGCATCCGCCCTACAATAACAATCGCTCCTGCGGAGCGGCGGCGGGGGATGGAACCCCCGCCCTACAACTGCAACTTCCCGGGAGTCAGAATCCCTCGAATTCCTCGGGACAGGCAAACTCGCGGGAAGGATATGAGCGAACCTCCCCGCCACGGCGGGCAAGCCGCAGGACTCAAGCCAGCGGGAGGGTTTTGGCCACCCAGAGATTTATTTATGCGGGTTGCGGATGACTTGATCCGGAGGAGGGCGCCGGTGTGGGCACGGGTTTGGCCGGTTCGGCGGCGGGGGGTTTTGCCGCCTCCGGTTTTGGTTCGGGTTTAATATATGGCGGCAAGGTTTCGCCGCGCATTAACAGCCGTATCTCATCACCGGTCAAGGTTTCCCGTTCCAATAATACTTCGACGATTTGTGTCATCCTATCCAGATTTTCGGTCAGCAGCTCTTTGGCCTTGGCATAACATTCTTCCATGATATGGGAAACTTCCTGGTCAATCTGTTTGGCTACATCCTCGGAATAGCGCCGCTCATGGAGTTCGCCCAATTCCTGGCCGAGAAAGACTTGACGGTCGCGCCGTCCGAAAGAGAGCGGCCCCAGTTTTTCACTCATGCCCAGCCGCATCACCATACTGCGGGCGATTTCGGTGGCTTGTTCCAGGTCGCTGGAGGCGCCGGTAGTGGTTTGCTGAAAACGCAGTTCTTCGGCAACTCTTCCGCCCAAAAGGCCGACGATGGTATCCAGCAGGTGCTGCCGGGAGACGATGCGGCGGTCGTCCAGGGGAAGCTGAATGGTATAGCCGAGCGCGGGGCCGCGGGAAAGGATGGACACCTTATGCACGGGGTCGGCATCAGGCAGGAGCGTGCCCAACATGGCATGGCCGATTTCATGATAGGCTGTGATTTCCCGTTCCTTTTGGGTAAGCAAGCGGGCTTTTCGTTCCGGGCCGGCAATGACGCGCTCCACAGAATCCTGCAGCTCATGCTCGTGTATGGTGGTCAAATCCCGGCGGGCGGAGAGCAGGGCCGCCTCATTCACAAGATTGGCCAGGTCCGCGCCGGTGAAGCCCGGAGTATGCCGCGCCAGCACGCGCAGATCCACATCATCTGCCAAAGGCTTCCCTTTAACATGCACATTGAGGATGGCTTCCCGCCCGCGCAAATCCGGCGCATCCACCACAATTCTGCGGTCGAAACGTCCCGGGCGCGTCAGCGCGGGATCCAGCACATCTTCCCGGTTGGTGGCGGCGACAAGAATCACGCCGGAGTTGATTTCAAAGCCGTCCATCTCCACCAGCAACTGGTTGAGGGTCTGCTCTCGTTCGTCATGGCCGCCGCCGACGCCGGCAAAACGCCGCCGCCCCACGGCATCAATCTCGTCAATGAAGATGATGCAGGGGCGGTTCGCCTTCGCCTGCTCGAACAGGTCGCGCACGCGGGAAGCGCCCACGCCGACAAACATCTCCACGAAATCGGAGCCGGAGATGTGAAAGAAAGGCACGCCCGCTTCGCCGGCAATGGCGCGAGCGAGCAGCGTTTTGCCGCATCCCGGAGGCCCGGTCAAGAGCACGCCTTTGGGTATTTTGGCGCCCAAGGCCTGAAACTTCTTGGGATTTTTGAGAAAGTCCACCACTTCCGCCAGTTCTTCTTTGGCTTCTTCTACGCCGGCGACATCATCGAAGGTTACCTTCTGGCTGCCTTCGCCAAAGCGCCGGGCGCGGCTGCGGCCAAAAGCAAAAGCCTGACCGCCCGCGGATTGGGACTGGCGTATCATATAAAACCAGAGTGCTACAAAGAGCAGGCCGGTGAATCCCAGGACCAAAAGGGTGGGCATCCAGCTATCTGCGGCCGAAGGAGGCTGAAATGTAACGGCCACTTTATGCTTTTCCAAGGCCTCCAGATAGCCTTTGGAATCGGGCGATAATTGCACCAGGTAGGACTGATTATTGCCGGCATATTTGCCCTCTCCCGTAGTGCCGCGAATAATAACAGAAGCGATCTTGTCCTGCTGGACAAGATCCATAAAGTGCGAGTAGTCCAGCACAGACGTCTGCGGGCGCAGCTTCTGAGACTGATACCAGATTAGCAGCACCACCGCGATAGCCGTGAGCCACACCATTACTTTGAACAACCTGCTCATTATTTACCTCTAACTACTATTGTAACCATTTCCAATAGCTTAGACAACAACCTTTACTCATTTGTTTGGTCTTTTGGTTGTTTATTCCACACACAGCCGCCCGATGGAACATGCTTCAGGGAACGCTATGTTAAGCAAGGGCTGGATTTGTTGATAAAGCGGACAAAAATCCGCTAACCATGCTGTCCTCGCTTCTGTCCAGCGGGCGCCACCTCTCGAAACTTGCAGCTTCGGCGGGGCGCGGAGACCCCGCCCTACAACTTCATATCCTTTATTTTTGGCGCGCGCTCAAAGTTGAACGTTCAACGCTCAACGCCGGAAGAGGTCATCTCAAGCCACAGCAATTCTTATATTTCTTGCCACTGCCGCAGGGGCAGGGGTCATTGCGGCCGATTTTGCCGGGTCTGGTTTCGTGGCCCGATTTTCTGCCGCCGCCGGCGCGCGCGGAAACCGCCGGGCGGGGCCGCCGCGCGGGGCGGGATTCAGCATTGACCTGGATGCGGAACATATAATGCACCACATCATCGCTGATAGCTTGCAGCAGTTGTTTCCAGGCCAGAGAGGCCTCTCCGTGATATTTGATCAGGGGATCAACTCCGGAATAGCCCTGGAGATGAATCCCCTGTTCCATATAATCCATATAGGCGAGGTGGTCCACCCAGCGCGTGCTGATGACCCTGAGCGTGACCATGCGCTCAAGGTCCCGCATCATTTCCGCGCCGAATTCATTCTCCCGGTCGTCATAAGCCTGCAGGATCTTCTCCTGCAGGAAGGCTTCCAGTTCATCTCTTTTCATATCATCCAAATCCGCCCGGGAAGCATAGGATTCGAGCGGGAAAATTTCATTTAAGGTCTGATATAAGGCCTCCAGGTTCCAATCCACGGGGGCCAGGTCGGCGGAGGCATATTCATCCAGGCGCTGAGTAATCAGCGCCTCCAGATAGCCCTGCACGACGTCCTTCATGTCCGCGCCTTCCAGGATCTTGCGGCGCTGGCCGTAAATAACCTCGCGCTGGCGGTTCATAACTTCATCGTATTGGAGGTTATGTTTGCGAATCTCGAAGTTGCGGGCCTCCACTTTTTTCTGCGCGTTCTCAATCGTCCTGGTGGTGAGCTTGGCCTCTATGGGCTCGGCTTCGGGCCAGCGGTCGAGAATAAAGGAGAGCCGTTCGGGCCCAAAGAGCCGCATCAGTTCATCTTCGAAGGAGATATAGAAGCGGGAGGAGCCGGGATCTCCCTGGCGGCCGGAGCGGCCGCGCAACTGATTATCAATGCGGCGGCTTTCATGCCGCTCCGTCCCCAAAATATGGAGGCCGCCCAGGGCGATGACCTTTTCCCGGTCCGCCGCGCAGATGCGTTCGGCTTCCTGCCGGGCGCGTTCCCGGTCTGCTTCGCCGGCCGATTCGGGATTGATCTCCCATTTCAACAGCAGGTCAATGGCCAGTTTTTGCGCATTGCCTCCCAGCAGAATGTCCACGCCGCGGCCCGCCATATTGGTGGCGATGGTAACCGTGCCGGAGCGGCCCGCCTGCGCGATAATCTCCGCTTCTCTTTCATGATGTTTGGCATTCAAAACCTGGTGGGGGATGCCTTTTTCCAGCAATTCCTGCAGCCGGCCGGAAGTATGTCCCAGGCCGATGATCTCGGAGAGGCGGGGGATATTTTCCGCCGCCCGGGGATCGGAATTCATGCCGCAGGCGCGCAGCAAAGACGGAATCCGGCCGGGCAGAATCTCCTCGATCTTTTGATAGCAGATAATTTCGCCCATGCGGCCGATGTCTCTTCTTGAAATAGAGCCATTCGCCCCGCTCAGCTTCTCGATCAAATCCTCCAGTTCGCCGGCAAGCTTGCTTATCTTCTCACATTGAAGTTCAACTCTGCGGTTCTCCTCCGGCTGCACCAGGCGCGTCATGCTGGTTTCGAATCTCTCGATGGCCTTCTCCAGCCGGGCGACCTCCCGCTTGGCGTCGGTCAGGCGCTCGGATAAGACGCGGCGAAATTCCTGTTTCTCTTTGTCCTCCAGCGAATTTTTGCCCATCAGGTAATTTTCCAGCAGCAGTAATTGGGAAAATAACTGAAGCTTATCGGATTGCAGCCGCTCGGAGAGCCGTTCGCTCACTTCGATGGAGCGCGTGCCGACGAGGGTAGGCCGTCCCAGGCTTTCCAGTTGCAGAATCTCGCCCACAATGCCGTGATATTTGGCCTCTTCCGTTTTATAAATTACATCCGAATGGTCTTTCCGGACCATGGGCCTATTAGTGGGGACAAGTGTTACCGGCAGGCCATAAACTTTTATGAACTCCTGCTCTTCCGTCTTGGCCGTGCCGGTCATGCCGGCAAGTCTATGATACAGGCGGAAAAGATTCTGATAGGTGATGCTGGCGCTGGTTACCGATTCCTCCTCGATCTTCACGCCTTCCTTCGCTTCAATCGCCTGATGCAGGCCCTCCGCGTAGCGCCGCCCTTCCAAAATGCGGCCGGTGAATTCATCCACGATCAGCACCTGCCCCTCTTTGACGACATAGTCCACATCGCGTTTATGGTTGGCATGGGCGCGCAAAGCGGCATTGGTATGCTGGAAATATTCGATATTTTCCGGGTCGGAGAGATTGCCGATTCCCAGCAATTGCTCCATTTTGGTCAAGCCTTCGTCCGTGAGTGCGGAATTCTTCCCTTTTTCATCTACACTGTAATCAACCTCTCGCACCAGGCGCCGTATCGCCCGGTCCACTCTGGCATATAGGTCGGTCGGCTTGGTTCCCGGCATCGCCAGGATGAGGGGGGTCCTGGCTTCATCAATCAGCAGGGAATCCACTTCGTCCACGATGGCGAAGTTGAGTTCCCGCTGTACCACGTGCTCGATATAATCGGCGGAATTATCCCGCAGGTAATCGAACCCGATCTCGGTATTCGTCGTGTAAGTGATGTCGCAAAGATAGTTCGCCTTGCGCTGCTCATAATCGTCATTATGGCCTATAATCCCAACCGTTAGGCCCAGGAATTTGTAGATAGGCCCATACCATTGAGCGTCGCGTTTTGCCAGGTAGTCGTTGTGGGTGGCCAAATGCGCGCCCCGGCCGCGCAGGGCATTTAGATAGAGCGGCATGGCCGCGGTCAGGGTCTTGCCTTCACCGGTCTTCATCTCCGCGATCTTGCCCCAGTGAAGCACACAGCCGCCGATTAACTGCACATCGAAGGGCCGCTCGCCGATAACGCGGCGGGCGGTCTCCCGCACCACCGCGAAGGCTTCCGGCAGAATCTCATCCAGAAAGGCTTCCTCCACCTCATCAATGCGCCGGAGATACTCCTCGCTTCCTTCCTCGAGTCTTTCCCGCGCCACCACATCCTGCCGCGCCTGATCCAAGCGCTGCCTGAATTCCGCCGTCTTCGCCTTAAGCGCCTCGTCCGACAAAGCCTGAATCTCCGGCTCCAGCGCATTTATCTGCGCCACCAGCGGCTCCGCCCGCTTTAAATCTTTTTTAGTTGAATCCCACAGTGCTGATAAAAAAGCCATGACGTTCCCTCACGAAAAATATTATAGCACAGATGTTACAGTAAATATAAATGCCCGCCCACACCCCCCGGCCCTTTCCAAACTTGTCGCAAGACCCGCCGTGGCGGAGAGAGGGGATGCCGAAGGCAGGGGAGAGGATTATGGTGACACCTGCCATATCTATTAGATCATAGGAATTAGCGGTCATATGGGGCAAATTAGCGCGCTGCGATGGCATCTACTTAAGCCGCTCCTCGAAACGCGTATAGAGCAGGCTGACGACCAGCAGAATGACGCCCAGGCCAAAAAAGGAGACGATGCGATAGGGCTGTTCCAGAAAGCGGAGATCGAACAGGAATACTTTAATAATGGAGAGATAGAGCAGTCCCATGGCGAAGAGGCGAATAATCCTGATGCGTTTCCAAATACCCACCAATATTGCGGTCAGCGCGTAAAGCAGCCAGAAGATGGAGAGCGCCAACTGCTGCGCGCTGCTGCGGGTGGCGGCTTCCCAGGAGCCGCCCAAATATTGCCAGATATCTTTGCTCACAAAGATGAGCATGCAAAGGCTGGCGACAAAAGCGGCAATAGCCGGCAGATAATTTTCCTGTTTGGAAAGACGGTCGCGCCTTTGCCAGATAAGCCAGGCGGCGAGATAGGCAGCGATAATTACCACGGCGCCCGACAACATGCGAGAATTAAGCAGCAGCCTGAAGGGAACTGGATTGACGAAGATGTCAATAAACAATGATTTGAGCGCGGCGACGGCCAGCAGAACCGCGCCAAACCGCCATATCCAAGCGACCGATTTACGTAATCCAACAACCAGCAGCACCAGCGCGTAGGCACACCAGAAAATGGAATAAGACGCCAGCAGCGCGCTGAATCTGCCCGAAGCCGGCAAAAGTTGGCCGAAATAATCCCAAAGCTCCAGGCTGATAAAGATTAGCGTATAAAGACTGGCGAGGAATAAGGCAGTTGCCGGCACATTGGCTTCCGCTTCGGAAAGCATCTTTGGCTTGCGCCGCAGCAGCCAGGCGGAGACATAGGCGGCGGCAATTACCGCAGCGCCGGCCAGCATGCGGGTATTCCATAGGAGATGAAAAACTTTGGGTTCAACAATCATATCCAGGAAGAAAGCCTTGGCGGCCGCCAGCGCCAGCACGACAACTCCATACCACCGGATGCGCCTATCAACAAAAGCCAGGCCCGCCCAGACCAGCAGGGCGCTTTCGATTGACCAGGCTAAAGTGATATAGCTGTCTTTGAGCTGCAGCGGGATAGCGATGGTCACAAAAGCTAGAGCCAGGCCCAGATAGATGAAACGATAAAGTGAATCGTCGTCGGCGCGGCGCAAGACTGCTCCAAATATCAAAGCATGATAAAGAGCCAGGGCCAGGGCGTAACCGCAGAGGATGCCGAATCCCACGTATTTCTGCATCTCAATAGCGGAAGCCAGCAGCAGAAAGAAGATCGCGGCATTACCAAAAGCCCCCACGATATCGCCGCGGAATCCCGGCAGGCGAGTGCGCCGGCGCAGGCCGATCCAGGTGGCGGAAATAATTATGAACTGGACAAAAATCCCTCCCGCAGCATCCAGAGATTGCCGGCTAAAGCCGGCCCACGCCCCAAAGAGCGCAGACAGGGAGAGCGACTGAGCGGCGATCATTACAGCCGCGCAGTAGTTGTGATATGGCTCAACTTTTCGCAAAAGGAACTGCAATTCTAAGACAAATACAGCCGTCATTCCTGCATAGGGCAGCCAAATCACTACGGCATTGATTCCCCAGAACTGTATGGGCGCGAGGATATGAAAGGCGGCCATGATATGAGTTAGCACATTGGCGGCAAGCAAAAATATGGCGGGGGTTTCGGATTCGCCCGTGCGGAGCATATTGCGCGCCACGTCGAGAAAGACCAGATAGATAATAAAGGAGAAGGCGAAAGCGGCCGGAACCTGGGCGGCCGTGATGGGCGGCGCGGCGACCACGGTTATTCCCATTAGCAGCACCAGGCCCGCCGCGGAAAGATACTGGAAGACTTGACGAATCGCGGCGAGTTTTGCCGCCGCGCCAGGGAAGGCCGCCCCCAGACCGCTCATCAGCAAAGCGACCATTACTCCAATAATGCCAAAAGCCGGCAGGCCAAAAGCCTTTACGCCCGTCAGGATCATGGCGCTGGATATTATGAAAGCCAGGCAACCCAGGAGCAGCATACTGATGCGCCATTCTAGGCCTGCGGCGGCTTCATCCGGATCCTTTTGCGTCTTGAAATTTGCCATGCCTCCATAGCAGGCGAAGGCGAGAAAAGCCGTGGCAAATCCTTCGGTCAAGAGATGATTTGGCCCCTGCAGCCGGCCCGCCCCAAAGAAGAGCAGCCAGGTGAAGCCAAAGGCCAGCGCGGTCAGCGAGTGCCAGGGGCGATACTTTACCAGGATCGCGCTCCAGATATTGAGGCCGGCGAGATAGGCATATAGCCTGAACAGGTCGCCGGAGGCGCTGCCGGCTTGGCGAATGAGCAGGGGAGTCGCAAAGGCACCGGCAAGGCAAATGGCAGCCACGGCCTGGGTGTTATTTTTCACCGCCATGGCCGAAGCCATCAGCGCCGCCAAGGCGAGGACCGCAAAAGCAACCGGGAAGGCGAGCCACGGCAGATGATAATAACCGTATCCCGCGTAGATGGAGAGGAAAAAGACGATAATGCCGCCGGCGGCCAAAACTTGCGCATAGGCGCGATAAATCACCTTTTTTAAAAGATATTGCCCCAGGCCAAACATAATTAAAGCAGCGGCTATACCAATGACCACCTGCGCGGCGGGGCCTATCCAGCCCTCATGAAAGGCATATTGCAGGAAAAAGGCTGCCGCAATGGCAATCGCCGCTATGCCCACCTTGCTTAACCAGTTTGCCCCCAGCAATGATTCCAGATTGGGACGCGGCGCGGCCGGAGCCGGCGCGACCGCAGGCGGAGGGGGCGGTGCCGAAGGGGAAGGAGGTAGTCCGGCCGGCCTTCTTTGCGGCGAGGGTTTTACAGGTTGAGCAGGTATCACTACCGTGGGAGGCGGCACTGAGGGCGGCGCAGGGATGACCACCGGTTCTTGGGGAAATGGTGTTGGAGGTGGAACAGTCGGCGGGGGAGAAACAGGTTGTGGTGGCTGAAGGTCTTTCAATACCTGGGCGAGCCGCTCTGTTTTTGACCTCTCATCCGCGACGGCTCTCTGGGCAAGTTGACGCTTGAGCTCGCTGATCTCTTCATTGAGCTGTCCCAGTCGGGAAAGGACATAGATGGGGAAAAGAATGACGGCCGCGAACGCTAATATTACCAGCAGAATCAATCCGGCGTCTTCCATAGGATACCTCCCTCAACAGCTGTTATTAAGAGAAAAGATATTGCTCAAGGGAAATGGCCGACGGCGAGACAGTGTTAAAGTTAATGTTGATTAAATTTAACATAAAATCTGCACGAAATCAACCAAACTATAGCTCGATTTGCCTTTCGCGCAATTCTGTTGGAAGGGAAATTTGTCCATTAGAAAGCAATAACTTCCAATATGGTATAATATCACATGCGGCTGGCTGCTGAAGCCCGGCCGATGCTACGCGCATTTCGGCTATCATCCGACCTTGTCGGCGCGGATCAAGGAATAAGTTTTGGAGTGGATGTTTTTATGGCCAAACACTGGATAGCAAGCATTGTTTTGCTTTTATTGCTTTGTTTAACAATACTCCCCGCGGGGGCGGTGGTCTCTTATGAGATCTATACCGTTCGACCCGGGGACACCCCGGAAAACCTGGCCTTGCGACAAGGGCTTCAGCCCAACGAAATCATCAGCATTGATGCCGGCCCCTGGCAGCCCGGCAAGCGGGTGGCGCTGATGAGGAAAGCTACTCAAGCTCCTGCGCCGGTCATAGCTACTACCCCAATCGGGGGCGCGAATGCGCCGGAGAAGCCGCGGCTTGCCACGGTCGTGCAGTCGGGCGCAAAGATATTTTCCCATCCCGGCAGCGGGGAATTCCTCTTTCAGCCCGATCCGGGTTCAAAGGTCATTGTGGTCGCGGAGATACCGAATTTTTATGGCGTCATGATGGCCAATCAATCCACCGGCTGGGTGGAGAAGTGGGCGCTTTCGATAGTAGGCCCGCTGGATCCCAACTGGTTCTCAAAGCTTTTCTCCTCCGGCCAGCCCGCAGTGATAAACGAGGCCTTCCGCTATCTGGGGCTGCCTTATCGCTATGGCGGAAGTCTGCCCTATAATATTGATTGTTCGCTCTTTGTGCAGCGGGTATTTGCCGCCAACGGCTATCATCTGCCCCGCACCGCGGCGGAGCAGTCGCAAATCGGAGTTGCCGTTTCCTACAACGATATTCGTCCGGGCGACCGGCTCTATTTTGATATGAAGAGCGACGGGCGCATCGGCCATACCGGCATCGCCCTGGGCAACGGCCAGTTCATTCATGCCTCTTCCAACCGGGGCTGTGTGGCCGTGGATAACCTCGCGGGGAATTATGCGAGCAAGCTGGTGGTGGTGAGAAGGTTTTAGCCAGATATCCCCACATAGATGTCAAAATCTCAACATGGTGTTTGTAGGGCGGGGGTTCCATCCCCCGCCGCAAGATAACTTGTATTACCTAGACATCTCGGCGGGGCGTGGAAGCCCCGCCCTACACCAAACCAATCTCCACGTAGAGCTCGGCGGGGGCTTGTCTGCTAGAGGCATGGTTCCATCCCCCGCCGCAAGATAACTTGTATTACCTAGTGCTTTTTTGCATATTTCACGCTGTCTTTTGGGGATGGAAGTAGCAGAGATTTGCTTCCACCCTCCTACGTAACGCGCTGGCATCCGGCTGATTTTGGCCGAAGAGGCTGCGGCGCTTATTTTG
>Ga0315288_10012818_pt1 | contig 10522 bp, 6 predicted proteins | sample YL17G11_20_MG_FD_203454 | JGI IMG/M metagenome (GOLD analysis project Ga0315288, IMG submission 203454) | Sediment microbial communities from Yellowstone Lake, YNP, Wyoming, USA - YL17G11_20 | ecosystem: Environmental > Aquatic > Freshwater > Lake > Sediment | place: USA: Wyoming | collected...
GGCTCGGGCCGGGGAGTACGACGAGCTGCGGGAGCGGCTGCTCTCGGCCGGCGGCATGTCGGCGGAGGATCGCATCGTGAGGATGATCGAGGAGAAGGCGGCGTTGTGTCGCACGCGAGCGCGGATGCGCCGGCAGCCGATGCTGAGGATTCCGCTGGTTTTGCGGGAGTTGCTGGCCGGGCGGTATCACCGGTATGCCCATGGCTTGAGGACCGCGGCGCTGGATCTGTTCGTCTGAAGGTGAGGTCGGCAGACTGGTGGACGGGCAGACTGCCGCCGATGGGGCTATGGGCCTTCCCATGGTCCTCCTGTGATCGTAGAGTACCGGCGTGGTCTTTGAGAGGACCGGGATGCTTGCTGTTGTGCCCATCGCTCAGTCCGCGGCCGATCCACGGATCGCCTGGCTGCCGGTGGTGCTGCTGATTGTCATTGGTCTGGTGTTCGTGGTGGGGACGCTGGGTTTGTCTGCTCTGATCGGCCCGACCCGGGACAACCCCGGCAAGCAGATGACCTACGAGAGCGGGGTGACGCCGGTGGGAGACGCCCGGCGGCGTTTCAACGTCCGCTACTACCTCGTGGCGATTCTATTCCTCGTCTTCGACGTGGAGATCGTCTTCTTCTACCCGTGGGCGACGATCTTCCCACGCGCGATCGCCGAGAACCCCTCCTCGACGACATTGCTGCTGGTGGAGATGCTGCTGTTCGCGGGGATTCTGCTGGTGGCGTATCTGTACGCGTGGGTCAAGGGTGTGTTCACGTGGGAATGAGCCAGGCCGTAGCCCCTGACATGCAGCCGGCGGGCGAAGGCCTCCGCATTTCTTCTTGCGGCCGGTGGGCGGGCGGCTTACGATGCTGGGGAGCTTCCACGTGCGAGGAGACACCCCATGGGCCGACTGTCGATTCTCGTGTTGCTGTTGCTTGCCGCTTCCGTCGCGTTGGCCCGTCCGGGGTCGGTCCGCACCAAGGATGGCCGCAACATCGAGGGCGACATCACCGAGAATGACAACCAGGTTACCGTCGCGACCAAGGTCGCGTCGGTCACGTTCAACCGCGGCGACATCGCGTCGATCACCTACGCCGCGAATATCAAGGAGCAGTACGAGAAGCGGCTGGCGGCGTTGCCCGCGAATGCCGGGGCCAAGTCGCATCTGGATCTGGCCCGCTGGCTGTACGACAGCAAGGAGTACACGCTGGCCAAGACGGAAGTGGACAAGACGCTGGAGCTGGACCCGAACAATGCCGAGGCGGTGATGGTTCGCCAGACCATAGAGCGATCGGTGATGTGGGCCAGGGCGACACCCCCGGCGCAGCCGGCCAAGACCGCGGCGGCGGTAGGCCCGACGACGCGGCCCGGCGCGGGCAAAGACCGGCGACTCCTGACGGTGGACCAGATCAACATCATCCGCCAGATGGAGCTGAAGGAGACCGAGCGGCCGCGCGTGCAGTGGTTGAAGGACGTCAAGCGCCGCTACATGGAGCATGCAGGGCTGACCGCCAAGGAATTCAACGCGATACCCGATTCCGAGAAGGCCATCCAGATCCTGAAGAACGGGATGCCGGAGATGCGGGTGGACGTGAGGATCGCTTCCGATCCGGCGTCGCTGGCGGAGTACAAGCGTGTCCAGCCGATCCTGCTCACGGGGTGCGCCTCGACGATCTGCCATGGCTCGACGCGGGCGGGCACGTTCATGCTCTACAATCCGGCGGAGAACGAGCAGGTGACGTACACGAATTTTTATATTCTGACGCAGTACAACCCGTTTCTGCGCGGGGTGCTCCGGAAGAGCATCGACCGGCAGCAGCCGAAGGCCTCGCTGATAGCGGAGTATGGCTTGCCGATGGATGACGCCCAGTGGCCTCATCCCAAGGCCACGAACTGGGCGCCGGTCTTCCGCGGTCGGACGGACGCGAAGTATCTGGCCGTGACGAACTGGATCAGCTCGCTGAGCCCGCTTGAGCCGGAATACGGGATCAAGTTTGCGTTGCCGGGCGGAGCTCCGGCGACGCAGCCGGTGGAGCTGCAGGCGCCGACGGAGGGTCCCGCGACGCAACCGAATCGGCGGCGTCCGTTCACGCCGCAGCCCGACGCTGCGCCGGCCGACACCACGACAACGCCGCCCGATCAGCGGCCCGGGAACAGCGAGGGCGGCACGGATGACACTCTGAAGGAGATTCGGGGGCGGATGCGGCCGATTCGCGGGCTTTGACCGCTTCCTTCCAGGAACCCATGTCGCCGATTGTCCTGTTGACGATGGTGGTAGGGGTAACGGCGGCGGTTTGGGCGGTTGACGGGGTGTTGCGACATCGTCGGAAGAGCGCGCTTCGCCGGTTGGCGGGCGAGTGGCACATGGGCTATGCCGAGCGGGACCTGTTCAATCTCGGGGGGCGGATCGTCGGCGAATTTCCCGTTCCGGCGGCGGGGGATCTGCGTGTTGTGGACGTGATTTACGGCTCTCAGCAGGACCGCCATCGGTATCTGTTCACCGCGCAGTACACGCGCGGGGTTGTGGGCGGACGGCGGCGGGAGCAATGGGTGATGACCTTCTGCGAACCCCAGGATGCGGCGCAGGGGCAGTGCTGCTCGCCTCTGATTGCGGCGCCCGAGCAACTATCCATCCTCGATCAGTATCGGCACCTGCACGACCACGAGGTGTCCTCGGCTACTTCGCGGGCTTCTGCTGCTCCTGGAGCCGCTTCTGGAAGCTCTCCAGCGTCATGAATTCCACGTGCCCGTCGCCGAAGCCGACGTTGATGCCTTTTCGGGCGCCGTCGGTCGATTCTTGGACGACGATGGTGTTCTGCGGCGCCGGCATGGGCATCGCTGGCTTGAGATAGACGTAGGGCGTCTTGGCCTGCGGCTGCTGGGGGTTGCGCAGCACGGCGTCCGGCAACTTCATGGCCTTGGCTGTCGTTTGCAGATCGTCGGGCCATTGGCCCTTGTGCTCTTGGGTGTACATGAGGCATGCCATCAGTATCTGCCTGATGTTGTTCGCGGATACCATGCCGCAGGCGGCGCTGCGGGCTTCGACCACAGCGGGCATGAGTGCGTCGATGGCGGCGACGATCTGCTGCTGGTCCATCGCAGTCACCAGGCGGTTCCCTTCCTGCTTTGGCAGCAGCATCGACAACACATTGGCAAAGGGTTGGACGTTAATGCCCACATTCTTGGACAGGAACTCGGTGGCCTTGGTCAGCACGGCCAGCAGCGCCCTGGCGGAGTCGGCGTCCTGCGACTGGAAAGTGATCGTGAGCGACGCCTTCGGCGCGGAGTTGACCGACCCAGCCCCCCAGACGAAGCCGCGTGTAATGTCCGTAACCGGGCCGCCGCCCAGCTCGGGAGGCAGATTGGGCACGGCATCCTCGATCACCTTGCGGCTCTCCTCGGTAGGCATGTGGATCGCCTGAAAGGTGGTATCGCCGGCGGCGGCAAGCGCGTCAGTGAGGTGCGGTCGAGCGACGGGCTTGATGGTCTTGGCGCGGGCAACAATGTCGCGTGTGCCCATGAGGACGGTCGTGCCAACCACTTCGGTGGCCTCAGGGAAGGTGATGGCATCCGGCGGACTATTCTGTGGGCCGTCGGTCTTGCCGCTGAAGAGCAAGGCGGAGATTGCCTTGGCGTCGCCGCCTTGTTCCAGGGGCGCGATGACCAGCCCGGGCGAGCGGTGGAGATCCCCGAATCTCATGACTATGAAGACATGGCGGCCGCCGGCCTTACGGAACTCCGCAACCCAGCGACGGATCTCCGGCAGGCCCTGCCGCAGACCCGTCTTGACGTCGTCCTTGTCGACGGCGTCGAGCTTGGTCGCCTGGATGGCGTCAAGCAGCAGCTTTTCGGTGGCGTCGATATCGAGCCTGGAGAGGTCGACGTGGAGCACGCCGAGAGTCTGGTCGTCTACGTAGGGCGCGACCATCTGGGCAAGGGGGTTGGCCTGCGCCATCGCGAGACGCGCGCCCACCATCAGCATCACTGCCACAGACGCCATGATCCGCTTCAGCATATTGGTCTCCTTGAATCCAGTTGTTTACCGTGAGTTCGTGCCGCCAACCGCGGTCCGCAGGCTACGCGGTGATGAGGCGCGGAGCTTGTCCGTGCGGGTCATTTCTCGGTTGAGAGGAACACAAAACGGGAGCCTTCGCGGCTGGTGACGTAGAGGCGGACGCCCTTCTTCAGGTCTTCCTTCTTCATGGCGGCCATGAAATCGTCGGCGGTCTTGACGGAGGCACTGCCGACCTGGGTGATGACGTCGCCGACGCGGAGGCCTTCGCGCGCCGCGGGAGAGTTGCGGTCGACCTTGGTGACGATGGCGCCGCTCTTGATGTCGAGGCCGCGTTTCCCGGCCAGCTCCGCCGTGAAAGTGGTGACGTGCAGGCCGAGGTCCTGGGCGCTGGCGACAGCTTCATCGGGGGCGATGTCGGCGCCGGGAGTGCGGCGAACGCCGGCGAGGTTGTCGGGCTGCTCGCCGAGCTTCAGGCGAACCTCCTGAGTCTTGCCGTTGCGGAAGACCTGCATCGTCACTTCCTCGCCGGGTGGCATGGCGGCGATGGCGGCTCGGAGCTTCTGGACGTCGTCGATTTCCTTGCCATTGATCTTGGTGATGATGTCGCCGGCCTTGAGCTTGCCAGTGGCGGGGGTGCCTTCGATGATTTCCTCGACGAGGACGCCCGTCTTGCCGTCGTAGCCGAAGCTCTTGGCGAGCGCGGGCTTCTCGGCGACGTCGTTGATGCCGACGCCGAGCCAGCCGCGGACGACTTTGCCCTTTTCCTTGAGCTGGGAGTAGACGAACTTGGCCTGGTTGGAGGGGATGGCAAAGCCGATGCCCTGGAAGCCGCCCGTACGCGAGGCGATGGCGGTGTTGATGCCGACGACCTCGCCGCGGAGGTTAGCCAGAGGCCCGCCGCTGTTGCCGGGGTTGATGGGGGCATCGACCTGGATGAAGTTTTCATAGCCGCCGGTGCCGAGGATGCCGGCCTGGCGGTGGAGGGCACTGACGATGCCGTGGGTCATGGAGCCGACGTAGCCGAAGGGGCTGCCGAATGCCATGATCCAGTCGCCCTTCTGGAGGTCATCGCTGTTGCCCCACTTGGCAGTGGAGAGGCGCTCGGCCTGGATCTCGATGACGGCGAGGTCGGTCTTGGGGTCGGTGCCGAGGACTTTGGCGTTTCTGATTTTTCGGCCGTCTGAGAGGGTGATATCGAGTTCCTCGGCGCCGCCGGCGACATGGTTATTGGTGACGATGTAGCCTTTGCCGCCGGTGTATTCCATGATGACGCCGCTGCCTGTGCCGATCTGTTCAGGGATACCGTCTTCCCCATCGAATAATCCCGGGGGCAGGTCGGGCTCGCCGTCGTTGTTGCGGTCGGGGAAGAATCGGCGAAGCATATCTTCATCGAAATTAAAGCTGCGGCGGGCGGCGGGCGCTTTCTTACGAACCTCGATATTGACGACCGAGGGCTCGACGACCTTGCCGACCTGCCGGAAGACCGCCGCGAGATCCTCGGCGTTGCCGAGGCTGACGCGGATGTCCTCGCGTTGAGCTTCGGCGCGAGCGAACTGGTGGTCGAGGACGAACTGGTAGCCGAAGTAGCCGATTGCGAGTGCAGCGAACCAGAGGGCAACCGCCCAAGCCGTGCGTTTTCGCCAGAACTGCATAGGTGACTCCTTGATCAAGAAAGATCCTCTTTGTTGGTCCATCGTTTCAACTTCGCCCGTTCGGGCGGCGTCATTGTGTACTGGTGTTGGGCGGCGGGGTAGGCGCCGCTCGACACGTCACGCACGTACTTGGCGACCGCTTCGCGGAACGGGGCAGCCAATTCGGCCAAGGATGGAACGAACTTTGGTCGAGTGGGTGTCAGCCCGATGCCATCGTGTGTCACAATGACGCAACTATGACAACCTGGCCCGGCACCACACCCGATGATCGGTAGGGTGGTTCGCTCCACAACCGCGTTGGCGACCTCCGGGGGCACGGCCTCAAGCAGAATGGCCACCGCTCCCGCGTCCTGCATCTGCAAGGCCAATGCCACAATCGCGGCAGCTTCGTCGGCGGTGCGTCCCTGGTACTTATACCCGCCGAGCAGGCCGACTGACTGCGGGCGCAGACCCAGGTGGGGCATGACCGGCACGCCAGCGGCCGCCAATGCCCGCACCAGCGGCACATGGTGAGAGGTCACCTCCAGTTTGACGCAATCACAAGAGGTGCGTTTCACCATGCGGCAGACGTTTCTTACACCTTGTGCGACCGAGGCTTGGTACGAGCCGAAGGGCATGTCCGCGACCAGGAAAGCCAGCGGCGCGCCGCGGCGGACGGCCGCCGTGATCTCGATCATGAACTGCAGGGAAACCGGCAGGGTGGAAGAATGGCCAAGGATGACGTTGGCGGCGGAGTCCCCAACCAGGAGCGCCGGCACGCCGGCCTCCTGCATCAGCCGTGCGGTGGTGAAGTCGTAGCAGGTGAGCATGGGGATCTTGCGGCCGGCCGCGCGAGCTTCGCGCAGGTGGGAGAGGGTGAACTTCTGTTTTAGTGGCGTCGGCATGTTTCGCAATTCTACTCCCATAGGCCCAGGACGTCAGTACGAGGGGTAGTCGAAACCGGGGAGAGGCCATTTCCGGTTTCCGGGATATTGGACAAGAGGTCGGCAAATGGCTCTGTGGGCAGCGAGGTTCGATCGGCATCACTCTGAAGAGAGGATGACCGCGGCGGACCTTCGCTACGCGACCGGTCGTGCGGCTGGCGGACGGGGTCGGCATGACGCCGATCCCCGCGCTTCCTCATCTATGCGCGGGGATTCCGAACTGGTTGCTTTCGGGGTACGAAAGGAACGGGGCGGGGCTCTTTCGGCACGATTCCCTCGCGGGTACACTATGCCGGTCTCAAAACAGGAGACCCTCCCATGATGAAGAACCTCGGTGTGGCGATGCTCGTGCTCGGAATCCTCTGGGCCGCGGTTGGCTGCGATTCAAAAGAGGCAACGACACAGGCACAACAGGCCGGCGCTCGCGGTGGTGCCGGGGCCAAGGAACTGGTCCTGGACCTGGGCAACAAGGTGACACTCAAGCTGGTGCAGATTCCGGCGGGGAAGTTCCTGATGGGCAGCCCCAAGGATGAGAAGGACCGGCAAGAAGATGAAGGGTTGCCGCCCGGCAAATGGGTGAACGGCAGCCCGCAGATTGAGGTCACGATCAGCAAGGCGTTCTACCTGGGCGTGTACGAGGTAACGGTGGACCAGTACGCGCAGTTCGTAAAGGACACCGGCACGAAGCACGAAGAACCGCGCTTCAAACAGACGGGCGATCATCCGGTAGTGAATGTGTCTTGGGATGATGCCCAGGCGTTTTGCCAGTGGCTGTCGAAGAAGACCGGCAAGACGGTGGTGCTGCCGACCGAGGCCCAGTGGGAGTACGCCTGCCGCGCGGGGAGCAAGACGCGGTTCAGCTTCGGGGATAAGGCTGACGACTTGGGCGATTTCGGATGGTATGACGGCAACAGTATGGACAAGGACAAGGGTGCGAAGATGACGCATCCCGTGGGCCAGAAAAAGCCCAACGCCTGGGGCTTGTATGACATGCACGGGAATGCATGGGAATGGTGCGCGGATTTCTACGTGGCCTACGCGGGTGCGGGCGCTGATCCTACAGGACCGAAGGCTGGCGGCCTCCGCGTGCTGCGTGGCGGGTCCTGGGACAGCTATCCGTGGGTCTGCCGCTCGGCGTACCGCATCGGGATCGATCCTGATCACCGGTTCGGCGGCTACGGCGGCTTCCGGGTGGCGGTGGCGGCGGGCGTGGACTTGCCTTAACCCTTTGCCCTTTGCTCTCTTACCCTTTACCCTTCCTGGGGTACAGGGGCGAAGCCCCTGTTCGCTGCAAAAATACAGCCTCGGCCGTCCAATGGCCGAGAGGGTCCGGGCTGTATGGCCTCCGCGTGCTGCGCGGCGGGTCCTGGAACAACAAACCGGCGAACTGCCGCTCGGCCAACCGCAACAGGAACAATCCGGACAACCGGAACGACAACAACGGCTTCCGGGTGGCGGTGTTGGCGGCGGGCGTGCACTTGCGAGGATGCCACTGGCGTGGCATAGGCCCGGAGTTCCGGCGTTCACGGATGCCGGGAGCGTGGTTGTATGCAAGTCCTGGCCCTAAGTCATCCCCCGTGCCGGGGGTGGCCGAATCTACGTGGTTGGGGCGGGCGAGTCTGGTAGGCCCTGGGGTCGAACGCCTCGCCCGCGGTGTCATGGGCGACTGAGCAGATGAATCGTCGCGCTGGCTAACTGCCCACGATGCCGCTGCCCGTGCTGTTGAACAGGCCGGTGAGGCGCGGGTCGGCGCGGGTCAGAATCACCCAGTTGGCCGAGGTCTTCTGGGCGGCGCTGGCCAGAGCGGCCGCGGTGGCGAATCGCGGAGCTGGGGTGTTCGCCGCGGCCGGCAGAGCGCTGAGCTGCAGTGTGTATCCTGTGTCTTCGGGGCCGGTGAGCAGCACCCGCACGTAGTACCTGCCCGCGGGCAGCGTGCCGGTGAAGTACGTGCCGCGAGCGGTGCTCCTGGAAGCGGAACGGATGATCCGGCCGCTGGCGTCGAGGACCTGAAGCTGGGCTGGGCTGAGCAGGTTGCCGAGCTTGGCCGCAAATCGTGTGCGGCGCTCCGCGACGTACTTGTAGTAATCCTGCGGGGAGTCATCGAAGAGAAAACCCGTGATGGCAGCCGGCTCGCCCGATGCGGGCAGGCTGACGAGTCGAGCTTTTCTGGGTGTCTTGCTGCCGTAATCCGCTCGCAGCTTGATGGACATCGTGCCGAGGTAGCCGCCGACGGCGAAGTTGCCGGCAGCATCTGCAACCTGCTCGGCGCAAAGTTCAAAGGAATAGCGGCCGTTGTCGCGAGGGTCCCAGAACCCCCCGGGGGCGGGGATGTTGTAGGTGACGACGGCGGAGGCGCCGTCATCGCCCATCGTGACGGAGACGAGAGTAGCCAGTTCGCTGTAGCCGTTCGGTCCGGTGACGAAGATGTCGTTGCTGTTGATGCTGGACAAGTCCAGTGCCCTGTCGTCGACGTAGGTCACGGTGAACGTGCAGGCGGCCGCCGCCGGCGCTAGCGACGCGGTCGAGATCGTAGCGGTCGGGGAGGTGGTATCCGCGTCCGCGATGCCCACGTCAAAAGTGGCCAGCATCGCGGCGGGGGCGGCGCCGCCGGCGACATTGCTCACCTGTCCGTCCTGCAGCGTGATTGAATACGTGCCGTTGTCGGATGAGTCCCACGAGCCGCCGGGAGGCGATATGCGATAGATGACCCGGCTGACCCTGCCATCGTCAGCGCGCTCAGCGGAAACGAGCTCGGCCAGTTCGCTGTAGCTGTTGGGCCCGGTCACGAGGATGTCCTGGCCGTCCAGAGTGGCCGGATCGACGCCAAGATCGTCGGCGTAGATCACAGCGAACTCGTAGGTTGCCTCGCCGCCCACGCTGATGCCCGACGGGTTCGACGTCGCCTGCGGGAATGCGGTCACGACGGTGACGGCCTTGCCGTTGGCGTTGTACGTGCCGTCTTCGTCGGTAGCTGAGGCGGCGATCGTGTGGCTGCCGGTGGCTGTGTACGTGTGCGTGACACTGGAGGGATTGCCGACCACGGTCTGCTGATTGCCATCGCCCCAGCCGATCAGCCAGGAGCTGATCGTGTCGGCGCCGGGATCAGCGGCGGCGAGACTCAGCGTGTACGTCGAGCCGGTGGCGACCCACCCGGCGCCGCTGATCGCTAGAACGGGGGGCACATTGCCGACGGCGACGGCCTTGTTGGCGACGTTGCTGTATGTCCCATCCTCATCGACCAGGGACACCGTGATGCTGGCGGCGAGCGGCCCATCGGCGTACGTGTGGGTCTTGGCCCCGGCGGCGGTGTAGGTGCTGGTTGTGCCATCGCCCCAGTTGACGATGTAGCTGGAGACGGCGTCAGCGCCGGGGTCGACGACGGAGCCGAGGGTGAGGGTATACAGAGCGCCTTCGTTAACGGAGGCGTTGCCGGTGATGCTGATGGTGGGGGGCACATTGCCGACGGCGACGGCCTTGTTGGCGACGTTGCTGTATGTCCCATCCTCATCGACCAGGGACACCGTGATGCTAGCGGCGAACGGCCCATCGGCGTACGTGTGGGTCTTGGCCCCGGCGGCGGTGTAGGTGCTGGTCGTGCCATCGCCCCAGTTGACGATATAGCTGGAGACGGCGTCAGCGCCGGGGTCGACGACGGAGCCGAGGGTGAGGGTATACAGAGCGCCTTCGTTAACGGAGGCGTTGCCGGTGATGCTGATGGTGGGGGGCACATTGCCGATGGCGACGGCCTTGCTGGCGACGTTGTTGTATGTCCCATCCTCATCGACCAGGGACACCGTGATGCTGGCGGCGAGTGGCCCATCGGCGTACGTGTGGGTCTTGGCCCCGGCGGCGGTGTACGTGCTGATTGTGCCATCGCCCCAGTTGACGATGTAGCTGGAGACGGCGTCAGCGCCGGGGTCGGAGACGGAGCCGAGCGTGAGGGTGTACA
>Ga0315288_10012819_pt1 | contig 10522 bp, 7 predicted proteins | sample YL17G11_20_MG_FD_203454 | JGI IMG/M metagenome (GOLD analysis project Ga0315288, IMG submission 203454) | Sediment microbial communities from Yellowstone Lake, YNP, Wyoming, USA - YL17G11_20 | ecosystem: Environmental > Aquatic > Freshwater > Lake > Sediment | place: USA: Wyoming | collected...
CTCTTTTGTTTCTAACCTTATCGGCGACCATATGGAGAGACGAAAAAATAATGCATACTATCTGTGGGCGCTGCTTATTTTCCAGATGTGGCACGAGATGTTTATTGAAAATAATCCACCCCTTTCATACACTAGCCTATGACCTTCGAGGGAACCCGGATGACCGTAGAGACAAAAAACCATTTTGAGATTTCAATCATTATCCCCTTTTGCAACGAAGTAAAAAACATCCAGCCCCTCTACACTAAACTCAAGGATGTTCTCGACCGTATTGGCCGGGAATACGAACTTATTTTTGTGGACGACGGGAGCACGGATGGGACCTTCTTAGCGCTCAAGGGGATTTATGACAGCGACCCGCGCGTGAGAATCATTCAGCTTAGGCGTAATTTTGGTCAGACGGCCGCCCTCGCCGCGGGTTTTGACCACGCTGAAGGCGACATTATCATTTCGATGGATGGGGATTTACAACATGATCCCGCGGAGATCCCGAACTTCCTCGCGAAGATCGATGAGGGGTACGACATCGTTTCCGGATGGCGGAAGCAGCGCGTGGACAACCTGATCACCCGTAAGATCCCGTCCTGGATGGCCAACAAGCTGATGGCGATCCTCTCGGGGGTGAATCTCCACGACTTCGGCACTACCTACAAAGCCTACCGCAGCGACGTGATCAAAAACATCCAGCTCTACGGCGAGATGCACCGCTTTGTCCCCGCACTCGCGAGTCGGCTCGGTGCGAAAATTTATGAGATCCCCATCCGAAACGTCCTGAGGGAATCAGGTGCTTCACATTACGGGCTTTCGAGAACCAAGGGAGTATTGCTCGACCTGCTCGTGGTGAAATTCCTGCTCAGCTACATGACTAACCCGATGCGCATGTTCGGATCACTTGGTTTGCTAAGCTTCTCTGTGGGGTTCTTCACGGCCCTCGGGCTCGTCGTCTGGTCCTGGTTGACCGGGCTGAATATCATGGGTTACCACGCAGGCCTCCTTATCTTTTCCGTACTCGCTATGCTCATGGGCGTGCAGTTTATCACCATGGGCCTCCTCTCTGAGATGAGCGCGCGAATATATCAAAAAATTGACGCGAGGGCGGTGTACACTTTAAGAAATGCATTTTTGCACCGTAACAACTCATGATGGGGAAATAGCCGGTGCTCTCGCACCTTTTTCTATCTCATGAGAATGGGAATAAATAATTCAAAAGGTCCTGCCAGACATGCAAGGACTAAAACGATATTGCCTGCTCTGTGCGGGCGCTGGAGGGCGGGTTCTCTTCACCAAGGCGGGAATTCCGCTAATCAGATGCAATAATTGCGGCTTTATTTTTCTCGGTGTGGATCGATCACACAGTGCACTCATGGCAATCTATTCCGAGAAGCTCTTTGCCTCAGAGGGGCTCGAGAAGTATTACCTCGCGGACGATGAGACGACACGCGCCAACAGCGCCGCACATGTGCGTTTCGTCGAGCGATATAAGAGCAGCGGTCGGCTCCTCGACGTAGGGTGCGGCTTCGGTTATTTCCTGAAGGCACTCGGCCCCCGCTGGGCGTCACAGGGAGTGGAGATATCTGAGTTTGCCTCGGGGCAGGCCCGGTCACGGTTCGGTGTGGAGGTGGTTAGTGCGGACTTCCCCAAGGCGGATCTCCCACCCGGGAGTTTCGATGCGATCACCATGTGGGACTATATCGAGCACATTCCACGACCGATAGACAACCTCAAGAAGGCACATGCTCTTCTAAAGCCCGACGGTCTATTGTTCCTTTCAACCCCTGATGCAGGAAGCTTTATCGCGCGGCTGATGGGCCGGTTGTGGTATCATTATGACCCCCTCCAGCACCTGTGCTACTTCAGCAGTGCTACTCTACGCATGGCATTATCCATGTGTGGATTCAAGATGCTGGCGTTGCGACATGCTGGGAGGTGTTTCAACATCGAATATCTCGCCTATAGATTCAAATACACCTACCCAGGTTTGTGGGGCAATGCTACCTATGCGATACTGCGGCCCTTGCTTCGCCTATTGCATATCAAATCGCGGCATGTAAGGCTGAACATGGGTGATATCATGACGGTATGCGCTGCCAGAGCTATGTCTTGAACTATGAGAAGAACGCTCCTGCCGTATTTGGCCTGCCCTTCGTGCAAAGGGGATTTCTCGCTTCACGTCATGAAAGAGGGTGATGAGCATGTGATCGAGGGTAGTCTTCGATGTGTTTCCTGCGGGGCCGTGTACCCAATCTCCGGCGGCGTGCCGAGACTCCTTTACGGAGAGAGGAGCGGCATAGAGGAAAAGACAGCGGAGTTCTTCGGGTACGAATGGCATATGTTCCGTGACCATTATCCGATTTTCAGAGAACAATTCCTCGACTGGATCTACCCGATACGGGAAGACTTCTTCAAGGACAAGGTGGTGCTTGACGCTGGGTGCGGCATGGGCAGACACCTGGCACTCAGCGCGCGGTTCGGCGCACGAGACTCAATTGGAATCGATGCGAGCTTCGCCGCGGATGTTGCTCATGCACATACTCGCTTATTGCCTAATGCGCATGTGGTCCAGGGGGACATTTGCAAGCCTCCATTCAAACCTGTTTTTGATTACATTTATTCGATAGGGGTACTGCACCACCTTCCACGGCCTCGTGAAGGTTTTATGCGACTTACGGGGCTGCTCAGGGATGGCGGGACACTATCGATCTGGGTGTACGGGAGAGAACATAACGCTTTTGCGATCCACATAATCACACCATTGCGGGAGCATCTGTTCTCCATACTTCCGCGCCGCGCCCAATACATTCTTTCTTTTATCGTAACAACGGTGCTTTTCCCAACAGTGAAAACATATCGTACAATGGGGCGATTGGTACCCCGTGTCGTCTCGCGGCTTCCCTTCAGCGCGTACTTCCTCTACCTATCAGCCTTTTCGTTCAAACTGAACTGGGCTAACGTATTCGACCACCTTTCTGCCCCAATCAGTTCTTACCATCGGAGAGCCGAGGTTGAAGAGTGGTTCAGTGCTGCGGGATTCCAGGACACGGTGATAACCCCGCGGAACAACAACAGCTGGCGGGGTTGTGGAAGGAGGGTGGTGGGCCAATGAAATCCGTAATCAGGCATTATATACTGAGGAACTCGGTCTTTTTTTGCGTGCTGTTGTTCGCCATGGCTCTGAACGCCGGTTTCCTTTCTGCAGCGCCATCCTCTCTCCGGTTGCTCGTCGCACTTGCCATAACTCTTTTTATCCCCGGACTCCTCCTCGGAGAGATGATCTTCGGGAAGCGTGAATTTGGTGTTTTCGAGATCGTTCCCATCTGGCTGTGCGTGAGCGTCGGCATGGTGTTTGGTCCGGTTCTGGTTGCGGGCTTCGCGCTGCACTCCACCTTCGCCGGTGTGAGTGCGGCATTCTGCGGCGCCTGCCTCCTCATCCTCGCGGCGCATACCGTAATGGCGTTACGCATCCCCTCCCGGCTTGGGAGCCCACGCGTGGAATCGGGCGTGTGGGCATGCATCTTCATCGTGCTTCTTTTTCTTTCCTGCGCCTGGGCGTCCTGGCTCGGCGGCGGGATATTCGGCGACGCCCATAATCATCTTGCATTCATAAGGAAAATCAAGGAAATGCCCACGCTTCAATTCGGGAGGGACCAATATTTCAAAGAGCTCGCGGCAAATGTTCATGGTGTTGGCTTATGGAATAGCACTATCGCCCTTATTTCGCAACTCTCGGGCATGGATATCCTGGATGTCTGGGGTCGCCTCCCCTGCGTCATTGTCCCTGTGAGCATACTTGCGTTCTTCGCATTTGCCAGGAATTTATTTCAGAGGGATGAACCCGCATACCTTTCCACATTCCTCTACATCTTCTGGTATGGGGTGTTTAACATTGATCCTTTAAGCAACCATGTGAATATTCTCGCTGTATGGACGCAGTTTCACTGGCCAAGTCTTGTCACAAGGGGGATTTTTGTCCCCATAACGCTGCTCTTTACACTGAACTACCTCCAGACTAGCAGATGGAAGAGCTTGGCAATGAGCGCCGCCATGGCACTCATCACGACCATGAGTTATTTGCCTTACTTCATAAATCTCACGCTCTATCTTGCCGGCTTCCTTTTTGCCACTCTGATCTTTGCCCGGCGTCAGAGAAAAGAAATTATGCGACTTCTTATCGCGCTCTTCGTGGTGATCATTGTATGTGGTTCGTATGCGGTTCCCATTGCACGGTCGCTCCTGCCAGTGAGAAACCCCTCCTACGCCGCACATCTCAGCATGGAGGAATTTCAAGGGTGGACAATCTTTCTCTTCGGCCGGTATCCGCTGCTCAACCCTGCAAGGCTTCTATGGCCAAATCCAATTGTCATGCTTTCATTCCTCCTGGCGCCGTTTTTGATTCTTTACAGGAACGAGAGAGGTCCTCTTTTTCTATTCGGCACAACGTTCATACTCCTCGGGATAGTTCTGAATCCGCCACTCCTCATGTATCTGCAAAGAGAAGATCAATCGCTTCACCGTATATGGCGGCTCACAGAGATGTTCCCATTCATTCTGGTCCTGGGGTTTTTCATGGGGGAAATAAGCAACGTCATCAGGGGAAAATGGCTCGCTGAGAAGAAATGGTTCCGAAGGTTCATAACGATGATTTTTCTCATTATGCTGTCGCTCATGTGCGTACAGCCGATCCGCTACCAGATGGGGCTGCGGGCGGATAGTGTTAATGCACTCAATGTAACACCCTCAGTAAGAAGAACATGGGAGTCCGGAGCACTCAGGGGAACCGCGGGCTCGGTTATCTTAACCGAGGCAGTTACCGGTACGGTCTGGCCTGTGTATTTTCCGCATTACATACTGGACGCATATTTCGTCATCTGCTCCCCCCTTATCGATCCCACCCCGCGCAGGGAGATTATTTTCAAAGCATATGATTATAAAGTCTCCATGGACGAAACCGTGCGGCTGCTCGACATGTATCAGGTGGACCTGATTGCGATCAACGGGGACAGGCTGAAGAACTTTCAAGAGAGGGGGCTCGACATCGAGAAGGTGAAGGAAAAGTTCCGCTCGCGTCCGGATTTGTTCAGCACCGTTTACGACGACAAACAAATTGCTGTCTTCCTCTATCGTCCTCCTCACACGAGCTGACCCTGGCTATTCATCCGCTCGAGCGCCTCACAATTGGCCGGCAAGGGATCGGCAATCACGTATGAGGCTACGCCTAACTGCCTCTTTGCTCAGGGCACTAAATACTGAAAGAAGGACAGCCCCGCATTTTTGAGAAAGATTTTCCACTATCGTTGCTCTACAACACAATTCTCTCTGAGAGGATAGCCGCACATAGAAACGATGCATGGAGGATAGCGACTATCTCTAATTGAATGATCGATATGACGCCGACGGCATTCTACGATTTTCTCGCCAACCGCGCCCAGAGTTCAACCGCAACATCACTGAGATAGGCGAATTCATAACCGTGTCCGCAGAGGTGCCTCGCGAGCCGCTCCAGCTCGGCGGTTTTCCGCCGCATCAACTGCGTCCGGAGGTAACCGCACTTCTCCTTCAATGGAAGCGTATGGTATGCAGGAATGTTAACAAAATCATAAAGATGCATGCAGACATTAATAAGTGTCGGGAGCCCCAAAGAGGCCATCATCCACCGGTAGAACTCGAAGGTCAGGAGGTTGATATGGCTCGCGGTTATGGGAAGGCGTATATAGGGGACCACCGACATCGGTATCTCAAGCAATCCTATATCGCGATATCTGAAGGGGGCGGTGGGGAGGTGGAGGTTCTTGTATCTGCCGGGGAGATAGCTTGGGAAGACTGAGGAACTGTAGTGTATGCCCTCATCCGCAAGGAATTTCACCTCCGCGCTCGATATGATCCCCTGAGGCGCCCGATAGCCGCGCGGTTTCTCTCCAAAGTAGCGCTCGTATGCTGCTATTCCGTTTTGGATATCTTTGATTTTGTCTTCCGGAGGCACCCGGAGAGGGTGGCTATAGGTGTGGGTTTCGAATCGCGAGCCTATCTTTTTCAACCTCTCAAGGATGGGAAAGTTTTTATCAAGGATGTAACCCGTCACAAAGGTTGTCAGCTTGATGCCATGCTCACGGATCAAATTCTCGAAGGCTTCGGTGTGATCGAGGCTGTCGTAACTCTCATACGGAGGCACGCCAGCATAGTCGGCCTCCAGATCCAGAGTGAAGCATGCGACCCTCTCCATGCCCGGAACCCTGCTCTTTTCTCTCACAGCGCTATTCTACCACATGACATGATTACAGAGGATTTCGAATATCACGCGGGAGTGCCGTTACAATATTAGAGGCTAGGGTAATGCCTCAGTTACGCGGGGGCAGCGGATCCATGCATATAGTGTTCTTTCATCCACGGATTGACACGGATTCACAAGCTCCTGAAATTCCGTTCAATAAAATCCGTGAAAATCAGTGAAATCCGTGGATTGTTTTTATACGCACCTCCCATAACTGGCTTCCGCGGGAATGACAATTGTACTATCAGCCCCTGATAACTTCGGGGTTACCGCTGTATCCAGCCATACCCCCCCGTAACTGAGAAGATGTGAAAAAATTAAAATTACAGCCTGAATTTGCTAAAGCAAGAACTTGTCATTGCGAGCGGAGCGAAGCAATCCGCGAAGCGTCGCGAGTCCCGAAAGCTTTCGGGACGTGGCGATCACGTTTAGATCCCTCGCTGCGCTCGGGACGACCCCTCGGGTCGGATTGCCACGTCCGCCTCCCCCGGTGAAAACCGGGGTCGGCGTCCTCGCAATGACGACGCTAATGCTGATTTTTTCACACCTTCTGACCCATTACAGGCTAGGTCACTTTTCCTTTGCCCCTCAGGCAGGTTTCCATTAAAATATACATCTTCCATATAGCGCTCGAATATGATTGCTCATATCTGGTCTTAAGGAAACTGGGAGGCGATGAAGATACTCGGGATGTTTGGACTGGGAACCAGCAATGGATGCAATCCCGCAGCATGTTTGCTCGTCGATGGCAAACTGATCGCCATGGCGGAAGAAGAGCGCTTCCTGCGATTCAAAGGGGGGTGGAGCCTCTTCCCCGTCAAGGCAACTCAATTCTGCCTCAAATTTGCAGGCATTGATCTTGGCGATGTGGATTACATTGCATTCGGGTGGGACGGCACGAAATATCCGTGGCGGATGATCCCCCCACTCGCAAAAGCCTGGGCTCACTACACCCGTCTCGGGACTGCCCGTATGGACTCGGATAGGGATATCTACGCCAACCTGGCGCTCTGCAGCGCCGCCCACCTCAGGCATCAGATCACAGACACTCTGCGCGCAGCGGGATTTATAGGAAAGGTTCCTCCTCTAGAGTTCATTCCCCACCACCTCGCCCATGCCGCGAGCACTTTCTTTTGCTCGGGCTTTGAAAAGAGCGCCATCCTGATAATCGACGGGAGCGGCGAGATGGACTGCACCTCCTCTTTTACAGGTGAGGGGCTCCGCATCACCCGCCACCCCTCCGCCCACTACACCATTCCGAACTCGCTGGGATGGTTCTATGCCGGCATGACGGAGTATCTGGGCTTCAAACCATACAACGACGAGGGGAAGGTCATGGGGCTTGCCCCGTACGGGTGCCATGACGAGGAGATCGCCCGGAAGATCGAGAAGATTATCAGCTTCCGGAAGGGGCATTATCGGGTCGATCCGTCGTACCTTACCCTGGGGATGCACAACCACGGCAAGTACTTCTCCGACCGGATGGTGGAGCTGTGTGGCCAGCCCCGGGCAAGAGAATCCCATCTGCAACAGGGTCACAAGGACGTCGCCTATGAGGCCCAGAGAGCGCTCGAGCGATGCGCTACTGCGCTTGTGGATAGATTGATGGAACAGACAGGAGCAGAGAACCTGTGCCTTGCTGGCGGGGTCTGCATGAATTGCAAGATGAATGGTGTTCTGCAAAACAACCCGCGCGTGAAAAACATCTTCGTCCAGCCGGTAAGCAGCGACGCAGGGACTGCGCTAGGGGCCGCCTTGGCCCTGAGCGCCAGACTGGGAGAGGATCCGCGTTTCCGAATGGAGCACGCATACTGGGGCCCGGCCTACAGCGACAGCGACATCGAGAAGCACTTAGATGAGTACAAGCTGCCCCGCACTAAGGTTGACAATATCGAAATAGCCGTGGCGAGGTTGCTCGTTGAAGGAAAATTCGTCGGATGGTTCCAGGGCAGGATGGAGATGGGGGCGCGCGCTCTTGGAAACCGCTCTATCCTCGCGGACGCCCGAAACCCTGAGGTAAAGGACAGGATCAACCGCGAGGTGAAACACCGCGAGGGATTCCGGCCATTTGCCCCATCTTTATTGGATGAGGCGAAGGATCGCTTCCTTGAAAACCCAAGCGAGTCCCCTTTTATGATCCTCGCCTATAAGGCCAAGGAGAGCACTAAACACCTGATTCCTGCCGTAGTGCATGTCGACGGGACCGTAAGGCCGCACACGGTGAAGAAGGATATCAATCCACGTTACTGGAAGCTCATAAAGGAATTCGAATCTATCACGGGCATCCCGGTCATACTCAATACCTCATTCAATGTCAGGGGTGAGCCCATTGTATGTTCTCCAGGGGATGCGATCAGGTGTTTCTATGGGACCGGGCTTGATGCCCTGGCCATTGGTGACTATCTCCTTACTAAACCTGTCAGACAATAATTGCGTAGTTATGGAAGTGAGAAATCAATTCCCTGCGGTAACAGTGATTGTATCTGTGTACAACAAGGCTGCGATTGTTGAGAAATGTATATTGTCTCTACTCAAAATCGATTACCCTCATTGGGAAAACCTTATTATCGATGGCTATTCCACGGATGGTTCGTACGAGATTTTAAAAATATTTGCCGGCGCAATCAAGTTAGTGAGAATCGAGGGAAATTATGCAACCGCTCTCAATACAGCTCTCAAGATGGTAAAGACCCCTTTGGTAGCATTGACAGACGCTGATTGCACCGTTGATAAGGACTGGCTTCGCGAATTGGTAAAGGGGTTTGACGAAGGCAAAGACATCGTCGCGGTTGCAGGCTTCGTAGGGACGCCGGAGGGACTTCCTCTCATTGCCACGCTCACCGGTATAGAATATGAGAGGAGGCATGTATTTTTCCCTCACTATCTCTCAAGGGCCCCCACTATGAACCTCTGTATTCAGACCGACGCCGCTCGGCGGACAGGGTTTGACGAACGATTGCCGATTGCCATTGATACGGATTTTGGGTTCCGCCTCTCCGAGAGGGGCAAGATCCTCTATCGTCCACAGGCAATTGTATATCACCACCCGCGCCTGACATGGAGAGGCTTCTTTGTACAGCAGGTTGGTTTCGCAACGGGAGCGGCTCTTGTGTATCTGCGGCACAGGAGCAAGCTCAGAGGGGATCATATCTCCACATTCAGCATGATCTTGCAGATCCCACTTTTTTCCCTCGCGTGCTTGTTGCTGTTATTGGGTATATTCATGCCCGGTCTTTTAACGATTTCGCTCTGTATGTTTCTGTTACTTTTCGGCATCTATATTTGGGACATAGTGCGACTTCCTATCCGAAAAAGGCATTATCCGCCAATGTGTGTGTTATTCCTGGTGAGAACGCTGGGGTGGACGGTGGGCGCGTTCAAAGGCCTTTCTCGGGTTCTTGTGAGGCGGGTGCGGTTACGTTCTGGAGAGTAGGGAATGGCGTGGCAGGGGCCGTTTAAAAAGCTTGCTTTCATCACGCTCGATCTTGAACCAGACCATTGTGACCTGGTTGCCGGGAACAGCTACGATTCATTCCGCGGTCTCGATGAACTGATAGGCGTGGTCAGGGATTATTCGCTCCCGCTCACGGTATTTGCGACAGGTATGGTGTTGCAGGAGAGAAAGGACGAGGTCCGTGCACTAATTGATGCAGGGGCTGAGATAGAGTTGCATTCGTACAGCCATAAGAGCGGCAGGGAAGGGGTTGATGAAATTTCGAGGGGAGTCCTCGCGTATAGGAAGACGTTGGGGTATTCACCGCGAGGCTATCGAGCGCCTCTAGGAATGGTTTCTCGCTCGGAAATAGACTACCTTGCATCAGAAGGGTTTCTTTTTGACTCGAGTATATTTCCCTCGATCTTTCCCGGGAGATTCTGCAACGTCTTCAGCGACACGCGTCCATTCTTTTATCCCCGGACAGGGCTTCTGGAAATACCAATCTCTGTTATCCCCTTTATCCGGTTCCCTGTCGCACTGAGCTATATCCAGCTTGTGAGTTTTCCTGTCTTCCGTAGCCTCTCCAGTATCTTCCGCCTTCCCGGAATCGTTGTTATAGATTTTCATCTTCACGATATATTCCCGTCGCGTGAATTTGATAATCTCCCCCTGAGGTGGAAATGTGTATACTCCAGGTGCGGGTTCAGGGACAGAACCAGAGGGATGAGAGATCTGAAGCATCTGGTGACGTTGATAAAGGCAAGGGGGTACGTGTTCGAGAAGCTCCTTGATCTCTATCACCGGGTGAGGGAAAAGGTTGG
>Ga0315288_10012820_pt1 | contig 10522 bp, 9 predicted proteins | sample YL17G11_20_MG_FD_203454 | JGI IMG/M metagenome (GOLD analysis project Ga0315288, IMG submission 203454) | Sediment microbial communities from Yellowstone Lake, YNP, Wyoming, USA - YL17G11_20 | ecosystem: Environmental > Aquatic > Freshwater > Lake > Sediment | place: USA: Wyoming | collected...
AGGTGGGAATCTTCTTCCCACACCCACGAACAAAAATGATGCGCCTGGCAATAAAAATATATATTTTAAAGGATTTAAAAATATCTGGTGGTTTTCAAGGAATTGGCGCAGGTCTTCAGACCTGGAGGCAAAAAGACCAGGATATCGAGAATATCCAATTTATAGCGGACCTCAAGAAATAAGCTGGTTTGATTATAACAGTCATAATTATTTATTGTTAGAGGCGATGCGAGAGAGAAAGGTAAGAGGTCTTTACCTTCCTGGTGTGAATCCAGTAGTCCATTCAGCAGACTCCAGAAAGGTCTGGAACATTCTTAAACAACTTGATTTCATGGTTGTGACTGATCTTTTCATGACCCCTACTGCTGAACTGGCTGATTTGGTTCTTCCTGCAGCCCATGCAGCAGAGACGGATGTGGTATGTAATACCATTCAGGGATATGCGAATAGCATAGTTGTCTGTCCTAAAGTAGTAAATCCGCCTGGTGAATGTTGGGATGACCGCCTGATAGTTATTGAGTTAGGTAAAAGAATAGGTGAAGATGTCCCCTGGAATACTATTGATGAATGGAACAACTATTGTTTGGAGAGCTTGAAGATGACTTTTGAGGAACTCAAAGCTCAGCCCGAACACAAAATAGAATTTCCAGTGGAGTTTAAAAAGTATAAGAATCCAGGCTGGCGCTGGAATACTCCCACAGGGAAGATTGAACTTTATTCCACGCTTTTCAAGAAGTTTGGCTATGACCCCTTACCGGATTATAAAGAAGATCCGGTGAGCCCTCTCAGTACGTCTGATCTATGGAAGGAATATCCTCTCATTATGATTCATCACCGTGTGAAGTGCTTTGAGCATACCGAACACCGCAATTGCCCTTCTTTGCGCAAGAGGGCTCCTGAGCCTGAGATTGAGATTCATCCTAAGACTGCAAGACAGTTAGGAATCAAGGATGGTGACTGGATGTGGCTGGAATCTTATCAGATGAAGGGAGAGCGAGTAAAGGGGAGGGCTAAATTTGTGAATGAACTCCATCCAAATGTTGTCTCTATGCTCATGGGATGGTGGTTCCCGGAGCTCCCAGGGCCTGAACATGGCTGCTTTGAATCGAATATTAACACCATTATTTCAGATGGTCCCCCATTTGAAATATTTAACGGGCATGCCCAGATGAGGGGAATCCTGTGTAAAGCAGGAAAATATAAGCGTTAACACGGTCAGGTTTTCATTGTAAATAGCCATGAAGTAAAGTGAGAATAATGTAAAGAAAAGAAATGGTTCAGTATTGGAAGGAGGAAATGAAGATGATAAGGTGTAAGTATCTCGTAGGGCTATCGATCGTAGTAGCCGTTACTTTATTGATAACTGGTTTAGCTATAGGAAAGGAATTGAGTCGAGAGGAAATCATTGCGGAAGCAAAAAAAGAGGGCAAGCTCATGTATTATTTTGCGGGGGATATAAGTCGTAAGCAAAAGGTTGTGAACGCATTTAAAAAGAAATACCCTTTTATTGACGTCCGCATGTGGGAGGCTTCTCACTCTAAGATTTATCAGAAGCTTCAGTTAGAGAAACGTATCGGCAAGGTAACTGCTGATGTTATTTCATTTTCAAATCCCCTCTATTTCATTTATTTGAAAAATGCAGGGATGCTCCTGTATTATCTCAGTCCCGAGCATAAACATTATCGTCATTTGCTGGAAAAGGGGAAGATAGGTTTTCATTATGATCAAGGCTATTGGACACCGTACAGAATTGATTTTCCGCTTATCGTGTATCGAACAGACAAATGGTCAAAGAAGAATGCACCAAAGTCATGGAAAGACCTTTTGAATCCGAAGTACAAGGGAGAGATTTTGTTTCCAGACCCCCGATATGGTGAAGACGAAAAGTTCATATTTTATAGTCTCAAAGAACAATTGGGCACCGATTATTTGAAGAAATTGGCTGACAATGACATTATGTTTGCGGTTCGAGGGGGCGGTGTGAAAATGAAACTTATTACAGGAGAGCGAAGTATTGGTATTATCGGTACCAGGTGGGTTATGAGGGCACTCCTTCTTGACAAAGCCCCCGTAGATTTTTTCATCCCAGAGGAGGGCGGTCCTGCTTTCCTTAAGAATGTAGCGATCTTAAAGGATGCACCTCATCCGAATTGCGCCAGGCTCTTTATAGACTACTTTTTATCTCAAGAGAACATTGAATTTTTGAGAGATGATGGGTATGAAATAGGAACAAGAGATGACTTTTTGCCCAAAGAGAACAAGGTAACCTTGGAGACCTATAAAAAAGTATGGCCGTTTAATTCCGAGAAGTTTATGAAAGAAATTGATGGAGTTTTGAAAGAATTCGTCCGTATCTTCAGACTTTAAGGGAGATAGGGTTTTTATCTTTAATCAAGAAAAGGTGAAAGAACATGTTGAAGAAAACAATTAATCACAAAGGTATAGTATTTTTTCTCACAGTGTTGGTATTTTGTTGCTGTGCAACGGGAAAAGTCATGGAAAAGAAGTCAACAGTATCTTATGGAAACACCTCTATCGATATTGTTACCTACGGTGATGTGGAGGTTACAAAAGTTGAACCAGAGATGAAGATAAAGAAAGGTGAGGAAAAGGGTGATCTCACTGTCAGGGTTGAACTAAAGAATACAGGAACTAAAGCTGACCGTTATAATGTTTTTGCTTCAGGCATTTCAAAGGAAAGTGTTTCCGAAGGAGGAAATGCGCAAATCCCGGAGAAAGGGTTTTTAGAACCTGGCCAAAAGACTGAAGGGAAAATAAAGACTAACTTCAAAGGAAAAAGTTTGCCTTCAACGATCATTGTAGAGGTCTATAGCTTGGGAGACATTGGCCATGAGCCTGATCTTCTCGAGACCCTGTTCTCCGAGTGATACGATTACCAAGAGAATGTGCAGGATTGTTTATAAAAAGTACAGCAACGGACAGGAATAACTGAATAGTGAATAGCATCGCGCGTTTTAAAATCGTAGTGAGAGATTTTTTTACCAGTGGTTCTCTCTTTATGATTCCAATGTTTGGAGTCGTATTATTTATGGTTCTCGGTCCAATGATTCTTTTGGTCTTGAGCAGCCTGAGCGGTGAAGAAGCAGCTATTCTGACAGGAAAATACAGTTTATCGAATTACATCCAGCTCCTCAAGGACCCCCGGTTTCTTGAATCCTTCGCCAATACGATTATTGTAGCAAGTGTCTCCACTGTCTTCGCTGTTCTCTTGGGGGTATCGCTTGCCTGGATTATTGCAAGAACTAACGTTCCTTTCAGAAAACTATTAGGGGTATTGATCATTGGTCCCTTTTTTTTGCCTTCTTTCATCGCAGCAATTTCATGGGTTATTCTTGCAAATCCTACCACGGGACTTTACAACCTTATTTTAATGAAAGTCTTTGCACTATCAAAACCAGTTATCAATATTTATTCTCTTCCCGGTTTGATTATCGTATTTTCTTTTCAGCATGCTGCAGTTATTTATATATTTGCAAGCGGCGTACTAAAAAATATGGACCCTGCCCTTGAAGAATCTTCAAGGGTTTTGGGCGCTGGTTTTTTTAAAACTACTAAAAAGATCACCCTGTCACTCCTTGTCCCCGCAATGTTTGGAGCTGGGATTTTATGCTTTGAAGAAGCAGCAGGAGATTTCGGTATTGCAGCGACTATCGGTATACCAGGGAAAGTGAAGATGGCTGTTACGGATATTTATACCTATACTAATTATTTTCCTCCCGACTACGGTTATGCAGCCGGATATTCCCTCTTTCTTATAGTAATGGCATCGATATTGCTTTTGGTTCAGAGGAGAATTGTAAGGAGAAAATCGTATGTTACCGTAACCGGAAAAGGTTATCGACCTTCCATAATAGACATTGGTAAATGGAGGTATCTTACCTTTTCTTTGTGTGTTATTTATGTCCTGTTTGCTACTATTTTCCCTTACAGTGTTTTAGCTGCTGGAAGTATCATGAATAAAATAGAGTTAGATTTTTCTTTATCAAATCTGACATTAAAACACTGGGTTGAGGTTATCAGTTTTGATATTGTCCAATCGGCTATAAAAAACAGTTTAGTTATTGCTGCTGGCGGAGGGTTTTTATGCCTTCTTTTGTGCATAGTAATATCGTATATCGTGCAAAGATCTCTTATTAAAGGAAGGGCATTACTGGATTATGTCTCAATGCTTCCTATCGCTGTACCGGGCGTCGTGCTGGGGGTCGGTATACTATGGCTTTATATGTCTTTACCAGTGGGTATATACGGAACAATGTGGATATTAATCATAGCGTTTTCGACCAAAAGGATGCCTTGGGGAGTTCAGGCTGTTTCTGCTAACTTCAGGCAAGTGCACAGGGAGTTAGAGGAATCTTCAACCGTTCTCGGTGGTTCTTGGTTAAAAACGTTGAGAAAAGTGACCTTGCCCATTATGAAGCCGGGGTTAGCTGCTGCTTATGCACTTTTGTTCGTTGAATTCATGAAGAATTTAAATTTATCAATACTTCTCTATAGTGACAATAGTGTTGTCATTCCGGTAATCATTTATAATTTTTTTAATGAGAGAGGAGAGACCCAGCTGACGTGCTGTTTAGCGTTCTTAGAGGTGGTTATATTGTTTGTAGTTCTCTATGTCACCAGTAAAATAGTCGGTGGAGGGATAGCCGAAATTGGTACCACAAAACAGCAGGTAAGCTCATAGGTAAGGAGAAGTTATGGCAAGCCCTGGAAAGATAAAGAAAGTAGAGGTTAGAAATATAGTTAAGTCCTTTGACGGAGTACGTGTCGTTGATGATGTGAGCTTTACTGTTGATGATGGCGAATTTTTTACCCTCCTGGGACCGAGTGGTTGTGGGAAAACGACTATTTTAAGATGTATAGCTGGATTAGAGAAAATAAATCAGGGTGAGATTCTCGTCAATAGTAAGAAGGTTGTTTCTACCTATGAAGGTATTTTTGTCCCTCCTGAGAGAAGGGGGATGAGTATGGTTTTTCAATCCTATGCCATCTGGCCCCATTTAACCGTCGGAGGAAATATTGGCTATGGTCTTGAAATTAAAAAGTTCCCCCCCAAAAAGATTAAAGAGAAGGTAAGGGAAATCTTAGATTTAGTCGGTCTGCAGGGTATGGAGGACCGGTACGCCACAAAACTGAGCGGTGGTCAGCAACAGAGAGTGGCGTTGGCAAGAAGTCTGGTAGTAGAGCCGGATGTTCTCCTACTGGATGAACCGCTGAGCAATCTAGATGCAAAACTCCGCCAACAAATGCGTTTTGAATTAAAGGAATTACAGAAAAAAATAGGTTTTACCGCAATTTATGTAACACACGATCAGATAGAAACCATGGTGCTGTCAGATAGAGTAGTGGTTATGGATAGAGGGAAAATTGTTCAAGAAGGACAGCCACATGACATTTATAGGCATCCGGCAAACGAGTTCGTGGCGAGATTCATTGGTTCTTTCAACTTTATTACAGGGGTAATAGAAGGAAAAGAAGAAGGGGGTGAGCTTTACCAAATATACACGGACAGCGGTCTAAAGATTTACTGCGAGACCTCTCATGAATTGAGAAAGGGGGAGAAGGTTCTTGTAACAGTGAGACCTGAGACGTTAAAACTCTACGAGAGAAAACCAGAGCATGAAAAAATAAAAAACATCTTTGAAGCAATAATCAAAAAGACTATTTTCTTGGGAAATACGGTACAGTATCTTTTAGAGGTGGAACAATATGTACTCACGGCAGAAGATGTTTCCAGAACTATTTTTAAAGAGGGTAAAAAAGTTTTTTTAAGTATTGACCCTGGTGAGGTTGAAGTTATTACTAAACTCTAATCAAAGGCACTATGAATCGCAGAAAATTTCTACAGTTAGCAGCATGTATTGGTTTTGGATTTTCCATTTCAACCAATGTTAATGCTATTCAAGAAATAAGGAGGAGAAAAATGCACTATATTGACACACATTCCCATGTTGCTCCAGGCGTAGATTTTGATGAAGTGATCGACAATTTAAATGCTAACGAGGTCTCTCATATTGTGATTATGCCCCGTGGAGGGAGCACAGAGGCTCGTGTTATAGAATTTTACGAAAAATATCCATATCGTGTCATTCCCTTTTACGGAGGGCATGCTATTCAGAATTTATTGAAGAAAGGGTCTCATACATCCACGAGTAAGGAAGGCATACAATTTTTTAAAGGTTACCGTAACGATTGGTGGGAGCAACATCTCGAACAATCGATAAAACAAATAGAGATAGCCTTAAAAGGAAAGCCCTTTAGAGGGATAGGAGAGATACGACTGAGGCATTACGGTAACGGCCCAAAAGTTCCTGAGAAAAAACATGATTATTATTTTCCACCGGATTCACCATTTATGATGAGATTAATTGATCTTGCTGCCACATCGGGTCTCCCCGTTGCTATCCACATGGAAGCAGAATCCAGAGGAGAGCATATTGAGTTTTTAAAAAAATCTGCTGATGAGGATACGCTTTCTCCCTTTGAGAGACTTCTTGACCACAATAAAGATGCAGTGATTATTTGGTGTCACCTGGGGAGAGCAACTCCAGAGTTGGTAAAAAAGATGCTTGATAAACATCCTCATCTCTATACAGATATCAGTGATGTTCAACCGAGAGGTGTCCATGTGAAGGGTGTTCCTCCAGAATCAATAGCCATATACCAGGAATATACTTTAAAAAATTCTGTTATAGATGAAAATGGCCATCTCATAGATAGTTGGAAAAAGCTCTTTATGAGTTATCCTGATAGGATAATGATTGGTTGTGATGCAATGAGTCCACGATGTTATGGTAAGATGTATACTGCTTTAATGAACGAGCTTAAGAATATTCTTTCTCAGTTGACTCCTGATGTTGCTCAGAAGATTGCTTATCAGAATGCACAGAGGATATTCAAAATCAGTTGATTATTTACGTAACTGTTGTGAGATATACTATGAATTTCTTGCACTCAGAAGGAGGAAATTGCTATGGCAATTATATTAACGGAAAAACCGATATTTGTGATAGGTGCTGAACGGTCTGGAACTACACTCCTCATGGCAATGTTAGGTTGTCATACGCGAATAGCTGTACCTGAAGTAGCTTGGCTCTATCCACGATTTAGACCATACCTTTATACTTATGGTGATCTAAGCAATGACAAACATTTTCGGACACTTGCAGAAGAAATGATCTTCGGGCTCAGGATTCCCTTCTGGGGCATGAGGGTAAATCCGAGGACAATTGTCAATGAAATTGTCTCTGAAGTAAAAGAGCGGAGCTTCGCGGGTATATATTGTGCCATGTTTGAAAGATATGCAAGAAAGTTTGGCAAAAAACCCCGCTGGGGTGAGAAAACCCCTCATAATCTGTTTTTTATTCAGGAGATTAAAGAAGATTTTCCGAATGCGCAATTTTTTTTTATAACCCGTGATGGAAGGGATGCAAGTGCTGATTTCCTCCGTTCCACTTTTGGTCCAAGAAATATATTCTGTGCAGCGGAAATATGGAAACTCTGCCAAAATGCTGTAAAGCCGTGGAGGGAAAAACTCAGTGCTTCTGAGTGGATGGATGTCAGATATGAAACGCTGGTGAGGCAGCCTGAAAAGACCCTCAAACACGTTTGCGATTTTTTGGGAGAAGAATATTCCCCGGTAATGCTTGAATTCCACAAGACTGATATAGCACAACAAAGGGGTGCTACGCGTGATCATAAACCGCTCGGTTCCCCGGTAAGTGATCGGTATATCGGTATCTATAAAGAGTATCTCAGTCTCTGGGAGCAGCGGGTTTTTATAGCTGTGGCAGGGAAGGAATTAGGGGAAGCAGGTTACCTCGTTGATGTTGAACCGGTTGAGATAAGTGAAAAGGAAAAAGAGCTTTACCGGGAGCTTGATGGGAGGATAAGAGCCGTTCTGCTCGATGCCCCTGAAGGACATATTATTATGGAGAGTTATAGAGATTGGCTTGTAGATCAACGGGAAGAGAGAAAAAGAAAAGGCATCTGGAAAGAATCAGGTATCCTTAACAAATTCCCTATCGGTGATCCAAACGAGGAACTGATCATGGGACAGCGGGCTTGGAGGAAATGGAAGGAATACTTCTGTATAAAGAGGAAATATTATCCCAGAAGTGTGCCTTAGAATGGGCTAATGCACTGTCTTGCCTCATCCTTTGATTCAGCAGAGGAAACGGCCTTAAATAAAACTATTCTCTTTGTTGTAAAAAGAGATTGTATTTCATAAACAGATAGAGGATTTGTTTTACAGTGATTTCGAATGAAAACGTAAATGTTATACTCCCTGCACCAGCTTTTAAAGTAGACCAGATGAGGTCTAATCCATCTCGCCCAGCACGCCCCCATGATAAGGAATACAAAGGGATTATTTTTGATGCACATGTGCATCTTCACCCGCCTGATACAGGAGATATTGATGAAGTAAAGCTTAAGAAAATCATAGAGGTAATAAAGAGTCAGGGTGTTGAACTTGCTATCTTCATGCCAACACCAAATGATGGTCGCAAGCCGTTCCATGAAGAGGGGGTAAGACAAAATATAATACTGTTCAATTTGGATAAAAAAAGAATCAGGCTTTTTTGCGGAGGAAATTATATAACGTACTGGTTACACTGTGCGTACCATGACGGGCTTCCTGAAGAAGAACGGGAACTCAGAAGAATTCTTACACGACTGAGAAAAGATATAGATAGTGGTGAATATGCTGGTGTCGGCGAAATTGGCATCTATCATTTCAGAAAACATGGGAAACAACCTGTTATTCACTATCCGCCCAACTTTAAACCATTTCTTAAGATTGTCGATCTGGTTGCCAGGAAGGGAATGTGGTTAGATCTGCATGCGGAACCAGTTGACCCTACGGGGATATCATATGAGGAACTGGTTTTCGGGGGCATAGAATTATTATTTCGTAGGAATCCACATTTAAAGTTGATATATTCACACACTGCGATGACCAATCCCGCAAATGCGCGAATGATACTTCTGAAGTATCCAAATGTTGTGATGAATATAAAAATAACAAAGCATTATCGATGGAAAAATCTTGAGCCCATTACTAATGATCCCGGGATGGAGTTATATGAAGATTGGGCACAGCTCTTTGAGGAAATGCCAGAAAGATTTATGATCGGAACAGATTCAAAGTTTGGACTTGAAGGAGTATGGGTAGAAAGTAAAAGAAACACAGCATTCCCGGTTTCAAAATATAGGGAGAAGATTAAAGAAGTGAGGCGAATACTCGGTACACTGCACCCTCAGGCTGCAAGAATGATTGCCTACGAAAATGCGAAGAGAAATTTAATGATTAATTAAGTCTCATTTTTAACAGTACTGCGTCTATCGGTATCAGTAAAAGTTTAAAAGGATTGGTTAAATTGTTTAGAGCTATATTCATTTTCTCCTCAAGGAACCTTATTTACCTCATTCCAGTAAAAATGTTGCAGGATTTATCGCTGGTTATTTCATTGATACTTCACCGCTTAAAACATTAATCCTCACTGTAGTAGTACTGATAATTTATCCGGCAATGATAGGGTTTAATATCAAAGAACTTGCTTTCTGAAGTAAGGCTTGCTATGCGGAACTCGGAAGTATATGGTAGGCGATGCTGGTTTTGAACCAGCGGCCTTTTCAATGAAAATTTCCTAACAGACCCTTGTATCCAGAATAATGTAGTTATTTTGGACGCTGATACAAATGAATGGTGACCACGGTTCCCCATGGTGCTACCGTGCCTCCAGACGGTTCCTGTTTGGCCACCCGCCCCCAAAGTTCAGTGTTTTTTACTTTTGGTCCGTCACGTAAGACACGTACCTGATAATGCTCCCGCTTAAGCACTCCCACAGCATGGCTTTCAATAAAATCGATAACTTTTGGCACATGTGGTTCTGAGTACTTATAATACTGCAGATGTGCGGTTGTGCCCTTCATGTACTCATTATTCGCCCCTGGATTCGAGCTATAAGTAACAACTGCCACACGACGATCCAGATTCTTCTTATCAGTAAGTTTAGGTTGCTGGTTTTCCGAGATAGCAAACCCTGCTTTTTGCAGAGCCGAAATTGCTTGTTCCCTAGTCTTCCCTTCAAGGTTTCCTGGCGCCTTAAGTGCCCATGCCTGAGAGAGCAGGATTGTGTACATCACCCCCATTACTGTGGCAATCATGAATATTTTTGATTTCATAGTCACCTCCGACAAAATTTATTTTTAATAAAGTAATGCAAGTTCTTAAAAAGTATTGGTAGGCGATGCTGGTTTTGAACCAGCGACCTCTTCCGTGTGAAGGAAGCGCTCTACCCCTGAGCTAATCGCCCAAATGTAAATCAACATTGGAGCCGGTGAGGAGAGTCGAACTCCTGACCAGCTGATTACGAATTGACTATATATTTCACGTCTAATCTGTTGCATAATAAAATCTTTTTTCACACTATTCAACCGCTATTATATAAAATCTTCAATTTGAAAACCTTCAAAAATCAAGAATTTTTTCTCTTAAAAG
>Ga0315288_10012821_pt1 | contig 10521 bp, 21 predicted proteins | sample YL17G11_20_MG_FD_203454 | JGI IMG/M metagenome (GOLD analysis project Ga0315288, IMG submission 203454) | Sediment microbial communities from Yellowstone Lake, YNP, Wyoming, USA - YL17G11_20 | ecosystem: Environmental > Aquatic > Freshwater > Lake > Sediment | place: USA: Wyoming | collected...
GAAGAGCCGGAGGAGCTACTGAGGGGGAGGGCGGGCGCCCGTAGCCCGGCGGGCGAAGCGGCCCCTGGGGAGGGTGTGGAGGGTGCGGGGGTGGGGGCGGGGATGGGGACGGAGGTGGTAGTGAACCTCCGCCGCAGCTCCCCGAGCATTACCTGGAGCATGGCCGAGCACCGAGGGCAGAGATCCTTCGTGACGTGCTGCCCAAGCGAGTCCGTGCCGGTGAGCGCGCCCCAGCCCGGGGTGAAGTAGGAACGATCATCGTTCAGGTGTCCGCAGGCGTCGCATGTTCGGGTCTGAGCCATCTAGCCGTCCCTCCCTTCTCGTCCTTCTCGCCCCGTGAAGGAGGAGTCGGGCTCGCAGTAGACGGGAGGGGAGTAGGGCTCGCCCTCCCGCTCCGAATCGGGCTCCGGAGCGGGAGCGGGCTCGGGAGCGGGCTCGGGAGCAGGCTCGGGCTCGTCTAGCGGCTCCGGAGCGCGCTCAATGAGGAGAGGAGTCGCCTCTGCGCGCGAGCCATCGGGGTTGCACCTGTAGAGGCTCACGGGCTCGCCCCGGAGCACGCCCCGGCTCGCTTCGAGGATGAGCTTGAAGCACTCCTCGCACACGTCCAGCGTCGCCATGCGCTTCCGATTTTCCCAGAGCGCGACGCTCCGATCTTGGTGCTCGGTCGCGTAGGAGTCTTCCTGGTACTCGTCGCGCTTCTTGCACACGTCGCACACGCTCACGATCGTCTTCATGGTCTTCTTCCCTTCCTTCGCCCGTCTTCCGACTTTCCGTCAACCTTCCGTCCCGCTAGTTCACGCTCTGACTACCACTCTGAACGCTCCCGCCAGGGATGATCACTCCTCCGATTTCGGCCGTTCTGGCCTTCAATTCCCCCATGTACTCAGCGAGGCGCCGCTTGACTTCTTCCTTCGTGGAGAAGTGATCTGGGAACAAGATCAGGCGCTTCTCCGCATCGTCATCGAGCCCCTTGGCAAGCTGAATGGTCGGATGGTGAAAGCCGTCCGACTCCACGCTCCCGGGAGAAATTCTCGGAGTGTAGTTCCCTCCAGCCTCGATAATGAAGCGGAGAATATCCTCGAAAGCTATGACGGAAGAATCGGAGTAGAGCCCGCGCCCTGTCGCCTTTCTTTTGGCCTCCCTGCCGATCCGTTCGGGATCCTTGCTTCGAGCCTTCTCTTCTGCCGTCCAGAGCTGCTTCTTCCAGACCCTCTTCTTGCGCTTCATGACTCGTCCTCCTCGGCGACGACGCCGATCTCTCGAAGCAGCTCCACGACCTTCGTGAGCCGCGTTCGGACCCTTCGCACTTCCTGAAGCGCCTGCGTCCAGTTCAGTGTCGGGGTGATCTTCCTTGGGTCCGTGAGCGCTTCAGCAAGATCGTGGAGCCAGGGCGGCGCGAAGTCCCGCTTGATCTCGCTCGCGAGCGCCATGTCGCCCTGAAGCCGCTTCACCTCGTTCAGAAGCTCTTGAAGGAGCACGTTCGTATCGTCGCGCTCTTCGATCCGCTCTTCGATCTCTTCCTCGATCTCACGGATCCGAACTTTCGTGAGGCCGCTCATCGGAGGATCCTCCCGACCAGGGCCACGTCGGGGACGCACGGCTTCAATAGCCGGAGCCGCACCTCGAAGAGACACCCGAGCTGCGCCACGGGCACGTCCAGCCGCGTCGTCCGGAGCGCCCAGAGCGGCGGCGGGTTCGGAGCGAAGAGCATCGCCAGCCGATCGTCGCCGTCCACGCTGATACCTTCGAGCGCGAGCGACTCTTCGAGCGAGGTGGGGCACGAAATCCAATCGACCTTGAGCGCCTCGTGCTCGCACCTGCCCGAGAGCACGACCACTCCCGCGTCGCCCCGTCGCGCGTTGCCTCCGTCTGCGTAGTCGGCTTGGATGCGAAGGACTCCGCAAGCAACGGCCCGCTTGATCGTCGGCATACGCGGGCGATGAGGAGAATGAGCGGCTCCACCAAATTCTCCCGTGAAGTCGTAATCGAAAGCTCCTCGCGGATCGGAGCAATCGGTGTGCGAAGACGAGCCGCACGCCTTGCAGGGCTCAGGTTTCGCTAGCGTCACTGGCGGCCTCCCTTCGTCTGCCCCTGAGCGTCCGCCTCGTCCTTGATCGCCCGGAAGGTCGTCTTGCAGGCCGCCATCGCTTCCTCCGGGCTCATGAGGATGCGGACGTGCTCGATCTTCCCGTCTGGCGTCCTGAAGACCAGGAGGAGACGAAGCGAGCCCTCACGCGCCTGATTGAGCGCGAACATGACGTTCTTGAGGGCGTCACCCTTCGCTCCCGAGAGAGCGCCCGTGAGCGCGCTCTCGACGGTGTTCTTGAGGAGCGCCCCGAGATCAAAACCCTTGGCGGCAGCCATCATCCACCTCCAACGTGCGCGAGCGATCCCATCGCCATCAGCTCGACGGGCGGGATGAGCTGCTCCACCAAGCTCACGACGCCTTCGAGCGGGAAGTGGAGCCCGGGATCGGAGTGCGTGCTCTTCTTGAACACGCGCGACACCTGCGCGTGCGTGACGATCCCCGAGTAGATCCTCCGAGCCATGTCGCGAGCGGCAGGGTTGGTGCCAGCCTTCTCGACCTCGGCGAGAGCTTCCTTCAGAAGATCGTCCGAGACGAGCCTGGGCAGGATGCGGTGCCGCCGGCAGAGCTTTGCCACGAGCGGCACGAGCTGCCCGTCCACCATCGCGGCCGAGTACGGATCCGCCCAGTCGCTTTCGAGCTGCTTCGCACGCCCGGCCTGCTCGATGCCGATCGAGTACGGGTTGAGCGGAGGCGCGTGCCAGGCCGTGTCGTACTCACGCACGCTCTGCGTGGTCGAGTCCACGTCCACAGCGTAGTGCCACGACGCGGGGCGCTCAGGAGGCATGGTCGCGGCGTAGGCTTGAAGCGCTTCGGCCGCGCTCTTCGTCTCCGAGCACTCGGCTGAGTGGATGACGATCCAGTAGATCCCTACCTGGACGTTGAGACGGTTCGGCCGGCCGATGCGGTAGCGAAGCGCCTGGCGGAAGATGACGCCGGGCTCATCGGCCGCGGGCGCTTTCAGGATGATGTGATTGCTCTCTGCGCTCATCGCTCAGTCCCTTCCTCGCCCTCCAAGGGCGCGCTCGCCGAGGGAACGCTCGCCGAAGCCTCTGTCGCCGCGAGCGCGCCCTTCAATCTCACGTTCTCCTTCCTCAGCTTCTCGTGCTCTTCCGAGAATTCCTTCACGACGCGATCCATCGCGAGCCCGTTCAGTCTCGCCTTCTCTTCCGCGTCCGCGAGCGCGCGGCACTTATCGGAGAGCGCGACTGAGAGATCGAGGAGCGCGGTCTGCGCCATCCGAGTCTGCTTCTCCCACTTCTCGATCTCGCTCTCGTACTCTTCGCTCGTCTTCTTCGCCTTCTTGCCAGCGGCGAGCGACGAGGCCATCGCGTAGCCCGCTATCCCCATCATGCCGGCCAGCATCCCCGGCCAGTACGATGCTTTGCTCTCGAACTTGGTCCCGCCTTCACTCCCGATTTTTTCACTCATGATGCTTCTCCCTTTCGTTCTGCTCTGCTCTGCCTTGTTGCTCTGCCTTGTCGCTCTACGACTACAAACTCTTCCGCTCCGCTTCCCGTTCGAGCGCTTCTCGCGCTTCGAGCCCCTTCCACGCGAGCGTGGCGCACCTCTCGAAGTCCTCACGCTTCCCCTCTTCCACGTCGCGCATGATCTCGGCCGCGAGCTGAAGGAGCGCCGCCACCATCAAGCCCGCGTCGGGGCGAAGCTGCTGAAGCACTCTGATCATGAGCCTCGTCGCGATCTGAGCCCGCTCGATATCGGTGCGGAGCATGACCGCGAATCGGAAGTAGCAGAGCGCGAGGATGCGCACGGAGACGAACCCGATGACGAACGCTAGCGTGTGAGAGAAGTAGATCATCGTCGCTCCTTCTACCTACGCACGGCGACGTTGTGAACGGTCATCGCGACGCGGTTGTAGACGTACTCCGCGACGCGGTAGCTCCCGCCCTCGCCCGCGCGCTTCCGGCAGCTCTTCGTAGCTTTAGCAAGATCGGTGTGGACCTCGTGCGTGGCCCACGTCTCGCTCTGAGCGGAGCGGGCCGTCCTCTTCTCAATGAGGTAGAGACGCGAACCGATGCGAGAGCCTCCGGCGCTCACTTGCCCACCTCGGAGATCGCGAGGAGCGCGTTCGCGACCTCGACGGCTTCGTCCCTGGTTAGCACCACATGACTCACGGCGAACTTCTGAGCTTCGGCCCGATGGATCTCGAAGCAGATCGTCTTGTCTCCCATCGGCGCGATCCGAGAGACGATGATGCGCCCTCCGTCGCCCAGGATGACAAGCTCGGCCCTCACGATCCTCCCTCCGCCCGGCTGACGAAGGCGAGAGAACGCCACACGCGCAGATCCCTGCGATGGCACGAGGCGCGAAGACTCTTCACCGTGCGATCCGTCCGCGCGATCAGCCCCAGGCGAGCGGCCGCGATCATCGCCGCCCCCATCGCGCGCCCCTCGATCTCAGGCTCGCGCCCGAGCACGCGCCACACGTCGTCAGTCGTGACCTCGCCCTGAGAAGCGGCGACAACGCGGATCGCTGCGAGCGCGCGAGCCTGCCATTCGAGCGTCGCCTCACTGACCGCCGCGATGGCCGTATCTCGCGCTTCAGCACCGTCCTGAGCGCTCTCGTGACCCCAGGCAAACCCGCGCTGCTTCATGATTGCCTCCCTCTGCACTCAGCGATCCTCTCGTTCCAGAACTTGATCCCGTCACGAGCGATCTCTTTGTCTATCGAAACGCGAGCGAGCTTCAGATCCTCTTCGCACTTCCGGAGCGACTCCTCGTACTGCCTTATCTCCCAGCCAGCGACGTTCGCCAGGTGGGCCTCAAAGTAAGAACGCAAGACTGCGCTCACAAACAAGAATACTGCGAAGCCGACGAGCAAGCCGATCACGATTTGCCTCCGATCCCCGCCGCATCGAGCACGAGCGCCCGACTCTTCCGATCCCGCATGACGAGCCGAATGAGCGTGACCAGCTCGGGGTCGGCGTTGATCTGCCCGAGCGTGTCCCGGTTGAGCGTGCGCGATTCGAGCGTCGCGGGCTCCACCCCGAGCGCCGCCGCGAGCGCGTGGAGCACCGTATCGCCAGGGCGGCGCCGGTCGTGCTCGATATCGGACAGGAACGGAGCCGAGATTTTGGCGGAGGTGGCGAGCGCTCGGAGCGTGAGCGGGCGCAGGTGTCGGAGCCGGTAGACGCGCTCGCCCAGGGTTTCGCTCTCGCGCTGCTTCGCGGTCTTGGGCAAGAGAGCAGGGGAGCGGGAGCTGACGCGCTCGCGAGGGCTGGCGCTGGCGCTAGCGCTGGCGCGCTCGCGAGGGCTGGCGCTGGTACGGGAGCGAGCCTTCTTAGCTTGTGCGCTTCTTTGCTTCACTGGACCTCCTCTAGCGCTTCCGCGCCACCACTTCAAGCTGACTGAACGGATAGCCTTTTCCGGCTGAATCGAGCGCTGCCGCTTCGAGCTTCCCCGGAGAGCGGTAGCGCTCGCCCACGGTCGCGACCTCGTAGATCCGAGCCTTCTCCTCGGGGTTGCCCCAGCGGAGGCGCACGAAGTCGCCGACTCGGATCACGGACTTGAACGGGTCGCTCGGCTCGTCACGTCTGCTTTCGAGTTTTTTCAATGAATGGTCCCTCCGCCCACGTCCGCGCTCTCGTCTGCTCTCAGGATCACGTCTCGGCAGCGCGTGCAGAAGGGCGCGAGGTGAGCCTGCAAATCGAGGATCGAGATCCACTCGATCCAGTGCCGAGCGCTCTGCTCGCAGTCGGGCGTCGTGCAGGGGACGCCGAGGTAGACTCCTTCTCGCTCGTCACTCAAGGCTTGTCCCTCTTCGCCGCCAGCTCGAAGATCGCCGCCCGGCGCTTCAGCTCTGCGAGCGATGCTGCTCTCGCTTCTTCCCTCTCTCGCCTCTCCGCCACGATCTGTTTTCCTTCCTGAGCTACGCGCTGACGCTCCGCGCGCTTCGAGCGAGCCGTGTAGAGCTTCTCAGCTTCAAGGATCGAGCCGTCCGTAACTTGCCCTCCAGTGTCCGGAGTCTTGGGCATCACGCCCCAGGTGAACGCTCCCTTAGCTACTGCGAAAGGGAGCCTCCTGATTTTTACTTCTCGCGCGGTCACGGAGACTTCCCCGACCCATCATCCTCGCCTGCCTCGTCCGTGCCGCTCGCGATCGTCCCTATCGTGAACTTCCAAGGTCGGTGAACCGTTGAGCCGATAGAAGGCGGCAGCTCCCCGAGCGCCGTCAAGTCGATGACGGGGATCGTGAGCTGGGCGGCGTGATCAGCTTCGAGCCTCATCCCCGACGAGACGCGCCCGCCGACGAGCCACACCTCATCGCAGCGCTCCACCTGGGCGAGATCGCAGGCGAGGCCACGAGCGCGGTTCTCGGGAGTCTCTTCGAGAACTCCCGTGAGCACGATCCACGAGCACGAGGGCGAGACGCCCTCCGACACGGCCGCCCAGGCCGCCCAGAGCGACGCTCGACGACGGTTCTCCTCGATCCCCTCGCGCGTCGGAGCCGAGAGAGCGTGCGCGATGTAGACGATCTTCATTCTCCGTCTCCCTCGTTCCGCTCGCGCCCCCGCTCCCGCCGACGCTTGGCCGCCATCTTGTCGAGGTTCTCGAAGAACGCGATCACAGCGGGCATGACTTCCTGCACGAGCGCGATCATGGCGCGAGGGTCGCTCGGATCCCGAACCCCGCCCCGCTTTGCCCGCTCCGCCGCCATCGCGTCTGCGTAGGAGGCGGCGTTTGCTGCTAGGGATTCGGGCGTCTCCTCTTCTCCCAGCTTGGTGAGTCTGTCGAGACGGATCAGCTCCACGAGCGAGGCTCGCGAGTCTGCGATCCAGAGGGGATCTACGCCGGTTTTGATTTCCATGTTACTTGCTCTCTTTCTTCAGGTTCTCGGGGCTCAGGCTCATGGCAGCACCGAAAGGAACGTCCGCCGCCGGTCGATCTCCCCCTTCTTCACACACCGGGCCATCCCTTCGGGATCGCCCACAATGAAGACCGACTTCCGAGCGCGCGTGACGCCCGTGTAGAAGAGATTTTTGTGATGCTGAAAGGCATGGTCGCCGTGGATCACAAGCACGACGCACGGGAACTCCGAGCCCTGCGACTTGTGGATCGTGAGCGCGTAGGCCAGCTCAAGATCGATCATCTTGTCGGGCTTGTAGGCCACCTCCTCGCCATCGAAGTCCACGGTCACGCTCTTCGGACCCTGGACGCTGACGACGTTCCCCACGGTGCCATTCATGACGCCCGTGTCGTAGTCGTTCCGCGTCTGAATCACGCGATCGTGGAGGTAGAGGCGAGGCTTGCCTTTCTTCTCGGGATCGTGCGGAGCGACGACGACGCCCCAGAGCTTTCGCTGCACGAGCGCCTGGATCCCGAGGTTCAGGGCGAGCGTGCCGAGCGGCCCCTTGTGCGTCGGCGTGAGCACCTGCACGTCTTCCAAAAGATCGAAGCCGAGCTTCTCCGAGAGCACGCCCTCGAATAGCTTGAGGACGTATTCCTGAGCCTTCTGAGCGGGCTTGAAGTCCTTGGTACGGGCGACGTTCCACGGGTAGGTGAGACGCTCTCCCTCTACCTGGGGATCGGTGATCGTGGGAGCGATCGTACTCCGCAGAATGGCCGAGCTGTTCTCGCGGAGCACTCCCGCCTGCCGGATGATCTCCGTCAGCTCGACGATCCTCACGAACTTCCTTCGGATGAGATCGCGGAGCAGGTTCCCGGGGCCGACCGGCGGGAGCTGATTCGGATCGCCGACCAGGACAACACTCGTGCGCGTGAGATCGACGGCTCGGAAGAGCGAGCGCGCGAGCTGCACGTCCAGCATTGACACCTCGTCCACGATGAGCACGTCCGCCTCGATCGGGTTCTTCTCATCCCGAGCGAAGCCTCGCGCGCCGCCCTGGCCGTATTCGAGGAGCCGGTGAATCGTGAGCGCCGGGTGCGACGCGACCTCTTCGATGCGGCGAGCAGCCTTGCCCGTAGGCGCGGCGAGCGCGACGGTGAGCCCGGCCTCGTCGTACATGCGAACGATGGTGGCGATCGTGAACGTCTTGCCCGAGCCCGCGCCTCCCGTGATGAGCACGCAGCGCTCCTTCTGAGAGGCGATGAGCGCGTCCTTCTGCCGGCCCTGGAGAACCGCATCGGGATCTCCGTGAGCAAGGTTGAGGCGGGCAGCGGAAGGGTTCTGAAGCGCTCGCGCTTCCTCGAAGAACTTCTTCAGGAAGACCTCGCACTCGAACGCCTGGGGGAGCCCGACGCCCTGGCGGGTGTCGCGCTGAGAATCCTCGAACTGGATCGTGGCGACACCTTCGGCCTGGATGATGGCGTCGAGGATTTCCTCGATCTGAGCGAACTTGATCCCTCCCTTGTTCCCTCCCTTGTTCCCTCCTACGCCCTCGTCTGCTCCCCCGGCGAGCAGATCGCGAGCGAGGGTGAGCAGCTCCTCCCGTTCAACAAAACAGTCGCCAGCCCGATCCATGCGCTCTTCGAGGATGCTGACGAGCGCGGCGCTCAGGCGCTCGGGAGCGTTCAGGGCGACGCCCATCTTCCGGGCGATCTCGTCCGCTCGCTTGAAGCCGAAGCCTTTGACCTTCGCGACGACAATGTAGGGATCTTCTCGGAGCACCTTCGAGACGCTGTTGCCAAAACGCTCGATGAGCGCCTTCTGCTGGTAGTGCGTGAGATCGAAGCTCGCGAGCCACGTCATGCTCACATTCAGCTCGCGCGTTGCGAGCCACTTTTTTTGAATTTTCTCGACGGCTGAGACGGGGAGGCCAGTAACCTGAACGATCTTCTCGGGCTCCTCTTCAAGTACCCTTCCGAAGTCCGTGCCGAAGGCTTCCGCGAGCTTCTTCGCTTTCACCGGCCCGAGGCCGGTGAAGTCAGGATGCGACGCCAGGTATCCCGCGAGCCCGCGCACGTCGAGATCCTGATCGAAGTGGAAGCTCTTCACCTTCACCTGAAGGCCGTACTTCTCGTGCTCCGTCCAGTGCCCGACGATGACGACGCGATCGTTCACCGACACGGCCGCAGGTCCGGCGAAGGTGACGCTGCCCTTGACCTTGGAAACGGGCTCGGACGGGACGATGAGCCCCGTCGTGAAGTCCGCCGACGAGTAGAAGATCCGCTCGATGCGTCCCTTGATCGTGACCGGCTCCGCGTTCTCGTCCGCAGCGTTCGCACGCCTGGCGTTCGTGTTTCTCATGGGCGTTTCTCCGTCAGTCGCTTGCCGCAGCCTTGAATTGAACCGTCCTCCTTGACGGTATGGTGCCACGCGATCGTCGCGTCGCAGTCGGGGCAGCGAGGCCGCCGCCCGTCCAGCCCTGCCTTCACCAGTCGTTCATCGTCGGCCAGGGTACGAATCGCGCGATCCTCTTTCGGGGTAGAACCGGCCCGCTCTTTTACATTTTTCATGATTTCTCCGGCTCGCCAAGCGCCGCGTCGATATCGTCGATGACGGCGCAAGAGAATCCTCCACCGTCCGTGCCGAGCCTCGTGATTTCGCTCCGCGCCGTCGAGAGCGCCTCGCGTAGCCGAGCGATCTGCTGGTCGCGATACGCCAGCTCCGCCGCGATGGCTCCCTTCGAGTGGAGCGCTTCCGCCGTCATCGCGTTGACGTGGCGCGAGTAGTACGGTTCGAGGCGGAAGGCGTAGCGCTCCGCGTAGAGGGCTGGGCTGGCCTCTGCGACGGCGAGAGGGACGTAATCGTGCCCCTCGCCCAAGTCCGTTGCGTGTCGCCCCTCGCGCGCCGACTTGCCGCACACGGCGCAGAGGGGCCAGCCGGCAAGCTCAGGATCGCGCCCCTGCTGATCTTCCACGGCGTCTCCACACTCGGGGCAATAGGAGAACGGTACGGCCGATTCGTGCTCGCACGCCTTGCAGCTCTGCGCCCGCGCGTTCGTTCGCCCTCGCTTCGTTGAGGCTTCGAGCGCGGGCTCCGAGCCGATCTTCGATTCGATCTTCTCGACGCGGAGCCGCAGATCATTCAGGACGAGCGCCTCCGTGTACCCCCATCGAGCCAGCTCGGCGACGCGGGCTTTTGCTCCTTCCAGAGTGAGAGGGTTCGCGAGTCGATTCTTCGCATCGGGATCGTCGATCATCGCGCGTCCTCCTCAAATCTAGGTTCCGGCCGCCGACCGTCTTGTCCCGGCACGCCGCGCCCGCACGTCCGGCAGTAGAGCCCGGCGGGCTCGGTCCTGAAGAAACGGAGACGGTGTGCGCCGCGCAGGCGGCAGAGGATTGAGAGCAGGAATTGCTTCATGGTGCTCATGGGTTCTTTCGGGGCGCGCTCACCTAGCCGTGCGCATCGGCTAGGTGATGCGCGTAGCACTAGCGGCCTCGGGTGTGTACTCCCGTGCGGTGAAGCGGCCCGGCCTCATCCGGCCAAACTTCGTTGATTTCCGTGTCCTCCGAGCCAGTCAACGAGATGCCCAGATGCTCGATGAGCGCATCCGGGAGCGCAGTAAACCCGAAC
>Ga0315288_10012822_pt1 | contig 10521 bp, 10 predicted proteins | sample YL17G11_20_MG_FD_203454 | JGI IMG/M metagenome (GOLD analysis project Ga0315288, IMG submission 203454) | Sediment microbial communities from Yellowstone Lake, YNP, Wyoming, USA - YL17G11_20 | ecosystem: Environmental > Aquatic > Freshwater > Lake > Sediment | place: USA: Wyoming | collected...
ACGGGGGTCACATAGGCCAAGGCCGGAGCTCCGATGCCTATTATCGGCCGGTCAAGACGGGCGTTCAAGGCCAACCTTTGCGACGCGCCGGCACCGGTCATCATATCGATCAATGTTACCATGGTCTTGCTGGAACAGGTCTCGCCCGAGACGTCGGCTATGGTCTTGCGCAGGACCTCCTCGGCCACGCGCTCCCGCATGCGACCCATGCAGGTCTGGATGAGCTCCTCCCGCCCGAGCCCGTGCAAAGCGGCCAGGTATTCAACCCCGAGCCTCGATGCTTCCTCTGCTCCGCTGCGATAGGTACCTGCCACGTTCAATACGTCCGTGGGGGTGAGGCCGGTCGATATCAGATAGCTCCTTTCCTTCAAGCGGTGGATGTAATCCCCGGTCAGATAGATGCCTTCGATCCCGTCGATCGCTTGCTGCAGGGTCATCGGCCCGAAGTCCCTGAGGTGCTCGAACACCTCTCGCTCCCCCTTGGGAAGGGCGGAAGGGTCCCGGGGGTAGGCGACCAAGTATTCTATCGCCTCTCCGAGGCGCAATCTCCCGAGCAGCTCAGGGCTGCTTGCGCAGGCCATGGCCAAGGGGAGGACCCTCTCAGGACCGAAGGTCATCCGTCCCGCAGCGAAGTCGATGCGGGAATCACCCCCGAGGCTCGCGGTCCAAATATCGATGGCCCGTACCATGGTGCGCCAATTGCCCACGGTGGCACCCTCCTTGCTCATACGCGGAAAGCCAGCATCGAGAAAGGCGATGTCTGTGCTCGTTCCACCGATGTCCAGAACGATGCAGTTCTCCTGCTTCGCCAGTGCCAGGCCTCCCATCAGGCTGGCCGCCGGCCCCGAGAGGATGGTCTCGACTGGCCGTTCCCTTGCGCTGGAAAGGTTCATGAGGGTGCCGTCCCCCTTGAAGACCATGATCGGGGCGGAGATGCCCTTGCCCAGCAGCGCCCTCTCCACCGAGCCGAGGAATTGGTTCACGATGGGCAATAGCCGGGCGTTGAGGACCGCGGTCACCGTCCTCTCCAATATCCCGAGCTCCATCGTCAGATCATGCCCGGCCACCACCGGTATGCCGACCGTTTCTTTGATCATGCGGCGGACGGTCTCCTCATGGACGGGATTGACCACGCCGAAGAAGGATGAGACCACCATCGCATCCATGTCGATCGAGGCCTCGCGGACGGCCTCCATCGCCTCCGACTCGTTGAGGGGCTGAAGGGGGCGCCCTCGCATGTCGTGACCTCCTTTGATGAAGCGCGCCCGTTTCGCGCCCAGGTCCCACCCTTCCGCTGGCTCCCAACCTATGCCAATGAGGCCCACCGAACCGCCCTTGCCTTGCAGCAGCGAGTTGGTGGCCAGAGTGGTGGACAGCCCGACCAATCTGATCTCGCTCCGCTCAAAGCCCTCGCCCTCAAGGGCATGGTCCACCGCTGCCATCAACCCTATCGATAGGTCATGATAGGTCGTAGGCGATTTCGCCTTGGAGAGCACCTGCTTGGAACCCATGTCGACCACCGCTGCATCGGTGAAGGTCCCGCCGGTGTCGATCCCTAGACCCAGCGCTCTTTCGGATCCTTGCCCCCTGGTTTCGCTCATCACCATCACCTTCCATGGAATTGAGAATGGCGGAGAAGCTTGGAGCTCATTAATTAAATGTACGAGGAACGCTTCGGCGCATCGAAAAGGCTCACTTCAGCAGCTGGTGCACATCGCTGACCCCTTTCAGGACCTTGAACCCTTTCTCCGTGATCAGATAATCGCCCCGGTCACGGCGCTGCACCACCATGCCAGCATCCAATAGGCGCTGCACGTGGAAAAGCAGGTTGCCGCCCCTCAGTCCGGTCGTCTCCGCCAGGGAAGAGAAGGTCTTGGTCTCCTGCGACACCGCCTTGAGTATCTGCAGGCGATGCTTGCTGGCGATAGGCTCCAGCACGGTCTTGACAAAATCGTCCTCCTGCAGCTCCTCGATCTCATGTCGCTTGTCGGAGGCCGTGCTGTAGATGCGCATCGAGCGCATCAAGCGGATCTGCTTGCCGAAGAGCCGGGAGACCTCGTTGAAGCACTTGGTGCATTTGTCATAGGGGGAGGTCTCCCTCAGTCGGTCCAGCTCGTCCTGGTTGGTGATGATGATCTCCTCTCGCACCGTGTCGTGCTCGAGCAGGGAGGCGTTCTTCTGCAGGAAGGCCATGAAGGTGGAGCGGCAGGGCTCGCGCATCTCGCAGCGCCGCACCATGTTACGGGAGAGGCCCTCCTCCACATCATCCATCACCTGGGATACCATCACCTCGAGGATGTCGCTCCTCGCCGGCGGGTGCGCATGCTGATCGATCGGTCTGGAGGTCGGTTGGAAACGACGCAGAGAGTCCTGTATCTCCGCCAACCTTGCCTTGATCTCGGACAGCTCATCGTTCGACCTCGGCTCAGGACCGGACATGAGCGATGATTAGGGGGGCGAGCTAATAAAAGGTTTGCATGGAGACCTTTCAGGTCAAAACAATGACCCGGTCTTATTTGAAGTGGACCATTAGCGGACCGGCTAAGGGATGTCCCTGATCATGTTGATGCTTGCCGTCTTGTATCCAGCGCTTTCATAAAGACGGATGGCCACCGGATTGTGCGTGAACACGTGCAGCATGAGCCGGCGCAATCCCATCTCCGATGCCTTGGCCTCGATGGCCTTCATGGTCCCGGCCCCATAGCCTTTGCCCCGCTGTTCCTTCGAGATGAAAACGGCATAGATGAAGCCGCTCGGGACGACATGATCCTTCTCCACTCTGAGCCAGATGCAACCGACCTCGTTTCCCGAAGCCTTGTCCCGGGCGATGAAGATGTGGTGGTCCGGTGTCCTCAGGCCGTCGGGCAGCAGCTTGCGGTGCGCCTCCATCGAACGCTTCGTGGCCTCAGCCTGTTGCCAGTAGCCTGCCTTGACATTCTCTTCGGCGTACTCTCGGACCGTTCTTTCCAGGAAGATCTCGAATTCCGATTCTTTCATCGGTTCCAATACAACCTCGACCATGGCTCAGATCCCGGGAAGATTATGTGATCGCTAGGTATTAATGTGTCAGCGTGAAGCACATATATATTTAATTTTATATAAAATTAAGCATAAATCTCAAGGCCCAACAATGAAAAATGAAAAGTTGAAATCTGAAGGGGTTTGAAGGGTCCACGGTTCGTCGAGGCGCCTAGTGCTTGACGAGATCCAAGGCGATCTGCACGGCTTCGACGGCATTGTACGCCCAGGCGTCCGCGCCGATCTGAGCAGCGAACTCCTTTGAGGTAGCGCCGCCGCCGATCATGGTCTTGGTCTTGGGCTTCATGCCGCCTTCCTTCATCATCTTCTCAATCTCCTTCATACCTGCAAGGGTCGGGGTCATGAGGGTGGAAGTAGCGACGATGTCCACCATCTCGGTCTTCGCCTTCTCGATGATGTTCTTGATCGGGACATCCCTGCCGAGGTCGAACATGGTCATTCCAGCGCCGGTGAGCATCGCCTTCACGATGTTCTTGCCGATGTCGTGGACATCTCCCTCAACCACGCAGATGACGCACTTAGCGTGTGCGCCTCCGGCACCGACCTTCATCTTCGGCAACGCCACATCAAGGGCGGCGTACATGGTCTGGGCGGAGAGCAACACCTGGGGCAGGTAGTACTCCTTCTTCTCGTACTTCTGTCCGACAACTTCCATTCCCTTGCTGAGACCATTGAAGATAATGTCCTGGGGAGTAACTCCCGCGGCCATTGCCTGCTCAGCGAGCGGCTTTGCTTCCTTAATCTTACCCTTTATAACAACTTCAGCGAGCTGTGCGAGATAGTCTGTCAAACTCCACTCCCTCCTTGGGATTGGCCATCGGATTAGAATATTCGATATTAAAGGCTTGTATGGATGGATGTAACATCCAGATGCACCTAAAGTACATTCCAATAACCATAACAATCGATTACTGAATGCGAATCTGACGATTGTTCCGATGATGGGTTAACGCTGTCAAGACTCTGGCTCAATGGGAATCCTAAGGCCGCATTTTGGGCACTTACCATGCTCCAATCTCAGGCTGATATGAGCATAGGTCGGACAGAACCGGCTCAGCTTCTCTTGGCGCACGATGACCTCCTCGGTCGCCTCCTTGGCGCTCCGTCCGATCAGAAGCTCGCCGCAGCGCGGACAGAGCGTGCTTTGATGCAAATGCCCCGGCACTCCTCCGAAGTAGACGTATTCCAAGCCTTCCTTCATCGCCGCCTCATATGCCTCCTCCATCCGATCCATGCTCTCCTCGGGCAGCTGCGCCATTCGGTGGAAGGGGGAGAAGCGGAACAGATGCACCGGGATGTCGACCCCCAGCTCGTCCGCCACCCAGGCCGCGAACTTCGTCACCTCCTTGGCCGAATCGTTCATGCCCGGGACGAGCAGATAGGTGAGCTCCAGGTGGGTCCCGGCCTCCAAGGCGATCTGGCAGGTCTCCAGCACCTCCTCCAGTCCGCCCCCGCACTGGGATCGGTAGAACTTGTCCGTGAAACCCTTGATGTCGATGTTGGCGACGTCCGTGACCTCGTAAAGGTCTTCGGCGGCCCACGGTTCGATGTAGCCGTTGGTGTTCAGCAAGGAGAACAGGCCGGCCCGATGAAGCTCCTCGGCCGTGTCCATGATGAACTCGAACCAGACATTGGGCTCATTGAAGGTCCAGGCCACCCCCTGCACCTCCTTCTCCTTGGCCGCCTGGACGACCTCTGGCGCCGTCATGCGGAGGTAGGGCGCCTCGCCTTCCTTCGCGCGGGCCAGCACATTGTTCTGGCAATAGCCGCAATCCAGGTTGCAGCCGAAGGTGCCGAGCGACAGCAGCCTCGCTCCCGGGCTGTAATGGTAGATCGGCTTCTTCTCTATCGGATCGACCGTGGAGGCGCAGACCTTGCCATAGTTGGTGGCGATCATCTGACCTTGGACATTGGTCCGGGTCCCGCAGAACCCGGTCTGAGAATCGGGGATGCGGCACCTCCTGGGGCACAGGTCGCATAAAAGGTGCTCCCCCTCAGGATGCCAGTAAGACGCTTTTCGTTGAAGATACTCCTGAGGCGAGCTTGTCAATAGTCGTCCTCCTCGAATTGGGAGGCTCCACACACCGGGCACTTGTCCTGGTTCTTCTTCAAAACACACCCACACACTATGCACTCAGGCACGTGCATGCAACTCCATTAAGTGGTATCGATTTACAATGATTAAATAACTTGCCCAGCCACCTCAGAAGGGAGGGAGTTCGCCCCGATGCCGGGAACGGGTCAGATCGCTGAGCAGGCCGAGGTGGAGCAGGCCAATCTCGCTGCAGCCGTAGGCCTCGGCCTCCGACAGGTCGACATCGGCCAGTATGGGAGAGAGCGAACCTCCCTTGCCCATGCCCGTGAAATCGGTCCCGGCCGCCAAGGGGCTGAAGGCCGGCAGGACCAGGATGCGTTGTTTCGGGAGATGGACAAAGCAAGGCATCTTGATGCAGGCGCCCACCGTATCGAATAGCCGCACCGACGGATGCTCGTGCCCCATCACCAGAGGCCGGCCCCGATGGTCCAGATGACCGTGCACGAAGTGGATATTGCCGAGCTCCAGCTGGTCCACCAGTTCGAGGCCGAGCTTCGAGGCGATGGTCGCCAGGTAATTGTCATGGTTCCCCCGGACCACCACGACCTCGCCGCGCTCCTGCAGGACGCCCAGAAGATCGCGGACCTCGCTCCACTCCTGCGCAAGGTTGCGGGAGAACTCATGCTTCAGATCGCCCAGGATGATGAACCTGGTGGGATGGCGCTTCTCGATGATGCGCTCTAACGTGTCCTTCATGGTCGCGGTCTGGATGCGGGGCAGGTGCAGCCCGGTCTGCTCCATGACCGACTCGTAGCCGATGTGCAGGTCGGAGAGCACCACGGTACGCTGCGCTGGCAGATAGGCGCACCGATCGTTGGTTATTTCCAGGCCAGGAAATATCTCCAGCTGGTTCATGTCATCACCTAGGAAGTATCAGGCCATCCGCCAACTCCCCCCGGCCCTATTTCAATCTTCGGGAGGTCGCCCTCGGACGCAGGAAGCATTCGTGCACTTTCGTTCCGCCCTCCGAAAACACTATCTTGGAGGGCGCGGTGTGCCATCGGATGATCCGCCGGACCTTTCTCTTCCTCCCCACGGTGGGCGCCTCGACGGAGAGGTCCCTCTGGCGCCGGGGCATCCTCGACTGGGATGACTTCTTGGACCGGGAGAACATCGATGGCTTCTCGGCTCCGCGCAAGCGCCGCTTGGACCAGGGCATCGCGGACGCGAGGCGCTATCTCGACCTCAATGAGACCAATTACTTCTCGCGCCTGCTGCCCAGCCGGGAGCATTGGCGCCTGTACGAGCATGCCAAGCGGGAGGTGGCCTACCTGGACATCGAGACCGATGGCCTGGGCCAGGGCTCGATCGTCACGGTGGTCGGCATATGCAGGCACGGCCGAACCACCGCCCTGGTGCGCGGCATCGACCTTAACCCGGGAACGCTCTCCCAGGCGCTGAGGGGCACCAAGCTGCTGGTCACCTTCAACGGCTCATCCTTCGACCTGCCCTTCCTGGAAAGGGAGTTCCCCTTCGCGGTTCCGAAGGTGCCGCACTTCGACCTGCGCCACGGCTGCGCCCGCATCGGACTGAGGGGTGGTCTGAAGAGCATCGAGCGCCAGCTGGGAATGGCCCGGGCGCAGGAGGTGGAGTATGTCACCGGCGAGCAGGCGGTCTACCTCTGGCACCTTTGGGAGCGCAAGGGCAAGGAGAACGCCTTGAAGCTGCTGAAGCGCTACAACGAGGAGGATACCAAGAACCTGGAGCCCATCGCTGCGCTGGCCTACGAAAGGCTAATGCGCTCCACGGTCGATTGCGGAAGGGAGCGGGATGAACGGTAGCGGGGAGCGGGCGGACCTCAAGGGCTTCGAGGCGGTCGCCAAGCAGGCGGCGGAGCACCTGCTTTCCGCCCAGAGCGTCACCATCATCGGCCACATCGATGCGGATGGGGTCTCAGCCTCCGCCATTGCCTCCCTCGCACTGATGAGGGCCGGCATTCAGCACACCGTGAGGAACATCAAGAAACTGGACGAGGGAGAGCTCGGCCTGATCAACGCGGACCCCGCGGAAGCGCTCTGGCTGGTCGACCTCGGCTCAGCCTACTTCTCCAGGCTGGAGCATCCGGTGGTCTGCGTGGCCGACCATCACATCCCCGAGCTGGCCGAGCAGAAGCTGAAGCGCAAGGCCGGGCAGAACGACCTGTTCTGCTTCACCTCTGAGGCCCATAGCCATGTCAACCCTCATCTCTACGGCATCGATGGGTCCACGCAGATCAGCGGCTCGGGGGTGACCTATCTCATCGCCAAGGCCATCGACCCGCGCAATGCGGACCTGGCATCCATCGCCGTGGTGGGGGCGGTGGGCGACCTGCAGGACGCGACCGATTGCCACCTGAACGGGCTGAACCGGACCATCTTGAAGGACGGAGAGCGCGAGGGCACCCTGATGGTCACCAAGGACATCCGGATATTCGGAAGGGAGACCAGGCCGGTGGCGCGCATGCTGCAGTTCTCCACCGACCCGGTTCTGCCTGGCCTCACCAACGACCCGGCCGGATGCGCCCGCTTCCTGAGCGAGCTCGGCCTCGAGCAGAAGACCGGGGACCAATGGCGCGCCTGGATCGACCTGGATGACGAGGAGCGCTGCCGGGTCGCGAGCGCGCTCTGCAATCTGCTCCTGAATCGGGGATATGGCAGTGGCGCGGTGAGACGGTTGGTGGGCGAGGTCTATATCCTTTGCAAGGAGGACCTGGGCAGCGCGCTGCACGACGCCAAGGAGTACTCCACCCTGCTGAATTCCTGCGGGCGATATGGCAAGGCCGAGGTCGGTCGGCGCATCTGCCAGGGCGACCGCTCGGAGGCGCTGGAAGAGGGACTCCGGCTGCAGCAGAACCACCGCGGCAACCTGGCGGAGGCCATCGCCCTGGTCAAGGATGACATCGGGGTGGAGCGAAGGCGCTGGCTGCAATACTTCCACGGCCGTGACCTGATCTTGGACAGCATCGTGGGCATCGTGGCCGGCATGGTCCTGGGCTCGGGAGAGGTGCGCTCCGACCTGCCGATGATCGCCTTCGCCTATGCGGAGGACGGGAAGATCAAGGTCTCGGCGCGCGGCACCAGGGAGCTGGTGAACTCGGGATTGGACCTGGCCTATGCGGTGAAACTGGCCTCGGAGAAGGTGGGCGGGACCGGAGGAGGGCACAACATCGCCGCCGGCGCCACCATCGCAATGGGCAAGGAGATGGATTTCTTGGACGCGATCGAGCAGGTGATCGCGTCACAGCTCTCCGGACCTAGCGGATCACCATCAGCAGGATAGCCTTCTCGGTGTGCAGGCGGTTCTCCGCCTGGTCGAAGACCGCGCTCTGCGGACTGTCGATGACCTCATCGGTGATCTCGTGGCCGCGATGAGCGGGAAGGCAGTGCATCACGATGCAGTCCGGTTTGGCCTGCTTGAGCAATGCGGCGTTGAGCTGGTAAGGCCTCAGGGCACGCTCCCGCTGCTTGGCCTCCGCCTCGTCCCCCATGGAGACCCAGGTGTCGGTGTAGAGCACATCCGCGTGCTTGGCCGCCTCAGCAGCATCCTCGACTATCTGCGACCTGCATTTGTTCTTCTTCGCCAGTTGCTGCGCTTGCTTGATGAGCTCCGCATCGGGCGTATGGCCCTTGGGGCAGGCGGCCACGAAGTCCATGCCGACCATGGCCGCCCCGACCATGAGGGAGTTGCAGACGTTGTTGCCATCGCCGATGAAGGCCAGCCTGAGCCCCTTGAACTTCCCCTTGCGCTCCTTGATGGTCATCAGGTCCGCCACCGTTTGGCAGGGATGCTCCAGATCGTCCAATGCATTAATGACCGGGACCGTGGCGTTCTTGGCCAGCTCCAGCATGTTCTCATGGCTGTAGGCCCGGTACATGATGCAGTCCACGTAACGGGAGAGCGTCTTGGCGGTGTCGGAGATCGTCTCCCCCCTTCCGATCTGGATGTCCTTGGGGTTGAGGAAGATGGCGTGACCTCCCAATTGCGTCATGCCCGCTTCGAACGACGCCCGCGTGCGGGTCGAGGACTTCTCGAAGATCATCGCAAGGGTCTTGTTCTTCAAAGGGTCCTTGCCCTTCAATGAGCCTTTCTTCAGGCGCTGTGCGGATTCGATGACCTCTTCCAGGTCGCCCTTGAAATCGAGGATGGAGATGACGTCGAGCTTCATATGGACCGCGTGAATATAGGTCTTTTATTAACCTTAATGTGCGCGGTCGGACACATTAAGTGTGCATTAATCGCCCCAGGCGACAAGGCCAGGGTTTTCAAGGGGCGGAGGAACTTAATGTGCGCCCCGGGGCACTTAATGTGCGTCAGCGCAGCACCTCCATCCCATAGCGGCGGTCGAGGCCGCGCATGGCGCAATTGAAGGTCTCCTCCGAGATGTCGCCCTTGGCGAGGCGCTCGATGAGCGCCGCCTCTTGATCGAGTTCTTCGCGCGTCGTAGGCTTCGTCGGCTCATCCACCGGCACCGGCGGCCGGCCGGTGCTTCTACGCCGTTGCCAGTAAGAGAATTCGTTCGCATGTAGTCTGATCGCTTCCAACGAGAGGCGGTACTTGTTCACCATCACTGCATCGTACGCCCGCTGCTCAACGGGCAGCGAGTCGAGGTCGATGGCGAAGGTATCGACCTTCGCTTGACCGATAAAATTGAATATTCCGGCAGGTATTACGATATCCGTGGCAGCCAATCCATTCACCTTTCTAAGCAACTGGCGACATGGATTGGCCCACACATATAGATTTTGATAACAATATAGATAACAAAGGATAAATATGCTCAAGAATCCCATTCAGAGTTTAGCAACAAAGCCTTTTTCAATGAATTCCCGAGGGACTACTCTTCGCAATAACAGGTTTGATTAACGATACATAACGCCTTCCATTCGTTTGAAGCATAAGATAATTAGAATATGGGAGTTCGCCGATTAAGGATTGGAGCAGGCAATGAAGAAGATCGGTTGGTTCACCACTGCCAGGGGCCCTGGTTCGTACAATCTTTTCAATACCATGCTTGATGCCATAGGATGCGGGGAGATCGATGCCAGGCTTTCGTTCGTCTTCATCAACCGGGACGTCAAGGGCAACCAATATCGCATGAGGATCATTCAGATGGCGGAGGAGAACGATATCCCTGTCATCCTGTTCCCCTCTGACACCTTCATGCCCGAACTGAAGGAGTGGGACATCGATGCCTGGAGAGAGGAGTACGGCAAAGGACTGCGGCAAAGGATATCCGGACGCGAGATGGACTTCGGAGTTCTGGCTGGATACATGCTCATCATGGATCCCGAGACCTGCAGGAAGTATACCATCCTCAACCTGCATCCCGCCCTTCCCGACACTTACAAAGGCACATGGGAGGAGATCGTCGGGCAGGTGGTGGACAATGATGATGACTGTTATGGTTC
>Ga0315288_10012824_pt1 | contig 10520 bp, 8 predicted proteins | sample YL17G11_20_MG_FD_203454 | JGI IMG/M metagenome (GOLD analysis project Ga0315288, IMG submission 203454) | Sediment microbial communities from Yellowstone Lake, YNP, Wyoming, USA - YL17G11_20 | ecosystem: Environmental > Aquatic > Freshwater > Lake > Sediment | place: USA: Wyoming | collected...
GTTGCGCGGCGTAAACCTGGAGATCCGCCGCGGTGAGGTAGTGGCACTAGTGGGTATGAGCGGCGGAGGGAAAAGCACGCTCGCCGACCTCATCCCGCGTTTCTACGACGTGCCGGAAGGGCGCATCACCATCGATGACATCGACATCCGCGAGTATACGCTCGCCAGCCTGCGATCGCAGATCGCCATCGTCACCCAGCACACCTTCCTGTTCAACGATACTGTGCGCAACAATATCGCCTACGGCGACATCACGCAGGGCATGGACGCCATCATGGCCGCCGCCGAAGCGGCGAACGCGCACGAATTCATCATGGAGCTTCCCGACGGCTACGATACCGTCATCGGTGAGCTGGGCGTCAAGCTCTCTGGAGGGCAGCGGCAGCGCCTGGCGATTGCTCGCGCCCTGCTGAAGGACGCCCCTATCCTGGTGCTCGACGAAGCCACCTCGGCCTTGGACAACGAATCGGAGCGCCTGGTGCAGGGCGCCCTCGAAGTGTTGATGCGCAACCGTACGACGCTGGTCATCGCGCATCGCCTCTCCACCATCCGCCGCGCCGATCGCATCGTGGTCGTCGTCCGTGGACAGGTGGTCGAGCAGGGCACCCACGACCAGCTGCTGGCCCTCAACGCGGAATACCGCAAGCTCTACGACCTGCAGTTTCAGGATACGGACGAGTTGGAGCCGAAGGTCCTTCACTGAACGGGATTGACCGAATGACAAACCGGAAACGGGAAACCGGGAATGTGAAAAACCGGGCGACCAGAGCTCAACCAGATCATGATCGCCCCCGCGTCAGCTCGTTGACAACCATCTGCTGCTACTCCGCCCCCGCCGGTGCACCAGGAATGCCGCCACGAACAGGAGTGCCAGCCACGTCCCGCGCTCGTGATATTGTTTCGGAGCAAGCGCACAGCCGTTTCCGGCCATAGGAGCGTCGGGCGCCGACACGGCTGCCGGCGCCCCGCTCAGCGCGGGTGAGCTCGTGGGCGTTGGAATGCTCCTCGCGATGGGAACCGTTGCGGTGCTGGTTGGCGTCGGGGAAATTGTGGCAGTCGGGATGCCTTTGGATCCTGAGATGACGATCCAGCCGTCGGCACCGCCGGTGGCTGGCAAGCGGTGTCCAGCTGCATCAGAAGCGATCACCCCGGAATTCGCAAGTACGTGCGTTCCAGCAGTAGCGATGGGGCTGATGGTAACGCTGCACGTGTAGAGCAACGACCCATCCGGAATGGGACTCAAACCGTCGAGCGGAAACACGAGCGCACGAATCTGCCAGCAACTGTGTGGCCACCAGTCGCTACAACTCAGGAAGCCAAACCGGGCGGACTTATGAATGGCCGGGTTCACCGCACACGCCGGCGTACCGTCGCTATTTTCCGTAACCGGCGTGCTCGGATCGAAGGCGATGTCATTCTGAATGGCGACGACTCTCTGGGTCCCGCTCTTCAGAGAGACCGCGATCGTCACCTGTTGGCCAGGCGACCCGGCGGCACTGCCGACATCGACGGCTACGGCCCATGTCGGTGTGGCGGTGGGTGTGAGAGTCGGTGTCGGGGTGAGGGTTACAGTCGGTGTAGGCGGAGTATTGGTCGGAGTCGCTGTCGGCGTCGGGGTGATCGTAGCCCAAGCCGGCAGAGTAGTTTCATAGGCGCCGATGTCGCAGCGGGCGTCGCCAGCCACCGCTCGCGGTGCGCCGCGCTGATCCGTGGCGAGGACGTTCCCGTCAGGGTCGGTGCAGCCGTTGGGATTCCCCGCGTCGATCGCCGGGCTGCCTGGCAGCAGCGCCAGCGTTTGAGTCGGGCCGCCATTGTCTTGCAATGGACCGAGACCGGGGTCCACATTGGTGATGTTCCCCGTCGTGTCGCCGGTGACGGTGCAGTCGCTGGCATCCTGGATGAGGTTGTAGCCCTGCGAGGCGAGCGCCCCATAACAGTCGTCGCCGAAGGCATCGCTGTCGCCGGCGGTGGAGTTGCCGGCAATAAGGGTGTTCCGCACGGCCGCCGGCGGCCCAGAGTTCGCAACGCCTCCCCCGTTTCCACCACCTCCGGTTCCGTTGATGCCGTTGCCGCTGATGGTGCAGCTCATCAGCGTTAGCGTGCCTGCGTTGAAGATGCCTCCGCCTTCGCCGTGATAGTTGCCGGCTTGGTTGCCACTGACGGTGCTGTTGACTACGCCGAGCGTACCGCCCTGGCCGTTCGCGATGCCGCCTCCGTTGCCGTCCCCGGTACCGTAGCCGGCACTGTTGCCACTGACCGTGCAGCGGATAAGTTCCGCCGTGCCGGTGTTGTAAATACCACCACCATAACCGCCTTCAGCATCACCGCACCCTGCCCCGTTGCTGCTGACGGTGCTGTCGACCACTATCAGCTTGCCGCCGGCAGCGTTTGCGATCCCACCTCCGTTACCGCCGTTCCAGTCGTGGCTGTATCCCGCCCCGTTGCCCGTGATCGTACTGCCCATGACCACGAGGGTGCCCGCATTGAAAATGCCGCCCCCGTCGCCGCCCGAGAAATCAATACCGTCACCCGCAGCATTGCTATTCAAGGTCGTGCCGTTCAGCGTCAGGGTTGCGGCCGTGTCGTTGTAGACACCGCCTCCGGCACCGGGACACGTTTCGTCCATACCATCGTACGATGTAGCGGAGCCGGCATGGTTGAAACTCACACTGCCGGCGGTGAGCGTCAGCGTGCCGGCGTTGAACACCCCTCCACCACGACCTGCGCAGCCCGCCAGGGGATTGGCTTGCCCGACGGTCCAGGTCAACGCCGTGTCGCCCGCGCTATTCGCGGCCACTGCCACGTTGATCAAGGTCAGAACACCCTCATTGAGAATGCCGCCGCCGTCGCCACCTAGGCCGGGTTGCGTGGCCGGCATGCCGTTGGTGAGGGTCGCATCATTGATGGTCAGGCGTCCGCCGGAAGCAACATGGAGCAAACGGAAGGCTGGAGTACCATCCGCGCTGCTGCGTGTAATGGTGGCGCCGTTACCCGTAATCGTAATGTCGCTCGTTACCGAAGGGAGGCCGTTGGGCTCCTCGATGCTGTTGCGGGCGGTTGTGTTATCTACCTCAGTTAGTGTGTACGTCGCTCCGGCCGTGAGGATGATCGTATCGGCCCCGTTGCCGGCGGTGCAGCCACCGGTGGCAACGTCGGTGTTGGCGGCCGTGATGGCATCACGAAGTCTGCAACCGGGACCGCCGCAGGCCCCGGAGGTGCTGGTCACGGCGATCTCCGCGGCGCGCGCCAGATGGCCCGGCAGTAGAATGAGCGCTAACCCGGCAATGGCCAGAACAGCTACGCGGCGCCTGCGCGGAGCTAAGGTATGCATGGACGGTGATGTCGTCTCGCGGGGGACCATGGTCCGGGGTTCAAGACACGTCATGAGAGGTCTCCTGTTTGCGCCCACCATCCTTCGGCGCAATCTACGCTCGAAAGTCCTCGATCCGGGAATTCTATTAGGCCGATAATAGAAACCCCCTACTCGAAAGTAAAGATGAAAATGATGTGGGATGCCTTCAATCCTTAGAAGACGGGCTTATCAGGAGATTCGGGCTCCCGAGCGGTTTCTTTCGCCGCACCGGCGTTTTCTGCTATCTAGAGTAAGCTGAAGTTTCTTGCGAGATGATGGCATCAGGAGCGGCCAAAGAAAGAGACAGTCCGAGCAGCATGCAGCACGCCGTGCAAGAGGCGGAGCTGGCGAACGTCCCGGATCGCCGCCGGCGCCGCAGGCTGCGCGGCATGTACCTACGGGTGCTGACCGTAATCGCGCCGTACCTCATCACTGGCGCCCTGCGGCTGTTGAGCAAGACCGTGCGCATTCGCTTCACGAATTCCGAGGAGTTGTTCGCGTGTTGGGAGCGCGGTGAGCAAGTGATCGTTGCCTTCTGGCACGATCGCGTGGTGATGATGCCGGTCGCTTATCATGGCCGCAAGCTCTGCATCATGAACAGTCAGCATCGAGACGGCGAGATCGCCACGCGCGCGTTGGCGCGCTGGGGCATTCGCTCGGTGCGCGGCTCGGCCACCCGCGGTGGGGCGGTTGGCTTCATGCAGCTGGTGGGCGCGTTTCGCGATGGTTACGATCTCGCGGTGGTCCCTGACGGACCGCGGGGGCCGCGCCACGTGGCCAAACTGGGCGTCATTCACCTGGCGCGCGCCACCGGCGCACCCATCTTCCCGGTAAGCTATGCGGCCACGCGTAGACGGGAACTGCGCACCTGGGATGGTCTCCTGATTCCCTTGCCCTTCTCGCGCGTCGTGTTCGTCGCCGGCGAGCCGCTGGCGGTGCCGCGCCATACGGGTGACGACGAACTCGAGGCGAAACGGTTCGTCCTCGAGGCCCGGCTGAATGACGTCACGAAACGGGCGGAAGCGGAGGCTGGGGTTTGAGGGTGCCGTTTAACATCGAGGGCCAAGACTTCGGACAGTCACCTTCTCCTCGAGATGGAGGGATGGCCTACGCTGTCTACGACGCCGTCGGATTGGTGTTGGCGTCCGCTGCAATACCGGTGCTCCCGCTGCTGCTGCTTACCCGCCACGGCCGTAGTCTGACCGAGCGGCTTGGGGACGTGCCGTTACCTGCCCGCGACCTGGACCATCCCGTTTGGATACACGCGGCCTCGGTCGGCGAGGTGCTGGCGGCGGCAGCGCTGATCGACGCGATGCGTTGCCACTGGCCTGATCGCCGCATCCTCGTCTCGACGACGTCGCTGGGCGGCCGTGAAACTGCGCGTGCTCGGGCCGGCGCCGATGCGGTGATGCTGTTGCCGCTCGACCTGCGGCCCGTGGTCGACCGGGTGATGCGCCGTGTGCAGCCGTGCTCTCTGATTTTGGTGGAAACCGAGATCTGGCCGGCCTTGATTCGTGCCGCCGCACGGCAGCATGTGCCGTGCACCATCGTGAGCGGCCGCATCTCGGAGCGTGCCGCGGCGCGCTACGCTTGGGCGCGATGGCTGATGCGCCCGGTCCTGGCGCAGGTGACTGCCTTCGCAATGCAAACTGATACCGATGCCGCGCGCATCGTAGCGCTGGGCGCGCCGCCCGAGCGTGTGCAGGTCGTCGGCAGCTTGAAATATGCACGGGTGAACGGGGTGGATTCCAGCGCGCAGCAGTCGGCTGCGGCGCAGGCGTGCACGATCATCGACGGGCGACCACTGCTGATAGCCGCCAGCACGCATGACGGTGAAGAGCAGATGGTGCTCGATGCCTGTGTTCCGCTCTGGCGGGAACATCCGGATTTCCTCCTGCTGATCGCGCCACGACGACCGGAGCGCTTCGACGAAGTCGATCAGTTGCTTGCGCGCGCGGGGTTGTCGTATCAACGCCGTAGACAGTTGTCGGGCGCCGTCGGCCGCGCGACCCAGGTCCTCCTCCTTGACACACTCGGGGAGTTGCCCAATCTGTTACCAGCAGCTAGAGGCGTCTTTGTCGGCGGAACCATCGTGCCGGTCGGCGGCCACAACGTGTTGGAACCAGCGCTGTTCGGAAAGCCGGCGGCGTTCGGGCCGTTCACAGCCAATGTCGCGGCGGCGGCGAACGCGTTGCTCGAAGGTGGGGCGGCGATTCTGGTGCACAGCGCTGCCGAGTTGCGGGCAGCGTGGGATGCGTTGCTGCGGGGGCCGCAGCTGGCGGAAGAAATGGGGGCCCGGGGGCGCGCGGTCGTGGCCGCGCGCAGTGCGGTGGTAGAAGGGACACTTGCGGTGGTGCGCCGCTGCCTCGGCGAATGATGCGATGCGATCAGTCCTGAAAGCACTTGAAAAAGGCGCCACAACATGTTGCGGATGGCAGGAGCCTCATCCGTCCTCCTCGGGGCGTGATAGGCGATAAGCTACAGGCGGTTTTTCCCCGGGAGTTTCATTCAACGTGATTGAACGATTGATGGTGGCACAAACGTTCCGCGACGTGGTCTGGAACCGTCGCGGAGTGCGCGGCTGGGCGGCGTGGCTGGCACTGCAGCCGGCAAGCGCCCTCTTTGCGACGGGTGTCGCCTTGCGCAACCTGGCGTACCGCACCGGCGTGCTGCCGGTGCACCGTGCAAGAATCGCCGTGGTCAGCGTCGGCAACCTCTCGGTGGGCGGCACCGGCAAGACGCCGGTGACGCTGTGGCTGGCGCGTCAGCTCGCATGGCGCGGCGCGCGCGTAGCGATTCTCTTGCGCGGCTATAGCGGGCGCGCCAGCGGCGTCACCGTAGTATCGCGGGGCGACGGGCCTGAGGCCGCGGTCGAAGCCGTCGGTGACGAGGCCGTGATGCTGGCAAAATGTTTCGGCGGTGTGGTGTTGACCGCACGGAATCGCATCGAGGGCGCCGTCGCCGCCGAGCAGCTCGGTTGCGATGTCGTTGTCCTCGACGACGGCTTCCAGCATCGCGCTCTGGCTCGCGACTTCGACCTAGTATTGGTGTGTGGCGGTGAGACGACGCTGCTGCCTGCCGGGCCCATGCGCGAGCGCACGACCGCATTGCGGCGTGCGGATGCCATCGCGGTCGTGCTCAAGAATGAGGAACAGCCGACGCTGACACCACGGGCGGCCAAACCCCTGTTCGTCGTTCGCCTCGTGCCAACCGCCTTGGTGGAGTCGGACGCGGGACGCTGGCGCGAGTTGCCGATCGGGTTTCTTTCCGGACGGCACATCGCCGCAGTGGCTGCCGTCGCAGATCCGAGCTCGTTCTACACCGCGCTGCGCCTGTGGGAGGCGCAGCTCGAAGAGATCTTCGAATTTCCCGATCACCATCTGTACACGCGGTTGGATTGGCGGCGGATCTCGCGCGGCGCGCGAGATCTGGAATTGATTGTGACCACCGAAAAGGATCTGGTAAAGCTGGAGCAGTTTCCGTTCCCACGGGGGAAACTGCTGGCCCTTCGTATTGCACCGCAGATCGACAACGCGGATGCTTTGATCCATATGGTCATGCAACGCGCCGGCCTGTCGCAAGCCGCGTGAATCGAGGAGGACGTTGATGGCAATCAATCCGGAGCTCCTGGAGATTCTCGCCTGTCCGAAGTGTAAAGGCGACGTGCATCTGACCGCGAAGGAGGACGGTCTCATCTGCAACAGCTGCAAGTTGCTGTACCCGATCAAGGATGACATCCCGGTCATGTTGATCGACGAGGCCATTCCGGTCTGACGGTTCACGACGGCCGCAAGAAGATGAGGTTTCAGGGTGAGCGGAAAGGGTATTGTGGAGATCGAAGATTCGACCGCTCGCCCTGAGCCGCCGTCTTTTGGGCGTCGTCTCGAAGGGCGATAGCGTAGAGAAAAGGCGGCCCTGGCGACAAGCCCATGCGCTTTCTGGTTGCACAAACCAGTTTTCTTGGTGATGTGGTGTTGAGCACACCGCTGTTCACGGCGCTGCGGCACCACTACCCGGACGCAAGCATCACCGCGCTGGTGCGCCCGGACGCGGCGGAGATTCTGGAGGGCCATCCGGATGTCGATGCGATCATCACGGATGACAAACGCGGGGGCGAGCGGGGGCTCGGCAGTTGGCGTGTGGTGCGCAAGCTGCGGCGCGCTCACTTCGATGTCGTGCTGGCGCTGCACAAGTCGTTTCGCACCGCCTGGATGTTGGCGGTGGCGGGCATCGAGCAGCGCATCGGCTTTCGTCAGAGCGCCGGCTGGTTTCTCTACCATCGCCGCGTGCGGCGTGACCCGACGCGGCACGAGGTCGAGCGCAATCTTTCGATCCTGGCCGGTCTCGGTCTCGACCCGTCGGCGGTTGCGGCGCGGCCGTTCATCCCTCGCCGTGACGAGGCCGTGCTCCGTTTCCGTGCTGTGCTGCGCGCCCGCAACTTGGATCCGGAAAGCCCGGTGATCGCCGTGGCGCCCGGATCGGCATGGGCCACAAAACGCTGGACGGTCGAAGGCTACGCGGCCCTGCTGATCGGGTTGGAGCGCGAGCTGGACACTATCCCGGTTTTGCTCGGCGCGCGTGGCGACGCGCCCTACGCAGAGGCCATCGTCCGGGCCGCCGGTGTCGGCATCAACCTGGTAGGGGAGACCGATTTGTGCATGCTGGTCGCGGCCATCGACCAGAGCGCGGTACTGGTGGCCAACGACAGTGCGGCGGTGCACATTGCGGTGGCACGGGGTACGCCCATAGTGGCGATTTTCGGTCCAACGGTGCCGCAGCAGGGGTTTGCTCCCTATACCAACCACGCCCGCATTGTGGAGCGGCAGTTGTCCTGCAGGCCGTGCGGCCGACACGGTAGCACGCGTTGCCCGATCGGTACCCACGCCTGTATGCGGGAGATCAGCGCGGCCCAGGTGCAAGATGCGGTTCTGCAGCTGTTGCCCGGCTCGATCCGGGCATCGGTGCCGCAGCCGGCCCCGCTGTTGCACTGAGGGCGTGACTCGGTGCGATCATTCCACCGCGTTGCGAGCGCGTGCGCGCCCCGCACGGTCAGTGCCCTTTCCTTCCAGGAGACGGCGAGGGTGAGGTGATGACCTGCGTGATCATTCCGCCTGGTTTTGAGCGCGTACGAACGCGGCGCACGCTGATCGTGGTACGCTCCGAGGGCCGTGAGTGGCTGGTACCGCTGCTGGCGTCGGCGGCCCGCGGCCAGACGGCGGCGCAGGAGGTGGGCGGCCTCAGCGGCGGCCGCGGTGGCGCGGTCCTGGTTCGAGCTCATGGCCATGCAGTGGTGCTGCGGCCGTGCCGTCGCGGCGGGCTTCCGGCGCGGCTGCTGGACGCGACCTACTTCGGCTGGAGCCTACGCCCGCTCCGCGAACTCTACAGGCTCGAGCACCTGCGGCTCAAGGGGGTTCCCGTGGCCGAGCCGCTCGGCGCCTGCGTGCGCTGGCTGATGCCGGGCTGCTACCGCGGATGGATCGTGACGCGATACGTTCCCGGGGCGTGCACCATGTGGGAATGGGCTGCGACCGCTCCGACGGACGATCACCGCGCCGCCGTGTGGCGTCAGGTCGGCGCCGCCATTCGGCAGCTGCACCGTGCCGGGGGCCGGCACCCGGACCTGAACCTCCACAACATCCTGCTGTATCCGGCGGCGGGGTCGTTGCGCGCCTTGTTCGTCGATTTCGATCAGCCGCGGTTGTCGGTGCGGTTCCGCAACGCCGCGGGTGACCTGGCGCGGCTGCGGCGCTCGGCGCGTAAGCTGGATCCGGACAGCAGGCTAATCACTGCTGGTGATATCGAGCACCTGCTAAAGGCCTACCGCGAATGATTAGGACGGCAGGCAAGATTCTTTCCCCTCCTCCTCCGGGAAAGGGGAGGGGCGGGGCGCCGGTTGTCGCGCGCCGCATCCTCATCGTGCTGCTCGGGTCGATCGGCGATGTTACCCTAGCGTTGCCGCTGGTGAACCGGCTGCGGCGCGGCTATCCGCAGGCGCATATCATTTGGGCCGTCGAGCTGCTTTCCGCGCCGTTGCTGGTGCACCAGCCTGCGGTCGACGAGACGCTCATCTTCGACCGCCCGCACGGCGTTCCCGCGTTCCTGCGTTTTTTGCGCCAGGTCCGTGCCGCCCGCGCTGACTTGACGCTGGATTTGCAGCGGCATCTCAAGAGCGGGATCGTGAGCCGGGTCTCGAACGCCCCCCTGCGCTTGGGATTCCATCGGCGGAACGCGCGTGAGGGCAATTGGTTGTTCAACACGCACCGGCTCGACCCGATGCCGCACCTCACTCCGAAGCTGCAGCAGTTCCTGCGCTTCGCCGACTGGCTCGGTGTAGAGGAGGTGCCGGTCACGTTTGAGCTACGAGTCACAGATGCGGAAGAGCGTCGGGTCGAGGAGCTGCTCGCCGGTGTACCGGCGCCGTTTGTTGCGGCAATCGTCGGTGCGAGCTGGGAAAGCAAGCTGTGGTTTCCGGACCGTATGGCCGCCGTCAGCGACGCGCTAGCGGGGCGAGGCGTGGGTGTGGTGTTGCTCGGGGGGCCGGCCGACGGGCAGTTCGCCCGGGCCGTTGTCGCGGCGGCGCGTATGCCCGTACTCAACCTCACCGGCCGCATCAGTCTGCGGGATGTGATCGGGATTCTGCAGCGCGCCCGTGTGGCCTTCGGCCCGGATACCGGCCCGATGCATATCGCTGCGGCGGTAGGCACGCCGGTGATTTCATTGTGGGGCGCCACCAGCCCGGCGCGCTCGGCACCTTGGGGTAGCGAGTCAAGGGTCATCACCGGCACCGCTGTGTGCAGTCCCTGCTACCGGCGGCACTGTCCGATTGAGCGGCTGTGCATGCAATCGATCAGCGTCGAAGCCGTGGTCGCAAGCGTGGCGGCCGCTTTGGTGTGACGGCCTTGGCCGCCACGCGTTCACGCCGCGGGTTTGGCTACGCGCGGTAGCCACACCCGAAAGGTGGAGCCACAGCCCACCTCGCTCTCGACCGTGATCGATCCGCCCAACATCTCCAGCAGGCGGCGGACGATGTAGAGCCCGAGACCGGCACCGCCGTAGCACCTTCCGATGGACCTGTCGGCCTGACGGAACGGATCGAAGATCGCCACCTGCGCTCCCGGGGGAATACCGATCCCCGTGTCGCAGCAGCTCACCTCGACGCACCTTTTTC
>Ga0315288_10012826_pt1 | contig 10519 bp, 6 predicted proteins | sample YL17G11_20_MG_FD_203454 | JGI IMG/M metagenome (GOLD analysis project Ga0315288, IMG submission 203454) | Sediment microbial communities from Yellowstone Lake, YNP, Wyoming, USA - YL17G11_20 | ecosystem: Environmental > Aquatic > Freshwater > Lake > Sediment | place: USA: Wyoming | collected...
CTACGAGGCCCACGTGGCCATCGAGGGGGGCAAGGTGCACTGCGCCTACGTCTCCAACGTCTCGGGCCGCAACGAGGTCTACTACCGCCGTTTCGACCTGGGGCTGAACATGGAACACCTGAGCTGCGTCTCGGGCAGCGGCGACGGCATCGCCGCCTCCCTCCCCTGCATCGAGTCGGCGGGCGCCCAGTTCGCCAACGTCTACTACCAGCACGGCAATGCAAGCCCCCACCCCATCTACGAATCCTGGACCGCCGACTCGGGAGTCAACTGGAACAGGAGTGAGCTCATTCCCACAGGGGGCGGCATGGACTTAGCATGGCCCGAGGTGGCCGTGTTCTGGGAGGGGGGAGATCGCAGGAAAATGGTTGTTGTAGACGGCACGAACGTCGCTACTGGATTCCATCAAGTATGGTCAAAAAGGTATTACAGTTCTATTTGGGCGACGCAATATCGAATATGTTCATCGGCAGCCGAACCTGCATATCCCCAGATCTCCTCCCGCGGCAACACCCTATTCGTGGTCTATCGCCAGTCGGGAGGCACCCTCGGCAGCGAGGGGGCGGGGCACATAAATATCAATTCCGGGGAGGACAGCGCATGGAAACACGTTGATAACCTCTTCTACGAGAACCTGCCGTATAACGGCTGTGGTGCCATCGATTGCTGCTCCGACGGCGCCCGTTACTACGCCGCCCAGGCGGCGAGCGGGGCCTTTATCGATGTGATGACCAAGCGTGAGGACACCACCGACCCCACGGTGAGCATCGACAACCCCGGCACCTATCACGCAGGCGATATCCTGATCTCCGCGACCGCCTGCGACGACTTCAACCGGGACGGCAGTTGGCTCCTGGGGCCCTACACCGATCCAAGTGACGACTACAACTCCGGCATCATGTGCGCCGAGTTCCGCTACCGCGTGGACGGAGGGGAATGGGCCGCCTTCCCGAGCGGCGTTCCCGGCGACTGGGTGGTGGACGACGCGCCCTGGGAGAAGTGGTTTCTCCCCTGGGGGCTGCCGGACGGCACCTACGACTTCTGGGTGCGGGTCTACGACACCGCGGGGCGGGTCTCGGACGGCATCCACACCGGCGTGGTCCTGGACCGCGTTCCTCCCACCGCAGAGATGCAGGTATCCGGTCCCAACGGCGAGAACGGCTGGTATATCGGCCAGCCCAGCTTCGGCCCGGTAGTGGCCGGTTCGGACGGGGGCTCGGGCGTCGAGCAGACCTGCTTCAAGTTCGACGATGCGGCCGACTGGACGACTTACTCCGAGCCCTTCGCCCTGCCGGAGGGGGAGCACGCCATCCATTACTACGCGGAGGATAAGGCGGGGAACACCTCCGGCATCCTGGACTTCACCTTCAAGGCGGATCTCACCGACCCGCAAGGGGAGATCGCCTCACCCCCATCAGGTAATTATTACCAGAATGGCATGGAGGCCGAAGCTTCCTGCGAGGACGCAGGGTCGGGCGTGGCCTCGCTGACCTGGCTGGCTGACGGCGCTCCCCTCGCAACCGGCAAGGACACCCGGGTATCCCTGGACATCTCGGGCCTCGTGGATGGCCAGCATTCCCTGGAGGCGGAGATAAAGGACGCGGCGGGGAGGACATCCCGCACGCCCGCGGTGCTCTTCTACAAGGACGTAACTCCTCCCAGCGTGGAGGTAGTGGAGCCTGGCGGGGAGAACTGGGTACGGGGCATGGTCACGATCAAGGCGGACATCCGGGACAACTTGAAGGTGGGCAGGGCGGTATTCTACGTGGACGGCGTCAAGGTGGACGAGAGGACCTCGGCTCCCTGGATGGCCGCCTGGGACACCTCCACCGTGAAGAACGGATACCACGCGGTCCAGGTCGAGGCCTGGGACGCGGCGGGGAACCGGGCGGAAGTGACTGCGTCAGGTGAGGTGACCGTATACGTTGGCAACAACATCTCCGAGACCAACAACTTCGCCGAGGGTTGTACCCGCCCCGGATTCGATACCTGGTTGTGCCTGCAGAACCCCGGGGACGAGCCGGCATCCGTGACCGTCAACTACTACCTGGGCCAAGGCCAGGGGTCGGCCTCTACGCGCACTTATGCCCTGCCGCCCCATTCCCGCAGTACCATCTACGTCAACGGCGACGTAGGCGCCGACAAAGACGTCTCTATCCAGGTGACCTCGTCCAAGCCCATCGTCTCCGAGCGCCCCATGTATTTCGATTACCAGGGGACGGCCGCCTACCACTGGAAGGGCTGCCACACCGCCCAGGGGGCACACTTCCCGCGTGAGGACTGGTATTTCGCCGAGGGCTGCACGCGCCAGGGATTCGAGACCTGGCTGTGCCTGCAGAACCCCGAGGGGCGTGAAGCCACGGTCAAGGTGGAGTACATGATGGAGAACGGCGCATCCATGGAGCGCGTCTATCGTGTATCTCCATGGAGCCGGGGCACCGTTCTGGTCAACGGCGAAGTGGGACCGGACCACGACGTCTCCATGCGCGTCACCTCCGATGTGCCCATCGTGGCCGAACGCCCCGTGTACTTCCTCTACCAGGGGATGTGGGATGGTGGCCACAACGTCATGGGCGCCGCCCAGCCGGAGACGGAGTGGTACTTCGCCGAAGGCTGCACCCGTACCGGGTTCAACCAGTGGATATGCCTTCAGAACCCCAACGAGGAAGCCACCACCGCGAAGATCGTCTACGTCATGGAGGACGGCGGCCGCATCGAGCGGGAATATGGGCTGGCGCCCCGTTCCCGTTTCACGGTGAACGTGAACAACGACGTGGCCCGCCAGCACGACGTCTCCACTCACATCTCCTCGGGGCTGCCCATCGTGGTGGAGCGCCCTATGTACTTCCTCTATAACTCGTCCATAGACGAGGGCTCCAACGCCATGGGGGTGTGCAAGCCGGGCTCCTCCTGGTACCTGGCGGAGGGGTGCACGCGGGCTGGGTTCGAGGAGTGGATCTGCCTCATGAACCCCGGTGAGGAGGCGGCGGAGGTGGCGCTGCGCTTCATGCTCGAGGACGGCTCCGAGCGGGAGCACGTGGTATCCGTGCCACCGGGCACGCGGGTCACGGTGAAGGTGAACGACGTGGTGGGGCCGGAGCACGACGTCTCCTGCGAGGTGATGAGCGACCGGCCGGTGATCGTGGAGCGGCCTATGTACTCGATCTACCGCGGTTCCTGTCCCTCCGGAGACACCCTCTCCGGCTACACCTTCAATCCATAAGCGCAACTGGCATCGATGAAAGCCGGGCGGAGGGGTGATCCCTCCGCCCGTATCTCGCTACCCACTCCCGTAGAACCAGAGAAGATAAAACAAGTACGTCTACAGGTAGGTCCACGTCTTCAGAGGGAGACTTCTCCATGTTGCTATCCCGCTATAGTAAGGATATAATGAGTAGAGTAAGGATAATGGAAATATGTAAGGAGATAAATATTATGGCTTACTCTACGGTGACCTCGAAGGGCCAGGTGACCATACCCAAAGCGGTAAGGGACAGGATGGGCATAGACGAAGGCTCCAAGCTCGTTTTCGTTGATGATGGCGACCGCATACTGGTCTATAAGATCGAGTCCGACCTCGAGAGCCTCTACGGGGCGGTCAAGCATGAAGGCCCACCCATCGACTTCAAACGGTTGAGAGATGAGATAGCAGTGGAGATCGCAAGGGATGCAACACGCAAAGCCAAGGAAAGCGGAGAAGAGCCGGAAAAAGCACCGCGGCAGCAAGGCGGTTCTTACATCACCGCACCACGAAAGGTGGCTGCTAAAAAACCATGACGCGTGCGGTCAGACTATCCAAGAAGATCCCTTGACAGCCACAAGCCAAGAAGGTGTGTGATCTAACGGCAGAGGCGGGATGAATTGAGGTTAATCGATACCAGCGTGATAGTGCGGTTCCTTACACGGGACGACCCGCGGAAGGCAGAGAGAGCCAGAAAGCTTCTGCTGGAATCGGACGAGGAATTGCTCATAACCGACGGCGTTTTCATCGAGCTGGTTTTCGCACTGGAGAAGGGGTATGGATTGTCAAGGATTGAGATATTCACTCAGCTGGGTAAGTTGTTATCGTCACGAAGGGTTGTGTTCTCTGACAAGGAGTTGCTACTGCAGGCCTTAGCACTCTATAGAGAGCATGATGTCTCCTTCATAGACGCATACCAGGTCGCGCTGGGGAGGGCGCTGGGGGCTGAGGCGATTTATACCTATGACGAGGATTTCGAGAGCAAGCTGAGATTTCCCAGCCTGGAACCATGAACGGCGGTGATGAGATGGGGACGAACGATGAGGTTGTACGCCGGAGTGGGGAGCTCTTCGAGTCCGGGTATGGCTGAGCCGAGGCGGTGCTGCTCGCCGTGTGCGAGGACAGGGACATCGTATCCGAACTCATACCCAGGGTGGCCACCGGGTTCTGCGGCGGCATCGCGCGTTCGAGCGGGATGTGCGGGGCGGCTTGTTGAAAAGTATGTCCTCCGCAAGGCAGTGACGGCTTGGGAACGTGCGCATATGGAAGATATCGAGGACACCTCTACGGAAAGCCCGCAGCGGGACCGCCTATGCGTGACCGCCATGGTGCTGGGCATCGCGGCGGTGGTAGTCCCCTTTGCGGAACTCATCCTGGCCTTGCCAGCCGTAGCCTTTGCGATAGCGGGCTTGAGGAGGGCGAAACGCTTGCCGGGGCTCTACGAGGGAAAGGGCATGGCGGTGGCCGGCCTGATACTGGGCCTCGTAGGCCTGGTCATGTGCGTGCCTTCCATCCTCATCCTCGTGGCGTTGCTCTCTTGACGGCATAGGCGCGATAAGGCGCAGGGGATTCGGGCAGCGTGAATTGACCCGGAGCTAATAAGCCGTCAAGCATACGGGAGGATTTCCGATAATGAATATATCCGGGTGGATTTTTGCGTTTCGAAAACGGTGACTATGGATACGGGAAAAGCAGACGAGCAGATCCTAGAAGAGCTGGAAGAACTGCGCCAGCGCATAGCCGAGTTGGAGGCCGCCGAGGGGCCCCGCAAGCCGGAAGATACCGACCAGAGCGAAAGCGATTATTTCCGCCTTCTCGTCGAGAACGCGTACGACCTCATCCTCGTCATCAACAAGGACCTCAGCATCCGCTACGTCAGCCCGTCCGCAAAGCGCATGACCGGCTACGATCCAGAGGAAGTCATGAACAGGAATTCCTTCGAGTTTGTCCATCCCGACGACCTCCCGGCGATCATGGAGAAGTTCTCGGCCGGCATCGTGAAGCCTGGCCACGTAGAGCAGTTGGAATATCGCTCCCGCCTCAAGGACGGTTCGTGGTTCGTCGCGGAGGCGATGGCCATAAACCTCCTCGACGACCCCTGCGTGGAGGGGATCGTGGTGAACCTGCGCGACATCACCGAGTTCCGCAGGATCGAGGATGAGCTGAGGGATTCCGAGGAGAGATTCCGCTTCCTCATAGAGAACCTGGTCGGCGCCGTCTTCACCATAGATACCCATGGGGTCGTGCTGTACATAAGCAAGGCCATCGAGCGCATCAGCGGCTACAAGGCGGAGGATCTGACGGGCCAGCCCATCATGCGCTTCATCCATCCCGAAGACCTGCCCGGCCTGCTCGAGAGCTTCCAGAGGACCTTGAGCGGCATCATCGAGCCCTACGAGTTCAGGGTCATCGACAAGGACGGGTCGCTGATAGACGTCCAGGCCTCGAGCCGGCCCTTTGAGGAGGACGGCCGTCCGGCGGGGTTGATCGGTATCATGTCCGAGATAACCGAGCGCAAACATGCGGACGAGGCGCGCAAACGCTCCGAGGAGAACTTCCGCGCCATGATCCGCAAGAACATCCATTACTACCGCAGCTCCTGATCCTGGATAATAGGATTCAAGACCTGGCCCCATAACATACCCATATCACAGCGTTCTGCATGAATAACCTGATCCTGGATCAAAGGATTTAAGACCTGGCAACATCGAATATATGGATAGCGGCATTACCTTCCAAAACCGACCCGATCTAAGATCGCAGGATACAACACCTTGCCTTATCGAATGCTTAAACCCGCCTTGATGGTGGGATAATAGAATGAGACGGTTCGGACAGGGCGGAGCAGGATGCGGCGGGGCTCGATGATGTGCGCCCGCACGGCACTGCACCTCGTACCTTGCAGGCCTTCAAGGGGGTGAAGGGATTGTACTGCGACATATGTGGTATCCCGCTGGGGATATCCAGGGGTAACGTCTGGTACGCCGACGGCACCATTTCCGGTAAGTACCCGCCGTATATAAAAGGCACTTTCTTCGACGTCGACGAGCTCGGATTCCTCTTCCGGTCTTTATCCGAATACATGGATTACGACATAGGCGACATCATCGCCGGCGGCAAATACCATGACACAAAGGAATACATGACCGCGATGGTCGAGAAGATGAAGGAGACCTCGGGGGGGACGCTTCCCCCCGACGAGGACCTCTACCGCACGATGCTCTACCCCATCTGCATCTGGGGCATCGCAGACGTAGAGTTCTTGAGCATCGAGCAAGGCAAGATGGTCATCGCGGTAAAGCGGCCCTATTCCATCCCATTATTGCGCGGGGATGTCGCCGGCGTCGCCGATGTGGTGACGGGGCGCGAGCATACGGCCGTTTGGGAGGGAGATGAGTATGAGGGTGTGATGACCGTAGTCCCGGCTCAAGGCGGCTCCGCGCTGGGCAAACGCATAGACGAGGGATCGCACTACGACGTGAAGCCAGAGGCGGAGGAGCTCGCATGTGTGCGATGCGAGGCGTGCGGTGCTCCCACCATGGTCTCGGAGCTATTCGAGTGGGAGAGGGACCGGTGCAGGATAGAGGAGAGATCATCCGGGAGACGCTACTGCTTCAATAACACCCAGGGCATTAACGCGGTGCTCAAGATGCTGGTGGGAGAGTTGGGAGAGGATACAGAGCTGAAGATAGAGGATATCGCGCGGGAATATTCCCGCACTCTATATGAAGGACGGGCGTCAGGCCTGGACATTCGGAAAGGTCCAGGCGCTGACCCGCCGGAAATGAATGGACGGGAGGGATTCGACCTGGAGACGGAGCTGGACAGCTTCCCCTACCGGGGATGGGGAAAGGTCTCCGAGGTCTCCACCGCGGAGGACGCGTGGTTGGTGACCGTCGAGAACCCGTATAGCGATATCCTGGTAGCGGGTAGGATATGGGGGATGGAAGAGGCGTTCGCCGGGGGTTCCCTGCACGTCGCAGGCAGAGTGGTAGAAGGCAAGACCCTGCGCTTGACCTTCGAGCCCTGATGTACCCATGCGGAAGAAGCCTTATCTCATGGATCGGGAGGCGGCGGATATTTGCGAGTAGCCCTGGTGAACCCCAACCGTTACCTCGAGCCACCCGTCATCCCCCTGGCCATCGAGTACCTGGCGCATTACCTGGACCGCGAGGGGCACGAGGTGAAGGTGATCGATCTGGCCTTCGTCTCGGACCCCGGGGCAACCCTCGTCGAAGCGCTGGGGCCCTTCGATCCCCAGGTGATCGGCTTTTCCCTGCGCAACATAGACACCTCGCTGTACTACGACAACGTCTTCCTGCTCGAGGGAGCTGCGGAACTCATCTCCGCCTGCCGGCGCGCTTGCGAAGCCCGGGTGGTGGTGGGAGGGAGCGCCCTGCTGGCGGGGCCCCGGGAGGTGTCCGAGTACCTCGCCTGCGATTTCGCCGTCTACGGTCCGGGCGAAAGGGCCTTCCCCGCCCTTTTGCGCTATCTCGAGAGGGGCGTCGCGCCCCCCCGCCTGCTCGACGGCTGGAGTTACTCCTTCGACCGTGACGAGGTCCCGGCCCGCGGGCGCTGGGTGGACTACACTCCTTACCTGAAGGGTAGGGGGGTGGCCGGGTTCGCCACCCAGACCGGGTGCCGGGGGGCCTGCAGCTTCTGCATCGAGGCCGGCCTCCCCTGGAGGGCCCGTAGCCCGCGCGCCGTGGTGGAGGAGCTAGCGAACCTGCAGGCGGAGGGTTGCGGCGAACTCCATCTCTGCGACTGCGAGTTCAACCAGGACCTGGACACCGCGCAGGAGCTCCTGCAGCACATGGCCGCAGCGGAGCTGGGATTGTCCTGGTCCCTGTACATGAAGCCCCTTTCCCACGACGCAAGGCTCTTCCGCCTGCTGGCCGAGACCGGGGCGGTTTCGGTGACCCTGTCCGTCGATTCCCAGTCCCTGCACGCGGGCGCGTACAGCCTGGCGGACCTCGAGATTTTCATCACCCTGGCGCAGCGAGAGGGCATAAGGGTAGCGGTGGACCTGCTGGTGGGGCTCCCCGGCGAAGGGCGCGGAAAGCTGCGCGATATCTTCGACCTCTTCAGGGTGGCGAGGCCGGACACCGTGGGCGTGAGCGCCTGGATAAGGGTCTTCAAGTATACGGGACTGGGCGTAGGCATGCGGGCCTGCCCGCCCGCCGCGGGGACCATCGAGGGTGAAGACCCCGACTACGTCAAGCCGGTCTACTACAACCGGCTTTCCCTGGAGGAATGCTGCGAGCTCACCAGTGGCGACCCCCTGTTCCGCATCGAGGGCCTGGAACGCCGTAGCAACTACGAACGTCTGTCCTGAAGAACGCTCCTTGCGGGGAGACCTTTCCGCTCCAGACCGGATGAGAATGGCGGATATGATTGGCGAACAAGGGGCCAGAACTGATAATATTCCATCACCCGGGTGATGGTTCTCCGACATGCGAGGCCTCATACCAAGTTGAATAGATAGAGTGGATTTATATATAATGAAAATCTAACCCTTGGGGGAAACAAAGGGGGGAGAATGGTAACGCGCCGCAGGTCGACAAAGGGCGCACTGGCAAGTATTACAGGTGCGTTTATAATCTGTATAGTCATTCTCTCGGGGACGTTCGCCGCGGCGGACACTCCCTGGCCTCAGCATTCGCCCGGACAGGACCCCAATAAGTACGAAGATTATTGCTTCAGCCTGCAGGGGCCCAACGACTACAGCCCCGCCGACAACGACTTCTGGAAATACTCCGGCGAGAAGAGCAACACCCTTTACCAGGCCCTCATAAGCCTCTTCAATCCCACACTCGACCGCCAGGAGCTGGAAGGGGTGATGGGCGCCGGCGTGGACAAGGCCTGGAGCATCACCACGGGCAGGCCGGATGTGCTCATCGCGGAGCTCGACTCCGGCATCAAGTGGCACGATAAGGCGGCCATGGGCGAACTTAGACGCAAGCTCTACCTCAACACCGGAGAGCTGCCCCCGCCGCAGGGAGCCGACAGCTGGGACAAGAACCAGGACGGCGTGTTCAACGTGGACGATTTCACGGGAGACCCCCGGGTGACGGACTCCAACGGCAACGGCCTCCTAGATCCCGAGGACCTCATCTGGTATTTCTCCGACGGCGAGGACGACGATAACAACGGCTACATAGATGACATATGCGGATGGGATTTCCTGGAGGACGATAACGACCCCTGGGACGAGCTGGACTACGGCCACGGGACCGCCGCAGGCGTCTGGTCGGTGGGAGAGGCGAACAACGGCAACGGCATCCCGGGGACCTGCCCCAATGCCATGCTCCTGCCGGTGAGGGTGAGCGACTCCTACGTAGTGGACGTCAATGACTTCGCCCAGGGAGTGGTGTTCGCGGTGGACTCCGGCGCCTGGATGGTGCAGGAGGCCTTGAGCGGCATGAACAACACCCCTCTCGCCCAGGCCGCGATCGATTACGCTTACTCCAAGGGCGTAGCGGTGGTCGCATCCGCCGCGACCGGGGAATCCGCGCATCAGGGCTTTCCCTCTGCGTACGAGCACACCATCCAGGTGAACGCCGTGCAGAAATACATCGAGACGGGCGCTTCAAGCGGTGGCCAATTCCCGTCTTCCTACCTCTACCTGGGGGGGATCACCGCCTACGGCGCACACAATATAGTCTCTGCTCCCTCCGACGGTCATTCCTCCGGGGCCACTGGAAGGTTGGCGGGTATCGCCGGCCTCATCTATTCCGCGGCCGAGAACGAAGTGCGGCGTGGTGAGATGTGGCGCTATCCGGGCCTGGAGATGCCGCTGTCAGCCTGTGAGGTCAAGCAGCTCATCGCCATGACCGCACAAGACATCGACTTCTCGCCCGGCTCCTACGGCGTATCCTTCGGGCTCCTGGACACCGTTATTGGCCCGTCGGAGCGGTTCCCCTCCGATGCGGGCTGGGACCCATACTTCGGGTATGGGCGAGTGAACGCCTACGAAGCGGTAATGGCCGTAGACCAGGGACGCATCCCGCCCGAGGCCGAGATAAGCTCGCCCAGGTGGTTCGAGCCGCTCAACCCGGGGCAGGTATCCCTGGAGGTAGTGGGGCGGGTGGCAGCCGTACGCGCCGACAGCTTCCAGTACGCCGTGGAGTGGGGACCGGGCTGGGACCCATCCGATGAAGAGTGGATAACGGCGAGTGAGGACGCGTCGCAGTACGAACCCGTGGAAGGCGTCCTGGCCACCCTGGACCTCGGCGAGGTGTACCGCGCGGTCACCGAGACCATGCAGGCGCGGGGAGG
>Ga0315288_10012828_pt1 | contig 10518 bp, 13 predicted proteins | sample YL17G11_20_MG_FD_203454 | JGI IMG/M metagenome (GOLD analysis project Ga0315288, IMG submission 203454) | Sediment microbial communities from Yellowstone Lake, YNP, Wyoming, USA - YL17G11_20 | ecosystem: Environmental > Aquatic > Freshwater > Lake > Sediment | place: USA: Wyoming | collected...
ATGGCCGTGCTGCTGTACGCGGGGATCGAGATCGTGCTGCAGTTCTGGAACTCCCGCTCGGGGGTCGCGCACCTCACGCATCTGGCCGGCCTCGCCTTCGGCTACCTGTACCTGCTGGTCCGGTTCGGCATCAATCCCATCTCGCTCTTCTTCCGCAGGCGATAGCGCCCGATACTAGTAGTATCGCAGTGCGCCGGCTCCTCGTCCCCATTCTCCTCCTTCCCCTCTGCGCGCGGATGGCCCGCTGCGACGACCGGCTGTTCATCCGGCCGTGGATCGAGCTGGAGCCGCTGGTCCGCATCGAGGCCGAATACCCCATCCCCCTCGAAAAGGCCGAGAGGAGGCTCCTCGAAGAGGCGCGCATCCTGTTCTCGGGGATGGTGTACGGCTGGACGTTCCTCTACACCCCTGGCGACAGGGAGCGGAGGGTCGAGGAGAGCTTCCTCCTGACCCCGGTCGCCGAGATCTCCTGGGGGAGCCCCCGCCTGGCCGTGCGCGAGACGGAGGTGGCCGACCTCCGGCTCTTCGCCCGCATCTCCTACACTCTGAGCGACGACGAGCTGGCGAGACGGATGTCGTGGGAGGGCAATTCCGCGGCGCTTTCGACGGGCCGGGGCACGGCGAACGTGTTCAAGGGGCCGGCGGAGAAACTGGCATCCCTGCGGGACGCCATCCGGGACGCGGTCCGCGCCCACCTCGCCGCCCGCGTGCTGAACAAGCCGCGCGAGATCAGGGGCGAGGTCGTGCTGTGGGAGGACCCGTACACGATCGTGCGCGCCGGGACCTACACGACCACCGCGCGCGTGAAGCTGCAGGTCCGGGAAATCGTTCCATATAGAATTTTCTGATCGGTATGGCTATCTTGTCTCCATGACATCTCCATTCTCGCGGCCGTGCTCGCGGGTGATCCTCATTCCCGTTCTCCTGCTCGCCGCTTCGGTCGCGATGGCGGCAGCCGGGCCCAGCCCCGCGGACTCGGCGGTCCGCGAGCTCGTGGTCGCCTACTCGCCGAAGAAGGTCAATCTCGATCCCCTGCACACCTTCACGGCCATGGAATCGCAGCTGTTCACCGCCCTGTACGAGGGGCTGCTCGTGAGCGATCCCTCCACCCTCGAGCCGGTCGCGGGCGTCGCGGAGAGCTGGGAGGCGAGCGAGAAGGGAAGGGTCTGGCGGTTCACCCTGCGGGCCGACGCCGCCTACTCGAACGGCGACCCGGTGCGCGCGCGGGATTTCGTCGACTCCTGGATGCGCATGCTCGACCCTGACAACAGGGCGGAGTACTCGTTCCTCTTCGACGTGATCAAGGGGGTCCCCGCGTACCGCGGCGGCTTGTCCCGCGACCCGAAGAGCGTCGGCGTGCGCGCCGTCTCGGACAGAGTCCTCGAAGTCGAGCTGGAGAAGCCCGCCGCGCACTTCCTGAAGCTGCTTTGCCACATCAGCTTCGTTCCCCTGCATCCCTCGCTTCTGAAGGGGGCGTATTGGAACGAGGCGGCCACTGTGATCGGCAACGGCCCCTTCACGCTCGCGAAGAGAACGGACGCCGAGATCGTGCTGGACAGGAACGCGCGCTACTGGGACGCGGAGAACGTGGGGCTGGACAGGATCCGCATCCGGTTCATGGACGACGCCTCACTCGCCACCGACCAGTACTTCATGGGCAGGATCCACTGGTCGACGATCGGGCAGTACGACAAGCTGGAGACGCGGGACAGGTTCGAGGCCTTCCCCATGTTCGCCACCAGCTTCTTCTACTTCACGTGCGACGCCTCGCCCTGGAGCGACTGGCGAGTGCGCCGCGGCCTCGCCCTGCTCCTGCCCTGGAGCGAGATCCGCACATCCGACTTCCTGTTCGCAACCGACAGGCTCGTCCCCGCCATCCCGAGCTATCCCGAGGTGAAGGGGATCGCGGGTCAGCAGATCGAGGAGGGAAAACGCCTGCTCGCCGATGCGGGCTTCCCCGAGGGCCGGGGGCTGCCCCGGCTCGTGATCAAGGTCTTCAGCGATTCCACGGGCGCGGAGATCGCCGGGAAGTTCGCCGAAGCGTGGAAGAAGCTCATCGGCCTCGACGTCGTGGTGCGCGCTCTCGCCCCCGACGATTTCTACCCCGAGATGAAGAAGACGGACTACGCGATGGGCATGTCGACGTGGATCGGAGACTACGCCGACCCCCTGACCTTCCTGCAGCTGTGGACGACCGGGAGCAACCTCAACGACGCCCGCTTCTCCGATCGCGACTACGATGCGGCCGTCGCCGACTCCCAGACCATGGCGGACGGGGCGCTGCGCTACCGCAGGCAGGCCGACGCGGAGGAGATTCTCCTCACCAGGGCCGTCGTGCTCCCCCTGAGCCACTCCGCGGCCGTCCACCTCATCGACCTCGACCGCATCGACGGGTGGTTCCCCAACCCGCTGGACATCCACCCCTTCAAGTTCATCAGGTTCAAGGAGAGGCGGACCCCGACGGGGATCGTCATGGGAGGAAGATGAGATGCCTTCAGTCGAGATCAGACCCGGGGTGCACTGGATCGGCCTGAACGACAGGACGACCGACCTGTTCGAGGGCATCTGGCCCATCTCCGACAGGGGGGTCACCTACAACTCCTACCTCGTGGCCGACGAGAAGAACGTCCTGATCGACCTCACCAAGGGCTTCAAGACCGACGAGTACTTCGAGCGCATCGAGGAGATCGTCCCGGTCTCGCGGATCGACTACCTCGTGATCAACCACATGGAGCCCGACCACACCGGCGCGATCCGCACGCTCCAGCGCATCCCCCGCCGTCTCACGATCCTCGCAACGGCGAAGGCGAAGGAGATGCTGGAGGCCTTCTACGGAGTGACGGAAAACGTCCGCGTGGTCGCCGACGGGGAGGAGCTCCCCCTGGGCAAGCGGACGTTGAAGTTCTTCCACGCCCCATTCGTTCACTGGCCCGAGACGATGGTCACCTACGACGCGGCGGACAGGATCCTTTTCTCCTGCGACGCCTTCGGCGGCTACGGCGCCCTGCCCGGCGCGATCTTCGACGACCAGTGCGCCGAGCTCCCCGTCTACGAGCGTGAGGCGCTGCGCTACTACGTCAACATCGTGGCGAAGTTCAGCGGGCCCACGCTGAAGGCGATCGAGAAGCTGAGCGGTCTCCCGATCGACATCATCGCCCCGTCGCACGGCCTGGTCTGGCGCCGGGACCCCGGCCGGATCGTCGAGCTGTACCGCAAGTGGGCCCTTCTCGCCCAGGGCGGCGGGGAGGCCGGGGTGACCCTGGTCTACGGCTCGATGTACGGCAATACCGAGAAGATGATGAACGCCGTGGCGCACGGGATCTCACGGGCCGGCGTGCCCGTCGAGATCTTCGACGCTGCGCGCGTGCACCCCAGCCACATCCTGCCCGCCCTGTGGATCTACAGGGGAGTCATGGTCGGCGCCCCCACCTACGAGGGTACTCTGTTTCCCCCCGTGGCCCATCTCATCGACATGGCATCCCTCAAGAGGATCGTGAACAAGAAGGCGGCGATCTTCGGGAGCTTCGGCTGGAGCAGGGGCGGCATGGCCGCGTTCCAGGAGAAGGCGGCGGCGCTGAAGTGGGACGTCGCCGAGGTTCTGGAGTTCCGCGGGAGCCCCACGGCCGATCTGCTGAAAAAGGGCGAGGAGTTCGGCGAACGCTTCGCGGCCTCGCTCAGGACGCCGTAGGGGACGAGGGCGGCTCGCCGCGCCGCTTCTCCGCGATTCTCTCGAGCCAAGCCTGGATCCGTGGCCGCAGGAGCAGTCCCGCGCCGAACAGGAGAACCGCGGCGAGGGCGACGATTCCCATGAGGACCCACCTCTCGGCGGCGGCCGCGCCTCCGATGATCGCGCTGCCGACGATGCCGGGCAGCCTCCCGAGGGTGGACGCGGCGGCGAAGAAGGCGAAGCCCATCGACGTGATGCCCGCCACGTAGCACAGGATGTCCTTGGGGATCCCGGGAATCAGAAAGAGCAGGAAGAAGAGGATCCGCGCGCTTCGGGAGGCGAGCAGCTTCTCGATCCGGGCGATCTGCGGGCCGGAGAACAGCGCGCCGACGAACGGCCTGCCCAGCAGGCGCGCGAGGAAGAAGCTCGCCGCCGAGCCGGCGAGAATGCCCGCGACCGAAAGCGCCGCGCCCAGCGGCGCGCCGAAGAGGTAGCCGGCCGCGATCTGGGGCACCTCACCGGGGATGACGAAGACGATGACCTGCAGCGCCTGGACCGCGACGAAGACCAGCGGCGCCGCGACTCCCCAGCCCGACACCCATTCCCGCAGCCTCCGGGCGGAGGAGAAAAGCTCCCACAGCTCCCGTCGCCAGATCACCACCGCAACGGCGATCGCGATCAGGAGCAGGGGGAAGCCGATGAGGGCGAGCGCGCGGCCGCGGCGGCCTTTCTCCATGGAAGGAGTATACCCGATCCCCGGACCTTTGACTGCGCGGCGAAACTGCGCTACAATGACGGACATGAAATCCCCCCGAAAATCAAAGCGCCATGTGCCGACGAAGTACAAGGTCGGGCAGGAGATCGTGTATCCGCTCCAGGGCGTCGGGCACATCCGCGCCATCGAAGAGAAGCCCTTCCGGGACAAGAAGATTCTCTACTATATTGTCTACCTCGAAGTCACCGACATGACCATCATGGTCCCCGTGAACAAGGCCGACGATCTGGGCATACGCGCGATCGTCGGCAAGAAGGAGTCGCAGAAAGCGCTGCGCCTGATCGCCCAGGAGTTCGAGCCGATCCCCACTGACTGGAAGCTCCGCTACCAGATGAACCTCGATCTGCTGAAGAAGGGGAGCATCCTGGACATCGCGAACGTCGTGCGCGCCCTGTACCACAGGAGCAGGGTCAAGGAGCTGCCCATCCTCGAGCGCAAGCTGTACGACAGCGCCCTGAGGCTGCTCATCGACGAGGTTTCCTTCTCCCTGCTCAAGAGCAAGGAAGACGTCGAGGAGCTGGTCTTCGCCAGGCTCAAAGTCAATGTGAAGTGACCCTCCGGCGCTGCGCGGCGATCGTGACGGCCGCCGGGGCGAGCCGGCGGATGGGCGGCCGGACGAAAAAGGAATATCGGCTCATCGCGGGCATCCCTGTTCTCGTCCGTTCCGTGCAGCCCTTCCTCGATGCCGGGTTCGCCCCCGTCGTCATCACCATCCCTGCCGGCCATGCCGATGAGGCGGCCGCCCTGCTGCGCCCGCATATCTCCCTCGATGATGTCCGTCTGGTGGAGGGAGGGGAGACGCGGCAGGAATCCGTCTTTCTCGGGCTGCGCTCACTCGAGCAGGATGCGCCGCTGATCGTGCTGATCCACGACGGCGCACGGCCCTGGGCGAGCGCCGAGCTGCTCCAGCGGGTGGCCTCGGCAGCGGAGCGCTACGGGGCGTGCGTGCCGGTGACGGAAGTCCCGGAGGCTGTCAAAGAGGTCGGGCAATCGGGGATCATCCTGAGGCACCTGCGCAGGCGGACGATCCGCTTCGCCCAGACGCCCCAGGGCTTCCGCTACGATCGGATCCTCGATGCGCACAGGAAGGCGCGGGAGGCCGGCGCGAGCTGCGTGGACGACGGAGAGGTTTTCGAGCAGTTCGCGGGGCCCGTCGTCTGGGTGCCCGGCGATCCGGACAACCGCAAGATCACCCGGGAGGGCGATCTGGAGGGAGCATGAGGGTCGGGCTGGGCTACGACATCCACCGCCTCGTGTCCGGCAGGCCGCTCCTGCTCGGCGGGATCGAGATCCCGAGCGACCGCGGCGAGGAAGGGTTTTCGGACGGCGACGTCCTCATCCATGCGCTGATCGATGCGCTGCTGGGCCCCGCGGGTCTCGGCGACATCGGGAGCACCTTCCCCCCGGGCAGGGAGGATCTGCGGGGGATCTCGAGCAGGGTGCTGCTCGAGCAGACCCGTTCGCTGGTCCGGCGGGCGGGATGGTCCGTGGAGAACGTTGACTGCGTCGTCGTGCTCGAGTCCCCGCGGATCCTGCCGCACGTCGCCGAGATCCGCGGGGCCCTCGCGCGCGATCTCGACATCCCCGTCGAACGGGTCGCGGTGAAGGGCAAGACGAAGGAAGGCCTGGGGCCCGTCGGCGAGGGCATGGCCGTGGAGGCGTACGTCGTCGCCCTGATCGAGGAGATGGAGAGGTGAGGGTGCGCGTCCCGATGCGCACTGGGGTGCGCGTCCCGATGCGCACTGGGGTGCGCGTCCCGTGGGCCCGCCTCCTCGGCGCCATCGGCACCGCACTCGCCGAGCGGTACCCCGACCGTCCGATCCCCTCGGTGAGCGCTGTTGCCCGGCGCGCGAAGGATCCCTTCCGCGTTCTGGTGGCGACGATCATTTCTGCGCGCACGAAGGACGCGGTCACGGGCCCTGCGGCGGAGAGGCTCCTGTCTGCAGCCCCGTCCCCCGCGGCCCTCGCGGCGATCAAAGAGGCCCGCATCGCCAGCCTGATCTACCCGGCGGGCTTCTATAAAACAAAGGCGGGAAACCTCCGGGCTGCGGCGCGCCTTCTCGTCGAGCGCCACGGCTCGCGCGTGCCCGAGGCGATGGAGGACCTGCTCGCGCTCCCCGGGGTGGGCAGGAAGACGGCGAACCTCGTCCGCAACCTCGGCTTCGGCCTCGACGGGATCTGCGTGGACACGCACGTCCACCGCATCACAAACCGTCTCGGTTGGGTCGCCACCGCGAGTCCCACGCAGACCGAGCAGGCGCTCATGGCCGCGCTTCCCCGCACGTACTGGATCCCGATCAACGAGCTCCTCGTGCGGTGGGGTCAGGCGGTGTGTACGCCGCTCGCCCCCCGGTGCAGCGAATGCGCCGTCTCGGGCAGGTGCCGGCGCGTCGGCGTGGGGAGGTCGCGGTGAGCGGCCGGGTGCGCGTGACGGCGGCGCTCATAGTGGAGGGCGGCCGTGTGCTGTTGGCGCGCAGGAAGCCGGGGAAGCACATGGGGGGGAGGTGGGAGCTGCCGGGGGGAAAGATCGAACCGGGCGAGTCCCCCGAGCAGTCTCTGGCGCGCGAGCTGGCGGAGGAGCTCGCCGTCGAGGTGCGGGTCGGGGAGTTCCTCTGCACGGCCCCCTTCGACGGCGACGGCGTGTGCCTGCAGCTTCTCGTCTACAGGGTGGAGCGCGTGGCGGGGGAACCGAGGCTGCTCGAGCACGACGAGATTCGCTGGGTCGCGCCGGGGGACATCGCGGGGTACGACCTGGCGGATTCCGACAGGTCGGTTCTGGAGGAACTTTTTCCCTGAAGGGCGGGGATCGGCTCCCCGCCCTTCAGGCGGACGTTCAGCCCTTCGCCCTCGACTTCAGCGCGGCCTCCTTGAAGGTCTTGCTGAAAGTGAACCGGGGGACTCTCGTCGCGGGCTTCGCCGCGATCGTGATCGTCTCGCCAGTGGCCGGGTTGCGCCCCGGGTGGGCCGCGCGGGCCGGGCGGACTCTGATGAACATCTTGCCGATCTTTCCGATGGCGACGCGCTCGCCCCTCATGACGCCGGCGCCGACCGCCTCGTGGAGGTTCTCGACGATCTGCTTCACCTCTTTCCTCGCGAGGCCGCTCGACTCCGCGAGGTAGCCGACGAGGGAGCTCCCCGTCAGCTTGTCCGGCATTCTCACTGCTTTCTTCGCTGGTGTCTTTGCCACAGCTCTGCCCCTCCCAATTGGAACTATCTTGCGCGGCTCACGGCCGCGGCATCCCTTTCGACACGGTGATGATATACGCAGCGCATCGGATTGTCCATAGGCAAGCACAGCAGCGCCTTCGGCGCTGCTGTGCGAACCGCGACAGCCCTCTCGCGCCAACGGCCCCTTGACACTCCCCACGTCGGCCAGTAGCATGGCCGCTTCTGGAAAAGACATGAGCATCGAGCGCTGTTTCGAGGAGGGAACCGTCGTGCCCGACCTCGAGAGCACTGACAAATACGACGCGATCAGGGAGCTGATCCACCGTGCGCCGGTTTTCAGAGAGCTTGCGGACATCCCGGCTTTCGAGCGGTCGGTTGTCGAGCGTGAACAGCTGCTGACCACGGCCTTCGGCCACGGCGTTGCTGTCGCGCACGGGCGCATCGAGGGCCTCGCCCGCGTGCTGATCGGCCTGGGGCTGGCGCGCGCGGGCATCCCCTTCGAATCGCCCGACGACAAGCCCGTTCACCTGCTGTTCGTCATCGCCTCGCCTCCCCACATGAGCCTCGACTACCTGCGCGCCCTCTCGACTCTCGTGCGCGTCATCAGGAACCGCGCGATCCGCGAGGCCCTGCTCGCCGGCGGCGAGGCGCGCGAGATCGAACGGCGCATCCGCGGGGAGTTCTTCCTCTGCCTGGACCAGCACTCCCGCGCTCCCATGGCGTGCGAGGGCTGAGCGCGTGCTGCTCATCCCCGCGATCGACCTCCTCGACGGCCGCTGCGTGCGGCTCGTGCGGGGCAGCTTCGCGGAGGCCACACGCTACGAATGCGATCCCGTCGAGACTGCGCGCGTGTTCGCCGACACCGGCGCGCGATGGCTGCACGTGGTCGACCTGGACGCCGCGGAGGGCCGGGGAAAGGACAACAGGGCCGTCATCGCCAGGATCCGCGCGGCCGTGGACTGCCGCCTGGAAGCGGGCGGCGGGGTGCGCTCCGAAGAGGATGCCCGCGGACTTCTCGCGCTGGGTGTGGACAGGATCGTGCTGGGCACCGTGCTCGTCCGCTCGCCTCGGCAGGTCGCCGAGTGGGTCGCCAGAATGGGGCCGCGCTTCGTCGGGGGCATCGACGCGCGCGACGGCCGGGTGAAGATCGCGGGATGGTCGGCCGATGGGGGCGTCGCGGACGTCGAGGCCGCGGCTGGCCTGGCGGCGCTGGGCATCCGCGGCCTCATCTACACCAGCATCGCCCGGGACGGGACCCTCGACGGGCCGGACATCCCCCGCACGAACGCGGCCGCGCGCGCCTCGGGGCTCCCGACGATCCTTTCGGGCGGGATCGGATCCGCCGCGGACGTCGAGGCCGCTGTGGCGCAGGCTGACCCGCTCGTCGCGGGGGTCATCCTGGGCAAGGCGCTCTACGAGGGCCGGGTGGACCTCGCGGCGCTCATCCGCGGCTTCCCGCAGGAGAGCCGCTCCCCGTGGGACGGCCCAGAAGCCTGAGGATTTCCCCCGCAACCTCTTTGGGCGATCTCCCTTCCGTGTCCACCTCCGCCCCGAACGAACGATAGACGGGAAGCCGCTTTTCGTAGAGCGCGCGAACCGCCCCTGCCCCCCGGCCGAGAAGCGGCCGTTCTGCGCTGCCGCGGGTTCTGCGCCGGGCCGTCGCGAGGCTCACTCGCAGGTAGAACGTCGTCGAAAGCCGCTCGAAGAACTCGCGATTGCGTTCCTGGACGGGAGCTCCCCCGCCGGCAGCCACCACGATCCCTTCGCGCGACGCAAGGGATGCGAGGGCTTGCGCCTCCCGGTCGCGGAAGGCCCGCTCTCCGTGCTCGGCAAAGATCCGCGCCACCCTCGCCCCCGCGCTCTCCTCGACCATGCTGTCGAGGTCGATCAGCTCGAGGCCGAGCGCTCTTGCGAGGATCCGCCCGACCGTGGTCTTGCCCGAGCCCATGAACCCGATGAGCGAGATGCGGGCGGGGAGCGCCGGGCCCGAGCCCACGGCCTTTCCTCCGTCCGTCAGCGCACGGGCCGCCGGGCCGCGATGATCCGGTCGAGCGCCCGGCTCAGCTCCGGCACCGTGTCCGCGTAGCGCACGATCGCCTCCAAATAGCCGGCAGGCTCACCTGTGTCCAGTCTCTCGCCCTCGACCCGCCTGTAGACGACCCTGCCGCGCCGCGCGAGGGCGAGGACTGCGGGGGTGTGGAAGAACTCCCCCTCCCCGTGGCGCTTCCACTGCGCCGCAAGCTCGTCGAGGAAATCGGGGGTGTAGAGGAACCGGCCGATCGATGCCTCCCTGCTGGGCTCCTTCCCCTTCGGCGGTTTCTCGATGATGTCCGTCACGTGCAGTCCGTCCGGGGCGATGGAGATGAGGCCGTACCTGTTGATATCGGGCGGATCGTGCAAGGTGGCGAGAACGGTGCAGCCGGTTTTCTCCCAGGTCTCGATGAGCTGCCGGGCGAGCGGTGTGCTGCCGACGTGCAGGTCGTCCGGGTAGGCGACGACGAACGGCTCACCAGCGGTGAATGCGCGGGCGAGAAGAAGGGCGTGGCCCGTGCCGCGCATCTCGGGCTGGCGCACGAAGTAGCAGGTTGCCTTCGGCGGCTCGATGGCCGCGAGCTTCGCCCCGTCTCCCGCCGATCGGAAGACGGCCTCGAGCTCCATCTCCCTGTCGAAGTAGTCCTCGAGGGCCTTTTTCCGCCGGGAGGTGATGAAGAGGATCTCCGTGATGCCCGATGCGACGAACTCGTCGACGATGAAGCCGATGGACGGCCGGGTCACCAAGGGGAGCATCTCCTTGGGAATCGTTTTGGTGACGGGAAGGAAACGGGTCCCGTAGCCCGCTGCCACGATCACGCCCTTCATGGTCCGGCAGTATACAGAGAATCGCTCCCTTTGCCAAAGCCCAGCACTG